>JAEEGI010030991.1_pt1 | contig 10024 bp, 13 predicted proteins | sample 8958751 | NCBI WGS metagenome assembly JAEEGI01 (sample SAMN16246545, study PRJNA631951) | gut metagenome | biome: gut microbiome; feature: rumen; material: KS-attached | host: Bos | place: Iran: Karaj | collected 2018-10 | reverse complement strand
TTTTAATTAGGATTATGGCAAACAGAATAAATGTAAACGCTGAAGAGTTGACTGACAGACTGGTTGCTCTTAATCGTGTAGTTAAAGTGACCAAGGGTGGTAGAACATTCACCTTCGCAGCTATTGTTGTAGTTGGTGACGGTAACGGTGTCTTAGGCTATGGCCTGGGTAAAGCCGGTGAAGTTTCTGCCGCAATTGCCAAGGGTGTTGAATCAGCCAAAAAGAATCTGGTGAGAGTGCCCATTTATAAAGGAACTATTCCTCACGAACAAGTTGCCAAATACGGTGGCGCGGAAGTTCTACTTCGTCCTGCTTCTCCTGGTACGGGAGTTGTGGCTGGTGGTGCTATGCGTGCTGTTTTGGAGAGTGCAGGTGTAAAGGATGTGTTGGCCAAGGCCAAAGGTTCAACCAACCCGCATAACCTTGTAAAAGCCACAGTAGAGGCATTGCTTCAGATGCGTGATGCCAGAATGGTGGCTGAAGATCGTAACATCAGTATTGAAAAAGTATTTAGAGGTTAATGTTATGGCTACAATAAAGGTAAAGCAAACGAAAAGCCGCATTGGTGCTCCCAAGGACCAGTGCAGAACATTAGATGCTCTCGGTTTGAAAAAGCTCAATCGTGTAGTAGAGCATGAAGATACCCCGTCCATTCGTGGTATGATTCGTAAAGTTCATCATTTGGTGACGATTGTTGAATAGTTTAAAACGTAAGAACGATGAAATTACATAATTTGCAACCTGCAGAAGGCTCGACACATAGTCGCCGTCGTATCGGCCGTGGTACTGGTTCTGGTCTCGGTGGAACATCTACCCGTGGTCACAAAGGTGCCAAGGCTCGTTCCGGTTATAAGAAGAAGATTGGCTTCGAAGGTGGTCAGATGCCTTTGCAACGCCGTGTGCCGAAGTCCGGCTTCAAAAATTTCAACCGTGTAGAGTACAAGGCTATTAACTTGAACATTCTTCAGACGTTGGCCGAATCCAAGGGCTTGACCAAAATCTCCGTGTCAGACCTCGTGGAAGCCGGTTTCGTTTCGAAAAAGCATTTAGTTAAGATTTTAGGTAACGGACAGCTTACCGCCAAGCTTGAAGTGGAAGCCAACGCTTTCTCTAAGACAGCAGAAGAAGCCATCAAGGCTGTCGGTGGTAGCGTAACCATATTGTAGTAAATGAAAAAAATCATTGAGACATTAAAGAATATTTGGAGAATAGAGGATCTTAGGACCCGTCTTCTCATTACGCTCCTTTTTGTCGCCATTTATCGTTTCGGTTCCTTTGTGGTATTGCCCGGAATCGATCCCGGTCAGTTGACTAAGTTGCAAGAGCAGACGAGCACGGGTCTTATGTCCCTTCTGAATATGTTCTCGGGAGGTGCATTCTCCAACGCTTCCATCTTCGCATTGGGTATCATGCCTTACATCTCTGCCTCCATCGTGATGCAGTTGTTGGCCATCGCAGTGCCCTATTTCCAGAAGATGCAGCGCGAAGGCGAGAGCGGTCGCCGCAAGATCAATCAGTACACGCGTTACTTGACAATTGCCATTTTGGTATTCCAGGCTCCGATGTACATGATTAACTTGAAGTCGACTGCTGGTATGGCCATCAATCCGGGTCTCCAATGGTCGTGGTTCTTGATTTCTTCCACACTGATTCTTGCCGCCGGCAGTATGTTCATCCTTTGGTTGGGTGAGCGTATCACCGACAAGGGCGTCGGCAACGGTATTTCCATCATCATTATGATCGGTATTATTGCCCGTCTTCCCCAGGCCATCGGTCAGGAATTTGTTACCGCCCTTACGGCTGAAGCCGGCGGTCTCATCAAATTCTTGTTTGAAATCATCGCCCTCTTGGTTGTTATTGCCGTGTCCATCGTCTTGGTACAGGCCACGCGCAAGATACCCGTACAGTATGCCAAGCGTGTTGAAGGCAACCGTCAGTTCGGCGGTGCCCGTCAGTATATCCCGGTGAAACTCTTTGCCGCCAATGTGATGCCTATCATCTTTGCGCAGGCTTTGATGTTCATTCCGCTAACATTAGGCAACTATGGTAAGGAAAGCGGTAACTGGGTGGTGAACAATCTGCTTGACCAGAACAGTTTCCTCTACAACGTGGTAATGGTCATTCTGGTAATAGCCTTCACTTACTTCTATACTGCCATCACGCTGAACCCTGTTCAGATGTCTGAGGATTTGAAACGTAATAACGGATTCATTCCCGGTATTAAGCCGGGCAAGAACACGGCAGACTTCCTTGACAACATCATGTCGCGTATCACATTACCCGGCTCGTTGTTCATCGCTTTGATCGCCATCCTTCCGGCATTTGCTCGGTTCTTCGGTGTCAATCATGAGTTTGCCCAGTTCTTTGGTGGAACGTCCCTGCTCATTCTTGTCGGCGTAGTGCTCGACACCCTGCAGCAGATTGAGAGCTATCTCTTGGTTCGTCACTACGATGGTCTGTTAAGTTCTGGTCGTATTCGTTCTCGCCAAGGTTGAACCATAAACAATGGTTTACTTAAAGACGGAAGATGAAATAGAGTTGTTGAGGCAAGCCAACCTCCTCGTGGGGAAGACCCTTGCCGAAATCGCTCGCATGATAAAACCGGGAGTGACGACACGCCAAATAGACCAGCTGGCCGACACGTTCATCCGTGATAACGGTGCTCTGCCCACATTCAAAGGAGTGCCCAGTCCTTACGGAGGACCCTTCCCCGCCAGCGTGTGTACGTCAGTTAATGAGCAAGTGGTGCATGGCATCCCGACAGACAAGCCTCTGGAAGACGGCGATATCGTCTCTGTGGATTGCGGTACATTGCTGGACGGCTTCAACGGTGACTCTTGCTACACATTTTGTGTCGGCGAAGTAAAGCCCGAGGTCAAGGCCCTGCTCAAGACAACAAAGGAAAGCTTGTATCTGGGTATACAGGCCGCACTCCCCGGTCGTCGCATAGGCGATATCAGCTATGCAGTGCAAAGTCATTGCGAAAGCCACGGATATGGTGTTGTCCGCGAATTGTGCGGCCATGGTATTGGCCGGGAAATGCACGAGGAACCCATGGTGCCCAATTACGGTCGCCGGGGCAACGGGATGAAAATCCAGAACGGTTTGTGCATTGCCATTGAGCCAATGATAACCATGGGCAGTCACGAGGTAGGCATCCAGGAAGACGGATGGACTGTAGTGACGCGCGACGGCAAGCCGGCCGCCCATTTCGAACACACCATAGCCGTACACAATGGCAAGGCTGACATCATGTCGTCTTTCGAAGAAGTAGAACAAGTAGAAGGTAAACTCTATTAAAGAAATATGTCCAAAGAAACGGCAATTGAACAAGACGGAGTAATATTGGAGGCCCTCTCCAATGCAATGTTCCGTGTAGAATTGGAAAACGGCCATCAGATTACTGCCCACCTCTCAGGCAAGATGCGTTTGCACTACATCCGCATCCTTCCCGGTGACAAGGTAAAGGTCGAAATGAGTCCCTATGATTTGTCAAAGGGCAGAATCGTATTCAGATATAAATAAAAAGAAGCAATATGAAGACAAAAGTATCTATCAAGAAGCGCACCCCGGATTGTAAGATTGTCCGTCGTAAGGGTCGTCTGTTTGTTATTAATAAGAAGAATCCCAAGTACAAGGTACGTCAGGGATAGTGTTAACAAGTTAATAATACAAATAATATATGGCAATAATAATTGTTGGTGTAGATTTACCTCAGAACAAGCGAGGTGAAATCGCGTTGACCTATATTTTTGGAATAGGTCGTAGCAGTGCGGGCAAGATATTGGACAAAGCCGGTATCAACCGCGACATTAAAGTGAAAGACTGGACCGACGACCAGACTGCAAAGATTCGTGAAATCATTGCCGACGGTTTCAAGGTGGAAGGTGATCTTCGTTCCGAAGTTCAAATGAACATTAAACGTCTCATGGACATCGGTTGCTATCGTGGCGTTCGCCATCGTATCGGTCTCCCCGTACGTGGTCAGAGCACGAAGAACAATGCCCGTACCCGCAAGGGAAAGAAGAAGACTGTTGCTAACAAGAAAAAGGCTACTAAATAATAATTGATATGGCAAAAAAAGCAGTTTCAGCTAAGAAAAGAGTTGTAAAGGTAGGTGCAGCCGGACAGTTGCATGTACATAGCTCCTTTAACAATATCATTGTGACTCTGGCCAACGACGAAGGTCAGGTGATTTCGTGGTCCTCAGCCGGCAAGATGGGATTCCGCGGTTCCAAGAAGAACACGCCTTACGCTGCCCAGATGGCCGCTCAGGATTGTGCCAAAGTAGCTTTCGACCTTGGTCTCCGCAAAGTGAAGGCATTCGTTAAAGGTCCGGGCAACGGCCGCGAATCCGCCATCCGTGCCATCCATGGAGCAGGCATCGAAGTGACCGAGATCGTTGACGTGACGCCGCTGCCTCACAACGGTTGCCGTCCTCCGAAGAGAAGAAGAGTATAACTTAGATTAATCAGCAAAATATTTAAGAAATGGCTAAATATACAGGACCAAAAACACGCATGTCTCGTAAATTTGGTGAACCCATTTACGGACCTGACAAGGTATTGTCCAAGAGAACCAACCCTCCCGGACAGCATGGTAACGACCGTCGCCGCAAGACTTCGGAATATGGCACGATGCTTGCTCAGAAGCAGAAGGCCAAGTACACTTATGGTGTGCTCGAGCGCCAGTTCCGCAATCTCTTCGAGAAGGCTTCCCGTTCCAGCGGTGTTACCGGTGAAGAGCTGATGCAGCTCCTTGAGCGTCGTCTCGACAATATCGTCTATCGTTTGGGTATTGCTCCCACACGTGCAGCCGCCCGTCAGCTGGTCAACCACAAGCACATTGTTGTCGACGGACAGGTAGTGAACATTCCGTCATATTCCGTTAAGCCCGGTCAAGTGGTTGGCGTACGCGAGAAATCCAAGTCTCTCGAAGTGATTGCCGACTCTCTGGCAGGCTTCAACCACGGCAAATACTCTTGGATAGAGTGGGACGACAACACCATGAGTGGTAAGTTCATGCACTTGCCCGAGCGAGCCGACATCCCCGAGAACATTCAGGAACAGCTGATTGTTGAATTATACTCCAAATAAAAAATAAATCAATCCATGGCGATATTAGCATTGCAAAAACCCGACAAAGTTGTAATGTTGGAAGAAACGCCAACCTACGGAAAGTTTGAGTTCCGTCCGTTGGAGCCAGGTTTCGGTACAACGATAGGAAACGCCTTGAGGCGCATCCTTCTGTCATCTTTGGAAGGCTATGCTATCAACACCATCCGCATCGATGGCGTAGAGCATGAGTTTTCCACCGTCCCCGGCGTCCGTGAGGATGTGACCAATATCATTCTGAACTTGAAGCAAATTCGTTTCAAGCAGACGGTTAGTGAGTTTGAAAGTGAAAAGGTTAGTATCACCGTCGAAAATTCCACAGATTTTAAAGCCGGTGATATAAGTACGGCCCTAACCGGATTTGCAGTGTTAAATCCCGAATTGGTCATCTGTCACCTTGACCCGAAGGCCTCCATGAAGATGGAACTCACCATCAACAAAGGCCGCGGCTACGTGCCCTCCGAAGAAAACCGCGCGGCATGTACCATCGTCAATCAGTTGCCGATCGATTCCATTTACACCCCTATCCGTAACGTGAAGTATACGGTGGACAACTATCGCGTAGAGCAGAAGACTGACTACGAGAAACTGACCATCGAGATAACCACGGACGGGTCCATACATCCCAAAGACGCCCTCAAGGAAGCAGCCAAAATCCTCATCTACCACTTCGTGCTCTTCTCGGAAGACAAGATTACCATCGAGAACTCCGAAGACGGCAGTGAAGAATTCGATGAAGAAACGCTCCGTATGCGCCAGTTGCTCAAGACCAAGCTCATCGACATGCACCTCTCCGTACGTGCCCTCAACTGCCTCAAGGCAGCCGACGTCGAAACCTTGGGCGACCTGGTACAGTTCAACAAGAACGACCTCCTCAAGTTCCGCAACTTCGGTAAGAAGTCACTTTCCGAACTCGAGAACCTGCTTGAGAGCCTCAACTTGTCCTTCGGACTCGACATTGCTAAGTATAAATACGATAAAGATTAAGTTATGAGACATAATAAGAAATTCAACCATCTCAGTCGTACGGCCTCTCACCGTGCCGCCATGCTCTCCAACATGGCTTGCTCGCTCATCAAGTACAAGAGAATCACCACGACCGTAGCCAAGGCCAAAGCCTTGAGAAAATACATTGAGCCCATCGTCACCAAGTCCAAGAACGACACGACCCACTCGCGTCGCGTAGTGTTCAGCTACCTGCAGGACAAAGAATCCGTCAAGGAACTCTTCAAGGACATCTCCGAGAAGATCGGCAGCCGCCCCGGTGGTTACACCCGCATCATCAAGCTCGGACAGCGTCAGGACGACGGTGCCGAAATGTGCTTCATTGAATTCGTTGACTACGACGAGAACATGGCCAAGACCGAAAAGAAGGCCCGCCGCACCCGCCGTGGTGGCCGTCGTGCCGCTGCCAAGGAACAGCCCGCCGAAGAGGTAAAGGCCGTTGAAGAAACTGCAACCGAGGCTCCTGCCGAGGAAGCTCCTGCTGAAGAGAAACCCGTTGTTGAGGGAGCTGCTCCCGAAGCACCTGTAGAGGAAGCACCCGCCGAGGCTCCCGCCGAAGAGGCTGCTCCTGCTGAAGATGCAGCTCCAGAAGCTGAAAAGTAATAATAGATTTCTTCATTGAACGCCGGTTTGCATTTTTGCATGTCCGGCGTTTTTTTTATGTGCTTCCCGTGAGGTCGGGGAAGTCTGTTCCGTCAGGGCGAGGATTATTCCGCGCCTTTTTCGCGGTTGTGGCGTCGGCAGAGCATTTGGCAGTTGTCCGCCGTTGTGGGGCCTCCCTGGCTCCACGGCGTGATGTGGTCTGCCTCCATTTCGTTCAGTTCGTAGTGCTTGCCTTCGCCGCACCGGGGACAGATGCCCTGCTGGCGTTCGTAAGCCTCGCGTTTCATCTTTTCCGTGAAAGTGCGGATGTTCAGATAGCGTTCCTCGCGTGTCAGCACATAGGGATAGATGCCTTTTTTACTCGTCACGTCATCGTCCTGCATCAGGTCGGCAATCTCCGTTTCCAGTACATCGGTGTCCAGTCGGGCCTCGTGGAAACGGTCGTAGAGGCCGCCCCAGTCCAAGCCCTTCATCTCCTTGCGATACTTCGGAAACGTCAGCTGCACCCACTCAATCACCGCGCGGAAGTACATCCACAGCGCGTTGGCATTTTGGTCGTGCTGATGCTTGGCCATGTAGCCCTCGATGCTCTCTGTGTGGCCGTCTTTCGTCAGCGATGCCGCTATCCATCGCAGTGCCGTCTCCAGATAGTCCTGCCGGATGGGCGAGCCGTTCACATAGTTGCTCCCCAGTCCGTAGGCCGCACAACCCGTTTTCGAGAAGTGGCGCTTGGCATCGGCCAGCCAAGGCCCGGCAAACACGGCATTCCGCAGCTCCTGGTCCGTCAGCCGTTCGCCGGCAATGTTGATGGTGCGGAACCAGTCCAGCTTTTCCTTATCCGAACCGCTGCACACGTACACCTGCAGTTCGTAGTCCAATATCTCGTCCTGCTCCTCCTTGGTCAGGTTGTCGAAAAAGCGGAAGAAGAACGGGAAATCGCCGTTCACGTATTGGCATACGCTGATGGTGCGCTGCTGCCCGTCCATCACTTCGTAGGGCACTTCGGCGTCATCCTCGCGTCGCGCCCAATACATCACGTTCAGCGGAAAACCTTTGCGTACCGTGTCTATCACCGCATCGCGCTTCTTGTCATCATAGATAAACTCGCGCTGGTAGGGCGGACGGATGTCCAACTTCCCGCCCAGGCCGCGCACGCCGTCTTCCTCATTGTCCGTGTAACCCGCCGTCAGTTCCCTGACCGTTACTTTCCGTAATTCTATTTTCATTGCTTGCGTCGGATAAAGATTCTACCATACATTCGTTTCCCATTGACGTATCCTCTTCCTTTCTCTATGTTGAGGGAATATTCATTTCCTACAATTTCAAACTGTTCCGGACTATATTTATCAAGGAAAGTAATAGGCACGCCCATCACGCCGTCGTAGTCGCAAGGAATGTCAGCGGTCTTGTCCACATTGATGGCGTCGTAGTTGTCGTATTTGGGATATTCCTCCGGTGTGTAACGCTTGTAAAGCACCAATTCTTCGTGACGTTTTTTGTGGTCGAGGTTGGTAAACCAGATAGATTGTGAACGTGCCATGTGTTTTTCATTGTGAAAAACAATAGAGCGATCTTTTTTCAGAGCGAGACCTTCTTCAATATATTTATTAGGAACATCAAAATACACCTCTTTACTCATAGGTGTATATCCGACCCATAATTCATTATTCTTGATTAAAGGGAAAATCTCTTTGTAGGTAATGGCATTTTTATTTCCAATAATCAGAAACTTTTTGTCGAAGTGGATGAGTTGCGCCACGTATTCGCGGAAGAGTGAGAAGGGCGGGTTGGTGCATACGATGTCGGCTTCCTTCAAGAGTTCGATGCATTCGGCGGAACGGAAGTCGCCGTGCTGTGTCATGGTGGAAAGCACGTTGCGGTCGTTCTGGAGCAGATAGCGCACGTCGGCGAGGTCGACGCGTCCGTCGCCGTTGAGGTCGGAAACTTCGGTGATTTCCACCTTGTAGGCCACTTTCTTTTCCTCGCTGCCGTCGCCAAAGTCGAGCAACAGTTCGTTGCCCTGCACGGGCGAACCGTCGTAGCACGTGGCGATGAGTTTCTTCAGCCCCAAGGCGTTGAAGTTAAGAGCGAAATACTTGAAGAAGTTCGACTCGTAGGGGTCGTCGCAGTTGCACAGTACAGTCTTTCCCTGGAAGTGGTCCTTGTAGTGTTTCAGTTCACCCGCGATGTCCTCCATCTGGGTGTAGAACTCGTCCTTTTTGGCACGCGCTGCCGCGTGCAAGTTTTGGTTACCAGCCATAGCGTGATAAGTTTGGCGCGTTGCTTATCATCGGCAGTGGGCATTTAGAACAAAAAGCATGGACGGACTACATCCATGCTCTAGGCCCTGAGAATGCCCACTTGTACAGATAAGTCACGCCCACGCTATGCGCAGGCGTTCGCGACTTATTCGAGTACAAGTATGTTTGAAATTTCTCAGGTTTCAGAGCAATACCGAATAAACAGCAAACGCTATTATTTCCAATAAAGTTTGGACGGCGTACCGCGCTGGCCAGGCCTCCGCGTGGCGAAACGGCCGCTATCCGGGGGCAAATATACGAAGATTTTCCAATTAAAAAAGAAAAATGAGTCAATGAATAATGTGTGGGTGCAGAAACGGCGTTTCAAAAGTTTGAAACGCCGCTTGTGATTTTTGAGGTGCCGCTTTTGCGGGCGGGGATGGGATGCGGGGGGTCAGTTGTGCAGTGTGAATTCTCCGGCGATGGGTGTGGCGAGCTGTTGTCGGAGGGCGTCGCCCTGGTAGCCTTCGCCGAGGAGGAACATGAGTTTGGTGATGATGCTTTCGATGGTGCTGTCGTATCCGTTGACGACGCCGCAGAGGAGGAGTTGTTTGCCGGTTTCGTAGCGGGCCATTTCGACGGCTCCTTCGGCGCATTGGGTGACGTTGACGACAACGATGCCCCGCTGCTGTGCGGCCTGGAGTTCTTCGATGAGCCAGGGTTTCTGGGGTGCGTTGCCTGAGCCGTAGGTTTTGAGTACGACGGCGCGTATGTCGTTGAGCCGGAGTACGGCGCTGACGATTTCGCGGCGTATGCCTGGGAAGAGTGTGAGTACGGCGAGGCGGCGGTCGAGGCGGTAGTGGGGCCGGAGGGGGAGGCTGGTGTCGGGTCGGTGGATGTACTGTCGTTCGTAGACGATGTGTATGCCGGCGTGTGCGAGTGAGTGGTAGTTGAAGGAGCGGAAGGCGTTGAATCCTTCGGCGTTGATTTTGGTGGTGCGGTTGCCTCGCATGAGCCGGTTTTCGCAGAAGATGGTGACTTCGGGGACTGTGGGGTGTCCGT
>JAEEGI010030989.1_pt1 | contig 10024 bp, 10 predicted proteins | sample 8958751 | NCBI WGS metagenome assembly JAEEGI01 (sample SAMN16246545, study PRJNA631951) | gut metagenome | biome: gut microbiome; feature: rumen; material: KS-attached | host: Bos | place: Iran: Karaj | collected 2018-10 | reverse complement strand
ATGGGAGTCAGATCAAAGTCCAATGTGAAGACCCAGACTGCGGATATTGATGTGGATCTTGAGGTCTACAATGTCAGTGATTTGAGCAAAATAATTTCAAAGATTAATCAGATAGATGATGTGATAAGCGCAAAGAGAATGTAGCAAGGTCATTTCTTGTAACCTGTGTGACGGTTCCTTTCTGTACTTTGTGTCAAAAGCGGGGGGTGACATATGAAACTTTTGATTGATGCACTTCCTTTCTATCGTCATTTTTTTTGCTTCAGTCTCTCCTGTCTGCTGATTATGACTCTCTTCAGAGTCCTTGGAGCAGGTATGCTGCTGAGCGGTAGCGGTGAGCATTTTCTTTCTCTGTTTTCGGCAGGTCTGGTCACTGACATTCAGGTTACAGGCTGTGCGCTTCTTATTCCGCTGCTTCTTGTTTTTGTGATGTCAGTCGTTCCTGAGGAGATTGCCGCATTTATTCGCAGGATTGAATATACATATCTTGTTGTATTTATAACTCTGCTTCTTCTTTCAGAAATTATTTCCTTTGTCTGTGTTTACATGACCGGCTGCCGTCTGGGTGATTTGCTTTTTGACGACATTCCCTGGGGCAGCAATCTTCCGGTTTTCCTTTACGAAAGCTTTACTTTGGTTTTCCTTGGAGTGCTTGCTGCAGTATTTATGGGATTAATGATATTCCTCAGGTTTGTAAGTGCATTAATGGAGGAGACTCCAAGAGCCGGCTTCCTTTCTGCCGTTTTAACTTTTTTTCTGATTGGTACAGTTGTCTTTTTTTCTGTAAGAGGTTCGTTTGCTGAAGAGACGTTTGATTACCGCATCAGCTTTTTTTCATATAATCGCATCAGCAATGCACTTGTGCCTAATTCCCTGTATTCTTTTTTTGAGTCCTATACCGAGCACCGGTCTGATCCGGAGCCGTTGAGCAGCAGTATACCAGCCAAATACATAGTTGCAGGCATACGGCAGAATACAGGCTTTGATTATTCCCCGGTCTACAGAACACCGTCCCGTCCGACGATGAACATTCTTAAATCCGATTCTGAAGGCGTAAGAAAGAATATTGTTATGATTGTCCGTCCTTCTCTCGGCACTGAGTTTTCCAGAGTTTTCGGCGGACGGAATGTGTCATCGAACTTTGATCGTTTCTGCCTTTCAGGATTATGTTTGCTTAATATGTATGCTGTTTCAAGATCAACCTCAGCCAATCTTGAGGCACTGACATCAGGTGTGATCCCGTCAAGAAACGGAACATTTATGAACAGATTGAGAGGCGAAGGCTTCTACAGTATTGTCAGGCAGTTTAATTATGCCGACTATGACACCGGATTCATATATGGAGATCGTCATGTCAGCGGAGCTTTCAGAAGTTATATCGAGAACAGCGGCTACTCGAGGATTGTGGACTATTCATCCTTTGACGATCTTCAGTATAACGGTATCAGCGGAGCCGGTGATGAAGATATATACAGGGCTGCACTTGATGTTATGGATGAATCATATGTGAACGACAGAAACTTTTTCTGCGTTATTAAAACCAGTGCAGGAAGTTACCCTTATGACTACCCTGTTTCCACCAGGTTTCCTCCTTATTCCTATGATGTAGGCGATGAGGCCTTGAATGCTCTCAACTATGCCGATCAGGTGATGGGGGATTTTTTAGAAAAGCTGAAGGACAGAGGCTACTATGAGGATACTGTTGTTGTGGTTGTGCCGAATCATGGCATCATGTACAGGGATAATAGTTTGATTCCGGTGAAGTCGTTTAAAATTCCTGCCGCCATTGCTGGAAAGGGGATCAGACAGCGTTTCGAACGCAGACTTTTAAGCCAGATAGATATTCCTAAAACTGTTTTAGATCTTGCGGGAATCAGTGCGGCGGTCCCTATGATCGGAATCGACATTCTTTCACCTCCTGAGAGTTTTTCCGGTCGGGCATTTCTTAGATATGAAGGATTTTTTGCGTATCTCAGGAATGACGGAGACATGGGAGTTCTCATGCCTAATGATCGGAAAATTACAATGCGTTACTTTGCGGATGATGCCGGTTTCATGCCTGCGGTATCAAATCCGGCAATAGAGGAGCAGACTTTGTTCTATTCTGTGTTTGCTGATATTCTGCTTGAGAGGTCATGGTATGATGTCGGACCGGAGGAAACTGAAATTAAATGATTTCAGACTGATGATCAGCTTTATTAATTCTTTGTCATGAGTAAATAATTTTGATATATTATAACCGCTACGGGCGTGAGCGTGCGCATTATAAAAAAGTGCAGTTGCACCCCGCTTTTTAATTTAACGGATAAACGCTGAACGGCTCAGTCAGACAATCCTGAAGGTCTTGTTAAGATTGAGGATAGTGGGTAACCGGCAACCAGGCGGACAAAACTCTGATTTTGGATTTTGTTTTTTATATCTGAACGGCATGTTTTGTATTTACGGGATCATCTGTTCAGGTTGCGGACCGCGCTGTGATCTGCAATGTTTTAAATTCTCTGTATCAGTTGAGTCGAATGTCTGTGTTTTTGTTTGAGTATCCTTCCTGTAATCTGATATCTGATTGTCTGAAAGGTGTTTCTTTCGGATTAGCCGTTTTTTAGACGCGCTTGTATGAATAATGGTTCTTTATGGCAACTAAGTATATTTTTGTAACCGGTGGTGTTGTATCTTCCCTTGGAAAAGGAATAGCTGCAGCATCCCTGGCAACTCTTCTTGAATCCCGCGGTCTCAATGTAACAATGATTAAACTGGATCCGTATATAAATGTGGATCCTGGAACAATGAGTCCGATTCAGCACGGTGAGGTTTATGTAACAGAAGACGGTGCTGAAACAGATCTTGATCTTGGACATTACGAGAGATTTATTCGAACCAAAATGTCCAGTCATAATAACTATACCACCGGTAAAATTTATTCATCTGTTCTTGCAAAGGAACGCCGCGGTGAGTATTTAGGCAAGACTGTGCAGGTTATTCCTCATATTACGGATGAAATCAAGTCCAGTGTAAAGGCCGGCGGAGACGGTCATGATATCGCCATAGTTGAAATCGGCGGTACTGTGGGTGATATTGAATCACTTCCGTTTCTTGAGGCGGTAAGACAGTTCGGTGCTGATCTCGGACGTGAGAACACCATATATGTGCATCTCACTCTTGTTCCTTATCTTCAGACATCCGGTGAGGTCAAAACCAAACCTACCCAGCATTCTGTAAAAGAACTTCTCTCCATCGGTATTCAGCCTGATGTTCTCATCTGTCGTTCCGAGTGCAATCTTCCGAGCAATGAGCAGAAAAAGATAGCTTTATTCTGTAACGTTCCGGAGAAGGCGGTTATTTCTCTCAAAGATGTTGATTCGATATACAAGATTCCTCAGATCCTCAAGTCCCAGGGGCTAGATCAGTTTGTTATCGATCGTTTCAAAATCGATTGCCATGAAGCAGATTTGTCTGAATGGGATCAGGTTATCTACCAGCAGGCAAATTCCGCCGGCGAGGTAACAGTCGGCATGGTGGGCAAATATGTATCCCTTCATGATGCATACAAGTCTGTGAATGAAGCGCTGAAGCATGCCGGTCTTAAGAATCTTGTTAATGTGGATATTCGCTACATTGATTCGGAGGATCTGGAAAAGAACGGACTGGAAGAACTTGAACATCTGGATGCAATCCTGGTTCCAGGCGGTTTCGGAAACCGCGGCATTGAAGGCAAGATCATGGCTGCACAGTATGCCAGGGAGCATGGTATCCCGTATCTTGGCATCTGTCTGGGCATGCAGGTTGCGATTATCGAGTATGCCCGTCATGTCGCAGGACTTGAGGGGGCTAATTCCACAGAGTTTGATCGAAACTGTAAGTATCCTGTTATTGCACTTATTACCGAGTGGGTTAACGAGGATGGCGAGGTTGAACACAGATCAGACGGTTCGGATCTTGGCGGAACCATGAGACTCGGTGCACAGCAGTGCAATCTTGAGGAAGGATCAAAAGTTCGTGAAATTTACGGCGAACCGGTAATTTATGAGCGTCACCGTCATCGCTACGAAGTGAACAATACATATATCGACAGACTTACTGAGAACGGTATCAGAGTTAGTGGAAGATCTGCGGATAATAAGCTTGTTGAAATTGTTGAAATACCGGGTCATCCGTGGTTTGTTGCGGTTCAGTTCCATCCGGAGTTTACATCGACTCCTCGTGACGGACACCGTCTGTTTACCAGTTTTATAAAAGCTGCAAAGGATTATAAGAAAGCTCATCTTGGCAGCTGATTTGGGATTTGCGTTTTCTGCGTTATGCGGAAAGCGCTTTGTTTTTTGTTTCTTTATTATTTTTTATAGGAAAAAAAATGGCTAAGATTGTAAAAGTAATTGGTCGTGAAATAGTTGATTCCCGTGGTAATCCTACCGTTGAGGCTGATGTTTATCTTGATGACGGTTCAATGGGTCGTGCCGCAGTTCCTTCAGGAGCTTCTACCGGTGTTCGCGAGGCACTTGAACTCCGTGATGGTGACAAGTCACGTTTCGGCGGAAAGGGTGTTCTTACTGCAGTTAAGAATGTTAATGAAATTCTCGGACCTGCAATCGTAGGTATGGATCCTGTTGATCAGCGCGCTGTTGATAATGTAATGCTTCAGAAGGATGGCGATCCGTTTAAGAAGAATCTCGGTGCAAATGCTATTCTTGCTGTTTCCCTTGCTGTGGCAAAGGCTGCCGCTGCTACAAAGAAAGTTCCTCTTTATGAGCATATTTCTGATCTTAACGGTACTCACGGTGTTTATTCATTGCCTCTTCCAATGATGAATATCATCAACGGCGGTGCACATGCTGCCTGGTCTATGGATATGCAGGAATTTATGGTTCAGCCTGTAGGAGCCAAGACTGTTAAGGAAGCTATCCGTATGGGTGCTGAAATTTTCCACGAGCTTGCAAAGGTTCTCAAGGCCCTTGGTCAGCCTACCACTGTCGGTGATGAAGGTGGTTATGCTCCTAAGCTGGGCGGTACCGCAAAGGCTATGGCTGCCATCAAGGAAGCTGTAGAAAAAGCTGGTTACAAGTTCGGTGAGGATGTAACACTGGCTATGGACTGTGCTTCTTCCGAGTTCTATGATCAGGAGTCAAAGCTTTACAAGATGAAGGCTGAAGGAAAGAATTTCTCTTCAAATGAGCTTGCTGACTTCCTTGCAGATCTGTGCAACCAGTATCCTATTATTTCCATCGAAGACGGTCAGGCTGAAGGCGACTGGGACGGCTGGAAGTACCTTACTGACAAGATTGGCGGCAGATGTCAGCTCGTTGGCGATGATCTGTTTGTAACCAATCCATCAATCCTCAAGGAAGGTATTGAGAAGGGTATCGCTAATTCTATTCTTATCAAGGTTAACCAGATCGGTTCTCTTTCAGAGACTCTTGATGCAATCCAGATGGCTCACAAGGCTGGCTATACAGCAATTGTTTCTCACCGTTCAGGTGAAACTGAGGACTGCACCATTGCCGATATCGCTGTCGGTACCGCAGCTGGTCAGATCAAGACCGGTTCTTTAAGCCGTTCTGATCGTATGGCCAAGTACAATCAGCTGATCCGCATTGAGGAAGAACTCGCCGCTAAGGGTATTCCTGCTCCGTTTGCTGGACGCAAGGCTGTTAAGGGTCAGTAATTGATTATCTGATTGTTTGTTTAAATTTGTTAAGCCGTGGCGTGCCGTCGCGGCTTTTCATAATCCGGCTGGATTTTTCTATGCTTCAGTTTTGGATTATAGAAAAGGTTGGCTGAAGGTTTTTATGAAACTGTTTACTTTTGTTCTATGCCTGTTTCTGATGGGTACAATGTACAATTTCTGGTACGGAAAGAACGGATGGAAGGACTATAAGGACTATCAGAAACGAATAGAGGAGCAGGAGGCGTTGAATCAGACTCTTGTCGATCGCAATAATCTTATTACCTCCGAGATAAAGGATCTTCAGGAGGGATATGAGGGAATAGAGGATATTGCCCGCGGTGATTTCGGCTATATCAAGCAGGATGAAACCTTTATTCGAATCATACAGAAGGATGATAAGAAAAAAAATGGACATTGATGTTGTTATTCCTGCCGCAGGCGTTGGAAAGAGGATGCTTTCTTCTCTTCCGAAGCAGTATCTGAAGATTGGCGCCAGTACCGTTATAGAAAGGACTATCTCAGTTTTTCTTCGCCATCCAAACGTTTCAAAAGTTATTGTCTGTCTCAGGGAAGATGATGATTTTTTCCCGGCGCTTGACTGTGCTTCGGATTCCAGAATTGTAAGAGCTCCCGGCGGCGAGGAAAGAGTTGATTCTGTTTTATCCGGTTTGAAGTATGTTTCAACCCCGTGGGTTATGGTTCATGATGCAGCAAGACCCTGCCTTACTCATAAGGATCTCGATCTTCTTCTCGACCGTGCGGTAAAAGGCTGCGGAGGAATTCTGGGAACAGCAGTAAGGGACACTATGAAACGCACAGATCCGGAACTGGCAATAACCGGCACTGTGGATCGCTGTTTTCTGTTTCATGCACTGACACCGCAGATGTTCAGAACAGAAGAACTGATTGATTCCATAAAAAAAGCCCAGAAAGCAGGCTGGCAGATTACGGATGAGGCCTCTGCAATGGAGTATGCAGGATATAAGCCTGTACTGGTTGAGGGCAGATCGGATAATATAAAAATTACGCGTCCGGCGGATTTGGCTCTTGCCGAGTTTATTTTGAAGAGGATGGAACAGAATGGTATCTGTTAGAATAGGTCACGGTTTTGATGTTCATAAATTTGGCGGAGAAGGTCCGATAACCATTGGCGGTGTAAAGATTCCGTATCAGTACGGGTTAATTGCTCATTCTGATGGAGATGTGGCTTTGCATGCTCTGACAGATGCAATTCTCGGTGCGGCAGCTCTCGGAGACATAGGCAAGCTGTATCCTGATAACGATGATCGTTTTCTGAATATAGATAGTCGTATTCTTCTTGGCGATGCCTTCGAGCGTGTTTCATCTATGGGGTACATGATAGGCAACGCTGATGTTACAATAATCGCGCAGACACCAAAAATGAGACCATACATAGATCAAATGCGTGAAATTATATCCGGTGTTTTGAAAACTGATATTTCAAATGTGAATGTTAAGGCTACGACTACCGAAAAGCTGGGATTTACAGGCCGCGCTGAAGGAATAGCTGTTGAAGCAGTGGTGCTTTTGATCAAACAATAAAGATGGCTGGAAAATTACCTCCATGGCTCAGAGAGCTGGGAGAAAGTATACAAGTTGATAATTCTGTACTCGAGGCGATGGATTTGCCGCGCGAGCGTTTTGTCGATTCATCTTTTAATGCCGACACTCTTGCTGCTCAGGCACTGCCTATAGGAAACGGACAGACTATTTCCAAACCGTCCACAGTAGCCAGAATGACGGATGCATTGATGAAGTGCCGACCTAAAAAGGTGCTTGAAATAGGTACTGGTTCCGGTTATCAGACGGCAGTTCTGTGCCGTCTTGTAGACATGGTCTACACTGTTGAGAGACTTAGAAACATTCAGCTTGATTCCATACGCAGACTTTATCGCCTGGAGATCTATAATTTTAAAGCTCTTTGCGCCGACGGGACGCTGGGTTGGAAAACAAATGCTCCGTATGACGCTATCATGGTGACTGCCGCCGCTCAGACTGTTCCTCCCGCTCTTTTTGAACAGCTCAGTCCCGGCGGACTGCTGATTATGCCTGTAGGAGAACAGCATCAGGAACTTTGTGTGTTTAATAAGTCTGAATCCGGAGAAATCACACGTCGGTCTCTCGGCTCTGTTAACTTTGTTCCTTTAATTGCAGGAGTTTCTGACTGATATGAAGATTTTTCAGAGGATGTATGATTACTGCATTGAACTTTCCAGACATCCTAAAGCAATGTTTTTCATGTCTGCAAACTCTTTTATCGAGTCCATTTTCTGGCCTCTTCCTGTAGATGCGATGATTATTCCTATGTGTCTAGCAAGACCTAAGCAGGCACTGAGAATAGCTTCGTATGCTGTTTTTTTCTCTGTCCTTGGAGCAATCGTTGGTTATCTTCTGGGATATTATGCTTGGAACGGGTTTATTGAAGATATTTTTGAACGTTTGAATTTTATCCGCTACACAGATGTAATACAGCAGTGGTTTTCTGATTTTGGAATATTATTCGTGGCGGTGGGTGCCTTTACTCCGATACCGTACAAGGTTATTGCTATTACCACTGGAATGATGGCATCTTCGGGGGCTGTGGGTTTCTGGGATTTTACCTCCCAGCTTTCTCTGCTTCCTTTTATTCTTGTATCGGTTGTAGGTCGCGGTGCACGCTTCTATCTTGAAGCTATAGTGATAAAGATAGGCGGAAATTCCATGGCTGAAAAAATACGAAAATATATTGATATTATAGGATGGATGATGGTGGGAGCTGTTGTTTCAGCTCTAGTGATTTACAGATTTGCTTGATTCCAATGTGTGATAATTCCAACTTTTTTGCTTTTCTTTGAAGTGTCAGTTGTCACCGACTGTTTGAAACTCATACAAAACGGGAGCACAATGAAAATTTATAACCTTGTGGCAGTTGTCATGATTTCGGCAATGGTAACTTCTGGTTGTTCTACAACAGGATCTAATACTACAGTCAGATCGAATGTTTCTGCATCAAGCAGGGTTGATTCAAACCACTATGTAGTAAAGCGCGGTGATACACTTTTTTCCATAGCTTTTGCCAATGGCCTTGATTACAGAACTCTGGCATTGATTAATAAACTTGATCCGGTTAATGCGGTGATACACCCGGGAGACATACTTCTTGTTAAGATCAAAAATCTTAATGTCAAGAATGTGTACAGAGTAAAGTCCGGAGATACTCTTTACAATGTGGCAAAACGCTATAAAAAGTCAGTGGAGTATATGGCGAGGATCAATCATATTCAGCCTCCGTATGCAATAAACGCTGGTCAGCTTCTGATTATTGATGACAGAAAACCAACATTCAGTCCGGCAGTTAGAAGTAACTCTTCCGTTCATCAGACATCTGCTTCCGGTCAGCCGTCCGTTTCCGGAGAAGTGACCACGGCAGCTTCGGTTCCTATATCCCCTCTTAAGAATCCTCAGCAGATTACGTCTCAGAAATCTGCATATAACAGCCGTTCAAAACTAACATGGCAGTGGCCTACGTACGGTACGATTGTAAAGAAGTTTTCTTCTGGCGGGGCAAGCGGTATAAACATAGCCGGCAAGAAGGGACAGAATATCAAGGCGGCCGCCGAGGGAAAGGTTGTTTATGCCGGTAACGCTCTGAGAGGTTATGGAAATCTGATTATTATTAAACATAATGATGATTATATTTCGGCATATGCCCATAATGACAGGATCCTGGTTAAAGAGCGTGATCTGGTTAAGTCAGGACAGGTGATAGGCAGGATGGGAGATACCGATTCTAATATGGTGAATCTGCATTTTGAAATCCGCTATCGCGGACAGTCTGTGAATCCGCAGAATTATCTGCCTAGACAATAACCGTTTTTTCGGTGTTGTGGAACGGTTATCTTTCATATATAATCGATTCAATTTGGTGAGAAATTTTCTCATTATTTGACAGACTGCACGGTATTTTGATAAAAATACTGTTGGCGGTCATTGTTTTTTTGTAACTGAGATCAGTAGTTTTAAACAGTCTAAGGTATTGTAACTATGGATAATCGTCCAATTCGCAGAGCTCTGATCAGCGTTTCTGACAAAACCGGAATCGTTGAATTCGCAAAGGCTCTATCATCAAGAGGCATTGAAATTCTGTCAACAGGCGGTACAGCTCGTATGCTGGCACAGGAGGGACTTCCTGTCGTTGAAGTAAGTGACTACACCGGTTTTCCTGAAATGATGGATGGCAGGGTAAAGACTCTGCATCCGAAGATTCACGGCGGAATTCTCGGTCGTCGCACTATTGATGATGAGGTTATGAAGCAGCATGACATCTAGCCTATAGCTCTGGGGGTGGTTAAGCGGTATCCGTTT
>JAEEGI010030988.1_pt1 | contig 10024 bp, 8 predicted proteins | sample 8958751 | NCBI WGS metagenome assembly JAEEGI01 (sample SAMN16246545, study PRJNA631951) | gut metagenome | biome: gut microbiome; feature: rumen; material: KS-attached | host: Bos | place: Iran: Karaj | collected 2018-10 | reverse complement strand
AAATTCTATTTAATCTATGATAAGTCTATTAAACTTAAAATAAAATATATTTCTTCAATTGAAAATGAAAATATTATTATTATATATGAAATAATAATTATATGTTTTGGTATTTTTTTATGAAATCATTATCAATTAAATATTATTGGAAATACTAAATTAAAAATAATAATAAAATTCATTCTATTTTGGAATAAAATTATTATTAATATAAATAAAAAATATTAATAATTAATATATTATATGCAAAATTAATTTATTTATTTAATAATTTCAAAAGATTTTTTGGATTTTTTTTTGTGATAAAGTTAATAAAATTTGAAAAAGTATCTGAAAATAATTGTATAATAGTTAATTCATTATCTTCTATATTATCTTGGAATTTCTTAATTTTTCCATTATATATAAATTGAAGAATAGCAATTAAAATTCCTCCAGAAAAAATAGGAAAAGTAATTAAAGAATTTCCATCATTTAAATCAACTAAATCATTAAAATATTTACAATCTTTAATAGAAGTACAAACATGCATTTCATTTTTTTTTAAAACTAAATTTAAAATTCCTAAAGGCTTAAACCTATTATCATCTTTATTAATATTTAAATGAATTAACTCTTTATTTTCATAATCATAAAAATATAATTTACTTTTAGAAAAAGAATAAAGATTATAAAATAAACTTTCACTCTTCTTTGTTAATTCCCTTATATTATTAATATATAAAATTTCATTAGAAAAATTAATTAATAATTTCATTTTTGAAAGTCTAACATTACTTTCTCCTAAATTTAATTTACTTTTTAAAATAAAACTCACTTGTTTAGATAAAATATCCATTAATTCTAAATCATCTTTATCAAAATCACTATTTATTTTATTTAAAACTTGAATAACACCAAAAATATTTTCTTTTTTATCTTTTAAAGGATAACATAACATATTATTAGTTTTAAAATTAGTTATTTTATCAATTTCATTATTAAATCTTTTATCTAAATTAACATTCTCAATTTTTAACTTATCTCCTGTTAAATAAACTGAACCTACTATTCCTTTATTTTTAGGAATTTTAATATTATTTTTTTCTAAACTTTCTGAATTATATAATATTAACATATCAGATATTTTATCATATATAAAAACTAAAGTTTTTTCACAATTTAAAATTGAACAAATGTTATTTGTTATAATATTATGAAAATCATTTGTTAAAATACTTTCTATTATACTTTCACTTGCTTTTATAAAATCTTGAATTCTTATTATTAATTTAATTAATTCTTTATAATCTTTTATTGTTGTTATTATTAAATCACATATTTCAAATATTTTATCATAGGAACTTGAATTTATTTTGTCTAAAAAGCTTTCTTCATCTTGAGAATATTTAAATAATTCTTCTAAAAGAGGATTTTTTATTTTTTTAATTAATAAATCTTTAGGAGTTACTAAAAAAGATAAATCAATTGTTGATTTATTATAATGTCTTTTATTATTAAATGACATTATTTTATTATAATGATTTAAAGCACTTTCTTTATTTGGATTACATGAATTTTTTTTCTCTATTAACTTTAATTTTTTATTTTTTTCTGGCTCATTTAGTTTAAAAGTATTTAAATTAAAAATTAAACTTTTTGTTCTTTTTCTTAAATGAAATTCATTATTTGATTGAGTTAAAATATTTGTGTTTTTTTTTTGAGGATTTTGATTTCTTTTAAATATAAGTGAAGAGACATCAATATCAAATTCTTTTTTATTTTTTTCTTTAGAACTTAAGTTTTTTCTCGAAGAAGTAGGTGAAGAATTAAAAGAATCATTTTTATTTTTATTATTTGTTAAACACTTTTTTTCTTTTTTTTCTAAAATTGCTTTTAAATGAATATTTTCTTCTTTTAATTTAATATATTTCATTTCTTTTTGTTTTAAAACAATTTTAAAGTATTTATTTATTTCTTTAATATTTTTATTATCATAAAGTAATTTTTGATATTCTTCTTTTATTTTACAATATTTTTCAAAATAAAAACAATTTTTTCCCCCTGGACATTGTGATTCTATGCTTTCAATTGAAATTTTTTCTCTAGATTTTGAAAAAGATGTTATTTTATTTTCTTTTTCTTTTTCTTTTTTTTTTGAAGAATATATTCTAGTTGTAAAAGTAAGTTTATCATTATTTAAGTTATTATTTCTAAATAAATTTAATTTCTTTGTTTTAAAAATATTAAGTTGAGAATTATGATTTGTTATTGGAATTGAAAGAATATTCTTTTTTCTGTTATATAATTTCATTAAATTGAAAAAAAAAATAAAAATCATTTTATTTAATTTATTAAATTAAAAGTTAAATTAATAAATATTTTTTATAATTCGCTTAAAAGAAAAAAGGAAAAAAATAATAAATTAACTTAACAATATTTAAAAATTAATATTGAAAAATTTTTATGAACAAAATAAAATTTTAACTAAGTTAAATTGAAGATAAAAGTTTTGATTGATTTTTAGAATAATTTATATTTAATTCTTTTCCTAAAAACATTGAATGATTTAAAGATAATTTCGCATTTGTTGCAGAAGTAATATCTTTAAAAACAATAAAAGCTTGTCCTCTCATTTTAATATTTTTTTTTGCAATTATTGATATAATATCTCCAAATTCTGAGAAAAGATGAAATAAATTTTCTTTTAATTCATCTATTTTTATTTTTTCATTTAAATTATTAACATATAAAGTTTGATTAGGTTGAATATAATTTTGATTTGATTCCATTTTTTAGATTTCTTTTAAAAATTTAAAAAAAAAATAATTTAAATGAAATGGATTCCTTTAAAAATATATCAAGGAGATTTATTTTTAAAAGAAGTTGATTATGTTTGTAAAGTATATAATGCAATTGTTCAAGAATTTAAAAATAATAAAACTGAAGAAAATAGAGATAAATATATTAATATAAGAGATGAAATAAAAAGAAGAATATTTGAAGTTAATAATTTTTATTCAAATAATATAAATGATAATAGAATTGGCATTTTTGAACAAGGAAAAAATATTTTAGAAGATATATTAAGAAATCAAGTTCAAATACATAATTGTTTAAAAACTAATAAAAAACAAAATTTAATTAAATCAAAAGAAAATATTGTTAATAATGAAATAGAATTTTCTAATGAAATTCATGAAGAAAAAATTAATAGTATTAAAGAAAAAAATAATTTAAAAAATAATAAAAATATAGAAAATAATAATTTTACTATTATGGAGTCTTATTCTCCTTTTCTTATTGATAAAATAATTCCTAATTCAAATTCTGATTGGAGAGATTTTTACATTAAATTAGAAGTAGATGAAGAAGATTATTATAAATATTTTGATGAATAATTATATTATATTGTTTTAATAAAATTAAGTTATAATTAAATTAATAATCTAAGGTTTTTATATTAATATTTTTAAATAATTTTTTAATTTAATGATAAAGTTAATTTATTTAATAGAATTTTATAGTCAAAAAATTAATGGATAGTTGTTTTTATATTTATTCTCTTTATGAATATAATTTAATAGATAAAAAAAACAAAGAAAGGAAAAAGAAATACACAATTAAAGATGTAAGTTGTTCTTTTAATCAAATAATGATATTTGAATTTCTTCCTAAGAAAAAAGTATTTGAAATTTCTTTTGGTTCAAAATATTTATTTAGGAATTTAAAATTAAAAACTATGTATAAAAAATATTATCAAACTTTAAAAAAAATAAAAGAATATGCTAATTTTAATTTTTTTTCTTTTTATTCTAACGAAGAATTATCAAATGAAAACATTTATTATTTTGATGTTTTAACTGAAATAATAAAAAAAATGAAATCAAATAAAGATTTTATATATGAAATTCCATATAATCATATTATTTTAACAAGATTAAAAACAGAAAAGATAATAAATAATTATAAAGTTTTTTTAGATGTTAAAAATTTATTACCAAACCATCATGAAAAAATAAATAATATTGAAAATATAGAATTTAGGTGTAATTCAATTTATGATTTAGATTCTCTTTTACACAATAAATACATATTAAATCGTATTATTAATTTGAATTTGAAAATTAATTTTAAATCAAATATGATTTTTCCATATGAATTAAATTTAAAATTTTTAATTTTAGAAAACGAAGGACCACCTAAACAAATAATTTATTTTCAAGGAATTAAATTTAATAAATTAGAGAAATTAAAAATTTCCAATTTAAAAATAAAATTGAAAGAAGAAGAATTAAAATTTAAAAATTTAAAAGAATTAATATGTATTAATTCAAATATAATAATTGAAAACCCTATATTAATTGAGCCTAAAAATTTAACTTCTTTAGAATTAAAACAATGTGGACACACAATTAATGATATTCTTTTAAATATACACTCTTTTATTAACCTTAAAAAATTAATCTTTGAAATCTTTGATGAGAGTTTTAAATTTTCTTCTTTATCTTTAACGGAATTATCTAATCACAACAATCAATGTATTAAAAAATTTGCAAATAAAATTATTGATAAATCCTTCCATAGTGATCAAAGGCTTGTTCAATTTTACTTTGATTCTCAAGTTAATTCAACTTAAAAAGAATAAAATTTCTTTGAATATATTATTGTGTTTTAAACAACAATAAAATCTAATTAAATTATTTTAAAAAAATAATTCATCTTATAATAAGTAAATAAAAATATAATTAATTCTCTAAAAGAATATTAAATCAAAAGTTTATTCATTAAAAAATTTATAATATATTAAATAGAAATATCTAATTAAATAAAATTTATTTAATTTCATTTACTTATTTTTTATTTCAAATTCATAAATTAAAATATGAATAATATGAAAATATTTTTTTGTTGAAAAAGTAAATAAAATTTTATTTAAAAAATATAAATCACTATTTTATATAACTTCAATAAATTTATGTTTTGAAAAAATTATTATTTTAATTCTTTTAAATTCATTAATTTTTTAAAAAAATGTCATTTGACAATAAAACTCAATCACTAGAAGAAATTTACTCTAATTTAAAAAAAGAAATTAAAATAATGAAAAAGGAAATGGAATCATTAGAAAATATAAATTATTCTCAAGAAGAAATAATAAAAGCAAAAAAAAGAATAGAATTCTTTAATTATAATAACGAATGGTTATATTCAAATTTTAATACAAATAATTCTTCTAAAAATATTGAATATCCTATTATTATAAGTGAAAATTGGACAAAACCAAATTCTTATAATTTAAATAATTTAGAGTTAAGAAACTTAATTTTTTTAAGTGAAGATGAAATAAATTATTCAATTTGTAATAATGAAATTAAAGCAATTGTAGATTTAAAAGGAGAAAGTACTTTTTGGATTTTTTTAAGAACTAAAGAAAATTTTTCAAAAGAAAATGTTATTATATTATTTAAAAAAGAAGAATTTAGTCAAATTATTTATTTAATTTTAGGTAATTTTATTTTAAATTCAAAAGGAAATTTAATATTTACTCCTTTTATTAAAGAACAATTAATTTTTTCAAATACAAATCAAAAAGAACAATCAATTTATGAAAAAAATGATTATATCAATTTAAATATTAAAATATATGATGAAGGAAAAGACGAAATAATAGTTTATACTTATTTAAATAATAATAAAGAAGAAAATTTCTCCAAAGGAAATTTTTTTATTCCTATTAATGGCAATTATAAAGTAATGATTGCTGGAAGTGGTCAACAATGCAAATTAAAACAATTTTCTTGTTATTCTTATTATAAATCTAAATACGCACCTGCTGAATTATTAAATGAAGGAAAAGCTTGTAATTGTTGTAATATTATTTAATATTCAATAAATATATTTTTTTCAAAAGAACATTTTTTTAATTTTAATTAATTTATATCAATTATTTTTTTTTAATGATAACTTATATATTTATTGAATTAATCATTAAAAATTTGATATAATTTCTATTTTATTTTTTTTCTTAATTTTAAAGGCAAAATAATAAATATGATCCTTAAAGATATTTCTCCTAATGAAAATGAATATAATGAATATAAAGTAAAGGAAAAATTATATACTTTATTTTATGAATTAACAAGTGAAATTAAAGGAACAAAAATAGAAATCGATGAAGAAGATTATGAAGAAAATATAAGAACAACAAATGTATTTCAAATAATAGAATATATATATCAAACATTACAAATTCTTTTAGATAAATATAAAAAAGAAACTGATCTTAAATTTAAACCAAATGATAATGAAATAAATCAATATGAAAAAATTTTAAGAAAATATGAAAATGATAAAAGAAAATTAATTAAAAGGCAATTTCAACAAAAATTACATAGAGAATCTTTAGAATATAAACTTGAAGAATATATGGAAATGGAAGAAGAATTTGAAGAAATGAAAACTAAATTAAAATATGAAGATGGTAAGTTTTTAGAAAATGATAGAAAAGATAATGAAATTATTATTATAAGACAAGAGAATTCTAATTTAAAAGTAATGATTTCAAAATTAGAAAATGATATTTTAGTTAAAGATAAATTAATTGAAGAGTTAAAAGAAAAATATAATAGTACTCAAATTAAATTAGAAGAAACTGAGAAAGAATTAAATTTATTTTCTAATATTGATATTAATAATTTAAATAATAATAGTAATTTGGGAAATAATTCAATGATAAATTTTGTTCAAAAAAATTTAAATAATATAAGTAATATAAGTATTATCAGTCATAAAAATAATAATTCAAGTAATATTACTAAAAATTCTTTTTGTTTATGTAAAAATAATATTTCTGAAATTAAAAATATTTTCGATTTAAAAATATTTAATTTAAAAAGTACAAAAACTTCAACAAAGAAAAATAAACATATTCATGAATTATTTGGTAATAATAAAAATATTATTTCTGATTTATCTATTAAAAGAATTAATACAAATAAAAAAAAATTATTACATAATAGAAATAATTCAATGAATATTCTTTTAGAGAAAAAAAAAATGAATTTAATTTCTAAATATTTATCTAATAAAAAATCAAATAGAACTACAATAAACACAAATAATAATAGTAATAAAAAGAAAAAAGGAAATAATTATAAAAATTTAACTTGTAGAACAAAAAAACAAAGTAATAATACTTGTTTAAAAATAATAAAAAAAATTCCTTTTATTTCTCAAAAAGGTAATTTAACAAATAGAAGTTTAAGTAATAAACATTTAAAAAGAAATACATCATTTAAAAATCAAAAAAATCCAATTTCTAAAATAATAAAACTTAAATATTTAGTTAATTCAAATACTAATTTTTATAATAAAGCTTCAACTTCAATTAGTACTTCAAGAGTAGACTTTTTATAAATTAATAATAACTTATTTGATTTATATCTTAATTTTAAAATAAATCTTTTTAAAATTATACAAAAATTTTTTTCATAATAAGTATTCTTTATTAATTACATTGAGTTTTAAATTAAAAAAAATATTTACAAATTTTTTAATTATTAAATAAAATTTAAAAACAAATAATAGTCAATTCCTACATAAAAACTTTAAAAAAAATAATTTTAAATTTCCCAATATCAAAAAATTAACAATTACAATTACTTTTATTATTATCTTGATAAGCTTCTTCTTTAATAGAAAAAGAAGATTTATTATCTTTAATAAAACCAAACTTAGCACTTTTATATAATCTTAAAATCATATCTTGAAAAGAATTTTTAATATTAGTAGAATCAAGAGCCGAAGTCTCATAAAAGATCATTTTATATATATTAGCTTTTTTTTTTCCTTCATCAATAGAAATTTCTTTTAATAAACTTAAATCAGATTTATTACCAATTAGGAAAAAAATAATATCTTCATTATTTAACATTTTAACTTCTTTATACCATTTATCAACATTATTAAAAGTTTCTCTTCTTGTCATATCATAAACAATAAAAACTCCTTTAGCGCCTTTATAATATGTTCCTGTTACTGAAGCATATCTTTCTTGACCTGCAGTATCCCATAAATTTATTTTTACTATTTTATTATCGATTTTAAAATATTTTGATGATAATTCTACGCTTATTGTTGATTTACTTGCTTTACTAAATTCATTTTTCATTATTCTTGATAATATATTACTTTTTCCTACTGCACAATCACCTAATATTACTACTTTGAATAAATAATCTTCTTTTTTTTTTTCTGAATTTGTTATTTCTTGAATTTCATAATTATCTTTATTCATTATTTTTTAATTTTTTTTTTTTAATTTTTTTTGTTTTATTTAAAATATAGTAATTTAAGAAATAATATAATAATTATGTTTCATTGTTATATTTAATTAATATTTAATAAGAAATAAAAGCTTTTTAATAAAATAGATTAAATAAAAAAAATTTATTTTTTTAAAAGGTAATACTTTAATTATAGTAAATTTTTTGTTTAAATTTATATTGATAAATATATTTAAAAGTTTAATTTTTTTAAATTTATTACTTTTAATTTTTTTTCTTTCTTTTCATCGCTTTTTACTTTTTGGTTTAAATTATCTTTAATAAATTTAAAATTATTTTCTTTAAAAGATAAATTTTTCCCACTATGGAAATTATGTAAAGAAGAATTTAAATTTTCTTTTATTGATTTTTTACTTTCTTTATTACTGAAACAAATAGTATTTTTTTTTTTTAAATCCTGAAGTAATCTTTGACTCATTTGATAATAATATTCATTATTATTAAATTTACAATTAAATTTATTTAACATCATTTTTTCATCAATACTTTTTGTGATTTCTTTTCTAAAAGTCTTTATATTATTATTAATTTCTTTTTTATTTCTTGAATAATGATAAAAGCCATTAAAAATTCTATGAGTATTAATTGTATTTTTTGAAATTAATTTTTGACTTGAAAAAATTATATGATTTATATTTAAAGTATTTGAATATGAATCATTATTATTTTTTCTTTGTAATTTATTAGTTTTTTCTTTTGAATTTTTTAAATTTTCAATTATTAAATTTTTATTAGAAAATACTTTTGCTTTTGAGAAATTAAAAGTTTTTTTTTCTTTTAAAGTTGAAATTGGGTTTTTTATTAAATTATAATTAGAACCATAACTCATTTTTTTTTTATTTAATAAAGGATTTTTTTGATTAGTTAAAGAAGAAAAATTGGTATTAAACTTTATTAAACTATTCTTAGTATTTAAATTTTTATTATCATAAGTTTTATTCTTAATAGTTTGACTATTTTTATTTTTTGAAAGTGAACAACTATTAGTTTGACTATTACCATTTAAATTATTGTTTAAAGTCATTGAAAGTTTTGAAAAATTTTTAAAATTTGTATTTATATTATTATTATAAGTTATATTCTTTGTTTTTTCTTCTATTTTTATTTTTTCTTTCTTAGGTTTATTTTTATTAAAATCATTAAAATTTATTTGTTGATTTGGTAAATAAGGTTTTAATCTTGGAGATAAAAATAATTTTTGTTTATTATTTTTATTTTTTTCACAGGTAAAATCACTTTTAACTATATTATATAATAAGTTTTTAATATTATTATCATTATTTTTTATTTTATTTTTTCTTAATTTATTTGTTTTATAAGAATTAAAAGTTGTTTTATTTTCTTTTTCTTTTTTCTTTTTTTTATGTTGTTGATAATTAATAATTGGAGAAATAAATTTAATAAAAGAATCATCTTTACTTCTTTTAGTTATTAAATCATTTTTTATATTTTTAGAAGTTTCAAGTGTTAAAGTTACTTTACTTACATTTAAATTATTATCAATAATATTTTTAACTTTTTGATTAAATATAATTTTATTATCAGTAATATTATCTAAAGAAGATAAAGATGTTTTATTTGTACTTTCTTTTTCTTTTTCTTTTTCTTCTTCTTCTTTAGAATTCCCTTATTTATTTTTATTATTAATTTCTGCTTGTTTATCATCATAATTATTTTAATTTTTTGAATATTTATTT
>JAEEGI010030982.1_pt1 | contig 10025 bp, 11 predicted proteins | sample 8958751 | NCBI WGS metagenome assembly JAEEGI01 (sample SAMN16246545, study PRJNA631951) | gut metagenome | biome: gut microbiome; feature: rumen; material: KS-attached | host: Bos | place: Iran: Karaj | collected 2018-10 | reverse complement strand
GGGGTTGGAGATGATGCCGGCGGAAATGGTGTTCTGCAGGCCCAGGGGGCTGCCGATGGCATAGACGGTGGCGCCGCCCACGTCATAGCCCGGGTCCCCGATCTCCAGGGTCTGGAAGCCGCTGCCGTCGATCTGCAGCACGGCCCAGTCCTCCGCAGCGCTGTAGTCGTAGACGCCGGCCACGTCGTAGACCTCTCCGGTGTCGGAGACGGTGATGGTGGCGCTGTCTGCGCCGGAGATCACGTGGTAATTGGTGATGGCCAGGCCGTCGGAGCGAATGAAGAAGCCGCTGCCGGTCTTGATGCACCAGCCCCATTCGTCGTAGATCTCCACGTAGAATACGGCGGGGGCGCAGCGGGCATAGATCTGCTCCGGCGTCAGCTCCGTCAGATGGGCATAGGGTCCGCCGTAGACGTGGGTCACGATGCGGATCTCGGAATCGAAGGGGATGCTCTCACTTTTTGAGAAATCGGTTCTGCCGTCCACCAGGGCTTCCACCAGGGGACCTTCGTCGGCCTGTTCCAGGTCCTCCACCACTTCGGTGCTCACGTTGGTGAACCCGGCCTCCTCAAAGATGCGGGCGGCCTCGGTGGCTTCCTTGAGCTTGATCTCCTCCGGGGCGGCGGGCACCGTCAGCTTCCGCACTACGTGGTACTGCAGCAGCACCTCGGCGTCGGCGGCGAAGGTGTCGCCCACCTCAAAGCGGTCCTTGCCGCCGATGGAGACAGACTGGACCTTATCCACCTTGTCGGCCTCGAAGGAACTCAGGTCGGCGTATTCACCGAGACGGATGGAGGTGAAGCCCATGAGCTGCAGCTTCTTTTCCGCCTCCATGCAGGAATAGCTCTGGAACTCCTCGGAAGACAGGAGCATGGTGACAGTAGGCGTGGGGGTTGCCGTTGGCGCAGGCGTCGCCGTGGGTTCCGGCGTCGGGGAAGGCTTCACGGTGCCGTCGCAGGCGCACAGCGTTAGCGCCAGGAGAAGGGCCAGAAGGACAGCAATTGTCTTTTTCATGGGATACGGCTCCTTTTCTATAGTCATATTGGCCTGCTCCCGGGAGCTGCCCGGAAGCCTATCTGTCTCAGAATTTGGCGCGGTACTGCAGCGCCTCCGCCAGGTGGTGGGTCTGGATGGTTTCGCTCCCGGCCAGGTCCGCGATGGTCCGGGCCACGCGAAGCACCTTGTCGTAGCTGCGGGCGGTGAGGCCCAGGCGGGCGTAAGCGGAGCGGAGCATGCTCTCACTGGGTCCGTCCAGCCTGCAGGAATCCCGCAGCAGCTTTCCGCTCAGGCGGGCGTTCACCCTTTCCCCGGTGCCCTCCAGCCGTGCCCGCTGGATCTCCCGGGCCTTCTCCACCCTGGCGCGGATGGCCGCCGAGGGTTCCCCGGCAGAATCCTGCCGCAGCTCGTCGTATTCCAGAGAGCGGACGGAAAGCGTGATATCCATCCGGTCCAGCAGGGGACCGGAGATGCGCTGCCGGTAAGCCCGGACGGCGCTTTCCGAGCAGGTGCAGCGGCCGGAGGGATGCCCGTACCAGCCGCAGCGGCAGGGGTTCATGGCGCAGACCAGCATAAAGCGGCTGGGAAAGGTCTCCGCCCCGGCGGCCCGGGAGATGGTGACCTCTCCGGTCTCCAGGGGCTGCCGCAGCACCTCCAGGGTCTGGCGGCTGAACTCCGGCAGCTCGTCCAGAAAGAGGACCCCGTTGTGGGCCAGGCTGATCTCTCCGGGCCGGGGGTTGGCAGTGCCGCCCGCCAGGCCGGAGGAGGAAATGGTGTGATGAGGGGCGCGGAAGGGCCGCTGGACCACGATGGGGCTGGCCGGCCCGGTGAGTCCGGCGATGGAATGGATCTCCGTGGTTTCCAGCATCTCTGCCAGCGTCATGGCCGGGAGGATGGAGGGCAGACGGGAGGCCAGCATGCTCTTGCCCGCTCCCGGCGGCCCCGAGAGCAGCACGTTGTGGCCCCCGGCCACCGCCACCTCCAGAGCGCGCTTCACGTCCTCCTGCCCCTTCACGTCGCTGAAATCCGGGATGGGGCCCATCAGGGAGTCGGGGGAGGGCGCTTCCGCTCGCGGCAGAGGCGTTTCCCCGCTGAGGTGGGCCAGCAGCTGCCCCACGTCCTCAGCGCCGTAAACCTCCAGCCCGTCGGCAAAGGCGGCCTCGGAAGCGTTGGCGGCGGGGACGAAGAGCTTCCGGACCCCCTCCCGCCTGGCGGCCATGGCCATGCTCAGAGCGCCGGGCACGCTGCGCAGGTGCCCGTCCAGGCTCAGCTCGCCGATAAAGGCGCAGTCCTCCGGCAGAGGCGGCAGCTGCTCCGTGGCGGTCAGCACCCCCAGGAGGATGGGCAGGTCGTAGACGGTGCCTCCCTTGCGCTTGTCCGCAGGGGCCAGGTTCACCGTGATCCGGCCGGGGGGAAAGCGGAAGCCCCGGCTGCGCACCGCAGCCCGCACCCGTTCCCGCGCCTCCTTCACCGCCGCGTCCGGCAGCCCCACGATATCGAAGGGACTCTGGACGCCGTGGGCGGCATAGCACTCCACGGTCACGCCATAGCCCCGGATGCCGTGGACGCCCAAGCTGCGGACGGTGGTGGTGCCTGCCATGTTCTGCCCTCCCGGGGGGATCTGCCGGAAGGGCATACTCCCCACATAATAATATACTATTTTACCGTATCCGTGCCGCTATTGCAAGGGCGGCGGCACTTTTCTTTGCGAAGCAGCAAAAACCGCGCGGCAAATCGCCGCGCGGTGAATGGGAGTATGGGTGTTATTTCTTGTTCTTGGGATCGTAGTTTTCTCCGAAGAGAAGATTGTCATAGTCGATCTTGGGGAGCTTGGAGATGGTGGATTCCACATCGGCCTCTTCCTCGGCGGTCTTTTCCTTTTGTTCCGCGGAAGAGAAAGCCCGGTCGATGAGCTCTTTGATGTTCTCCACCGTGTCCTGGCTGACGCCTTCCTTCGGCGTTTCCGCCGGGGCGGGAGGTGCTTCCTCCTGGACCGGTTCCGGCTGAGGCGGGGTTTCCGGCTGGGGGGGCAGGGGCTCCACGAAATCATAGACCCGGTTCAGGGTCTCGGCGTAAGCGGCCATGGCGGCCTTCAGCTTGTCCAGATAGTCGGCGGTGGCCTGCTTGGCGCGGTCCAGAGCGGCCTCCTCGGAAGCCAGCTCCTGCCGGATCACCGCCCGGCGCTCCTCCGCCTCCGCTTCGACCTGGCGCAGCAGCTCGCCCTTTTTCTGTTCCACCTCCGCCTGGATGGAATCCCGCTCCGCTTCGGCGGCGGCGGTGATCTCCTTGGCGGTCCGCTCCGCCTGGAGCAGGGCCATGCGCATGGCGTCCTCCGTGGAGCGGTATTCCTCCACCTTGTCCACCAGCACCTTCATCTTGTTTTTGAGGATGCCGTTTTCCCGGTAGAGGGCGGAATAGTCCTGGGTCAGCTGATTCAGGAATTTGTCTACCGAGGCGGTATCGTAGCCGCCGAATACGGCCTTTTCAAATTCGCTGCTTGAAACTTCCTGGGGTGTCAGCAATGTGTGCCGTCCTTTCCCGGAGGGGATGCCTCCGCGATCAGAAGTAGACGCCGTTGTTCTCCAGCTCGTCGATCAGGTCGCCCAGAATGTCCACATTGTAGGGCGTGACGATGAAGGTGCTGACAGCGACCTTCTTGATCTTTCCGTCCTGGGCGTAGGCGACGCCGCTGACGAAGTCGAGGATGCGGCGGGAGACATCCTTGTTGGTGTTCTCCAGATTCAGCACCACGGTGCGCTTGTCCCGCAGATGATCGGCGATCTCCCGGGCGGCCTCATACTGCTCCGGCATCACCAGCACCACCTGGAGGCGGGCCGTGGCGTGGATGTTCACGACTTTGTTCCCCGTCTTCTTTTCCGGTACGTTCAAGTCCTCACCCTCGATCCAGGAGGAGGCGGGAGCCGCTTTCGGCTTCTCCTCATAATCCTCAAAGGTTTCGTCGTCGTAGGGCCGTGCGATCCGCTTCAGATTGTCAAGAATACCCATTTTACTCTTCTCCGTTTCTCATGGCTGCGGAGCCGTGCGCGCTCCGAAGATGGCGCTGCCCACCCGGACCATATTGGCGCCGGACACAATGGCTTGGGCGAAATCCCCGCTCATTCCCATGGACAAACACCATATATGGGTATTATCGTATTTTTTTCCCGCGATGTCAATATATAGCCGGTACATTTCGTCAAAATAAGGATATTTTTTTTCGCCGGGCCAGACGCTCCCCCAGTTTTCCCATGCGGGGGGGATGGCCATGAGGCCCTCCGGGCGCAGATGGGGCAGGACTGCGGCCCTGGCGACGGCCTCGTCGGCTGCCTCGGGCAGGAAGCCGCCCTTGGTCTCCTCCCGGCCGATATTCACCTGGATCAGGATGGGCTGCACCGTGTCCAGAAGGGCTGCGCGCTTTTCCAGCAGCTCCAGCAGCTCGAGGGAATCCACGGACTGGATCAGGTCGACTCTGCCGGTGATGAGCCGGACCTTGTTGTGCTGCAGGCGGCCGATGAAATGCTTCGGCGCGCCCTCGTAGGCCCCCTGGGAGTCCTTCTCCAGAAACTCGTTGACCCGATTCTCCCCGCAGGCGTCCACCCCGGCCCGGATCGCCTCCCTGACGGCCTCGGCGTCCTTGGTTTTGCTGGCGGCCACCAGGCGGATCTCCTCCGGCTTCCGTCCGGCCCGCAGGGCGGCTTCTGCGATCTCGTCGCGCACCCGGCGGACGTTTTCCGTAATGCTGTCCATTCAGCCCACGACCTTTCCCACATAGAGGTTTTTCGCACTGACGATGACCTGGTCTCCGGCCCGGAGTGTCTCGCTGGTCACCGAGTAATAATCGCCGAAGTCCCGCTGCACCGTCACCAGCTTTTTCTCCACCACCAGGGCGGTCTGCACATAGACGCAGGCGCGGCCCTGATCGTCCACGTGAAGCCCCTTCCGGGGGATCCGCAGGCCGGTCTCCTCCGACAGCACCAGCTCCGCATCCTGATAGCGCATGCTCAGCACGTCCCCCAGGTGTTCGCTGCAGCTGAGCAGCAGGGCCCGCTGCCCGTTCTCCTCCGGGCTCAGCCATTCCACGCGCATGGCGAGCTCCTCCCCGTAGTAGCGTCCGAAGCGGACGTTCAGCGTCCTGCGCCCGCTGATCCGGTCGGCCTCGTCGGCGTCCACCAGGGCGGCGAAATACCACTTGTAGCCGCTGACCAGCTTGCCCAGGGACCAGGCGGAGGCGCTGTGGTCCTCCTTCAGAAGGGAGCGCAGCTCCCCGGCAGAGATCTGCTTGAGCCGATCGTAGCCCAGCTCCTCCCAGCCGTCCACGGTGCTGCTGTAAAGGCCGGAAACAGGGGCTGCGATCTCATCGGAGCGGGTGGCCCGGTCCCGTTCCAGCTCGCTGATCTCCTCGCCCAGCTCCCGCAGGCGCAGCTGCACCTCCGAAGGATTGCTGAAGGCGGCGAAGACCTGGGTCTGGAGGGTCTGGCCGATGGCCTCCGCTGCGGTGAAATCCTGGTCATAGACGCTCTGCCGCAGCCTCCGGATGCCGTTCTGGATCTCGGAGTCCGCTTGCTGGGAGCTGTCGGCGCTGCTCATGCTCAGCAGGGCGGTCAGCTCCTCTGCCTCGGCGCGCTTTTCCGCCAGGCGCACGGCCCGCAGCAGCGCTTCCTCGGAATCGTAGGCTTCCGCCACCGTGCCGCCGGCGGAGACCCGCGTCCCCTCCGACAGGTTGACCCGCACGGAGCTGTATACGCTGTAGAGCACCTGTTCCTCCCGGGCCACGATGCCCCGGACCTCCACGCTGTCCCGGATGTTGAGGCTGGTGACGGGCACCGTCCGATAGGGATCGTTCAGGGCCTGATAGGCATAGATGCCCAGCCACACCAGCAGTGCGGCCACGATCAGGTAGCAGGCCAGCTTCAGAGTCAGGTTCGAATTTCTCATGGTCCTCCCAGCGGCTCCTTCGATGCCGACGCTATTCTGTCGGCGCCGGCGCAGGCAGCGGCAGCGGCCGCGCCGGGATGATGGTGGATATGGCGTGCTTATAGATCAGTTCCTGCTTCCCCTCGCAGTCCAGCACCACGGTGAAGCTGTCGTACCCGGTGACGAAGCCCCGCATCTGAAAGCCGTTCATAAGGAAGAGGGTCAGGGGCAGCTTGTCCTTCCTGGCTCCCGCCAGAAAGCTGTCCTGTATGTTGAGGGTCTTCTGCATGTTTTCCGCATCCTTTCTGTATCCGCCGGATGGCCCCGACGGAAAATTCTGGTCAAATTATACCAGAATTTTCCAGGATTCTTGTCGAAAACAGGCAGGCTTCCTGATAATTCGTTTCGTTTTTCCAAAGGTACCAGTGGACCTCCGGCTTGCCCCGGAGCCAGCTGAGCTGCCGCTTGGCATAGCGCCGGGAGGACCGGCAGATCTGCTCCCGGGCTTCCGCCAGGGTACATTCCCCCCGGAGGGCGGCGGCGGTCTCCTTGTAGCCGATGGCCTGCATGGCGGTGTCCTTTTCCGTGACCCCCAGGGCCAGCAGCGCCCGGACCTCCTCCTCCAGCCCCTGCGCGAACATCCGCTCCACCCGCGCGTCGATGCGCCGGTACAAAAGGGCCCGGTCCTCAAAGCTCAGGGCCACGGTGCAGGAGGCATAGCGGGGGGCGGCGGTCCGGCTTTCTTCATCGAAGCTGGTGATGGTCCTCCCCGTCAGCTCGAAGATCTCCAGGGCCCGGACGATGCGCTTCCGGTCGTTGGGGTGGAGCTTTTCCGCCCGCGCCGGGTCCGCTTTCCCCAGGCGCTCCAGCATGGCCTGTCCGCCGTGTTCGTCGTATTCCGCTTCCAGCCTTCGGCGCAGCGCCGGATCCCCGGCGGCGGCGAAGTCCGTGCCCCGCAGGAGAGCTTCTATATAAAGGTTGGTGCCCCCTACCAGGATGGGGAGCCTGCCCCGCGCCAGAATGTCGTCGGCGCAGCGGGAGGCCTCCTGGACATAGCGGCCCACGGAGTAGCTCTCCCGGGGGTCCACAGTGCCCACCAGGTGGTGGGGGATCCCCTCCGTCTCCTCCGGCGTGGGGGCGGCGGTGCCGATGACCATGCCCCTGTAAAGCTGCATGGCGTCGGCGGAAATGACCTCTCCGTCCAGGGCCTTGGCCAGGCGCACCCCCAGGGCGGTCTTTCCCGTGGCGGTGGGGCCGGTGACCACCAGGATCCCCTTTGCCATCAGCCCTTGGTCAGCTCGTCCAGGGTCATGCCGAAGGCGGGGAGGAAGTTCTCCATGAAATAGGCGATCTCCGGCAGCTCCGAAGCCTCCAGGGTCTTGCGGATCTGCTCCTCAGCGGAGCGGAACTCCTGATTGCCGGCCCGCAGCTCCTCGATGCACTTGATGTAGGCGGCCAGCTTGTCCGCCGCCTTCACCAGCTCCCTGGTCTCCCCGCTGCCCCCCTGGAGCAGCTCCGTATAGGCGGGGCGCAGCTCCGCCGGCAGCAGCTGGGTGAGCTGCGCCTCCGCCTGGCTTTCCACCGCCTTGTAGGAGCGGCGGATGTCCTCGTTGAGGTATTTCACCGGTGTGGGCATGTCCCCGGTGAGGATCTCGCTCATGTCGTGGAAGAGAGCGGCGGCGGCGGCCTTTTCCGGCTCCGCGCTGCGGCCGAAGACGTCCCGCCGGATCACCGCCAGAGCGTGAGCCAGCACCGCCGTCATCTGGCTGTGCTCCAGCAGGTTTTCCTCAAAGCTGTTTCGCATGAGGCCCCAGCGGCGGATGTTGCGCATCCGGGCGGCCAGGGCGTAAAAAGCGTTTTCCATGGGTCCCTTTCATCGCAGACTGCGGAAGAAGGTCTGCAGCCGCTCCAGGCATTCCGCCTCCAGGATGCCGCCGTAGATGGCGGGGCGGTAGCCGTAGTTTTCTTCAAACAGGTTCAGGACGCTGCCGCAGGAGCCGGTCTTTTCGTCCCGGGCCCCGAAGCAGAGCCATTTCAGCCTGGCGTTGAGGATGGCCCCGGCGCACATGGGGCAGGGCTCCAGGGTCACATAGAGGCCGCAGTCGCTAAGCCGCCAGTCGCCCAGAGCGGCGCAGGCCTCCCGGATGGCGTCGATCTCCGCGTGGGCCAGGGCGGAGCGCTCCTCCTCCCGCCGGTTCCGGCCCCTGCCGATGATCCGGTCCTCCCGGACGATCACGCAGCCCACGGGCACCTCTCCCGCAGCCGCCGCCTCGTCCGCCAGGGCCAGGGCATGGCGCATCCAGCACTCGTGATCCATTAGCCCCAGCTCATGGGCCGGGGAGGATGATCCGGCATGACCCGGAGGCCGAAGTGCTTCTCCAGCACCTCCGGCAGTTCCTCCCAGCTTACTTCCCGATGCTGCACCCCTTCTCGGGAGGTCAGGGTCAGATTCAGGTTGAACATGCTGAACTTGCCGTCCTCGGTGAAGCGGTTGATCATCAGAGCGTTCCGAAAGACGGAGAGAGGACTGTGGTTGACGTAATAGTTGCTGACCTGGAAGTCCTCGTCCTGGGCGGGCCGGTCGATAAAGCCCATCAAGTCCTGATATTCTTCGCCCCGTTTGATCTGCACCGTGTATTCCACCTCAGGCACCGTCCCCGGCACTACCCGGTACACCATGCCATGCACCGTCTGGGGCACGTCGTATTCCAGGCGCAGGGGGCGGCAGAAGCAGTCCCCTCCGTAACCCACGTCGCAGATATAGCGGACCCCGTCCGCCTCCGTCAGATTCATGCGGTGGAGGTAGCCGCCGAAGGTTTTCCCGTCCCGGCTCAGCCTTGTCAGAACCCCGTAGGCGGGGAAGCCCATCTCCTGCAGGATGGCGCAGAAAAAGCCGTTCATCTCAAAGCAGTAGCCGCCCCGGCGGCGGGTCACAATCTTGTCGAAGAGGTCTTCGGTCTTCAGGGAGATGTCCTTGCCGTTGTAAACGTCCAGATTCTCGAAGGGGACGTGGGTGGCATAGGCCCGGTGGAGGCGGATGAGCCGCTCCGTGTCCGTGCCCCCCTCCGTATAGCCGATGCGGTCAAAAAGCGCCTGCAGGTCCATGCGTATTTCCCTTCCGCCGCCAAGGCAGCCTTTTTCTTTGATTTTATCATTATACATATTTATCGGGGAGAAATCAACTGCTCCGATACCTTCTCCCTTATGTCCACACCCCGTCTTGCGGCAGAGAGCTGTATGTGCCAGAGTGAGTGCGGAAAACGCAGAGAAAGGGAGGCGGGCGAATTGAGCCTGGAAACGGAAAGGCTCCTGCTCCGTCCCTGGGAGGAAGGGGACGCGGAGGAGTGCTGTCGCTATGCAGTGGAAATCTGCGCCTTGACCTTGCAAATCCCGCCCCCGGTTGGTATAGTAAATGCAGGATATCAATCGCCGCTGCGGCGGCCATCATGGAAATGGAGGTTAGCGATATGGCAGGCACTGACAGACTGCTCGAAGCCATCGACAAAATGACCCTGGCGCTCCAGGAGCTGCGGGAAGCCGTACTGGAGCTGACAGCGGAAGAGCCCGCACCGGAACCCGCCCCCGCGCCCGAACCGGCGGCCATCGTGATCAACGCACCGGAACCCGTGGAAGTCATCGTCGGTCAGCCCGAACCCGAACCCGAACCGATACCCGAAGCTGCGGCGGTGCTGGTTTCGGAGCCGGTGATCGTCTCACCGGGCATTCCCGAGCCCGCGCCGGAACCCGCCCCTGCTCCCGCAGCGGAGGCTGATCCTGCCGAAAAGCGCTGCCCCGTCTGCGGGGAGCCGGTGAAGCCCGGCAGCCGCTTCTGCATGAGTTGCGGGGCCTCCATTCCCGCAGCGGAAGGCGCAGCTGCGCCCGCGCCCTCCTCTGCCCAGCGGGCCTTCTGCATGAATTGCGGCGGCCCCCTCCGGCCGGGAGACAAATTCTGCATGAAGTGCGGCCAGAAGACCGACGCCTGAGGGCGTTTCAGCGAAGCGGGCCCGGAGCCATTTGGCTCCGGGCCACAGACTGTAGACAAGCCTATGATGCAGGGTTTCGATCCGCATGGGGGGACTGTGAGGGGGGACGGGAATCCCCCCTCACGTTATATC
>JAEEGI010030981.1_pt1 | contig 10025 bp, 6 predicted proteins | sample 8958751 | NCBI WGS metagenome assembly JAEEGI01 (sample SAMN16246545, study PRJNA631951) | gut metagenome | biome: gut microbiome; feature: rumen; material: KS-attached | host: Bos | place: Iran: Karaj | collected 2018-10 | reverse complement strand
GACCTTGGGCTGCAACAGATAGCTGACGGGGACGGTGACGGTGAGCACGAAGGTCACGGCGCAGCCCAGTCCGAGCGATGTCTTCACGGTCTTCGACACGGCAAGGTACGAACACATGCCAAGGAAGAAGGCGAAGATCATATTGTCGACGAATATCGACCTAAACAGTAATGATATTGCGTGTTCCATATTCTTTCTTTTTTTCTACTACGAATTTGACGAATTTTACTAATTTTCGAACCGCATCATCCGCTTAATTCGCATCATCCGCATAATTCGTATCACTCGTATCATTCGTATAATTCGTATAATTCGTAGTTTATTTCTCCTTATAAAAGTAAGCACGATGAACCCAAATCACACAGCCAACGAGGATGAGCGCCATAGCCGGCATCGTCATCATACCGTTGTTGACGTAGCCCAGGTCGTAGCAGGCATCGGGGATAATCTGGAAGCCTAAGAGCGAACCGCGCCCGAGGAACTCACGGACGGCACCCACGATGACCAGAATCATGGCATAGCCAAGACCGTTGCCCACGCCGTCGAGGAACGAGGGCCAGGGCTTGTTCTGCATGGCGAAGGCCTCGAGACGGCCCATCAGGATACAGTTGGTGATGATCAGACCGACATACACAGAGAGCTGGACGCTGACGTCGTAGGCGAATGCCTTCAGAATCTGCGAGACGATGGTCACAAGAGCAGCCACAACGACAAGCTGCACCACGATACGGATGCGGTTGGGAATGGTGTTGCGGATGATTGAGATGATCACATTCGCAAAGGCGGTGATGACCGTCACAGCGAGACCCATCACGATGGCGGGCTTCAGCTGCGAGGTCACAGCCAAGGCCGAGCAGATACCGAGTACCTGGCCGAGAATGGGGTGGTCGAGGTTCAACGGGTTAGTGAAAACCTCCTTATTTTGTTTACTGAATAATGCCATAACTTACTCCTCCTCTAATTTAACTTCTTCAGGGAAATACTCCAGACAAGCCTTAATCATGTCGTTGACACCATTAGAGGTCAAAGTGGCACCCGTGACACAGTCAACTTGAGTCTCTGGGTCTTCCACCTTCTTGACCACCGAAAGGGCAACGTCCTTAATGCCGTCCTTATACACTTTCTTACCAATGAACTTCTCCTGCCATGCCTGGGAGTCCTTGATTTCAGCACCAAGGCCAGCAGTCTCACTTTCATGGTTGAAATAGGCGCCATAGACAGTGTTGGCAGGGCGCTCAATGGCAATGAAACCACCGATGCCGCCCCAAAGTCCCATGCCTTTGAGTTCTACCACAACAATATCCTTTCCGTCGACCTCGCACTTGTAGTAATTGCGGCCTTCATAAGGGAAGACTTGCTTGACAACCGTATAAAACTTGTTCTGGGCCTCCTGACCATCCAGGTTGCGGATATTGAGTGAGTAAAGAATCTGCTTCTGGGTGTCGAGTTCAACGTTTCTGTCCTGCATAGGCTTCAAAGCCTGATAGACAAAGGCCAGCAGGAAGGCCACGATGACTACGAGTATCGCACTATATATAATAATGTACGAATTCGAGTTAGTATTCAGTTTCATTTGGTACCTCCTCTCTTTAAACGTTTCGAGATATTGCGCTCCACGATGAAGTGGTCAATCGTGGGAGCAAACATATTACCAAAGAAGATGGCGAGCATCATACCCTCAGGATAGCCAGCGTTCATCACGCGGATGATGATGGCCATCGCACCGATGAGGAAGCCGTAAATATACTGACCACAGGTGGTGCGGCACGAGGTGACAGGGTCGGTAGCCATAAACACAGCACCGAAGGCAAAGCCACCCAGCACGAAGTGATGCCACCACGTAATAGACTGACCAGTCTGCTCGAAGATGCAAGCCAGCACAGCACCACCCACAAAGACGCTCAGCATGGTGCGCCAAGAGGCAATGCCCGTCCAAAGCAGCAGGATGGCACCCAAGGCAATGGCAATGACACTGGTCTCGCCAATACTGCCAGGGATAAAGCCGCAAATCATGTTGCAGATGGAAGCATCGGGAGCAATGCCCTGACCAATCTGGCCAAGCGGCGTAGCAGCCGTGAAGCCGTCGGGCAGCGTGTTACCCAGTCCGAAGATACTGTCCTGAGCCACCCAAATCTGGTCACCCGTCATCTTCGACGGATAAGCGAAGAACAGGAACATACGGGCTGCGATGGCGGGGTTGAAGATGTTCATACCCGTACCACCGAAGATTTCCTTACAGAAGATGACGCTGAAGGCGCAAGCCAGAGCCAGCATCCACAGCGGACAACCGATGGGGATAATCAGCGGGATGAGGATACCCGATACGAGGTAACCCTCCTGAATCTCCTCGCCCTTCCACTGTGCCCAGGCAAACTCGATGCCGAGACCGACGATGTAAGAGACGAGAATCTTAGGCAGCACAGCGAGGAAGCCATACAGGAAAATCTCGAAGAAGCCTGCTGTTGCCAACGTTCCTGCAGCAAGATAGTTCTGATAGCCGATATTGTACATACCGAACAGCATAGCAGGCATCAGGGCGATGACCACCATACTCATAATGCGCTTCGAATCGATGGCGTCGTGAATATTCACGCTTCCAGCCTTTGCCGTGTCGTTGGGCACGTAAAGGAAAGTCTCGAAGCCGTCGAACACCGAACGGAAGGCATGCAGCTTGCCACCCTCCTCGAAGTTCGGCTTTATCTTATTGATGTAATTTCTTATTGCTGACATAGTTATGCGTTTTCTTTACGTAAAATGTTCAGTCCTTCACGCACAATGCGCTGCAATTCCAATTTCGAAGAGTCAACGAACTCTGCCAGTGCAAAGTCCTCAGGACTTACCTCGTAGATACCCAAGGCCTCCTGACGGTCAATATCGCCAGCGATGATGGCCTTGATGAGGTATTCACCATAGATGTCCATCGGCAGCACCTTGTCGTACTCACCACTCATGATGATATGGCGCTCACCACCCTTGATGCGGGCATCGAGTGCGTACTCCTTCTTGCCACAGAGCCAGGAGAAGTAGCTGCGGTTCACAGAGAACTGCTTGAAGCGCGGCAGAATCCAACCCAGCATCTCGTCGGCATCGCTACCCTCGGGGATGACGGTGATTTCCGACGTGTGAGCTCCAAGGAAGCCATCCTTCGTGGTAGGCTTACCCGTCAGCACGTTTCCATTGATGATACGCACGCTCTTGCCAGCATCGTAACTGTTGGAGAGCAGTGTGGAAAGTTCCTCGCCCACCAACATATCCACATAGGCAGGACTCTTGACTTCACTGCCACAGAGTGCCACCGTGCGAGTCAGGTTCACCTTGCCTGTATTGAACAGGCGTCCGATGAAGAGCACCACAGTAGGATCACCAATGGTCCACACCACCTCACCCTTGTTCACCGGGTCGATGTTGTTCACCTGCACGCCGACATTGCCAGCGGGACACTTACCCTGGAACACCGTCACCTCAGCGTCCTTCATGTTCGTAAGGGCAGACCCCTCACCAACACCGAGATAGGTCTTGGCTATCTTCGACAGTGCTGTAAGACCCGTCTGGAAGTCCTGCTCCTGCCCCTTCACCTCAAACTCGAAGTCGGCAGCCAAAGGCTTGTCACGGAGTGCGGACACAAAAATTGCCTTAGGCTGAGCCCCCGGATTAGTGGAGACGGCGTAAGGCAACTGATTGATGTAGCCAAAAAGACCCGCTTCCAAGAGCGCATTAACAACCTGCTCGCCATTCATGGTATTGACGTCACGACGGCCGAAGTCTGTAAACTCCTGCTGCGTATCGGCATCCACCCTGACGCAAAGCACTTTCCTGCGTTCACCTCGCACCACCTCACGGACAGTACCGCTGACAGGCGAGGCAAACTTCACTTCGGGATACAGCTTGTTGACAAACAATGCATCCCCGGCCTTGACATGGTCACCTTCACGAACCACAACCTTTGGAGTAATCCCCTCGAAATCATCCGGCACCAATGCGTACTTGCCGTTCGATTTAAGTTGGATTTTCTTCTCCTCGGCTTTGCCCTGAAGATGTATGTCCAAGCCTTTACGTAACTTTATTACATTTGCCATTTATATAAATGTTTGAAGAATAGCTAACGTTAAGCGACGGCAAAATTAGTAAATTTTATGGAAATAACGTGATTTTATTGCCGAAAAATGTCGCAATCACAAGTTTTTGTCGTAATTTTGCAGAATAAATCGATGAAACCGCAATATTTTGCAATCTCCAACTAACAACGAGTGAAGATTCTAAAGCATATCATCAACTGGACCGTATGGACTTTAGTCAGTCTGTACGCAGTGGTTATGCTGGCTGTCCAGACCCCAATGGTGCAGGAAGAATTAGGCAACAAGGCGGCTCGGCTCGTTGGCGAGAAGTTGGGAACGACTGTCAAGGTGGGACGCATCGACCTGGGTTTTCTCAACCGCTTGATTCTCGACGATGTAGTCATATACGACCAGCGCCAGAAAGAAATGCTGAAAGTGGCCCGCATGACAGCCAAGATTGATGTGGCACCATTGGCTATAGGACGCATCTCTATCTCTTCGGCACAGGTTTTCGGAGCCCAGCTTTCTTTATATAAGATGACAAAGGACGCTCCTGCCAACTACCAGTTCGTGCTCGACTCCCTGGCCTCAAAGGACACGACGACCCAGACACCGCTCGACTTACGCATCAATTCGCTCATCATGCGACGCAGTGCTATAAGCTATGACCAGTGGGATGCCGTAAAGACTCCCGAGAAGTTCAACCCTCAGCATGTGGCGGTTTCTGGCATCAGTGCCCACATCATCCTGAAAGCACTGCGCGAGGATAGTCTGAATATCAATATCAAACGTCTGACTTTCCTTGAACAATCAGGATTCAACGTGCATCGATTAGCTTTCCGGCTAACTGCCAACAACGAGAAAGCTGAATTGCAGACATTCCGACTGCAATTGCCCAATACCGACCTTCGCATTGACAGCATGCAGGCCACCTATGACCAAAGAAACATCAAGGAGTCGCTCTGTTTCAAAGGTAGCATAGACAACAGCCATGCAGCACCAGCCGACTTCAAGAGCCTCCTGCCAGCCCTCAAGAACTACCAAGGCAAACTGACCGTGTCAACCAACTTCGGATATGAAGACCAGACGCTCAGCGTACCAGCTCTTCAAATCGTGTCGGACAAAGGCGACCTGACGCTACAGGCCAACGGACGCATAAAACACCCCAAGTACGGCAAGGATGTGTGGAACCTGAACGTCACCAACTTGAACGTCACCCATGAACTGACAGATTTCATCTCCAAACACTTCATCACACTGCCAGAACCTGTATCCCGTCTGGGCAACATGCATTTAAAAGGCACTTTCAGCAGCGATGCCGAAGGGACACTTCAGGCACTGGCCGACCTGACAACCGACATTGGACAGGCCAATGCTCAGTTGCAACTGAGGAATGACAAGCAGTTCACAGGTTCCGTCAGCACGGATGAAGTAAATATCGGACAACTGTTAGCCAATGAGAAATTGGGCATCGTGGCCACCAATATGGAAGTCAGCGGCACGCTCAACAAGCAGATTGCTGCCAAAGGTACCATCGGTAAGTTCGAATACGACGGTTACACCTATACCAATATCGACTTGGACGGAAGCTATGCTGCCAACCACTTGGACGGTCGGTTCCAAATCAACGACCCTAAGCTGGCTGCTCTGTTGGAACTTGACCTGGATGCCAAGACCCTCAATGATGCCGTTGGCGTAATCAGCCTCCATAACCTGAACATCCCCGAGAAGGACTACCAACTGAGCTACCTTCGCATGGAGTCGGGCTACGACGAGGGCGTTCACTTTGTCACGCTGAACAGCGACTTCGCCCATGCCGACCTGGAAGGCGAGTTCGACTACACCACCCTGACATCGAGTATCGCCAGAGCCATTGGCTCGAAACTCCCTACCCTGCCCGGCCTTCCCCAAGTTACCAAAGAACCCAAGAACAACTTCTCACTCCACCTGACGTTGGGCAAGACAGACTGGCTACAGAAGCTGTTGGACGTAAACCTCGACATGCAACAGCCAATGACGCTGACAGCCACTGTAAACGACAAGTCCAGGCAAATCATGCTCGACCTGGATGCTCCCTCGTTCACCTATAACGACGACCAATATAGGAACGGGGTCGCCCATGTCAGTTTGCCCAGCGACACACTCAGACTGAACGCCTCCATCAGCAGCGTTCAGGAAAACGGACAACCGCTCGACGTGAAAGTAGACGGCAATGCTGCTGACAACAACCTGGTGTTCTCGTTGGCCTGGGACAACAACAGCCCACAGCGACAAGTGCGGGGTGTCCTGAACGGCACGACGCAGTTCTATCGTAACTTCAGCGACCAGCCGGAAGCCCACATCAGACTCCAACCCTCCAACGTATATATCGACAACTCCGTATGGCTGATTGAGCCCTCGGACGTCCTTTATTCAAAGGAACGGTTGCTCGTCGACCATTTCTCTGTACACAACGGTCAGCAATACATCAAGGTTGACGGTACGGCATCCGAACACAAGAACGATTCCGTCATTGTCGAACTCGAAGGAGTCGAGGTGGCCTACATCCTCGACCTTGTCAACTTCGATGCTGTTTCATTCTCTGGCAAGGCTTCCGGCAAGGCTTTTCTCACCTCGGCCTTCAACGAGCCCGATGCCTTTGCCAACCTCACCGTCGATGAATTCAAGTTTGAAGACGGACGGATGGGCACCCTCATTGCCCGTGTCGACTGGAATAAGGACGAGGAACAAATCGACATCAACGCAACAGCCAACGACGGACCGGAGGCCATGACCTATATTAAGGGCTATGTGTCGCCCACCAAAGAATATATCGACCTCGGCATCTCTGCACGCGGCACCTACCTCGACTTCATGCACTCGTTCACTAAGTCGTTTATATCCCACATTACAGGCCACGGCAAAGGCGACCTGCGACTGGCCGGTCCCCTCTCGGCCATCAACCTGACTGGCGGTCTTGCCATCAATGGTGAAGCCACCATCACCCCGCTCAACACCACTTACTGGCTCAGAAACGACAGTATCACACTGGTCTACAATGAAATACTGCTCGACAGCCTGCCCATCCACGACAAATACGACAATGTGGGCTACCTGTCGGGAGCCATCCACCATCAGGACCTCACCAACCTGAGCCTCGACCTGCACCTCGGCACTGACAAGCTCCTGGGGTACGACTTCCACGATTTCGGCGAGAACTCGTTCTACGGCACCGTATTCGCCTCAGGCGATGTTGACATCAGCATGAAGGGCGACGACGTTCACATCGACTGTAATGTCACTCCACTCAAGAACACCGTCTTCGTCTACAATGCTGCCAACCCCGATGCCATCAGTAACCAGGAGTTCATCACGTGGAAAAACACCCCCTCTCAAAGCAGTACCTCATCCACCTCAGAGGTAGAAAGCGGAAGTGGAACCAATATCTACATGAATTTCCTGGTCAATGCACAGCCCGATGCCACTATGCGCATCCTGATGGACGCCAAGACCAGCGACTACATCACCCTCAACGGCTCAGGATCGCTGCAAGCCTCCTATTACAACAAAGGCTCGTTCCAGATGCAGGGTACCTATACCGTTAACCACGGCACCTACGAAGTGACCATCCAGAATATCATAAAGAAGAACTTCCAGTTCCAGGAGGGAGGAACTATCATCTTCGGCGGTGACCCCTACTCTGCCACCCTTAACCTGCAAGCTGTCTATACCGTTAACGGCGTGTCACTCTCCGACCTCCAGTTAGGCAACTCCTTCTCGTCGAACACCGTCCGTGTGAACTGCCTGATGAACATTGGCGGACAGCCCTCTGCACCACAGGTCACCTTCGACCTCGACCTCCCCAACGTCAATGCAGACGAGAAGCAGATGGTACGCTCACTGCTTTCCTCTGGACAGGAGATGAACCAGCAGGTGCTTTACCTGCTCGGCATCGGACGCTTCTACAACCAGGGACAAAACAACGCCGGACAGCAACAGACTGACCAGACCTCGCTGGCCATGCAATCGTTCCTCTCAGGCACCCTCTCCACGCAGATCAATACCGTTATCAACCAAATCGTCAAGAACGACGACTGGAACTTCGGTGCTAATATCTCTACTGGAACAGAAGGATGGAACAATGCTGAGTATGAAGGAATTATAAATGGACGAATGCTTAACAACCGTCTGCTCATCAACGGACAGTTTGGCTATCGTGACAATGCCACTCAGGCTACTCCCTCGTTTATAGGAGACTTCGACGTCAGCTACCTCCTAAAGCCTAACGGTAACATCGCCCTCAAGGTTTACAACCAGACCAACGACCGCTATTTCACCCGCTCCAGCCTGAACACTCAGGGAGTAGGCATCATACTGAAAAAGGACTTCAACGGACTACGCGACTTCTTCGGTATAAAGAAAGAGGAAGAAAACGTTCCTCCCCCGCCAAACAAGTAACCTCAATGAACTAACAATAAACTTAAAAACCCAAACAATGAACAAGAACGAATTGAAACCCGCTGTTGTCTTCGAACAGTTTGCGAAGATCAACGAGATTCCCCGCCCTTCGAAACGCGAGGAGAAAATGATTGAGTATCTGAAACAATGGGGCGAAAGCCGAGGACTCGACACCAAGGTGGACGAGACGGGCAACGTCATCATACGTAAACCGGCTACCCCAGGCTTCGAGAACCGAAAGACGGTTATCCTGCAGAGCCACATGGACATGGTATGCGATAAGCTGGTAGACGTGGAGTTTGACTTCGACAACGACCCCATACGCACCTATATCGACGGTGAATGGCTGACAGCCGAAGGGACAACCCTTGGTGCAGATGATGGTATCGGCTGCGCCATCGAACTGGCCATCCTCGATAGCAACGACATCGAGCACGGACCCATTGAGTGCGTTTTCACCCGCGACGAGGAAACTGGACTGACAGGTGCCGAGGGCATGAAGGCTGGCTTCATGACGGGCGACTACCTCATTAACCTCGATTCTGAGGACGAGGGCGAAATATTTGTCTCGTGTGCTGGTGGGCGTAATACGCAGGCCCAATTCACTTTCCAGCGCGAAGAAGCACCCGCAGGTTCCTTCTTCCTGCGTGGCCAACTGAAGGGACTTGTAGGCGGACACTCAGGCGACGACATCAACAAGAAGCGTGCCAACGCCATCAAAGTGCTTGTTCGCTTCCTGTTCCAGACCATGCGTCGTTACGATGGTGTACGCTTGGCCCAGTTCCATTCTGGCAAGCTCCACAACGCCATTCCCCGCGACGGTGAGTTCATCATTGCCGTCCCCAATGACCTGAAGGAAAATGTCCGTGCTGACTGGAACGTCTTTGCTGCTGAGGTCGAGGACGAATTCCACGTCACCGACACCCAGATGCAGTGGCTGATGGAGAGCACTGATGCCCAGACGGTCATTGAGCCGCAGGTAGCCAAGAACTTCGTATGGGCCGTCCAGGCCGTCGACAACGGCATCTACGCCATTTGTCAGGACGAGGCCCTCGGTGGCATGGTTGAGACATCGAGTAACATCGCTGCCATCCATACCACAGAGACAGAAATCAACATCCTGTCGAGCCAACGCTCCAATGTCATGTCCAACCTCGACAACATGTGCTATACCATTCAGGCAGCCTTCGAACTGGCAGGAGCCAAGGCCGTATCATCCGACGGCTATCCCGCCTGGAAGATGCGTGCCAACTCCAAACTGACGGAGATTGTAGTCGAGACCTACAAACAGCTGTTCGGCAAAGCTCCCATTGTCCGCGGCATTCACGCCGGACTGGAGTGCGGCCTCTTCTCCGAGCGCTACCCGCAACTCGACATGGTGAGCTTCGGCCCCACCCTACGCTTCGTCCATACCCCTGACGAGCGTCTGCACATCCCCACCGTCCAAATGGTCTGGGATCACCTGTTAGCCATCCTCAAACAGATTCCCGAATAACCAAACGATGCCGCTCTGCCTATATTATATAATAGGTG
>JAEEGI010030976.1_pt1 | contig 10027 bp, 6 predicted proteins | sample 8958751 | NCBI WGS metagenome assembly JAEEGI01 (sample SAMN16246545, study PRJNA631951) | gut metagenome | biome: gut microbiome; feature: rumen; material: KS-attached | host: Bos | place: Iran: Karaj | collected 2018-10 | reverse complement strand
GTGGCGGGTCGGTGTCGAGTTCAATCTTGATTTTTATTTGCTTCTCGGTGCGAAAAGCCATATTGTATATTTCTGTATTGTCCTTTAGAAAAGCCGATTCAATCTTTCCGAAAGTTTTCTTGTCGCGCTTTGTTATGTCAACTTCCCTGCCCGTAATCTTAAACTCCTCGACAATGCTAGGAAAATATTCTTCCAAATGTACATTAGGATTCTTCTCAACAAGAGAAAAATCCATATCTTCGGAAAATCTTCTCAGTCCGTGAAAAATTCTAAGACATGTACCACCATAAAACGCTGCATGGGCAAAAAATCCGCCTCGTTGCAATCCTGCAAGCACAATCTGCTGCATAACTTCGTGCTGAGCATTAAGCTTTTCCACTGGATTTTGTGGTGCATACTGTGCAACCATCTCGTCAAACAAAGTCATCGTTCAATAATTTTTAATAAGTTGGCAAATAATGTTGACTTAATTCCGCAAGCGGCACAATCGCGGATTATTTTTGCATCGAAACCACGGATTTCATCAATGTCAATTCGCAAATCCTCTTCGAGTGCCACTTCAAGTCCCGAAATCGACCTCAATGGCAGTCCGCTCAAGTGCAAAAGGGTGTCGCACAGAGCCTTTTCAGGAGTTGCAATCATATAGCGCACACCATTTTCGACATCAGTAGTCACGCCTATAGGAAACCAGTCCGCCGACACACAACGGTACGAAAACCGGCCCAGCGAATTTTCAAAAGTCCGCGTATGGCGTGTAGTTATAGATGTGATAGTATATACCGCTTCGGGAATAAGTCCATAATGGCGCATAGCATATTCGAGCGAAACATACGATGGACCGTAAATATGGTTGGCAACAAGCCCCAACGAAAGATTTTTTCCCGTATCTTCCGGGGAAACCATATACAAGCCTCTTTTCAGGCTAATCAGTTCGCCATTCTTTTCTGCAAGCTGAACTTTCATTGCCGGAGAAGAGTATCCGCCTAATATGTCGTTTAGCGTTGCACTGCTTACAGGCACATTCCCAAACTGCTTTAATAAGTTGCTTGACATCGTTCAATTTTTTGCTGCAAAGATAATCAAATATGTAATATCTCGTACAGAAAATAAACAAAAATTTTATCTACTGTTCCAAATATGACATTTAATCTGAAAATATGAATGGTAAAATTTTCTAAACTAAATGGATTTTTGTTCCATTTTCTTTCGGAAATTTTGCTGCTTGAACAATGACATCTATTTCGGTATTAACAACCACAATTTAATTAAACATTCAGCCGCACCGTCTCCGTTTCAATCGGAAGCACTACTTTTGCATATTAAAACAAAATTGTACACTTATGCGAATAATAATTGCAATCGCAATATATCTGCTTTTCCCGATAATTATAGTGTCGGCATTCCATAAATGGAAAATATTGCAGAAAATAGGTACCGTGATACTGGCTTACGCCGTGGGCATAATAATGAGCCTCACAGGATTCGTAACTTTTGAACCTGGCACTGCCGATGCCGCCACTTTCGAGAGCATACAGAAGCTGATAATGAACATATCGGTGCCACTTGCCATACCGCTTATGCTTTTCAACTGCGACTTCAAGCTGTGGACACGCGCCCTACCAAAGACAATCCTTGCCCTCGTCGGCGGAATCGTCGCAATTACAGTCGCTGTAATTTCAGGATTCTTCATTTTCCGCAACACTGGCGTAAACGACATCGAAAATGTGTCGGCAATGATGACAGGCATCTACACTGGGGGAACAATGAACTTCAACGCACTGGGTGCCGCTCTTGGCGTTGACCCTACAACAATTACCCTCGTGCTCACATTCCAGATGCTTATAACTTTCCCGCTGATAATGTTCATAACAGGTGGCGGATACCGTCTTTTCCGCAAAATTCTGCCTTTCCCCGATGAATCCACATCAATAACTCTCAACAGCAACATGGAGGACCACGGCATCGAAAACTATGGAATGATGCTCAACAAGAAAGTATTTCCAAAGACAATGCTCGGATTGCTTCTATCGATTGGATTTCTTGCAATAGGCGCAGGTCTGTCGCTACTATTATACAACATAGGCGTTGTTGGCGACCAGGAAACTGGTACTGGCAAACTCAACGAACTGGTAATCATCCTTACCATAACCACGCTGTCGATAATTGCATCGTTCTCGAAGAAAATACGCGAATTGCCGAAAACTTTCGAACTCGGCATGATTTTCATACTGATATTCAGCATAGCGGTAGCATCGCAGTTCAATCCGTACAGCATTGACATGTCGGCAATCTCGCTCGGATTGTTCGTGCTGTACATAATGCTGGTGTCGGTAATTATCCACATCATTTTCTGCCGATTCTCAAAAATCAACGGCGACCTATACACAGTAGCCCAAGTAGGATTGTTCTGCTCTCCGCCATTCATTCCGCCTGTTGTCGGAGCAATGGGAAACAAGAAAGTGCTGATTAGCGGTATCGTAATCGGACTTATCGGCTATGCCATAGGCACTTATATGGGAGTCGGCATTGCATATTTGCTCAAATTATTCTAAACTTGTCAACAAATATGGAATTTTATAATCAACAAAAATATAAAGAGACTTGTCATTCCGCAAGTCAGAACAATAACGCGATACGGAACGGGGAGCGTAATAAGCCGCTCACTGAGCGTGTCGAAGTGCGGCGATATACAAGGAGATTGCTCACTTCGTTTCGCGAGGCTGCAAGCAGCGTTCCGTACAGACAGGCTCACAAGCAACGTTCCTTATGCTGTTCGCTTTGTCTTACGGACCCTTTAGCGCACGAAGCTTGCGAGTAATGACGGAGAGAGAATAATAAATTCTGTTTATTTCAAACCTAAATCATATACGATGAGAAAAATCTTAATAATCGCCATTTGGGTTGCTTTTGCTAGCAGCGTAATGGCTACGACAGAAGCAAAAGACACATCAAAGGTCAAGACTGGATGGAATTTCGGAATATTGCCAAGCATTGCCTACGATGCCGACCTCGGATTCCAATTCGGAGCATTGTCAAACATATATTATTATGGTGACGGAAGCCAGTACCCTGAATACATACATTCGTTCTATGTGGAAGCCGCCTATACCACAAAAAGATACGGTTTGTTCCGCTTCTTCTACGACTCGAAGTATTTGATTCCCGACCATCGTCTCACGGTAGATGTGTCGTATTTGCCCGATGCTATGTGCGACTTCTACGGATACAACGGATATCCGACATTATACCACATGGGATGGCACAATGCGAAGAAGGATTCGAGCGAATACCTCTCGCGTGCTTTCTACAAGTACAAGCGCGACCTTGTGCGTGTTGCCGCCGACATCGAAGGCACAATCTCTGGCGACTGGAAGTGGAATGCCGGTCTGGGCGTACTCGGCTATATGATTGATGAATGCGACATCGACATGCTCAACGGCAAGCGCCAGCCGTCCGACCAAAAATACCTCGACCCGTCGGTTCAAGGACTTTACAAACTGTACAGAAGTTGGGGAATAATAAAGCCCGACGAAGCCAACGGCGGATGGCATCCGTATGTTCGTGGCGGCATTACCTTCGACAGCCGCGACAAGCGCTCCAACCCTTCGCGCGGAATTTATGCCGATGCATTCTTCACTTATTCGGCAGCTTTTGGCAACCAAACCGAATACAACAATCTGAAGTTCAACTTCAATTTCAGGCATTATGTACCTATATATAAAGATAGGGTTACGCTTGCATACCGAATCGGAACGCAGAATACGATTGTCGGCGAATCGCCGTTCTACATGAACACCTACCTCAACACGCTTTTCATACAGCGCGTAATATACGAAGGCCTTGGCGGTGGAAATTCGCTACGCGGAATCATGCGAAACAGAATCCTGGCAAATGGTTTTGCATACGCAAATGTTGAACTTAGAACAAAGATTGTAAACTGCGACATCGGAAAGCAGCATTTCTACATCGGCTTGAACCCGTTCTTCGACTTGGGCGTTGTTACCCAGCCCTACAAGCTCGACGAGACCGAAATAAGAACAGCCATTACTACCTACAACGTCGCAACTGGACGCACAGACAAATACGAGGACTACTTTAACTTGTCGAGAAAAGAAACCTACATGCCTCACTCGGCTGCAGGAGTAGGGCTGAAAGTCGCCATGAACGAAAATTTCATCCTTTCTGTCGACTGGGCAACCGCATTGAACAAGCAGGACAACGGCAAGATGATGAATTTCTATGTGAAGATGGGATATCTGTTCTAAGAATTTATGATTTGAAAATTTGAAGATTCAATGATTTAAGGATTCAAAAATTCAAATTATTAAATGTTCTAATCAATCGTAAATCTAAAATCGTAACTCGTAAATTAGTTTTACCTTTGCAAAAAAATACTTTTATGACAGATAACAAGCAAAAGACCAACTACGGTGCCCTGTCAATACTTATAATAGTATTCTTCTTCTGGGGCTTCATGGCAGCAGGAAACAGCATTTTCATTCCGTTCTGCAAGCATTATTTCAACTTGGACCAGTTCCAGAGCCAGCTTATCGACTTTGCATTCTACCTTGCATATTATGTCGGAGCTTTGATACTTTTCGCTTACTCGGTTGTTAGACGCAACGACTTCATAGCGAGGTTTGGCTACAAGAAATCCATCGTGTTCGGACTGCTATTCTCGGCAGTGGGTGCAGCGGCAATGATTGTCGCTGTTGGAGCAAACAGCTTCATGGGAATGCTCATCGGTTTGTTTGTTGTAGCACTCGGATTCTCGTTGCAACAGACGGCAGGAAATCCGTTTGCAATAACCCTTGGTCCGCCAGCAACTGGTGCATCGCGAATTAACCTTTGCGGCGGTCTCAACTCGTTCGGCACAGCCATTGGACCGATTATCGTAGCATTGCTCCTTTTCGGAACTACCGCAGCAGTAAGCGACGAAGAAATCGCAAACCTCGAAATCAGCAAGGCCGAAATATTATATGCTGGCGTTGGCGTTCTGTTCCTCATAGCAGCAGCAATTTTCTTCTTCTCGAAGAAACTTCCAAACGATACCTCTACCGAAAAGACTGAAAAGACAAGCAAGGCACTTGTCGCACTAACAATAATGACCGTTTTGCTAGTGGCAATGTTTATTCCTGTATTTATGAGCTACCGTGAAAGTTTCGCAGACATGGAAAATGTGGAGATTTTCCGCGTGATATTCCTAATGGCAGCACTTGTGATAGTTTTCGTAACATTGCTTTCCGTGAACGGAATGGCAAAGAAGAAATCGGAAGGCTGGGGCGCAATGAAATATCCGCAATTGGTATTTGGTATGCTTGCAATCTTCGTCTATGTTGGCGTTGAAGTTTCGACAGTCAGCAACTTCGGTGAACTTCTGCAAAAGCCCGACTTTGGAGGTTTTGCCGCCAACGAGGTAGCTCCATTCATTTCAATGTACTGGGGCAGCCTTATGATTGGTCGCTGGACAGGTGCTGTTGCCGCTTTCGAGTTCAAATCGTTGACAAAGAAGATTCTTACAATAGTTGTTCCACTGGTGGCATTTGGCGTAGTGCTGGGCGTAAATGCAATTTCGCAGTACAGCATTGTGGTTCTGCTTCCCTACATTGCACTTATAGCAATACAGATTGCAGCATTCTTCTTCACTAAGAACAAACCAGCACGCACCTTGTTTATTTTCGCAGTGCTTGCCGTATGCATGATGCTGATAGGCATTTGCACCGAAGGAATGGTTTCAATTTATACAATTATGGCTGGCGGTTTGTTCTGCTCGATTATGTGGTCATCAATCTTCAACCTTGCACTGGCAGGACTTGGCAAATACACAACCCAGGGGTCGGCATTCCTCGTGATGATGATTCTTGGTGGCGCAGTAATTCCACCTATCCAAGGCAAACTGGCAGACTATATGCAGACTCTTTCGGCGACAGAAGGCTTCGGAATACATTATTCGTATGTGATTCCAGTTCTATGCTTTGCATTCCTCGCATTCTTTGCAATATATGTAAAGAAGATTTTGAAGAAGCAGGGCATCGACTACGACAGCGAAGTGTAGGGAGAGTTGAAAATTGAAAATTGAAAGTTGAAAGTTGTAAAACGATTGTAGCATCGCAATGCTTTGCGATGGTTCAAAGATTCAAAGATTTAACAATTTAAAGATTCAATAATTTAAAAACTTAAGGATTCAATAGTTCATTCTAACGAAAGGTTGGATGGTTTTCAATAAACAAATAAGGGCGCAATTATGCGCCCTTGTTGTTTGATGACTATGTTGACAAAGCAACAAAAAAGGGCGGAAGTATTCCGCCCTTAAATTTATCAAATAAGATGTGTTTTATTCAACAACAATGTTCTTTACAACAACGCCATCGGCAGTTGTAATTCTAACCATGTAGTTAGCCTTTGCAAAGCCTTCTGCGCTGATAGTTTCAAAGTTAGAATTTACATCCTTGCTCATTACTACACGACCTGTCATGTCGATGATAGTAATGTTCTGCATACCTTCAGCAGCAATGTTGATAATCGAGCTTGTCGGGTTAGGATAAACACTGATTTCGCTGATAGCATTTTCTTCAACAGCAACTGGATCTGTAACGGTTACCGAAAGTGTAAGGGTATCGGTTCTAGTTTCATCTGCGTTGTATGCAACAAGTGTTGTTGTATAGCTTCCTGCTGTTGTGTATGCAACTGCTACAGTAGTATTGGTTGAAGTTGCAGGGTTACCGCCTTCAAATGTCCAGGCGATGTGGTCAGTGTTTTCGTTGCAGGTGCTGGTGTAAGTAACGGTTGTTCCCGTTTCAACAGCAAGCATTCTGTAAATATACAAGTCTGTGTAAGCAGGATCTGTAGTGAAGTTTGCTTCAACTGCATCCGGGTCAACAGAAGCTACAGTTACATATATTGACTTGGTGTTGCTGATAGTTTCGTCCTCGTTATATGCAGTAAGAGTTGCTGTGAAGTAAGTACCTGCTTCTGCGTAGGTAACGGTAACAACATCTTCTGTAGAAGTTGCTGGTGAGCCACCTTCGAAAGACCATGCGATGTGGTGAGTATTTGCGCTGCTTGCATTGGTAAATGTTACAGTTTCGCCCTGGTTGATTGCAATGTATGTCAAGTAACCGCCTAAGCTGGTAGCTTCTGGATTGGTTGTGAAGTCAGCTGTAACAGCATTTTCTGCAGATGCGTTAACGGTAATTGTAAGAGTTGCTGTGTCAGAATCTGTTTCACCTTCATTGTAAGCAATGAGTTGAGTTGTGAATGAACCTACCGTATTGTAAGTTACAGTAACTTCATCGTTTGTTGATGTTGCTGGATCACCGCCTGGGAACGACCAAGCAATGTGATGTGCATTGGAACTGGTATTGGTGTAAGCAACTGTCTGTCCTTGTTCAATAGTTACCGACTGAGTAAGGAATCCTGTAGCAGCGGGGTCTGTTGTGAAGCTTGCTGTCAAAACTGTAGATGGGTCAACAGATACTTTTACTGTAACTGATGCAGTATCGCTAACAGTTTCATCTTCATTGTAAGCGATAAGAGTTGATGTATATGTTCCAGCAGTTGCGTAAGTAACGGTTACATTGTTTTCCGTTGAAGTAGCAGGAGCGCCACCTTCGAAAGTCCATGCAATGTGATGAGCACCCGAACTCTGATTTGTGTATTCAACAGTTCCTCCTTCGTTAATACGAACAGCTTGAGTGAAATCAAAAGACGTCATGTCTGTTGATGTAGCAGGATTGGTTGAGAAATTAGCAACAACGGCGCCTGCTTCGTGAACTGTAAGAGTAATACCAGTAGAGTAACCATTCTCGGTATCAACAGCGAAATTTGCAGCATATAAAGCCAATCCCGAACCATATATGTGAGCTCTCATCTTTAATGCGAAATCTCCGGCAACAGTTGGTGTTCCGCTGAAATTTACTGTGCAGTATTCTAATGCATCAATCATTGTGTCGCTAATACAAAAATTCAAACCATTGGGAACATCAATAAAATTCTTGAACCAAATGCTATCAACTGTTGCTCCCAATGCCGATTCCGGACACTGGATTGTGATACACTGCTCAACATACTGACCAACATACATTGTTGGGAAAGTTGTTGGACTATAAGGAACTACGCCCGTAGAAAAGCCTTCGGTGGCAGGTGGGCATGGATTGTCGCATACAGAAATCTGTGCAAAACTGCACAAACTCATTGCAAAAATTGCAATCATTGAAAGTAAAAATTTTTTCATATCGATACTAAATTTAAAAATTAAACTCAATTACATTTTAATAATTCGCTTTACAGAAGTTCCTTCCTTAGTTTCCACCTTAATCATATATTCTGATCTTGCGAAACCGCTGAGGTCGATGCTTGCCGTAGAGCAATTTTCATCGGCAAAGTAAACAATTTTTCCCGACATATCAAAAATTGTTATAGAAACAAGATTTTCTGCTTCGATGTTTAGTATGCTGCTTGTCGGATTAGGGTAAATGCTTACCATATCATCGACATTGTAGTCGTTGATGCCTACGACATTTATTGTGCGGGCAACAGAGTCGCGGCCATATTGGTTTTCTGCGACAAGCGAAATTAGGTATTCGCCTTCTTCGGCGAATGTTACCACTGGGTTCTGTTCTGTTGAAGATTCAGGTGTTCCGTTTGCAAAAGTCCAGCTCCACGATTCTGGCAAATTTGTGCTCAAGTCGTTGAACTGTACCGAGAAGCCTTCTTCCTGCTGCGAAATAACATACGAGAAGTCGGCAACAGGTGCTTCGCCTTGCTGTGGCTCAGTGACGGTAATGTACGCAGTTTCGGTTTTAGTGTTATCTCCACAAGGATTGGAAACTGTCAGTGAAACCTGATATGTACCAGGAGTAGAATATACTACACGTGGATTTTCCTCGGTTGAAGTTGCAGGGTTGCCGCCTTCGAAAGTCCATGTGCGAGTTGCCTGATAACCTGTAGATGTATTGGTAAAGTTGACTGCGTTACCTGCTGTTATTTCGGTTGCACTTGCAGAAAATCCAGCTACTGGAGCAGAACCTTCTTCTACCGTAACTTGAATTGCATCCATTCCGTTGGGGAAGAACGTGTCTGTATTCAATGAAAGCACATAACTTGATGATAATACTGCGCGTAATTTAAGTTGGAATGTTCCTGATTGGGTTGGTGTTCCTGTAAGATGAATTGTGTAATATCCATCAGGTTGCCAATTGGCATCCGACAAACAATAAGAAACACCTTCTGGCAATCCGCCAAATCCCTTTACTTGTATACCGCTCAAAGGAATTGAGTAATTAATGGTTCCAAGTCCAACGGATGCTGGGTTTATCGATGCCGGACAATGCATTGTAATACAGACATCCAACGGTTCGCAAGTCCTGATTGTAGGAAAGTACTCGCTGTTTACATCTGGCTCGTATGGAACTACACCACTTGAAAAATGCCCGTTAATATTTGGCTCACACGATTCGCCTGCACCACATATTATAATAGGGTCGCTTACATCAAATTGCGCACTGGCAGCAAATGCCAAGGCAACAAATAAAAGTACGGATAAAATCTTCTTCATATTCTAGATATTAAAATTTTGCTGATAATGATACTTCAAAGCGGCGTGGTGCGCAAATGTCGCCCGGACGACCACAATATACTTGATTCAAAAGGTTTTTCACATGGAAAGAAAGTTTTGTTTCCTTATATAACTTTACTCCTACATAAAAGTCTATATTCCAGAAATTTTGTTCGGCAGTTCTTATGCGGTAATCCCAGTAACCTGGCAGAATAATTGAACTCAAAACTGCATAGTCGCCGATGACCTCTTCGGCAGGACGTTCGTCACAGAACAATCGGTCAACATTCTTAACTTTGCTCTTCCAAACTAGGTCGATACCAACTTCAAACCATTTTGCCGTCAGGCTGACATCGGCTTTTACAGAATGCTTATATCTGTATTTCAAGGTTTTGTCATCGGTCGAGGTTGACGGGTCGATGTCGTCGGAGATGTACTTGGGATTGTTGTAGGTATAACCCACCATTGCAT
>JAEEGI010030973.1_pt1 | contig 10028 bp, 9 predicted proteins | sample 8958751 | NCBI WGS metagenome assembly JAEEGI01 (sample SAMN16246545, study PRJNA631951) | gut metagenome | biome: gut microbiome; feature: rumen; material: KS-attached | host: Bos | place: Iran: Karaj | collected 2018-10 | reverse complement strand
GGTTCCGCCTGCGTCAGCGCGCTCTGTACCTCCCCGCTGGCAAAAGGCCTGTTCCGCCGCGCCATCGGGGAGAGCTCCACGGTCTCTGCGCCGGTCCCCGCCCATTCCTTCCGCAGTCTGGACGACGCGCTCGCCTGCGGAGAGGAAACCCTGCGCCGCTTCGGCGCCTCCGATATCGATGCGCTGCGGCTCGTGGATGCAAAAACTCTCGCCGCTGCCGCCGACAAGAACCATCACATGACGGTGGACGGCTACGTCCTCGAGGAAACGCCCTGTGAATCCTATAAAAAGGGTATCCACAACGAGGAGGCCTGCCTGCAGGGCTTCAACTCACTGGAGTCCGCCCCCTTCATTCTTTTCAGCCAGGCCAACATGAAAAACTACGAGCAGAAAGTCAGGGCATACTTCGGGGACTATGCCGACGAAGTGCTTGCCCTTTATCCCGCCTCAACGTATGCGGAGGCCAGAGCCATGTGGGCGGATATCTACAGCGCGGTTTTCTTCTCCTACGGGCACAGCTGCTGGACGCGGCAGGCGATCGCCAACGGCTTCCCCGCCTATGAGTACTGGTTTTCGAAAGAAAACGGGCGCCTCGGCCCCTGGCACAGCGGTGAAGAGGTATACCTCTACGGAAACATTCCGACGGGCTCAAAACTCTATGATGATTACGACAGAGAGCTCAGCAGGTACATGCTTTCCTATTTTGTGAACTTTGCAAAGACCGGCAATCCCAACGGCAACGGTCTCAAGGAATGGCCGGTTAACGAGGCTTCCGAGGATGTCATGGAATTCGGTGACAACTACGGAATGATTAAAGAACGCGAGCATGCGTTGTTTGGCATCCTTGATAAGCTGCAGGGATTCACGCTTGATTAAGAATAACAGAATCAAAAAAAGAGGTCGATTTGACCTCTTTTTATTTTGACTGTCGAGATTGAAAGCTCAGGTGTTGGGTCTGTGATAAAAATTACCCTCGAAGTCTTCGGTGCGGACTGCGTTTATAAAAGCGGTGCCGCCGGCTTCATTGACAATTTTCATAACTACCTTGACCTCGTCGCGGGACACTACGGAATAAATAAGGTATCTGTCCTCGCCTGCAAAGCCGCCGCTGCCCTTAAAGATGGTGGCACCGTGGTGAGCCACTTCATAGATTTTGTCGGCTATTTCCTGAGGTTTGTCCGTTATGATGAGCATGGTCTGCTTCTGATAACGCTTGTAAAGCACGTGTATGACTTCAGTGGAAGCATACTGGAAAATGATTGAGTATAAAGCCTTGTCCCAGCCAAAGATAAGACCTGCGGTAATAAGGATGGCTGCATTGATGGCAAGGATGATGTCAAAGGTGTCGGTGCCGTTCTTTTGCGACAGGAATATGGATATAAAATCGGTGCCGCCGGTGGTACAGTCAACGTTAAGGCACAGAGCAATTGCAAGACCGTTGATGAGACCGCCGAAGATGGCTATCAAAAGGGGGTCGTAGGTGATTACAACCGAAGGTATCAGGTCGGTGAAGATACCGGTCATTACGATAACTCCGAGGGAGTGCCAGGTAAATTTCTTGCCGATAAATCTGAAACCGATGTATACGGGTATTGCGTTAAGGATAATGTTGACCGGAGTGTAGGGTACAGCCAGATTCAGGTACTTGTCAAAAATGCCCTGAATTAAGACGGTAAGACCCATTGCGCCGCCGGGGATGAGCCCGCCGGTGCGGACAAAGGTCTGGGTATCCACAGCCAGAATGACTGAGGCGATAATCATTACCAGAAGTCTTTTTACTTCTTTTCCTGCTTTTTCTTTCATAAATCTAATCTTCTCTTCTCTTAAAATAAGGTTTTACAAAACCGAAATGTATTCTATCAAAAAAAGTGCGGTAAGGCTATAGGATTTTTTTGCGCTTTGAAATTTCTTGATACTGCCTTTTAAGTACCTTATAATCTTAAGGTGAGAATACAGCATGGAGGATAACGGATTATTTAATTGTCCGGTTTCCGATAAGCCTGTCACAGAGAGGATTCGATAATATGACCAAAGAATTTACGCTTAATAACGGCATAGTAATACCCGCAGTAGGATACGGCTCCTACAAGGCTACGGATGTGGACGGGAAAAGAGTGATTTCGGATGCCTTGAGAGCAGGCTACAGATATATCGATACCGCCCGTTTTTACAGGAACGAAGACGAAATAGGCGAGGCAATAGAAGAATCGGGCATTAAGAGAGAGGAGCTTTTTCTGGTGAGCAAGGTATGGCCCACGATGCTTGGCACCGATGCTACCAGAGAGTCCTTTGAAGCTTCCTGTAAGAGCTTAAAGACAGATTACCTCGACATGTTTCTGATACACTGGCCTTCAGCCATCGGCGACGACCCCGACTGGTTCAAAAAGTGCCTTGAAGGCTGGCAGGTTATGGAGGATTTGTATCGTGAAGGACGCATTAAGGCTATAGGTCTTTCCAACTTCCTGCCGCATCATATCCGTCCTCTTTTGGAAGAGGCAACAGTGCGCCCCGTAGTGGACCAGCTGGAGCTTCATGTGGGCTATATGCAGGAGTATACACTGTCCTACCTTCAGAAAGAAAACATTCTTCCCCAGGCCTGGAGTCCCATGGGCCGCGGCCGTGTGCTCAAGGATGCAAGAGTAGGCCTTTTAGCCATTAAGTACAAAAAAACACCCGCTCAGATTCTGCTTAAATTCTTAATCCAGAGAGGAGTGTCCGTAATTCCCAAGGCTTCAAGCATTGAGAGAATGTGTGAAAATAAAGATCTGTTTGATTTTGAATTAACCTTCGACGAAATATCGAAACTGTCCTGTGTGCCCGAAACCGGCTGGTCAGGGGAGCATCCCGATATGATAGATTTCTCCGACAGATTTTAAGTAAAGCAGTCCGGTCGAATCTCCTTTACTTAATATTGTTTAAGATTTTGATATGAGCTTTGATGAGATCGTAATATTCTCTTGCCTGATTCTTCTGGTATTTAGTAAGAAGAGCGGAGCGAAGAGAATTAAGATTGGGCTTCTGCTTCCAGGATTTTAACAAAAATTCGGTAAAACCCTTGGGGCAGTCGAGCTTGTTTTCTTTGAAAACAATGCCGGTGTAGAGCTTCTGTTTCTCATCACGGCTCATTTTTTTATGCTTTGAAATAAATGATTTGTAAGATGATTTGGATTTGAATTCGGTGTAGAAAGTCTTACCGCTTTGTTCGCCGAATATTTTCTTTAATGCGTCGTGAAGGTCTACAAGATTGTCAAGACCGATGCAGTAAAGAATGTCCTGTGCCTCTTCAAGGGAGGCGGGCTGAGTGCTTTCTTCGGAAGGTGTATCCAAAGAAGGTGTTTCCTCGGAAGCGGGTGCTTCTTCGGTGACAGTGACAACTGCGGGAGTCTCTTCGGGGATTGTCTCAGGGGCTGTAACCACGGGAGCGGCAACCTCCGGAGCGGCTGCAAATGCTTCGGGAGAAACGGTTTCCTCATCAAGAAGAGGCTCTTCAACGGCCTCAACCGATGCGCAGGCGTTTCCTTTGATACGCTTAACCTTGACGCCACGCTTTCTCCAGAATCTCACAACTGCATCGTATCCCGTGTCATTGGATACGATGATGAACTCACCGTCGCCCATATCATGAACTCTGTAACCCAAATCCGTACAGAGCTGGAAGTCCAACGCATTATTGCCGTAGTTGCATTCTATGAAAGTTACGTCCTTCTCGGACTCTTTCAAAAGAATGATGTTGCGGTAATTCATATGGGGGCTTTTCATGGTATAATACACGAGGATGGTGTCATCCGCAGCAGCTTTTGACAGAAGCGCTATCCAGTTATCGCCAACGTTCTCACTGTCGATAAAATAAGTTTTGCTCATACATTTTTTCGACCGGACAAAGAACATTGTGGCATGAAATCGTGAATTAATCAAGGGAAAGTATTCACAGTGAAGATTAATATAAGCAGAATCGACTCCGGCGAGGAGGAGCTTACCCTTCGCTACAGGGAAGTCACTCCGATGGTCAAAAGAATACTGGACGCGGTTAACGGTGAAAATCACCGACTTGTGGGCCGCAAGGATGATGGGCAGGTAGTGGTTGACACCGCTGACATTCTTTATATAGAGTCGGTGGACGACAAAACCTTCGCCTACACGGAAACGGATGTGGTGCGAGTGGACAGCACCCTGCAGGGTATCAGCGAGGCCCTTGATGACGTAGGTTTCTTTCGCTGCAGCAAGTCCATGATAATAAACGTTGACAAGGTCAGGGTGCTTAAGAGCCTTTCGTCCAACAGAATCGATGCCACCCTTGAAAACGGTGAGCACATATTAATATCCAGAACCTATGCTTCGGATTTCAGGAAGCTTTTGAAAGGAGGTGCGGCGCGTGAGTAAAAAGAATAAACTGACTCTCTGGGAGAGATATTTAACACAGGAAATCGGCATCGAATTTAAAGCGTGCCTGTACTTCTTTGCAATTCTTTTCTTTTACTGTATGTACAGACTGACGCAGGGGATATTTGATGCCGGCATGCTGCATATGGCGGAGATGATTTTGGCTGCGTACATCATCGGATATCTGCAGGTGTATGTGTTTTGGAACTTCGACGAAGCCGACACCCTTGGCGGCCGCGAATGGCTGGGAATGGGCGTTTGTACGGTGATTTACGGTCTGCTTTCTTACTTCCTTAAGTGGTTTGACAAAAACATTTGGGTGACGCTGGGTTTTGCGGCTTATGTGGTGGTCATGTATATATGCGTATTCTTTATATACAAGTCCAAACGCCGCATTGATGACAAAAAGCTGAACGAAGACCTGAAGTTATTCCAGGCTGGGCACAAAAAAGTGCAGGATACAGATGAATAAGTGTAACTTACGGGGACAGGTATTGTCCCCGTTTTCTTTTTCTGATACATGTAAGGTGACGAAAGGAGATGCGAATGACAGACGTAATCAGAATTGATAATCTTACGAAGACTTACGGTAAGAAGCGCGGTGTTACGGATTTGTCCCTCACGGTAAAAGAAGGAGAAATCTTTGGCTTCATCGGTCCCAACGGAGCCGGCAAGTCCACCACCATCCGCTCGATGCTGGGATTTTTGAATTTTGAAAAAGGAAAGATAGAGATACTGGGCAAAGACAGCGTTAAGGAACACACCTCAATACTTAAGAAAGTGGGCTACATGCCTTCGGAAGCGTTGTTCTATCCGGCCATGAAAGTGTCTGAGGTAATTAAATTCGCGGCGGATGCCAGAGGCCTTGACTGCGGAGAAGAGGCGGCTATGCTCTGCGAGCGCCTGAATCTCGACACAGGAAAAAGAATAAAGGAATTGTCCCTCGGCAACAGAAAAAAGGTGAGTATAGTGTGTGCCATGCAGCATAAACCGAAGCTCTTCATATTTGACGAACCTTCATCGGGACTTGACCCTTTGATGCAGAATACTTTTTTTGAACTGATTAAGGAGTATGTGGCGAAGGGAGCGACCTGCTTTCTTTCGACGCATGTGCTTTCGGAAGTGAGCCGTTACTGTGACAGGGCGGCGATTATGCGTGAGGGAAGGCTGATTAAGGTCGATAAAGTGGATAACCTTACCGAAAGTACCACCAAGCGTGTAAAAGTTACTGCGGACGGAGTTCATGAGGATTATCTGTACAACGGTGACGTGAATGAACTGATTAAGAAACTGGCGGGTAAGAACCTTCAGAACCTCTATATTGAGGAACCTTCTTTGGAGGATATGTTCATGCATTTCTATGAAGGAAAGGAGGAAAAATAATGATTACGGTATGTAAGCACGAACTTAAACTAAGCTTTAAGACACTTCTTATCTGGAGCCTTTCCGTAGGTCTTTTGGGGCTTGTGTGTATTCTTTTGTACACCAGCATGGAGGGGGATATGGCAGATATGGCGGATATGTTCTCCAACATGGGAGCTTTCTCCGATGCTTTCGGTATGAGTACATTGAGTATTGCCACACTCGGCGGATTCTTCGCAACTGAGGTGGGTACGGTGCACGGACTCGGAAGCGCTATGTTTGCGGCGATTCTGGCAGCAGTCGTACTGTCAAAAGAAGAAGACGGCCACACCGGCGAGTTTCTTTATTCTTTGCCCGTTTCAAGGGGCGGCGCGGTTACGGCGAAATGCCTGTCGGTGCTCATTAACCTTGTGACCTTCACGGTTATCTGCGGTGCATTATATGTGCTGGGATTTGTGATGTTAGGTGAAGAGGTGCTGTGGAAAGAAATCCTCACATTCCTCGGAAGAATGCTTCTTATGAATGTTGAAATCGCTTCGGTAGCCCTGATAATCTCGGCGGCATCCTCAAGAAACCGTCTGGGTGCCGGCCTTGGACTTGCACTTATATTTTACGCTTACGATTTGATAGGAAGAGTGGTGCCTGACTTAAAGGACTATCTGTTTATAGGCCCCTTTTCTTTTGCAAATGCCTCTGAGATATTCTCGGGAAAGGCGGCGCCGACGGGCTCAATTGTTCTGGGACTCATCGTTGTGGCGGTGTCCGTAGCGAGTGCATATATTATTTATCTTAAAAAGGATCTGGCAAGCTAAAAAAGTGCCCCGGCTTAAAAACCGGGGCATCTTTATGTTTGGGATTATTTAAATTTATTAACCACGTCATCAAGGCTGACAGCGTTTTCTTTGCTGTTCTGTGCAAGGCGCTCGATGTCTCTGGTGACGTCGGAGGTCTGCTCGTTCTTGCTGATGATATCGTTAACGCCTGAGCTGTTCTCTGCGGATGCGTCGTTAACCGAAGAGATTTCTCTTGCGATTTCGTTAACGGAGTGGCTGAGAGCATCCATGGCTTCACCGATGGAGACAACTGCTTCCTGAATGGTGGTGATACCTGTATCGTATTCTTTACTCTGCGCGGAGAAGCTGCCAAAGCTTTCCACAACGTCGGTCTTAATAAGGTCGATGAGCTTGTTGACCTGCTCGCGAACATTGATTACGGACTGGTTACTTGCTTCAACTATCTGCTGAATTCTGAGAGCGGTGTTCTTGGACTGCTCGGCAAGCTGTCCGATTTCACCTGCAACAACCGCAAATCCGCGACCGGACTCGCCTGCTCTTGCTGCCTCTATGGAAGCATTCAGCGAAAGAAGATTGGTCTGTTCCGTGATTTCCATGATGGAATCTGCAAGTTCATTAATCTTTTCAACCGCTTCAAGACCCTTCAGAGCATCCTGCATATCTGCAACGGTTGTATCTACTTTGACAACGTTGGTGCTGACTTCGTCATCAATCTTCTTACTCATCTCTGCAGTAGTCTTAATAAGATTGTCGGAGTCCTTCTTGCCGACAGTAACCTTTTCGGAGACCTGATTAACAAGATCAACAATCTTATTGATTTCTTCGTTGACTGTTTCAATGGAGCTGTTGGTCTTGGCAATACTGTCGGAAAGAGTATCCGCAACGGAGGTGTTTTCCGAGGTAACCTGTACCAGCAGGCCGGAGGTTCTGTTCATGCTCTCTGAGCTTTCGTTCAGGGAATCGCTGCAGTTTCTTAACACATCCACCACATTGGTCAGCATGGTAATAACACTCTTGGTGGCGGTGGCAAGTTTGCCGATTTCGTCGCCTCTCTTGTCGAGTCCTTCGATTTCTGAGCCTGCATCAAGCTGATAGTTGGATACCTTTGTAAGAGCGTTCTGCACTCTGGTAAGAGGCTTGGTGATTAAGTTAATGATTAATGCCAGGGCAACTGCAATTATTACTATTGAAACAAGGCCGGTAAAGATAATTGAAAGCTGGGCGGATTTAGCTTCTTTGAACAAAGAATCCATATCGGTTCCCACGAAAAGAAGCCACTGGTACTGAGGAATGTAGGTATAGGAGCCCAACATTTTTTTGCCGGTTTTGGAGGTGTATTCCACGGTTCCGTATCCAAGCTCGGGATGGGCAATGGAAGCCATCTGCTGGTCGGTACCGGGCACGGTCTGTAACTCTATCATGGAGTTGTAGATATTGTATAAAGGACCGGACTCTAAGGTGGTGGTGACAAGAGACTTGTCGTTATCGTATATGATACCGCCGTCGGAAGCACTGACCATGGTAATTTCCGTGGTGGCACCAATCTTAATATTTGAAAGCATCTGATTTAAATCATCGGAGGTTACCGTTACGGTTGCGTAACCTGCGGGAGCTTTCGTCGGAGTATATGCGGTCTTAACAAGACAAAGAGATATTTCGTTGGTGGCCGGAGAAAGAAGAGCCATGGCACTGTATAAAGGCTCGGCATTTTCGTTAAAGTAGAAACTGTTTATCATGGCAATGGTTTCTTCGGGGTTTCTGAAGCCTACCATTTCGGGAACGTTGTGCACGAGACAGGTTCCTTCATAAGCAGTAAAAAGAATACTGTCGGTATGTGCAACAACCGTAGCCAGATTCTCCGTTGTCTTCTGGGCTGCGGCAACAACCGCAGGGTCCGGATGATTGGTTTCTTTTGTCAGTTCCTGCATACTCTGGTCTACCAGATAAGCATCCAGATAAGCGAATTCTTTCTGAATGTATTCATCCAAAAGAGCTGCATTGGATTCAACTGTGTTGGTAAGGGATTCTTTTGCATCATTCTCAAGCAGTTTAACAATGTTTGTTGAAGATATAATGCTTTGTGCTGCGATACCGATGGCGGTAGCAAGCAATACGAAAAGAGTGATTTTGATGTAGAGCTTTAAATTTTTCATAAGCACCTCACTGAATTATTAACAGGTAATATATTTATAGGATATGAGTATTAACGCAAAGTTATGGTAAAAAAGGCAGTGAAAAGCCCCCGCCAAATACAGCAGGGGCGATTCAAAAGAGGTATATATGTATTGGGTAAAGTCTGAGGTAAGAATTAGTTTGTAATAAATTTATACACGACTCCGATTAACGCAAAATTAGTTTCAAAAGAAAAAATAAATTGCATAAAATCAAATTGGGTATTGACAAACAAAATATAATTGCGTACAATGCAATCATCAACAACGAATCATTAACAGCTTTGGAGTAAGATAAAATAACGGAGGACAAAAACATGAGTTTTTATGATTTAAAAGCAGTATTACCTAACGGCGAAGAAGTTTCCATGGGAGACTACAAGGGCAAGGTTCTTTTGGTAGTTAACACAGCTACAGGCTGCGGCTTCACTCCCCAGTACAAGGAACTTGAGAAGATTTACGAAGACAATAAGGACAAGGGCTTTGAAATTCTTGACTTCCCCTGCAATCAGTTTGCGGGCCAGACTCCCGGTAACGATGAGGAGATTCATGAATTCTGTACTCTTAAGTACAATGTTTCCTTCCCTCAGTTCAAGAAATCCGATGTAAACGGCGAGAATGCCAACGAAGTATTTAAGTGGCTTACATCCAACTCCAAGTTTAACGGCTTCGGCAAGAACCCCATGGCTCTTATGTTAAAGCCCATAGTTAAGAAAATGGATCCCGACTACAAGAACAACGGTAACATCAAGTGGAACTTCACAAAGTTCTTATTTGACAGAGACGGCAATCTCATCCAGAGATTCGAGCCCACAGAAGGTGTTGACGTTGTAGAACGTAAGATTGCGGAATTACTTTAAAATTTAAGTGTAAATAATTAAGTTTTGTATAATTATTTGAATAATTGGGCACAGGACTTTGAATTTTTTAAAGTCCTGTGCTAAACTCATATATACAGGTAGGTAAATACCCGAATATTTTAAATCTAAGAGAGGGAGTATGAGCAAGAAATTTGACCCACTGGCACTTGGCAACCAGGTATGTTTTCCGCTTTATGCGTGTTCCAAAGAAATTGTCAGACGGTATAAGCCTTTTCTCGATCCTCTTGACTTAACCTATACACAGTATATTGCCATGATGGTTATGTGGGAAGAAAAGAGCATTAACGTCAAAAACCTCGGAAAGAGGCTGTTCCTTGATTCGGGAACCTTAACACCGGTTCTTAAGAAACTTGAATCCAAGGGCTATATTTCCCGTAATCGTTCTAAGGACGATGAGAGAAATCTTATAATTACCATTACCGCCGAAGGCGAGAAGCTTC
>JAEEGI010030972.1_pt1 | contig 10028 bp, 7 predicted proteins | sample 8958751 | NCBI WGS metagenome assembly JAEEGI01 (sample SAMN16246545, study PRJNA631951) | gut metagenome | biome: gut microbiome; feature: rumen; material: KS-attached | host: Bos | place: Iran: Karaj | collected 2018-10 | reverse complement strand
ACAATCATGGAATCCTTTATGGATGAAGTTATAGTAGATTCAAAACTTGACGAAGGAACAACAATAACTTTAACTAGAAGAATTAGAGAAAGAATAAGCAATTATAAATGATTTGGAAAAGGCGAATAAATTCGCCTTTTCTTTGATTTTGTAACTATTTGGTAGTAAAAATATAACTGAATTATTCTTGTTTTCATTATACTTATTTGCTATTCTAAAATAGAAAGAGTATTGTTTGTTAAGAGGTGTTATATGGGAAGAACAGGTAATATTAGTGAAAATAAAAATATAAAAAGAAATAGGCCATCTATTATTTCTATATTATTGATTACTGTTATTTTTGTTTTTGTTGTTGTAGGTAGTGTAACAATTTCATACAATCTAACAAAGCGAAATTATTCTAAATCTGACGCTCAAAAGGAAAAAGAAGATATAATAGAAAAAATAGTAGCAGATATAGATAAAACACAAAATAGTGTTTCTGTGCCCGATAATGAGAAAACAGAAATTACTATAAAAACTGTGGAAGAAATAAAAGAGGAAAATGCTGAATATACAGAAGAATATAAAAAATATGAAAATGAGCTTAATGAAGAAGAAAAAGAAAAATCAGAGGTAATTCCAAGAAAATATGAAATTGAATTTGAAGAAATAGAAGTAATAATTGAAGAACAAGAAAAAGAAAAAATTGAAAATAAGATTCCATCCTCTTTTGATTTAAGAGATAAAATAACAATTGAGACAAAAAATCAAGGTTCATATGGATTGTGCTGGGATTTTGCATTAACAAAATGTGTTGAAACCAATTTAGAATTAACTATGGGAAAACATTATGATTTATCTGAAATGTATGTAGATTATATATTATCTTCTGAGTACTCAGATGGTAATTATTATAGAAAACTACATAATGGTGGTAGTGGAGATTATATCAAATATATAGATAAAATGGTATTAGAAAGTGATTTTCCTTATGGTGAGTATTCTGTAAACGAATACAAAGATGCAATTGGTGAGTTAGAAGGAAAGGTTTATATTCAAGATTATGTTATGTTTCCATCATCATATGGTAAAACTGACGAAGAAATTAAAACACTCAGAGATACTATAAAAAAACATATTATGAATTATGGAAGTATTTATTGTTCTATACCATCTCCAAATTCTGGTGCTGACTATGTTAGTGGTGTAAATGTTTTCTATACAGGAGAGGAAAAAGTAACTGGTTACCATGCAGTTTCAATTATTGGTTGGGATGATAATTATTCAAAAGATAATTTTGATTGCAGTAAAAAACCTAGTAATGATGGCGCGTATATTGCTGTAAATTCATGGGGATATGGAAACCAAGAGTATTTGTACATTTCATATGAAGATAAATCAGTTGAATCTTCTATGGTGGGAGTAAAATCTGTTTCAACTGAATATGTAGATAATAATGAAAGAATTAAAATTGAAGACAAAGAATTATATAATGCTTTGAAGTCTAATATAAATTATTGCATTAATGGATATGATGATAATACTCAAGAACTTTTGATTAAAAAAGGACGAATTAATGATATATCTAGCATATCTTTTAATAATTGCAACATTAAAAGTTTAAATGGAATAGAACATTTTGAAGGTTTAATGTATTTATCTATAAGAAATTCTGAATTGTCAGATATTTCTCAACTTTCTAAATTGAACAACTTAACTAGTGTTTATTTTTATAATGATAAAATTGAGGATTTTTCTGCTTTGAGTAATTTAGAAAAATTGACATCTATTAGTATAATTGGTAATCCAGTTAAAGATATTAATTTTTTAAATAAAATGGAAACTCTCAAAAATATAAGCATTTCTGATTATAACATTACAGAAAAAGATATAAAATATATTTGTAACCAAAAAGAGTTATATCAACTTGCCTTAAATAATTGTAATATAACTGATGCTTCATTTCTTCAAAAAATTGAAACCTTAAAAAGTATAGATTTGTCTAATAATCCAAATATAAAAAATATTAAGATTCCATTTGATGCTGTTAGTATTAATTTTTCTAATTGCGGCTTAACAGATGTTGATTTTATTGACGTGGATAATGACTATTATAATATTGTTTTAAGCAATAATGATATTAAGTCAGTTAAACAATTAGAAAATTTTGAAAAAATATCTAGTGTAGACTTGAGTGGAAATAAGAATCTTGAGTTTTATGACGGATTTTTAAGTAATGTTGAAAGCTTGACTTTAAATGACTGTAATATTGAATCGGTAAAATTTTTATATGGAGGAAATTATAGAGCAATTTCATTAGAGGACAATGTAATTGAAAGAATTGATGAAAATATTCAATTGGATAATCTTGTCTACATTAATTTGGCTAATAATCCTATTGTAGATTTTAGTGAATTGAAAAAACTACCAAACCTTGGTAATATTAATGCTGAAAATTGTGGAATTAAAGATGCATCTGCTTTTAACGAGTTTAATACATTAAGATTTTTGACTTTAAATAATAACCCTGGTATCTATGGACTAGCCAATATTAAAGCTGATGAAGTTGCACTTGTTGGGTGTGAACTTGATAATAATACAGATGTATTTAGTAATGCTAGTATACATACTCTATATGTAAATGATAATAATATAACATATATAGATCCTAATGTTTTGAAAAATAGTAATATGAGAATGATAACTATGGATGATAAAGTTGAAAATGTATCTGAACTATATTTGCTATATAAAGATAGAATAAGAATATATTGTCCAGAATTAACAATTGAAAAAAATATAGCATTACCTTCTTGCAAAAAGTTGGTTTTAAAAAGAAATAGTAGTATGTTATCAAATCCATTGATTAATTTAAATAATTGTCAATTTAAGGATAATTTTATTATACTAGATATTGACAATAAAGATTACTTTGATTTTGGCTTTACTAAAAATAATTATAATACAAATATAAATTATATTTATCATTGTACAATTGATGATAGTATATATGCTAATGAAGCGTATGCCGTTTCAAATAAAATAATAAATAAAATCATTTATGAAACTGGCGAAATGAATTTTGATGTTTTATCTCTAAAACTAAACTATACATATAATGATGAATTCGATATGTTTGTTTATTATTCTGATTTCAAAATGAATTTAGAGGACATTAATCAAGAAAGTGATTATCTTGATGTTGAAATAAATGATTATACTGCTCATTTACCAATATCTGTATTCCCAAAAGATATGCAAACATATAAAGTAGAAGATGCTATGGACTTTACTACAATATTAGAGACTATGACTTATGAAAAAATATATACTGTAAATTATGATGAAAGAAGCTTGGTAACATCACCAAATGTTCTTGATACTAATCGTGAATATACAATTAGTAGGAAACTAAATGATAAAGAATTGTATAAAATTTTAGAAAATGTTTCTCATATAAAATTTGAATATACGCAAGCATCTGCAGTGGATTTATCAATAGTAGATTCATTTCATAACTTAAGAAGTGTAAGTTTAATTAATTGTTATCCATACTCACTAACGTCTACATTGAATAAAGGTATTAGGGTGTCAGGAATGCTATATTATTCTTTAAGACATAATATAGATAATTTAAATGAAGATATTATAAAAATTGAATCTGGTAGAGTTTATTTACCAAAAATGTTTTATGAGTTGTACAAAATAGAAGGCTATAATGTTTTGGCAAGCTGCTCTATAAGAGATGAATTTGAAGAAGAATTTGACGAAAATGGCGAATATATTGAGCCTAAAGTGATAATCAACGAATATAAAGTTGATGCTGATAAAGAGAGATTGTATTTTGAAAATGTTTCATTTGAGAATAAAAAAATTGAAATCAATGTAAGCATTTTTGTTGATGGAGTTATTAGTTACTATTTTACTTCAATATATTAGAATAAAGCACTAGTAAATTACTAGTGCTTTTATTTACATAAACATTGAAAAATCACGTATTATTTGGTAAAATATAATGGTAAATTTAAGGAGATTAAAATGGGTAATATTAAGAAATATTTAGCATGGGATAAAAGTGTTAGAGTAATGGCTGTGGATGCAACTCAAATAGTACAAGAAATTAGAGATTTACATGGACTTTCTAACTTGGCTACTGCAGCACTTGGAAGAGTATGTATTGTTGCTTCTATGATTGCATCTACTCTTAAAAACGATGACGATAGATTAACTATACAAATAAAAGGAGAAGGACCTATTGGAAGTATTGTTGTATGTGCAGATAAGAACCTAAATATTAAAGGATATGTTAGTGATCCTACTGTAGATTTACCTTTAAATAGTGAAGGCAAATTGGATGTTTCAGGTGCTATAGGAATGGGAACACTTACAGTTATTAAAGATATAGGACTTAAAGAACCATATATAGGAACAATTGAATTATTAACTGGTGAAATAGGAGATGACTTTGCATATTATTTTAATGTTTCAGAGCAAACACCATCTGTTGTTTCAGTTGGTGTATTAATTGGAGAGGATAACAAGGTTAAATGCGCAGGTGGATATATTATCCAACCACTTCCAGAGTGCAAGGATGAAGTTATAGATAAACTTGAAAGCATTAATGTTAAGCTTCCTTCAATGACTTCTCTTATGAGTGAAGGACAAACTATAGATGATATCGCAATTAATTCAACTGGAGATAAAGATATTGAAACTGTATTTGAAGCAGATGCAAAACTTAAATGCGATTGCTCATCTAAAAGAATAGAGGCTACAATTATTGCACTAGGAAAAGAAGATGCTATAAATATTTGTAAAGAAAATAATGGAATAGAACTATGTTGTAATTTCTGTAATAAGAAGTACAACTATACTTTAGAAGAAGTAGAAAAGTTATTTAAATAAGGAGATAAAATGAATTATATCGTAGAAAAAGAAGATATAGGCAAAAGACTGGATATTTATTTAAGTGAAAAAAATGAAGAGATTACAAGAAGCTATATAAAAAACCTAATTGATGATGGAAAAATTCTTGTTAATGGGAAAAATGTTAAGTCTGGATACAAGGTTAAACTTGAAGATAGTATTGATGTGGAAATTGTGGAAAAGCAAGCAGAAAATATTGTTGCAGAAGATATTCCACTAGATATAGTTTATGAAGATGAAGATATTATCATTATTAACAAAGCAAAAGGAATGGTAGTACATCCTGCAAATGGAAATTATACTGGAACAGTGGTTAATTCTTTAATGCATTCACATGAAGGAAAATTATCAAGCATTAATGGAGTGGTAAGACCTGGAATTGTTCATAGAATAGATAAGGATACTAGTGGTATTATTGTTGTTGCTAAAAATGATAATGCACACAAAAAACTATCTGATCAATTTAAAATTCATAGTATAAGTAGAAAATATGTAGCTTTAGTTAAAGGAATAATTAAAGAAGATGAATTAACAATAAATAAACCTATAGGTAGAAGTACTAAGGATAGGAAAAAGATGGCTGTAACAGATAAGAATTCACGTAGCGCAGTCACTCATATTACCGTTTTAAAACGTTTTTATGCTTCAAATGTAACTTTAGTTGAAGCAAGACTTGAAACTGGTAGAACGCACCAAATTAGAGTCCACATGGCCTCACTACATCATCCACTTGTTGGAGATGAGGTTTATGGTAAAAAAGATCCTAAATTTAAAGTTGAAGGGCAAATGCTTCATGCAAAATATTTAGGCTTTATTCATCCTACAACTAATGAATTTGTTGAGTTTGATTCTAAGCTTCCGGATTATTTTGAAAATATTTTAAAAACTTTAGAAAATAAAGAAAAAGCTGCAAATTAATGCAGCTAAAATCTATATGAACATAAGCTTATGGATATTATAGTTTATGTGTAAAAATAAAAAAGGTGAATTGTATGGAAAGATTAAATAAGTTTATTGCTTCTTGTGGAGTATGTTCAAGAAGAAAAGCAGACGAACTAATACAAGATGGAAGAATAAAAGTAAATGGAGAAGTTGTTAAAGATTTAGGTGTTAAGGTATCTTTGGAAGATAAGATAGAACTTGATGGAAAAACAATTTCAAAAGAAGAGAAAAAAGTATATTTAATGTTAAATAAGCCTGTTGGATATGTAACTACTGCAAGTGACGAAAAGGGAAGAAAAAATGTTTTAGATTTAATTCTTGAAGATGTTAGAGTATATCCAATTGGAAGATTAGACATGTATACAGAAGGATTACTGCTTCTAACAAATGACGGAGATTTTGCAAATAAGTTGATGCATCCTAAATTTGAAATAGACAAAAAATATGTTGTAACAACAGATACTAAAGTTACAAGACAAATGCTTGAGGCTTTAAGAAATGGAGTAGATATAGGAGACTATGTTACACGTGAGGCTAAAGTTGAAAAGTTAGATGAAGAAAATATTTCTATTACTATTCACGAAGGAAAAAATAGACAAGTAAGACGCATGTGTGATGCGGTTGGTATTAAAGTGTTAAAACTTAAAAGAACTAACTATGGACCTTTAAGTCTTGGAGAATTACCAGTTGCAAAATATAGACATTTGACAGATTTTGAATTATATAATTTAAATAAATAGACGAAAAAAATGCACCTAGTTTTTAGGTGCATTTATATTTTCAACAAATTAATTTGTTAATTTAAATTCTAGTGTTTTCTCTTCCTTGCAGCTTCAGATTTCTTTTTTCTTTTTACGCTAGGTTTTTCGTAATGTTCTCTTTTACGAATTTCAGCAAGAACGCCATATTTGGCACATTGTTTTTTAAATCTAGCTAAAGCGTTATCTAAGCTTTCGTTATCCTTAATCTTTATACCTGGCATTGACTTTCCCTCCCTCCAGTTTGGGAAATACTTCTTATATATTATAGTTTTTTACTAAGTATTTCTAAATTTACTTTTAAATTATACAATATTTTTATACATAAGTCAAGGAATATAAGAAAAATTATGTAAAAGAAAATGACTTAACAACATTATTCTTTTTTTATTTTATCTAAAAAATGTCTATTGATTAATTTTTTTTAATAATATATAATAATGGGTAGATAAAAAGATTAGAAAAGGAGAATGAATTTTGTTAGATAATAATTTGAATGAAGAAATACGTAAGGCTGAACAAAAAGAAGAAACTAAGAACAAAATAATCATATATACTACTAGCTTTACATTAGCTATTGTTTTTAGTGCTTTTATTCTTTTTGCTTTATATACTGTGTTTATTAAAGGAAACAATGTGGCTACAAGTAAGATATTTACACAAGAACAAATGGAAAGACTTGAATATGCTGCATCTCTTATAGATAAGAATTACTTATATGAGTATGATACTGACGCAATGATAGATGGAGCAATTTCTGGTATGGTAAAAGGATTAGGTAATAAATTTACATATTACCAAACTGAAGAAGAATATCAAGAAAGTCTTCAAAGTGGAAAGTCAGACTATGTTGGTATTGGCGTTCATTTGACATATGATGAAGATACAGATGTTATTCGTGTGCTTGGAACTATGCCAAATTCACCAGCAGAAAAAGCTGGCGTAATGGGTGGAGATTTAATATTCCAAGTAGATGATCTAATGATTACTGAAGATACTTACTTTGAAGGTGTTAATAACATTAGAGGAGAAGAAGGAACTGATGTTAAACTTAGAGTTAAACGTGGTGATGAAATCTTAGAGTTTACAATCACTAGACAAAAGATTCAAGAAAATAATGTAACTTCTGAAATAATTGATGGCATTGGATATATTAGAATATTTGCTTTTGATAATGATATATACAAACAATTTAGAACAGCATATGATGAAATAGCTAATCAAGGAATTTCAGGACTTGTTATAGATTTAAGAAATAATCCTGGTGGTTATGTAGATGATACTTTGAAAATTTTAGATATGTTTGTTGGCCAAGAAGATGTTTTAAGACTTGTAGATAAAAATGGTAAAGAAAAAGTTTTTAGTACAACAGATGCCGAAAATATAAATATTCCACTTGCTGTAATAGTTAACCAAAATAGTGCAAGTGCATCAGAAATATTTGCAAGCATTGTTATGGATTTAAATAGAGGAGAAGTTTTTGGTACTCAAACAGATGGTAAAGGCGTTGTACAATATGTTTTAAGAATTAAAGATCATGGCTCAATAGATTGTGTTGCAGCTCAATACTTTACTCCAAGTGGTGTTGTAATTCAAGATAATGGTATTACTCCTACTCACGTTGTTGAAGTAGATGAAGAATATAAAAATAATACATTTATTCCAAGAGACAAAGATGCCCAATTACAAGGGGCTTTGGAGTACATTAAAAACAAAAAGTAACAAAAATGATACAAAACTTTTCTTGTGATAACTATAATTATTAAAATAAATATATTAGGTGTGTTTTACTTTACATAGAAATGAAACACACCTCTTTTGCGTTGTTTACAACTGCACTAAAAAATGATATAATTCGTCACGTAAGAGGTGATAAATATGGTTTCAAAAGATTCATTAATGAAAATTAGACAAGATGTTGAAAACTATGTTGGTCAAGAAATATGTGTAAAAGCTAATGTAGGAAGAAACAAATGCATTGAAAGAAAGGGGTATATCGATAGTACTTATACTAACTTATTTGTATTTAGAGATTCTGAAACAGATAGCAAGTTATCATATAGTTACTCAGATTTAGTTACAAATACTTTGGAACTAAGTTTACCAAGTGGAGAACCTATCACAAGATATGATTTCTCTACACCAAAGTATACAAGATTATAATTTGAAAAAGGCAATCAAATAGAGGGATTGAAAGATATATGAAAACGAGAGGAGAGATGAAGAAATTCATCTCTTTTTTCGTATAAAGTGAATAATAAAAAATGAGATAGCACAATAATATGTGCTATCTTTTTTTATGGAGAGTATATAATGTATGCTTTTAGAAAGAATTTATCATGTTAAACAGTATTTGTTTAACTACTATATAATATGTTACTTATTTTTTTTCGTTACTTGTAATATTTTATTTTTTTCTAAATATATATGTACTAAGTAGGAGGAAAAAATGGATATAGATACTAATATTATTAAATTGAATTTAAATAAAGTTAGAATTAATGAAAAAAATGAAAGGTGGATTGAACAAGATATTATAGTACCAGATAATATGCCTGATGCTTTAAAAATTATTAGCATTAATTCTATACCATATATTAATGATGTTGAGATAAATAAAAATAGAGCAAAAGTAGTAGGAAAGATTAGTTATAATGTTGTGTATCATGCAAACGATAACAATATGCCTATTAGAGGCCTTACTATTTCATATCCTTATACTGTAGATTTTGAAAGTAATAATTTGGAAAATAAGGAAGATATTATACTTAATGCAAAGCTTAAAAATATAATCTATTCGCTGCCTAATGAAAGAAAAATAGCTATAAAAAATGAAGTGGATTTTAATATGGAAGTAAAATCGCTTTCTCAAGTTGAAATAATTAAAGATTTTTCAGATGGTGTGGATATAGAATCTAATAAAGTTGAAAATCAATTTTCAAATATAATTTGCAAAAAGAAGTGTGTTATTACATCAAGTGAAGATGTTATGATTTCTAAAGACGCAAGTCCAATGTATGAAATTCTTAAAGCATATCCTTCAATTTGTAATACTGAAATTAAGGTTAGCTATAATAAGTTAATGCTTAAAGGAGATTTATGTGTAAAACTATTATATCTAGGTTCAAAAAATAGTGTATGTGTTGAAAACGTTAAGGTTCCTTTTTCTACTATGGTTGAGATGGATAATATTACGGATAAATCTCAGTATGATATTTGTTATTTAATTAGAGATTTTAATATTAAAATTAATCCAGATATTGAGCAAAAAACACTCAATATAGATTATAAAATTGAAGCAAATATTCAAATGTATGAGAATTGTTCTATTGAGTATGTAGATGACTTTTATAGCAGAACTAGAGATTTAAAATATAACGTAAATGATGTAAATGTAGTTACTCAAACAAATCAGATGCA
>JAEEGI010030970.1_pt1 | contig 10028 bp, 10 predicted proteins | sample 8958751 | NCBI WGS metagenome assembly JAEEGI01 (sample SAMN16246545, study PRJNA631951) | gut metagenome | biome: gut microbiome; feature: rumen; material: KS-attached | host: Bos | place: Iran: Karaj | collected 2018-10 | reverse complement strand
CAAAGTCGGTTCCGCTGTATCCGTCATCGACAAAGAATACCGGATTTGGAAAACGATGTTCCTTCGCATATGCTTCAAGGATGCGTTTCTGGTTTTCGATGGAAAGCGATTCCCCAAGTCTTTCATCTTCCTGCGAAAGACGGCAGTATAGTGCTGTGATTTTATCAGTTGCCCTTAACAATTCTGTTTCCTCCTTTTCAGGGGCAACTGTCTGCACAGGATTGGCTGGTGCCATTATAACCGAATTCCTCTCGTTTGTCATTTGTCATCCTCCACATTTTTCAGCAGGATGCGGGTGAGCTTCTTTCCCAGAAACTCGTTTCCTTCAAAGCTGCCGGTTACGGTGTAGATGGTTCCGTGGATTTCACGTTCGACTTTAATTTCCGGTATCCACCAGGCTGAAAGATTCTTCACCACGATATGACCGGACTCGTTGATTTTCACGTTTCTCATTTTGGCTGTTCTCCTTCTTTTTATTTTTCCGGACAGAAAAAGCCGGGTCACACAGAAACGCACCAACAGACGAGCATGGAAGCCCGCCTTTGCTGATATGCTTCTATGTAACCCGGCTATCAAACAGCCGACGGCTGCCCTGATGCAGCCTTACCATATCCATCCCATCGGACAGATACCATATCGGAACCCGGCAATCTCAAGGACGGGAACCGATCAACGAATCAGATAAACCTGATTCCCCAAAATGATCCTTTTCAGGACCATCGTTATTGTACCAACACGTATTTCTGCTGTCAATCCATCCAAAACACGTTGACGGTTTTTGGCGTCAGCGTCCTGCTGTGCCAAGATTTCAGTACTTGGCAAGCAGTGCATTGCCGTCCATATTTACTACTTGGCAAGCAATGCATACCTGTATGATTTGGTACTTGGCAAGCAGGGCCTGCACATACAGGTTTTGCAAATTCGCGAGCATGACCGGATGGCTGTTCAGTACTTTGCAAGCAGTGTACAGAACCGGTCCTGCGCAATTTCTGCACCGGCTCGTTGGGAACACATCCCAAACCCAGAGATCACACTTCGTGTGAGCTGCGCGTTTTCACGCTTTCCATTTTATACGCTCACTAAGAATGCTGACATTCTTGCACTCATTGTTTTTTGGCTGCATCATCTTTACCATCGTGCAGCATACATGGAATTCCATAGCGACCCTGATCGTAATGGAAGTCTTTCTGGTTCTGATCACTGCCGGAACCGGAGTGATCGAGGGCGTATTACAGATGGCCAGTGAGAGCCTGGGCGGTTTCATGAGATCATGAGCCGCCTTCTTTTTTGGGAATTGTCACACATAATTCAAAAACCTGTGCTATACTATGCGCGTGTCGGGGGTCAAAGACCTCGACAACTCGCAGTTTGTAGTGTTCTGTGTAACTGATGGAATTAGAGGACTGGTAATAAATGGTTTCAAAAAAGCAAAAGCAAAGAAAAGGAATCGTTCTTACTGTTCTATTAAGTATCATCATTCTGATAGTTATCGGATGGTGGGTTTTCTGCGTATATATGTATAATGATAATTTCAATATAAGCGCAGACAGCTATGAGCCTCTTATGCTTCGTGTCGAGGATTTTGACGGACTGGAATGCATAGAGTATTCTTTTCCTTCTGATAAGGGACAAATGCTTGCGGGTTATCTTTACACTAACGGCGATAACCAGCACGGAATAGTGATTCTCGCCCACGGATTTGGTGGTGGAGGTCATAATTCTTATATGGATGCAGCAGATTATTTTGCTAAGAACGGATACTATGTGTTTGCATATGATGCTACTGCAATGGATAAGAGTGAGGGAGACGGTCTGGGCGGTGTTCCGCAGGGTGTTATAGATCTTGACCATGCCATTTCTTTTATCGAATCGAATAATGATATTCCTGACCTTCCGATTGTTCTTTTCGGGCATAGTTGGGGCGGATATTGTGTAAGTGCTGTATTGACATATCATCCGGAAGTTAAGGCAGTTATTGAGTGTTCAGGATTCAACAGATCGTCGGACATGTTTGAATCAGGCGGAAAATCGCAGGCAGGAAGCATTATTTATACGATGACGCCGTTTATCAGGATCCATGAGTTCTTCAAATATGGTAAATATGCAACAAACACCGCTATGGATGGGTTCGATGCTTCTCCGAATACTAATGTAATGATTGTACATAGTGCAGATGATGATGTGATAGGCATCGAGTATGGATTAGACAAGTATTATGAGAAATACAAGGACGATTCACGTTTTACTTTCATAAGGTTTGATGACAGAGGGCATAACGAGATTCTTAATGATCCGAATAATACTTATAAAGATGAATTTAACGCAGAATTCGATTCGTGGGTTGAAACGCTTGATTATGATTATAGTGACGATGACAATAAAGAACAATTCATAAAAGACAAGGCGAACTATATCACTGAAAACCTTGATCATGAGATGTGGAGCCATAGATTGGATGAGGGATTGTTTGCCCAATTCCTAAAATTCTTTGAACTATCAGTAAACTAAAATCACATTCCTTATTGCTTTATCGGTGGGAGTGACAAATTCCGGTCTGTGGAGGACAGTAGATGGTACGTTGGATTAAACTGTTCGGGAATCAGTATCTCGGCTTCTGGGTGCTGGGACTTGTTTTGTTTGCCCTTCAGGAAATCCCGTATATGCTGATGCCCCTTTTCCATCTGGAAACAAACCCGATCATGAATATAACGGAGACATCAGCGGTATTGGACGTGTGTGAGAAGATTCTCGGTTCTTTATGCATCGTCCTTATGGTCTTTATCGTTCACAAGGATGCGACGCTGTTCTCGATAGTTGACGGCAGGGAAAAACTGTTCTTCACACTGGCGACAGTCATACTGCTTACAAACTTTTTCGGCTGGGGACTATATTTCGCTGGCCATCAGAGCATTTTTGTGATGTTGTTTTTTATCGTAGCCATGCCGCCGCTGTATTATGTGGCCGTAGGTCTCTGGCGACAGAACACGCCGTTAGTCGTAACCGGGGCTGTATTTCTGACAGTGCACCTCTTCCATGTGCTGGGAAATCTCCGCAGTTTCTCGGGATACCACTAAGATGAGGTCAAGACTATTGGGGATGCTTTATTAAGCAGAAATGGAGAGGATCAAAATGCTTAACTACAATATTGTTGATTTACCCAAAATTGCAGTTATTGGAAAAGAAGGCTTATGCACGAAAGAAAAGAATATCGTTCAGAATCTGTGGCAGCAGGCCAATTCCAATTTCAGTGATATTGCGGAGCTTGGAAAGAAAAATGCTGATGGTTCTTTTGTTGGTTTTTGGGGAGCCATGAGCGATGAAACGATGTCTTTTATACCGTGGGCGGACGACTTCTCCAGGGGGTTGTATTTGGCAGGCGTTGAAGCAGACGAGGATACGGCAGTTCCGGATGGATGGGTAAAGTGGATTATGCCGGCAAGAAAATATCTTGTGACTGAGGTTCAGCTGGAAAACTATGGTGAGATATTTGAATACGTGATAAACAGTCTGATTCCCGATCTTGGGATGAAACTTGCAGGTGCGGCATGTGATTTTACTGAACCCGCAACCGGACAGAATAAATTGTTTTTCCCGGTGGAGTGAGAAATTCAACTATTTATTTGTGAGGACAAGAAAATGGTTATTGGAATTATAGGAGAAAACTGCAGCGGGAAATCCACTCTCGCTGAAAAAATTAAAGGTATAATTGATGCGGAGGTAGTGTCTGGAAAAGATTATCTGCGCATGGCTAAGTCGGAAAGCGAAGCAGCTGCTCTGTTTAAATCAAAATTGTCAGACGCGGTTGAAGGAGATCATGTAATATATGTGATCTCTGAACCGGACCAGGTGAAGCTTCTCCCGGAAGGTGCAGTCAAGGTACTGGTAACAGCCGACTTAAATACGATCAAAGAGCGTTTCAAGGTACGTATGCACGGCAATCTGTCCGCACCTGTAGAAAAGATGTTGGAAAAGAAACATGGAATGTTTGATGGCGGAGAATATGACTACCGTTTTGATGGCGTGAGCGGAGATGCAGCAGAATTAGGTGCGGCTATAAAAGAAAGGCTTTGATCTCATTAAATCGGGATTAGTGGGTGAGAGAATAAATGATCAGCAGGATAATGAAAAACAGCGGGAATAAGGCATATATAAAGGACATGGACCGCCTGGACCGTTCCGGGATGTCCGATGAAATTACAATACTATCAAGTGTCAGTTATATTCCCGATGAAACCGCAGAACATACCCTCGACATATATTTTTGCAGTGATAGTGTGAAAAAGCCTGTTCTGATAGATATTCATGGGGGCGGATTTATCTCTCATGATAAGAGCGTAGACAGCGTATTTGCCAATGTAATGGCACAGAAAGGATTTGTGGTTTTTGCGTTAAATTACAGATTGGCATATCCGGAATACAATGTTTTTGATCAGATAGAAGATATAGATAAGGCTGCGCGGTGGATCGTTGAAAATGCTTCTTCTTATGAGGGCGATAACAAAAGACTGTACCTTGCGGGACATTCGTCAGGCGGAGTAAATGCTGTTGCCGAAGCCTTGCTGAGCATATCCCCGGAAATGATTCATGACTATGGGTTTGAGAAACGTGATTATGAGTATAACGGCCTGGTGCTTGATTGCGGGCTCATGCATTTTTACAAGAATAGCATTGCATATAAAGGGATGAGAAGCATGGTATTTCCAAAAAGATATAAGAAAGACCGGCGTTATCACTATCTTCTTTTTGATCGGAATAACGATATCAACAGACTTCCGAAAACAGTAATCATAACAAATGAATCTGACGAATTGAAAGCGATGTCTTATTATTTTGATGAACTACTGAAGAGCAGAAATGTAGAACATATACTGTTCGAAAAAGGTCCTAAAGGGCATATGGGAGTAATCTTCAATCCGAATAATGACGGGATGCGGCTGATTGATGAGATATCGGATTTTCTGAAGCCGGAAAGATAAATCCAGTTTGTCTGGATACCTGTTGGCAAAGAATATCGGAAGCTTCCTGTATAATCCAAATTGATCCTGACAGGAGGCAGGATGTTGAAACCAGGAGTACCCCACAGTAAAATGGAGATCGCTGACCGGCAAGTTGGCGAACAACATTAAACTGGAGGGGGTACCAACATGAATAATACTCAGAATCGGAAAATTGCGCAAGTAACGGACAAGACCTTGATCGTAGGAGTAGACATCGGCGGCGAAAAGCATTTTGCGAGGGCGATCGTAGCCAGAGGCTTTGAGGTGAGCAAGAAGCCGTTCCCTTTCATGAATACAGAAGATGGTTTCGATAGTTTTGTATCCTGGGCTTACAATCTGGCTGATTCGCACAAGTTGACCAAGATTATGGTTGCGATGGAGCCGACGGGACATTACTGGTTCACTTTTGTAGCTTTCCTGAAGAAGTATGATGTCCAGGTGGTGCTGGTTGCTCCGCAGCACGTCAAGCACAGCAAGGAGATGGATGATAACACCCAGGAAAAGGATGACCGAAAGGATCCGATTGTCATCGCCAGACTGGTTCCGGAAGGCAGATACCTCATTCCGTATATTCCGGAAGATGTCTACGCGGAGCTCCGGGCAGCATTCAATCGTCGTTGTGAATTGGTAGAAGAACAGGTTCAGATTGTGAACCGTATGACCCGCTGGTTTGATATCTACTTTCCGGAGTACAGGAAAGTATACGGAAGGATAGATGCGAAAACTGGAATCATAATCCTCAAGAAGGCACCTCTCCCGGCTGATATTCTGTGCATCGGAGTGGATGGAATCCGCCAGATCTGGAAGGATGCAAAGATTAGAGGTTACGGGTCAAAGAAGGCCAAGCAGCTATTCGCTGCCGCAGAGCACAGCGTTGGAATGGAAGGATGTACATCGGTTCGTTGGAATCTCTGGCAGTTACTGGAAGAATACGAGCTCGTGGAAAAGCAATTAAACGATATTCTTCAGCTGATTGAAGGTTGCCTATATCAAATTCCGGGAGCAGACAAACTGTTAAAGGTCCCAGGCGCTGGACTTGTTACAGTAGCTGGATTCCTCTCGGAAGTCGGTGATATAAAGCGGTTTTCTGACCCTAAACAGATCCAGAAACTTGCCGGCCTGGCTGTTGTTGAGAACAGTTCCGGAAAACGAAAAGGATTACCGGGAATCAGTAAGAGAGGCCGTAGCCGGCTGAGATGGGTATTGTTTCAACTAGCGAGAAGCATGGTGATGTTTAATCCGGAAATGAAAGCGTATCACCAATACTACACAACCCGGAAAGATAACCCGCTTAAGAAATTGCAGTCTCTGATCGCTATTGCGGCCAGAATCGCCAGAATATTCTACGGAATGCTGAAAAACGGAACGGAATATGATCCGACGATGGTAATGAAAGATTTCAACAAAGCGGTAATGGCGTAAATCGGCGCGCCGCCCCCCTCGGGGGGCGGTTGGAAAGGAGCGTGCTCTTCCCCTACAGAACGAAACCATTTAGTCAATTGCTATGCACAGTATGCGTCCACTCCATGCGGAGTGCTGGGCAGAGGCAATGGGAATTCCAGCAGAAGGGTCAGATGTTAGCAAAGAGTTTAACTTGGGGTTCGACCCCGCTCGGAAGCATTGCTGACGCCCAGGCTATGGACAGGCAGTACGAAGGAAGTTAGGGCATTGACCCTGTTGGACACGGGAGGGTGGCTGCCGTAGCAAAGGATGGGCAAAGGTGACCATGTTGATGACGTTGTGTTTCTTGATCCTATCCCGAGCTATTTCAGGCGCATTTAATGCGAAAATGCCTGTAGCTGCGGCTCTTCTGTTGGAATTCCCACTGCCAGGGAAGAAAAAAGTCTTTGGGAATCAACGATTTCCACTTGACAATGTGGGGAGTTAATCGTACAAGCACCAGTCTACCATTGACGGCCATGCACAAAGAAATTGCATGGCTTTTTCGATGCCACCCCATTGTTATACACGATTTCCGGCCCTTAAGCCACACCGATTTCTATCACATCGTTCACCTCGACACAAAGTGCCTGTCACTTGAGCCACACCGACGCATGTATCTCAAGGGGCAGGCACTTTGTTATGCAGGACGGTGAACACCCTGGATTTTGAACACCCCTCCAGGCAGGGGAGAAGAATGTATCGTTCGGGAATCATCTGATTTTCGATGTGAACGACGTGATGGATTCCGTTCATTTTGCCTCGCCAAAATGAGCATAACGGCTTCCCGTGGAAATGAAAAACCCTCGAAAACGTAGTGTTTTCAAGGGTTTGTGGTGGTCGCAACAGGACTCGAACCTGTGACCCCATCGATGTGAACGATGTGCTCTACCAACTGAGCCATGCGACCTTATTCCGAACTTTTTAGCCTTATTCGCTGAAATCGTTCGGTCATTTCAGCTTCCTGCGCTTGTCGGTCTTGTCTACCAGTGGGCCGGTCGCTTGAGATACTCATGAACCGGCAGTTTGATAACTTGACCAGTGGGTTCTACCAACTGAGCCATGCGACCAAGTGAGGTTTGATACCTCGACCACCTTGTACTCCCCATGTGTGCAGTTCTCACCTACAAACCGATAGTTTTCAGTATTACATGTAATAGATGGCAAGCAGGTTAAAGTTTGTGCCTGTTTAGCAGACATCTATTTCCTTTGCATTTCGTTGTATTTCTTAACAATACCGTTTAGAAAATCCAAGTGTTCAAACCCTTGCAGAAAAACGATGTTAATCTCGCGCATCATACTGAGATTCTCAACGGATAGCGCAACCAGTTTTCCTTTATTTATCTCATCCATGCATGCGCTTTTTGCAAGGATGGAAACCCCGAAGCCCCGGCGTACCAGATCCTTAATGCTGGCGATGCTGTCTATTTCCATTGCCACATTGAAGTCGTCTATACGCAGACCTTGGCTTTCAAGCGAAGTTGAGAACAGGTTGCGCGTATTGGAATTCGGTAATCTCAATATCAACCGTTCTTTTTTTAGCTGATTGATGCTGATTATGCTCTGTTTTGCCAATCTATGAGTAGGCGGTACGGCAAGCACCAGGCAATCCGTGTCCAGCATCATATATCGAAATGCCGAATCCGCGATCTTCCCCTCCACAAACGCGAAATCCAGTTCAAAACTGCTAAGCATGGTATACAGATTATCCGTTGTATTGGTGAGGATTTTGAGGTTCAATTTGTCGAACTTATCAGTATAAGCCGCTAGCGCTTCAATGATGGCGCTGCTTTCAGCGGTATGGGTAATTCCGATCGTGAGGGAGCGGATCTGTTCCCGCTCGTTCCTCAGCGTCTGTTTTAAGTTGTTGGACAATGCTGCGACCCGCTGGGCATACCGGACGATCAGTTCCCCCTCGGATGTGAGCGTAAAGCGGTTGTGCGCATGCTCAAAGATCTTTACATCCCAATATTCCTCCAACTGCTTGATGTGCTGGCTGACAGCAGGCTGAGACAGACCGAGCTGATTGGCGGCTTTGGAAAAGCTTCCGGTTTCCACGATTTTCAATAATGACAGAAGCCGATAATCGACCATCACCGGTTCACCCCTTTCGAGTCAGTTCGTTTCCACGCTCAATGAAAACTGATGGGAAACTGCGGAGAGCTTGCGGATATACTTTATATACAGAATGTTTGCCGCAACATAGCAGAGCGCGTCCGCCAGAGGCGTTGCAAGTACGATCCCATAGGTCGGCAGCAGACGGTTCAGTATGAACATAAGAGGAATGTCGATCAATCCTTTGCGCAGGAGAGCCAGAATAAATGACTTACGCCCCTCACCTGTAGCCTGGAAGAAAGAAATGTAGGTGTAGGCGCTTGCGGAAAAAGGCCCGCCGACACATAGAATGCGGAGAAACGCCGCGCCGTATAACAGGGAAGGCGATTCATGATGAATAAAGATACCAGTAAGCTGCCTGGCGAACACCAGATAAATGATCGTACAGATGCTCGCCGTGCCGACGGCGGCTATCTGGGCGACTCGCACGGCATCCCGCATGCGCTTCCGGTTTCCCGCCGCGAAGTTATAGCCGATCAGGGGCAGCGCACCCTGCGCTATGCCGCGAACGATGCAGTGCGCCAGCATATTGATTTTCTTCGCGACACCGACGCCCGTCTGCATGGCAAGTCCAGAAAGCGACATCAGTTTATCCAGTACTGCGTAAGAGATGTTTTCAAACAGAGTCATGATACAGGCTGGCAAGCCCGCACCCAGCACCGCTTCAGGTATATGATTATACCACATGGAAGAGGAAAAACGGAAGCATAGAAGAGATTTCTTTCTAATGACAAGCAAAATGAAAATAAAATATATCAGTGTGACCAAATTGGCGAGCGCTGTTGCAATAGCAGCGCCCAGCACTTCCCTTCCGGGAGGCAGAATCACAAACATGAAAAGCGGGTCCAGCACAATATTCATAATCCCGCCGAGCATGATACCGGCGCTTGCGTGAACCGCTCGCCCTTCCGCACGGATCAGATGAGAAAAGAAGGTTCCCACGGCAGTCCAGCTTCCGCCCAGCACGACCGTGCAGACGAGGTATTCCACCGCATTCTTGTGGACGGCGGTGTCAGTGCCGCCGAGAAGATCCGCGAATACATCTTTCCCGACATACACAAGGGCGGAATACAGGACCGCTGTCATGAGGCATCCCCAGAACGAAAAGGCCGATGCGGCTTTTACACGATCTTCTTCCTCTCTGCCCAGGGCGCGGGAGATAACACTCGCAGCTCCGACACCAAACAGATTAGAAATGGCGGAGAGAAACATAAAGGCTGGCATACATACGGTAACTGCGGTCAGCATGGCATCGTTTCCGGCGAGTCCCACAAAAAATGTATCCGCCATGTTGTAGACAACCAAAATGACTTGTCCAATTACTGTCGGAAATGCCAATCGATAAATTGCTTTTGGAACGCTGCAGTTTTCAAACAGATCCTTTTCCTTCGTATTCAGCATGCGGCTCGCCCCTTTGAATTTTATGATTACATGTAATATGCTCAAATACCAGCATAAAACATGCTGTAATAAACC
>JAEEGI010030969.1_pt1 | contig 10029 bp, 5 predicted proteins | sample 8958751 | NCBI WGS metagenome assembly JAEEGI01 (sample SAMN16246545, study PRJNA631951) | gut metagenome | biome: gut microbiome; feature: rumen; material: KS-attached | host: Bos | place: Iran: Karaj | collected 2018-10 | reverse complement strand
GGATGCCCGGTGCGGATGAAGTGCGTCTGATCGGCGATTTCAATGGCTGGGACCGGGAAAACCGTCCGCTGGTGCGCGGTGAGAACGGTGTGTGGGAAATCAGGCTGGAAGGGGAAAATGCCCTGGAAAACGGCCAGTATGCCAAGCTCTGGGTCCGGAAAGGAACGAACTGGTTTGAACGCCTTCCGGCGTACAGCACCCGGGTCAGCATGGACGAAAAAAGCCATACGCTGTGCACGCGGGTATGGGATCCCGGGGAAGAATACCCCTGGACTGACGCGGACTTTATGAGCCGGAAGCCGGATGCCCCGCTGATTTATGAGGCCCATATCGGTATGGCACAGGACCGGGAGGGGATCGGCACTTACCGGGAATTTGCGGACAACGTGATTCCGCGCATCCTGCACCTGGGGTACAACACCATCCAGCTGATGGCGGTGCAGGAGCATCCTTATTACGGTTCGTTCGGTTACCAGGTTACGAATTTCTTTGCCGCATCCCACTGGTACGGAGAGCCGGATGACCTGAAATACCTGATCAACACGGCCCATGAAGCCGGAATCCGGGTGCTGCTGGATGTAGTGCACAGCCATGCCTGCCCGAATGTGGGGGAAGGACTGCAGCTGCAGGACGGGACGGATGAACAGTATTTCCTGAGCGGCGGAGAGGGATGGCATCCCGCATGGGGAACGAGGCTGTTTAATTACGGGCGCCCGGAAGTGCTTCATTTCCTGCTGAGCAACCTGAAGTTCTGGCAGACGGAATACCACTTTGACGGATTCCGGTTTGACGGCGTGACCAGCATGATCTACCGGGATCACGGGCTGGGATCCGCGTTCACCAACTATGATATGTATTTCAACATGAATACGGATATCCAGGCGCTGAACTACCTGCAGCTGGCGAATGAACTGATCCACGAAGTGAATCCGAATGCCCTGACGGTTGCGGAGGATATGAGCGGAATGCCCGGGATGTGCCTGCCGATCACGGAGGGCGGAATCGGATTTGATTACCGGCTGGCGATGGGAGAGCCGGACTACTGGATCAAGCTGCTGAAGGACACCCGGGATGAAGACTGGAACATGAACGCCCTGTGGCATGAAATGACCACACGGCGGCCGCAGGAAAAGGTGATCGGTTACTGCGAAAGCCATGACCAGGCGCTGGTCGGGGACAAGACCATCATCTTCCGGATGGCGGATGCCGAGATGTACACCGGCATGAACAAGGACTATCATACCCTGACCATGGACCGGGCGATCGAACTGCACAAGATCATCCGGCTGTATACGATGAGCCTGGGCGGTAACGGTTACCTGAATTTTATGGGCAATGAGTTCGGCCATCCGGAATGGATCGATTTCCCACGGGAAGGGAACGGATGGAGCTACAAGTACTGCCGGCGGCAGTGGTCGCTGGTGGATAACCCGAACCTGAAATATGAGTGGCTGAATGAATTCGATGCCGCAATGATCCGCATGGCACGGGAACACAACCTGCTGGATGACCCGAATGCTGTGAGCCTGTGGATTGATCCGGAACGGAAGATCATCACATTCAGCCGCGGAAAGCTGCTGTTTGTATTCAATTTCCACAATTCCTATTCCGAAACACATTTCTTCCTGCACGCGCATACCGTGGGTGAAGGAAGCTACCGGGTGATCCTGAGCAGCGATGAGAAACGCTTCGGCGGTCCCGGAATCATTGACCACGATTATATTTATCACACCGAGTACACTGAAGGGCGCGGACTGGGCTTTGACGTATACAGTCCCTGCCGGACGGCCATGGTACTTGAAAAGACGGAGGATTAAAGCATGCAGTTTATTGCAGGAAATGACACGCTGATTGCGCGGCGGGGCGGTGAAACCCTGCGGATTGAAGGATGGGGCCGTGACAGCCTGCGGGTGCGGGCGGTGATGTACGACGACTGGACCGGAAATGACTGGGCGCTGACGGAGACGCCGGAGGAAACGGACTGTGAGGTGCAGACCGGCAGGGATGGCGACGGAATGCCCTGCGCACAGATCCGGAACGGCCGGATCATGGCTACCGTGAATTTTGCCGGTGTGATCAGCTTTTTCCGGGACGGCGCGCTGATTCTGCGCGAATACTACCGTTCCTACGGCGGAACGATTTCCCGCGGGAGCCGGTGCCTGAAAATCGTGAACCGCGAATGGAAGGGATGCATCGGCGGCAGCGAATACCAGCTGACCGTCCGGTTTGACGCCAATGACGGGGAGAAAATCTTCGGCATGGGCCAGTACCAGCAGCCGGAGATGAACCTGAAGGGCAGCCTGATTGAGCTGGCCCAGCGGAACAGCCAGATCTCCGTACCGTTCATGGTCAGCAGCCTGGGGTACGGAATGCTGTGGAACAACCCGGCGGTGGGCAGCGTGATGTTTGCCAACAACCGCACGGAATGGATTGCCCGGAGCACCCGCCAGATGGATTACTGGATTACCTGCGCAGACGGTCCGAAGGAGATCCTCCGGAACTATACCGGCGTGACCGGACGGGCACCTGAATTCCCGGAGAACCTGATGGGCCTGTGGCAGTGCAAGCTGCGTTACCGCACCCAGGAGGAAGTGCTGACGGTTGCGCGGCAGTACCAGAAGGAAGGCATCCATATCGACCAGATCGTGATCGACTTCTTCCACTGGACGCTTCAGGGTGACTGGAAGTTTGACAAGACCTACTGGCCGGATCCCAAAGCCATGGTGGATGAGCTGCACAGCATGGGAATCCGGGTGATCGTTTCCGTATGGCCCAGCGTGGACCGGAAGAGCGAGAATTTCGGCCCGATGATGGAGCAGGGCCTCCTGATCCGCACCGAGCGCGGCGCGGCGCAGACATATGATTACCAGGGTGACTGCGTGGAAATCGATCCGTTCAACCCGGAGACCCGGAAGTATATCTGGGAGGTCTGCAAAAAGAATTATTACGACTTCGGCATCGACGGCTTCTGGCTGGACAATTCCGAGCCGGACTACGGGGTATACGATTTCGAGAACTACCGCTATTGCGAGGGCCCCGCACTGAGCTGCAGCAATATGTATCCGCAGATGTTCTCCCGCGCGTTCTTTGAGCCGATGGAGGCAGAGAAGGAAGAAACGCCGGTGAACCTGCTGCGGTGCGGATGGGCCGGCAGCCAGAAGTACGGCAATGTGATCTGGTCCGGTGACGTTCCGAGCACCTTTGAAGCCTTCCGGGAGCAGCTGCAGGCCGGCCTGAATATGGGCCTGGCGGGCATTCCGTGGTGGACGACGGATATCGGCGGATTCATGACGGATGATGTGAACGATCCGGATTTCCGGCAGCTGCTGATCCGCTGGTACCAGTTTGCCGTATATTCCGCTGTACTGCGGATGCACGGCGACCGCGGCCCGTATGATATTCCTCCGCTGGATGACCGCGACTGGGGCGGCGGATACCTGCATACCGGCCAGCCCAACGAGCTGTGGAGCTACGGGGAAGAAAACTACCGGATCATGCGGAAATACTACGATATCCGGATCGCGATGCATGATTACATCAAAGCCCTGTACCGGGAAGCGCATGAAAACGGATCCCCGCTGATCCGGGCGATGTTCTATGAATTCCCGGAGGATGAGAAGTGCTGGGAGATCCAGGACCAGTATATGTTCGGACCGGATTACCTGGTGGCGCCCATCCTGTACCTGAACGAGTTTGAGCGGGATGTCTATCTGCCGGCCGGCACGTGGGAAAACGTCAACACCGGAGAGACGATCCAGGGCGGACGCACGGTTCATGTGGATGCGCCGATTGACGAAATTCCGGTTTTCAGGAAGAAATAAAAGAACGAAAGCACAGAAAATGAAAGCAGGCACCTTTTCAGTGCCTGCTTTCATTTTGCTTCATGGCCTGAGATTCAGGCTTCCGGACCGATCTTTCCTTCCGCCCAGTGTCTCCGGCACAGGGCGGTATAGCTTTCATTGCCGCCAAGCATGATCTGGTCGCCGGATTTGACCACCTTTCCGTTCTGCACACGGGCGTTGAAGGTGGCCTTCTTCCCGCACCAGCAGACGGTTTTGATCTCCTCAATGCTGTCTGCCCAGGCCAGGAGCCACTGGGAACCTTCGAACAGGTTGCCCTGAAAATCCGCCCGGAGGCCGTAGGCAATAACGGGAATGTGCAGCACATCGACAATATATACCAGGAGCTCCACCTGTGCCTTGGTGAGGAACTGCGCTTCGTCCACCAGGATGCAGTCGTATTCCCGGGCCACCTCATCCGTGAGTTCTTCCATGAAGATACACGGCGTAGTCAAGCCGGAACGGGAAGCCACCACGCGCGCTCCGTCCCGCGTATCAATCTTCGGCTTGACCATGAGCGCCTTCTGCCCGCGCTCCTGGTAATTATACTGAACCATAATGGCGTTGGCGGTTTTGGAAGAACCCATCGCGCCGTACCGAAAGAAAAGCTTGGCCATATTCCTGCCCCTTTATCCGGATATTTACCTCCTGAAATTATATATGAATCAGGGGCGGTTTTCAAGGGGAACGGAAGGACGGAAAACGGTCGGAACGGCTTGACGGAAAAGGGATTTCAATGGTATGATCTGCACAGGACAGGACCGCCGGAAGGCGCTTTCCCACAAGGACGGAGGGACATACCATGAGCAAGAAACTGGAAGATTATGTTGTGACAATACCGGACTTTCCGGAACCTGGGATTATGTTTCGGGATATTACATCGGTGATTCACGATCCGGACGGACTGAAGCTGGCGGTTGACGGGCTGGCAGGCCTGCTGGAGGATGTGGATTTTGACCTGGTGATCGGGCCGGAATCCCGCGGATTTATCTTTGGCGTACCGGTTGCCTACCTGCGCGGAAAAGGCTTTGTGCCGGTCCGTAAAAAGGGAAAGCTGCCCCGTGAAACCGTGAGCCAGAAATATGACCTGGAATATGGGCAGGCGGAAGTGGAAATGCACAGGGATGCCGTCAAGCCGGGCCAGAAGGTGGTTATTGTGGATGACCTGATCGCCACCGGCGGATCCGCGGAAGCGGCAGCCAAACTGGTGGAGAAGCTCGGCGGACAGGTTGTCCGGATGGTATTTGTGATGGAACTGGCCGGGCTGGAAGGCCGGAAAAAGCTGGCAGATTATGACATACAGTCCCTGATTGTTTATCCGGGGAAATAAATAAAAAAGAAGAGCGGAGGCAGTGCCTCCGCTCTTTCTGTATCTGTCAGCCGGCAGAAACGGAATTCATAATGGAATCGATCACTTCCATGGCGGCAGCATCGTCCCCGTACCAGATAAAGTAAATGCTGACGGCGTTGCCGGAGGAAACCCAGGAGTATACCATCCAGGGGCCCTGGCTGTCTGAACCGCGGGCATAATTCATCCGGATTCCGTTGACTTTGACGCGGCCGGATTCTTCCTCGTTTCCGGTAAGAACCTGGAAGGAATTGTCAGAACCGGCATAGGAAACATAGACAGCCATATCCACAGAGCCATTGGAATAATGAAGCTCCAGCTCCGGATCATCCGCGGAGGACCTGGAAACCTTTGAAAAACTGTCCGGAAGTGTGAGTGAAAAACCGGCGGAACAGGACACCGTCTGCGCAGATGCGGAGACAACTCCCATTACCAGCAGGAGCGCGAGGAGCAGAGTAAACCATTTCTTCATCCGGAAGGCCTCCCATAAGTGATGCTTTCAGCCATATAACGTATCATAACCGAAAATCATTCCGGAATCAATGGAAACTAGAAATTTCCCTATATATTCAACAGAATGCACCGGACAGGAAGGACAAATAAACAGACTTCGGTCCGGAAAAAGAGGCAAAATTCCCTGAAAACGTTGTACTTAAACGGTACGATTTTTATTTTTTCAGAATGGAATCGTTTGCATCCATAGACAGTCTATGTTGAATATGTTATTATTCTCATGTCACCAATTTCTTTACGCCATGTAACAATTGAATTCTCCGAGGTGATTCGTCAATGAAGAATCCGAGAATGAAACAGATATTCGCAATGCTGATTGCGGCAGCTGTTTTATGCTTTTCCGGCGGAAGCGTTTTCGGAGTGAGCGAAGGATCAGTATATACTGTAAATGAGTGGAATTATGTAGACAGCTCCATGGACGTGAGCGGCGGAATACCGGATGATGCTTCCGGTACGCTGGCCAGGATCCGGGAACGGGGTGTCCTTCGTGTGGCAACCGAGCCGTATTATCCTCCCCAGGAATATATTGATCCGGCTTTTGACGGGCAGGACAAATACCGGGGAGCCGATATGGAACTGGCCCGGCTGATTGCTGAGCGGATGGGTGTGGACCTCCAGATTTACGGAATGGAATTCAGGGACGTACTGCCGGCGGTTGCCGGTGACGAATGCGACCTGGCTATTTCCGCCCTTTCATTTACTCCGGGACGTGCCTCCTCCTACACGATGTCCAAAGGATATTATTTTTCCGATATTCCCAAGACTGTGATCATTATCCGGGCGGCCGACGAAGCGGAAATCACATCCATTGAGGACCTGGCCGGGAGAACACTGGCGGCCCAGCAGGGATCCCTGCAGGAGGCGATGATGGCCGCAGGTGTGTATGTCTACAAGGAATTCCGCCGCATGTCCCAGGTTCAGGAAGTATACAGCGCTGTTGCGCAGGGAGACGCGGATGCCGGGGCAGTGGACGCAGAAACAGCGATTGAGTACCTGGAAAACAATCCGCAGGACGGCCTGATGATTGTTCCCGGGATTGAATTCCCGCTCCGGTATGAATACCTGGGAGACCGGATTGCAGCCCGGAACGGGGAATACCAGCTGATTGCCTTTGTGAACGGTGTGATTGATGAAGTGCTGGAGAACCAGCTGTATGATGAATGGATCGCGGAAGCCCGGCAGCGTGCACGGGAGCTTGGAATGTAAACGGAGGGGACAGGCATGAAAAAATGGAAATTTCCCCTGTTCTGTGTCTGGATTGTAATCTGCCTGATGCTGAATTACGGCGGGCGGATGCTTTCCGACCACCTGAGCCTTCCGGTATGGCTGGATTCCTTCGGAACCGTGCTCTGCGCCTATGTTGCCGGCCCGCTGTGCGGCGCAATGGTCGGCCTGACCACCAACCTGATTTTCCATGTAACAATCGGATATAACTGGGTTTACGGCCTTATCAGTATCCTGATTGCTGTGATTGTCGGCATCGCAGCCCACCGGAAGCGGATGGATGACCTGTTCGGCATTATGACGGTGGGCGGCATCATGGCGCTTGCATGCACGGCAGCCTGTGTCCCGCTGAACTTTTTCATGAACAACGGCAGTACCGGAAACATCTGGGGTGATGCCGTAATCGGTTACCTGCGGGAGCTCTCGATGCCGGATGTGCTGTGCCTGTCGATCGGACAGCTGTATGTGGAAATGCTGGACAAGCTGCTGATCATGCTGCTGCTGTACATTGCCGTATTGATTTCCGCAATTCCGAAAGTCCGGCGAATGCTGCGGCAAATCAAGGTGGTCCAGCGGAAGACAAGCAAAAAAACGGCAGAAGCTGTGAAAACGCTGGCCCTGCTGCTTGCAGCCGGGCTCTGCGCGGCAGCATTGCCTATGCCGGTACAGGCAGATGCAGAGAAGACTGATTTCAACGATTACGTACAGACCATCTATTCCAGCACAAACGGGCTGCCCTGCGGGGAAGCGAATGATATTGCGCAGACCAATGACGGTATCCTGTGGATCGGCACCTATGCCGGACTGTACCGCTACAACGGACGGGAATTCCGCTGGATGGACTATGAATCTGTCCGGAATGTGAATTCCCTGTATGTGGATGAGGAAGGCCGGCTGTGGATCGGGACCAATGACAACGGCCTGTCCATCGCAATCAATGAACAGATTGTGAATGTGATTGACCAGGCGGGCGGACTTCCGAGCAATTCCGTACGGGATATTGTCCGCAGTTCAGACGGATACTACTATATCGGCACCACCAGCAGCCTGCAGGTGCTGACGATGAATTACGGACTGCGGCAGGTGAATACGCTGACGGAAATCTATTATGCTGATGACATGGACGCGGACAGGGACGGCCATGTTGCCACGGTAACGTCAAGCGGTACGCTGTACCTGCTGCAGGGTGGGACGGTGCTCTCCTCCCGGCAGATGACAGACGGGAAGACGGTGTTCAAAAGCTGCGAGTTTGACACAAACGGGCACCTGCTGGCCGCAACCACGGGACATGAGATCTATGAATTTGATATCAGCCGGGGCTGGTTTGACGACATCGGCGTGATTTCCACCGGCACACTGGAAAGCATCAAGGATATTGACCGGATGGATAGCGGTGAGCTGCTGATCACTGCGGACAACGGTGTCGGTGTAATCCGGCAGGACGGGACTTTTGAGCAGATCAATACGAATGAATTCAACAATTCCATTGACAAGGTTTTGGAGGATTACCAGGGGAACCTTTGGTTTACGTCCTCCCGGCTGGGACTACTGCGGCTGGCGCCGTCTGATTTCCGGGATATATATACCACGGTGGGTATGGAAAACCGGGTGGTGAATACGACCGCCCTGTGGCAGGGGACCTATTATTTCGGTACGGACAAAGGGCTGGACGCGGTGGATACTGTGTGCAGGAACCGGATTACAAACGAACTGACGGAGCAGATGGAAGGATCCCGGATCCGGTGCATGATGACCGATTCGAATGACCATCTGTGGATCTGTACCTACAACAACGGACTGTTCGAGGTGGAACCGGACGGCACCCAGCACCAGTACAGCGGGATCAATGCCGGATTCGGCAACCGCGCGCGGGTGGTGACCGAGCTGTCGGACGGAACCATCCTGGCGGCCGGGGATACCGGAATCATCTATATCCGTGACCACCAGATCGCCCAGCGGATCATGTATTCCAGCGGTATGATCCATTCGATGATCCTGACGCTGACGGAACTGGATAACGGGATTGTGCTGGCCGGAACGGACGGGAACGGGATCGCGGTGCTGCGGGACGGAAAGGCAGAACGCATGCTGACCCGCGCGGACGGACTCGGTTCCGAGGTGGTTCTGCGGATGGTCCGGGACCCGGAAAACGGCGGAGTGTTTATTGTTACCAGCAACGGACTTTGCTACATGGACACAGACGCATCCATCCGGAAACTGGACAATTTTCCGTACTTCAACAATTATGACATATGGATCGGCGAAAACGACTCCCTGTTTGTGATGTCCAGTGCCGGCATCTATGTGGTGAACCGGAATGAATTGCTGAGCGGCCGGGCGGAAATCAGCTACGAGCTGCTGGATTCCCGTCGCGGGCTGAACAGCTCACTGACCGCGAATTCCTGGACCTATTTCAATGAAGCTACTAACGAACTGTTCCTTGCATGTGACACAGGTGTATTTGTGATCAATGCCGCGAAATATTCTGCGGACAGCCAGACATACCGCATGAGTGTGCCATCGGTCCGGATGGACGGCATCAGCCACCGGATGGAGCGGGGGATGCCGCTGACAATCGGCCGGGGCGTGCGCAAGCTTGAGCTGTATCCGGAAGTGGTGAACTATACCATCCAGGATCCGAATGTGGGATACAAGCTGGAAGGATTCGACCGGGAATGGACGATTGTTCCGCAGAACAGCCTCGGAACGATTACCTATACCAACCTGCCGGACGGGAATTACAATTTCCGGCTGGCGGTATTTGACAGCAACCAGGAGAGTATCCTGGCGGAACGTTCCTACGAAATCATTAAGGATATGGAACTGCAGGACCGGCCCGGTTTCATTGCATACCTGCTGACCATTCCCATGTTTACGGTCGGCTGGCTGACCTGGCTGTACTTCAAACGCCGGAACCAGCGGATTGAGCGGGAACTGGCGGAAGCCAACCGCCGGGTTGAGATGGGCAAACAGACCGTGGCTGCCATTGCGAAAGCGGTGGACGCCAAGGATGAGCGCACCGGAGGCCACAGCCAGCGTGTCGCGGAATATTCCCGGCTGATTGCCAAAGCGTGCGGGATGAACAAGGACGAATGCCAGGAAGTG
>JAEEGI010030967.1_pt1 | contig 10029 bp, 5 predicted proteins | sample 8958751 | NCBI WGS metagenome assembly JAEEGI01 (sample SAMN16246545, study PRJNA631951) | gut metagenome | biome: gut microbiome; feature: rumen; material: KS-attached | host: Bos | place: Iran: Karaj | collected 2018-10 | reverse complement strand
TCTCCCACCTTCCCAAATAGGCCAGATAGACGTTCAGCGGCTCAAGGTTTCGTTTGCTCTGGAACACAATCAGTCCGAACCGTTTCCTCTTCTGCTCATAGTCCTTCGCAGAAAAGTTCTTGTTCTTCTCTGCTCGTTCCACATAGCCCACCTCCTGTTCGTATGCCGCTTTCGCATCGCGGAAGGCATATAGCCACTTGCCATTCTTCATCTTCACCTTCTTGTACATGACCGTTCCGTCGGTATATCCTTCGAGGACGTCCACTGGGTTGTCCATGCCGTATTTGCCGATGAGCTTCGAGTCGCTCTTCAGGGGAATCAGCGCGGCCAGATCCTTGTTCTTGTCTATATACTCAAAGAGCGCGTCATTGTGGAATCCCTTGTCAAAAATCATCAGGCCAGAAGTCACCTTGTACTGGGACAAGAAGTCCGATATGGCTGTGCTGTCAAGCATGTTGCCTGGGTATGCCTTCACGGCTATCGGCTCCATTGCCTGCGGGCTATAGGCATACATGAGCGATATGTCCTTCGAGCCTTTCTTCAGCGCCTTCCTTGAGAACTCGGACAGTGAGCCGGTCACGGAGTTATAGTCCTTCAGCATACCGTCGATGATGATGTTCTTGTCCGCGTATCTCGCCACCCTGTTGCGCATGAACTCGCAGATGTGCGAGTAGGCCTCCCCTATGGAAGAGAGGAAGGCTGACACGGCGTTCTCCGACAAGGCCACCCCTGGTATCTTCTCGGATACGAAAGATGTCTGGTACTGTAGCTGTAGGTCACGGTTCCTGACGTTGCCGTATGCTGCTCTCAGCAGCGCGATGACGTAGAGACGCTTCGCATCGCCTAAGTCCCACACGTCTGCCAGCTCCTGCAGCAAGCCGTCTGCACAGCGGTCGCACAGCTCAATCTCACCGAAATCCTTCACGTCAATCTCCTTGCGGCGCGGCTCGTTGCGCTTGGCCACATACCTGCCGTCCACTATCTCGCCGATGGTGCCAAGGTCAACAGGAATGTTTCGGCCTTCCACTCGCTTGCAGGTGCGCTTGATTACAAGATAACGTTCACCCGACTTCTTCACCTTGGTGTTTTTCGGTCTTTCCACCGCTAATATCTCTGCTGGAATTGCCATAGTTCATGTATTTGAATGTTATAGTTTATATACCCTATGCAAAAGTATAATTTTAGTATCTAAAATCAATCAAAAGTAATACAGATTTAAGGATAAATAACAAAAAACTCAGCTTTTGGAGAGGGGAATGGGCGCAAAAAGCCCCGCGAAATCACTTTCACAGGGCTTATAAGGGTGTTTACAGATGAAACTATATAGGGGATAGAATAGCGGATTCTTTAATCGATGGTGAAGCTAACGCCCTCGGCGGTCACATTCTTGTTGCCATTCTGCTGGTCGGCCTCGGTTTCCGAGCCTGTCTCAGCCATGGCGGTTCCAAACGATAGCATTGCAGCCATGAGCAGCAATGCCGACTTCATTTTGTAAATCACTTTCATAATGATTTTAGTTTTAGTTAATAATTTATTTGGTGACAATGTGTTTTAGGACGATGAATATAGGCATGGCCCAATCTGTGGAAGAAAGCGCGAAGGCTTATCAATTCGCTACAAAATTAGCACAATTATTTTAATTCCGCAATATTTTGCCATTCTTTTTTTCCATTCTGAGCGCATTTCACCAGTCGCCACGACCTGTGTATAGCCGAAAATGGGCGATGATGAACAAAATGCGAAAAAAAGGGGCGAAAATCTTGTCCGTTTGCTGAAAAATATCTACCTTTGCGGCACAGATTGCAAACAAAGACATCATAATGGCCAACGAAACGTACTCACCCTACTTCAACCCAGAACTGGAGACCATGAGCCGCGACGCCCTGGAAGCGCTGCAACTGCAACGCTTGCAGCACACCGTGCGCCACTGCATGAACGCCGAGTTCTACCGTAAGCGATTTGCCGAGCTGGGCATCACGCCCGATGACATCAAGACGCTCGACGATGTGAAACGACTGCCCTTCACCACGAAGGAAGACCTGCGCGAGAACTATCCCTTCGGACTCGCGTGCGTACCTTTAAAAGAATGTACGCGACTGCACTCGTCGAGCGGCACGACAGGCAACCCCACCGTGGTGCTCCACTCGCAGAAGGACATCGACGAGTGGGCCAACGCCGTGGCCCGCTGTCTGTGGATGGTGGGCAGCCGCCCCGAGGACGTGTTCCAGAACTCAGCCGGCTATGGCATGTTCACCGCCGGACTGGGATTCCAGTATGGCGCCGAGAAGGTGGGCATGCTCACCGTGCCCGCCGCCGCCGGCAACACCACGCGACAGATTAAGTTCATCCGCGACTTCGGCACCACCGTGCTCCACGCCATCCCCTCATACGCCTCGCGCATCTTCGAGGTGATGCAGCAGGAGGGCTGCGACCCGCGCCGCGACACGAAGTTGCGCGTGCTCTGCATCGGTGCCGAGCCACACAGCGAGGAACAGCGCCGCCGCATAGAGGACAACCTGGGCGTGAAGGCCTACAACAGCTACGGCATCAGCGAGATGATGGGCCCAGGTGTGGCCTTCGAGTGCCCCGAGCAGAACGGCCTGCACATCTGGGAGGACTATTTCATCGTGGAAATCATCGACCCCGTGACGCTGGAGCCTGTGCCCGACGGACAGTTGGGCGAGCTGGTGCTCACCACCATCAACCGCGAGGCCATGCCACTGCTGCGCTATCGCACCCGCGACCTCACGCGCATCCTGCCCGGCGAGTGCGCCTGCGGGCGCCATCACCGCCGACTGGCACGTCTGCAAGGACGCAGCGACGACATGATGATACTGAAGGGCGTGAACATCTTCCCCATACAGATTGAGAAGATTCTGCTGAAGTTCAAGGAGCTGAGCACCGACTACCTCATCACCTTGGAGACGCGCGACGGCAACGACATGATGACCGTCGAGGTGGAGCTGGCCGGCATGTTCACCGACGACTACCCACGTCTGCAACAGCTCGAGAAGACCATCACCCGTCTGCTGAAGGACGAGATCCTCATCACCCCGAAGGTGCGCTTAGTGCCAAAGGGCACGCTGGCCACCAGCGACGAGAAGAAGGCCGTGCGCGTGAAAGACCTGAGGAAGCTGTTCTAATTGTAGCCCCATAAGTCAGGGGGTTGGGGGTCTGAACAAGCGCAGATTTCCAATCCCCTCCAACACTAAAGAATTTACTATTAATCGGGTTTGCATTTACGCTTGTTCAGACCCACATCCCCCTAACTCAGGGGGCATGCCTATGACCATCCATCAACTATCCATCTTCATCGAGAACCGCTCGGGCACGCTCATCAAGGTGCTCGAAGTGCTGAAGGAGCAAAAGATTCAAATCATTGCCTCCACCATAGCCGACACGGCCGAGTATGGCATCTACCGCCTCATCTGCAGCGAGCCGCTGCGCGCCTACGAGGAGCTGAAAAAGGCCGGCGTGGCCGTCGCCCTGAGCGATGTGCTCGCCCTGGAGCTCGACGACGAACCCGGCCGTTGCGCCGACGCCGTCAAGCTGTTCAGCGACGCGGGCATCAGCATCGCCTACATGTACACCTTCCTCTACAGCGGGAAGGGCATCCTCGTCTTCCGCACCGACAACCGCGAGAAGGCCCGCGAGACCATCATCCTCAACAATCTGAAGTTCATCGCCGAGCAAGACCTCAGCAAGTGGGCACAGTAAGCGCCGCACAGACTACTTTTTTCAATTCAGTGTCTGGTAAAGACGGTCTGAAGGGCCAACAAGCACATAGCCCAGGGCTATGGGCTTATTGCCCCTTCGGGGCGCGCTAAGCGGAACTTGCGGAACTTAAATAACCAAACATTTTATTCCCCGCACCTTGATGTGGGCGACGATAGCTTCCGTGTTGGTTTTCTTCTTCGTGGAACAACACTGGCATTCCACTGATTGATGAGTTAGATTGCAAAATTGCAAATTGCATTTATTTTTTTTCCAAGAAAGAAGAAAAGAGTTAAAATATGTATAATATTTTATACAAATAATTAATAATCAATATATTATATATAAAATTACCATTTTATAACTCTCCCCACTCTACTTTGAAGTGAATGCAATTTGCAATTTTGCAATTTTTGCAATCTCCTTGGCTCATGCTCTCCCCCCCTCCATACACCCGTTGAAGGGGGGGATGCGCACCCCACGCTCGTTTCAAAAGAAAAGGCTATGTCAGTCTGAACGACTGTTTTTTGAAAATTTTGGTAGACGGTCTATGCTCGACTTGCCGCTACCGAAGGGACGGCCTTTCAGGCCCTCTTTCAGATAGATGCGGATAATCATTACAACAATAATGCGTAATAACCAGTCATTCGGACTAACATGGCCAAATTATTTGATGTTCTTGCGTCCCTTTGGTGGTATGCGTCACCCTTCGGGATGCCGAGCGGACTTATGGAAAAAGCGTTGAGTTTTGGGAAAAAAGCGTTGACTTTTTGAAAAAAGGCGTTGACTTTTGGGAAAAAGTCGCGCTCCAAATTTCGTTGGCTGCAACGGGTTGAATATCGGCCTATTGGGTTTTGCGTTTTTCAGACAGTGTTAGGGCACGAAATGCCCCCTCCCATAATAGCCAAGGGGCGACCCCTTCAGAGGCGATGTACTACATCCCATTGTTCTATCCGTAGATTGAAAATTCTCGGGAGAATTTCGCGCTAAGAAGCGTCCTAACACATCGTAGGAACCGCTCTTTCGGCGAAATTCTCCCGAGAATCAATCCGCTTGTCGTGTTCTCTTGCACCGTTGACTACGGATGCACCTTGAACGCGCTACGGCTTCTGCCCAGTGTCCTCTGTCCTCATTCTCGATGAAGATGCATTGTCATTGCCAAGGATGATGTTCACGATGCCGATGGCATCCTCGATGGTGATGTCGCCAATGCCGTCCACATTCGCTGCATTGAAGTTGAAGTTCCCTGGCTGATTGTTGAGAATGTAGCTTACCACTGCCACGACATCAGAGATGGTCACCTCTTGGTCGCCATTGGCATCGCCCAGAAGGCCTCCCACCGTGATGTTGAATGCCTTGTCAGCAGGCTCATATCCATCCTCTACATCATCTCCAGCAAACAACTGTTCAGAGAACAGACCTTGCTTCAAGCCTGTCGCCGCATTTGCCGCGGCGGTCAGGGTCATGGTGAAGAGCTCGCCTGAATTGCCGGCAATGAAAGTGTCCTGACCAAAGACATAGATGAGGAACTGATATACCCCCTCGCCTACTTCGCTTACTTCCAAGCTAAAACCCCCAAGGCGCTCGCTGTTGGGGGCGACGTCCCATTTGTCGCCATTTGTCTTTGCTATGCTCAAGCCCGAGGGCAGCGTCAGCTGAAATTGCAGTGCGTTGTACGCATGATTGGGGTTTATCAACTCGACGGATACCGCCTTGCTCTCTCCTGGCTGTATTGTAAAGTCGGCTACATTCAGTTCGTCGGCACAGATGCTGCCTGCCAACATCAGCGACAGCATGAGAAATATGGTTTTCATTGCTTTCATTTTACAACTGTTTTTTTACCGTTAATAACATAAACCCCTTTCTTGGAGTAATCTCCTATCTTCCTTCCATCAAGTGTGTAGATGGTCGATTCCTCCGACAGCTGCTCGCCATTCAGCACTGCTATTCCCGTTGCCATGTCGGCACTGGCAGCGTAGAAGCGGTGTGCCTGCCGGTCGGTGTCAACCAGCAGGATGTCGCTGACGTTGACAGCTCCCGTTCCCTTGCAGCACATCGTCAGCAGGCATTCGTTCTGCTCAAAGCGGGCGTTCTTCATCGAGTAGACCACTACAGAATAGCGGCCCTCTCCCAGTGGCTGCCAGCTTGCCGTGTGCTCACCGTCGGTCTGGATATCGTTCAGCTGCATGGCCTCGGGCATCTCTACAATATACTGTGCTACAATGAAGCCGTGGCTGCTTTCCACTCCCAGCGTGAGCGTTCCGTTGCCGTCGGCAGCGAGGGTGATGCCAGACTCGTTCATCGCAGGAGCCGTTTCGGTGGCTCGCGCCTGGCTGCCTCCTTGGTTCATGCTCTGGCTCAGCACCAGTTTCACCAGTGCCACCAAGTCGAGGACGTTGATCTTTTGGTCGTAGTGCAGGTTGGCAGCGGCGAAGTGGAAGGTTTCAGAGGGGCGCTGCATGATGCGGTCTACCACCTCCACGATGTCGCCTACGTTGATGCCTCCATCGCCGTTGGCGTCGCCCAGCTGCAGGTCGGGCACCTCGATGCTGACCGTGAAGTCGGGCAGCGTGATGTTGTGCTTATTGGCATCGGTCATCAGGATATTTCTCACCCGTGCCTTGTAGATGCCTGCCGTCACACTGCTGGCGCAATAGAGCGTCATGCTGAACAGCTCTCCGTCGTTTTCCTTGAAGGCATTGTTTTGAGAAGAATAGCACACGATGTGATAATAGCCGTCATCGTTGAGCAGGGATGTCACCTGATGGCCGTCAGAACGATTGCCGTTCAATGCCACCTTGTCAAGTGTCATGCCTTCGGGTAGCTGCAGATAGAACTCCGCTGCAGTAATCGCATCTTTATTCTTCAGGCTGATGTTGAGTTCTGCCTTGCTTCCCGAAAGGACAGAAGGCGTTTCCTCGACATACAGCACGTTGTCCTCGCTCAGGCGGTAGAGGCGAACGTCGTCGAGGGCCACCCAGTTGGCGGTGGTGTTCTCTACCATCAGACCTATCTCCACGTCCTGAGCCTCAGCGTTGGTGAACTCTACTGAGAAGAATTGCGGCTTCTCGTTGGCAGTAGCCACAGGCGTGCTTTGGTCGCCTATGAACAGGCTGACACCCGTTACTTCTTGCTCAGGGTCATCCTCCCAAGTGGCGATGGCCTTGGCTTCCAGACGGTATTTGCCGACAGGCAAATTCTTAATGGTCTGCCAATGTCTGCCATCGCTCAACACTTCGCTCGGTCTCCAGCCTTCCACGAATGAACCTATAATGCAGTCTTCGTTATAATAATAAGCACCTTGCCAACCATTGTTCACTCCTAAGAACCCAATGGTCCAGCCAATGTCGAAGTAGTCGTTGTCGGGATTGGTAATCATGGCACCTGTCACGTCAAGATCCTCGGTCAGCGTTGACAGCGTAGCCGTGGCGAGGTATGCCTTAGCAGCATCCTTGATGGCATCAATCTGCTGGTAAATGGTCATGTAGTCTTCAGCGGCCTCCACGATTTCGCGTGCTTCGCCGATGGCGGCGTTCAGCACATCCTTGTCGCCATCCGCCACAGGAGCGGCCATCTCGTTCAAAATGCGTCCAGCCTGATCCTCAAACAATCCCTTCACGGTGCCCAAGGCGCCCTTGTCGGAGAGGTTGTGGTAGCCCCTGTTCAGGTAGCTCTCTGCCGTGCCTTCGGGAATGGCGAACAGCACATCGTCGGGGCATCCCTGGAAATTGTTGGCGAAGTGCTTTTCGCCAGGCTCTCCACTAAGGAAGGTGACAGACTCAAGATTAATGCAGTTCGTAAACATTCCATCACCCATAATTGCAGTTGAGGGCAGAACCACCGTTTCAAGCTGAGATGTTATATATTCACCCCAAAAAGTAAAGAAAATGCCTTCTGTGGGGTTCCCTTCCTCGAAGATAACAGTTTTCAGCTTTTCGCAGCAAGCGAAGGTAAAATAGCCTGTCAGTGTAATGGTATTGGGGATGTAGACTTCTTCCAGGCTACTGCACCAAGAGAAGGCATCACCTTCGAGGGTCGCTGTGCAGCCGTTAAAGTCTATGCTCGTCAGATTTTCGCATGCCTGGAAAGCTGCATTACCCACTTCTGTTACAGTTGAGGGGAACTTGATGGATTTCAATCCTGACCCACGGAAAGCACCGCCGTCTTCACAACCTCCAATGCGTATGAGCCCTTCAGGTAGTTCTACTGACTCCAGACTGCTGCATCCTTCGAAGGCCTCGTCGCCAATGCTGGTCAGTCCTATAAAGAACTGCAGCTCGTTGAATTTCGTTATCTCCGTATTGCCCTTGAACACCTCGCCAAGGTCGGTCACGGCAGCTGCTTCGAGCCTGCTCAGCTCACCGTCTTTGCTGGTGTCCCAGCGGGCAACACACAGCTCCTTCACCTTCTCATCCTCAAACCAGATACCCTCATTAATCCATCCATCTACCTGAAGAATCTGTGCCAGCATCTCTGTATAGGTGGCATTCTCGTTGTCCAGCACAGCCTGTGCCCTTGGGGTGTCTATCCGCAGGTCGTTGGCCTGGGTGATGAGTTGCTGCAACCTATCAGCCTGGGCTTGGGTGTGCAAACCTTCGGGCACCAGTGTCCAAGTGATGTTTTTACCGCTTGTAACATCACCATCCACATCATTATCAGGTTCCCTATCAGAATCATTGCCCAGATAAGTATCTGATTCGTTCAGCATCTGGATGTAATAGTTGCCATTGCCAGCATCGGTGATGGTCCAGTAGGGGCTTGCTGGTGCTTCCTGACCGGCATAGTCCACATAAACATCCGACATACTTTCGTCCATAAAGAGCATCCGCCTGTTGACGCTCCCAACGGGGAAGAAAATCGTATAACTGCCGTCATCCTGCTTGTTGAGGCTTACGGGCAGCGGCTCGTCGGCCAGCACGGCGTGTGTGTTATAGGCATTGCCATTAGAAAGATATTTCTCCGTCTCCACGTTCTTCAGGAAGAAAAGATGCCCCAAGCTATAGTCAAGGAATGCCTCTCCACCAAAGTCATTAATATAGATGGCCAACGTGTTGTCGCCCTCGTGGAATTGAGAGCCGGGGATGTGGTGACATTGCAGGGTGCCGTCAAAGCCGGCGTCAACCACCAACTCGCCGTTGAGCCACACCTTCAGGGCGTCGTCGTGCTGTGAGAGGAAGGTATATCCCTGCTCGTCCACCTCGTCCAGGTGGAAGGTGCGGCGCAGGCAGTAGCTGCTGCTTTCGTGCCCTTCAGTATTCCATAGCGTATTCACTGAAGAGAACCAGTCACTTATATTGGCGATGGGGCCGCTCAGCGTCTCCCAGCTTTCATCGTCGTACTCTTCTTCATACCAGGCATGCCCTGAACCATCAGCCGCAGGCTCACTGTCGGTACCTTCAAAAAACATATACTTCATCTCCCATGCCACATCGGTGCCCCAAGGGAGGGTTGTGCCTACAGGGACGACATCGTCTGGCGTTGTCATTTCCACAATCTCCATGAAATCTTTCCAATAGTTTGCAGCCAGATAGGCCTCCTTGCTTCCGGCGGGAACGTACAATGTACCATAACGAATGTTATTTGGCAATGTGCTTGAAGTTACGTTAACAGGGGTTGTCATGCCTATCGTCATCTTCAGACCATCAAGGGTGCAGCCTGTCATGAATGCGAAATCGCCAATAGTAGTCACTGAATTGCCGATAGTAATATCCATTAGTTTAGAGCTGGAGTAAAAAGCGTACGTCCCCACAGTTTTTACAGAGTTGGGAATGATCACACTCTGTAAACCTTCACACCAAGCGAAGGCATACCCTCCAATTGTCTCTACAGAGTTAGAAATATCAATGTTTGTCAATCCTGTGCAAAAACTGAAAGAAGATTTTCCAATGCTGGTCACAGAATTTCCAATAATCACGTTAGTGAGTGAAGATCCATAGAATGAGCCTTCGCCAATACTCGTAACAGAGCTAGGAAAGGTTACGCTTGTTAAGCCTGAACAATTTCTGAAAGCCCAGTCCCCAATTTTAGTAATACCTTCTGGAATCACAAGGTCTGTTATTTCCTTTCCATTCAAGACTAAATGATATTTATTGCCCCAACCATATTCCGAGAATCTGATATTATTCCAACTTACCAAGTCAGATATGCTGATGTTTAAAATCGGGCAATTCTGCCTACTAAAGGCAGACATTCCGATATATGATACAGTTGTCGGAATATTAACGTCTGTCATGCTGTTGCAGTCATAGAATATATTAAATATTGATAATCAATAACTTACACCTTAAACGGTAGAAAAGTGGATTGGACACGTCA
>JAEEGI010030965.1_pt1 | contig 10030 bp, 8 predicted proteins | sample 8958751 | NCBI WGS metagenome assembly JAEEGI01 (sample SAMN16246545, study PRJNA631951) | gut metagenome | biome: gut microbiome; feature: rumen; material: KS-attached | host: Bos | place: Iran: Karaj | collected 2018-10 | reverse complement strand
CACCGATTTTTCGGTGCTTCATTATCAGTACTTTAAGGTACCAACTCCGGTCGTTGTACAATATATGTACAATAGTTGTACAATACTTGTACAATTGTAAACGTACAAATATTGTACAAGTATTGTACATATATTGTACAACGACCAGTGTTGGTCCGGTCCTGATACGGGGTCGGGGCGGGGTGGAAACGGCGGGTTTTTATGTTGGGCCACATACTTTTTCGACCGATGTGGCGTTAAGAGGTTGTTGTTATGGATTCAAATTCGAGCATATTGCGCCTGCGGGCATTGGACGAGCTGCTCAAAATGGAGCACGACTATGAGGTGGAGGCCTACAAGAGGTCGCTGCAGGATGGCAACATCAGCGGTCGCGCCAACGAGCCCGACTGCAAGTATCCCATCGCTATCAGCGGCGCAGGCTATAATGCTCTGAACCAGTTGATTCTGACTATAACTTACGAGGCCGACGACGAGCTTGAGAATGACTTTGAGCCTGGGCAGCCGGTGGCGTTCTTCTACAAGCCCACGGCGACGCTCGACTTCGAGACGGGCCGTTTTTCGGACTCCGACGGCCTCAAGGAGTTGCCTTTCACCAGCTTTGTCGACAGCTACAAGGAGGGTGTCATCCAGATACAGATTCCCGGCAAGCAGGCCCTCGCTTCGCTGCAGGGCATTGCCGAACGTAATATGCTGGGCATCCGCGTGGCTATAGACGACACCACCTATCGCGTTATGCACCAGGCTCTGCAGTCGGTGGCAACTGCTGACAACGAGAAGGTTGTGCGTTTGCGCGAGACGTTGGTGGGTAACCTGAAACCACGTTTCCATCAGCCGTCGCCAATCAGTTTTCCGTGGCTCAACGATGTCCAGAACAGGGCTGTGCGACAGGTGGTTGCGGCGCTGGACGTGGCTGTGGTCCACGGTCCTCCGGGTACGGGCAAGACGACCACGCTGGTCGAGGCCGTTATCGAGACGTTGCAGCGCGAGACGCAGGTGCTTGTCTGCGCTCCGAGCAATGCCGCTGTCGACTGGATCAGCGAGCAGCTGATGAGGCGCGGCATCAACGTCTTGCGCATAGGCAATCCGCTGAAGATGAGCGACGAGATGCTGGCGTGCAGCTATGAGCGCCGCTATGCCGACCATCCCGACTACCACGAGCTGTGGAACATCCGCAAGACGCTTAACGAAGGCCTCAACGATAAGTCGGGGCGCTCGCGGCAGAACCTGCGGCGACGCCTGAAACACAGGCAGATGGAGCTGGAAATCAAGATTAATGCCGACCTCTTTGAGCAGGCCAGCGTGGTCAGTTGCACGCTCATCGGCAGCGCCTACCATATTATGGAGCATTGCCACTTCAGCACGCTCTTTATCGACGAGGCGGCGCAGGCCCTCGAGCCCGCTTGCTGGGCCGCCATACTGAAGGCCGACCGCGTGGTGCTGTGCGGCGACCATCAGCAGCTGCCTCCAACTGTGAAGTGCTTCGAGGCGGCACGCAAAGGCTTGTCAAACACGCTGATGCAGTATGTTGTCAGGACCAAGCCTGAGTGCGTTACGCTGCTCACCACGCAGTATCGTATGCATCGCGACATTATGGAGTTTCCGTCGCGCTGGTTCTATCACGGCGCACTGCAGGCCGCGCCCGAGGTGGCCGACCGACTGGTGCACCTGATGGACACGCCACTGACGTGGATCGACACGGTGCGCTGCGGTTTCGGCGAGCGTCAAAACCGCTCGATGAGCCGTCTCAACACCGACGAGGCCAAGCTGGTGGTGCACACGCTTCGCGACTATGTGGATATGATAGGCCTTGAGCGGCTTGTGGCTGAACGTGTGGATTTCGGCATCATATCGCCCTATCGTGCCCAGGTGCGTATGATAAGACGGCTGCTCAAGATGCAGAAGTTCTACCGCCGTCTGCGCGGACAGGTGAGCGTAAACACCGTCGACGGCTTTCAGGGGCAGGAGCGCGACGTGATTATTATAAGTATGGTACGCGACAATGAGAAGGGCGATATCGGCTTTCTCGGCGACCTGCGGCGTATGAATGTCGCCATCACCCGTGCGCGGATGAAGCTCATTGTCATAGGCAACAGCGAGACGCTGTCGCGCCACCGCTTCTACAACGCGCTTTTCGAGCATTTCCGCGACCGCGGCGAGGTCATTGAGGCCCTGCCGCCCGACGAGGCGCAGAATGCGCCGGAGCAGAGATAAGAAAAGGGCGCCCGAAGGCACCCTTGCAAAAAATACTGATAATTGCCAAATCGTTTATTTCTTCACAATCTTGGTAACGCTGCCAGCGACGCGGATCAGGTAGATTCCGTTCTGCAATGTGCTGATGTCGATGGTGTTGTCGCCATTGCGGAGCGTCAAGGTCTTCACGGCGCGACCGCTCATATCAAATAATGTGGCGTCGATGTTCTCTAGGTTCTCAAGCGTGACGCAGATGCGGTCGGTGGCGGGATTGGGGTAGACGCTCATCTGGACTCCGTTTTCGGCCAGTTCGATGCGTTCGGTCTTCTGGTTGAGCACGGCGATACCGTCAAGGTCGAAACCGGCGCTGTAGGTGATGGTGGGGAAGGGGTCGTTGATGATGTGGCCGAAAGCGTCGTAGGTGCCCAGCTCGGGGTCGATGCTGCCCACTACGTCGATGACGCGGACGTGGGTGATGTTGTTGATGTCGAGACCGGCGCTGTCGCGGAGTTCGTTAAGGTCGAACGGGGTGCCATAGCCTACGCGGTATTTGCCGGCAAGGTTGTTGATGTAGGTCGGGTCGACCGAGTTGGTAATCTGACGTGCGGTCTGTGTGAGCGAGGTGGCCGGGAAACGTACAAAACGCTCTCCGTCAGAACTTACCTCGACAAAGGCGAGCTCGAGGAAGTAGTCGTTGAACGAGTTCTCGAACACTGCAAAGTCGTAGCCGTCGCCATTGACAATGGGTTTCTCGAAGGTCAGTGTTGCACTGCCACCGTCGCCGAGGCTGACAACGTCCATAGTGCTGGTGGAAGCGGCTCCGACGGCTTCGTCAGCGGTGCCGTAGGTTACAACAGGGGCGCTGGGGTCGCTCAGGTTCTGCGAACCGAGGACGAGGGTGCATCCGGTGGCCCAGGCCTTGATGCGGTTGTCGTTGTAGGCGATGGCGGTGCAGCCGGTAGTTCCTACTACTCCGCAGAAGGGTCCCATAGCGGCAGGCTGGCTGACGGCATTGATGGCCATCGGGTAGGCGTAGGTGTACCACCAGTAGTGATATGTTTCATCGTAGGTGCTGTCGACAATGATGCCGGCTGCGGGGTCGGCCCATTTCTCGAAGTCGCCGTTGACAAGGGTTTGGCTCATACCGGCGTCCATAATGCCGTTGTTGGAGCTGCTCCAGTAGTTGCCAGGGGTGATGGTGAGGATGCGGCTGCCGTCATTGAAGTTGATGTCGTTCAGGTAATAGCCGTCCATAGTGTAGCTGAAGCGCGGGTCTGCGGTGGCGATGTCGTTCATCATATCGTTGACGGTCTTGGTGCCGTTGAAGCGGTAGCCCCAAGCCAGTGCGGTATCGGCCCAGTTGACGGCCATAACGACCTGGTTGGTGCCTTCGCCGACCCAGTATTCTATGTCTGTAGCGTCGATGGTGGCATCAACAGGGGCGGGGATGCTGACGGGATAGATGGTCATCGGGTAGACGTAGGTGTACCACCAGTAGTGATATGTTTCGTCGTAGGTGCTGTCGACGATGACGCCGGCTGTGGGGTCGGCCCATTTCTCGAAGTCACCATTGGCAAGGGGTTGGTTCATACCCATATCCATAAAGCCGTTATTGGTGCTGCTCCAGTAGTTGCCCGGAGTGATGGCGAGGGTGCGGCTGCCGGCATTGAAGTTGATGTCGTTCAGGTAATATCCGTCCATAGTGTAGCTGAAGCGCGGGTCTGCGGCGGCGATGTCGGTCATCATATCGTTGACGGTCTTGGTGCCGTCGAAGCGGTAGCCCCAAGCCAGAGCGGTGTCGGCCCAGTTGACGGCCATAACAACTTGGTTGCTGCCTTCGCCAACCCAGTAAACGATGTCGCTGGCAGCAATGGTAGCCTCATCGGGAGTGGCAGGGGCATTAGGATCCTCGACATAGGTTAGCACATCAATGGAGGTAGGTGCCGAGAAACTACTGCCATCCCATTCAAACCACTCAATGAAGTCGTTGTTGCTTACGGATTGAGCGTTGATGGCGCTTGCCATTGCACCATTCACTTCGTACATCCAGCCATAGCCGAGTCCTTCAATGTCCATATTGCCATCATCGTAAGTCATATCGTTAATGAAACTGTGACTGCCGCTGAAACTGATGTTGATGCGAGACTCGTAGGTGTTCAAGGTGTCCATAATGTCTGCTGCCGTTACGGTGCCGTTGAAACGGACACCCCATACAAATCCGTATTTTGTGATGATCTCATTGGCGTCCTCTTCAAACCAGGTGATTAAGACGACAACCCTGTTGCTGCCCTGGCCTACCCAGTAACGGACATTGTTCTGTGAGATAGGGGCAACGTTGTGAATCTGGGGTACTGGATTGTGGTTTTCTAATCCAGTTGTTTGGGCCATTGCTCCTAATGTGAGCATAAGTCCCAATGCAAATGTCAATACTTTTTTTACCATATTCGATACTGTTTAAAAGTTAATAATTTCCGTTTACAGTATCGGCATACACAATTGAGGAAACAGGGTAGGGGAAACTGATGCGAATTGCCTTGTCGATGTATACTGCCACATCTGTTTCTCGGGCACTTTTTCCTCGAAAGTGAGCCGATATTTTCAGATTTGGCAGGTCTTCTGACTTGTTCTTTGCCTCTCAGCCTTCCCACATATCTATGGCGATATGCAGTGGCTATATGTTTGATTGGCAATACACTGAACTAACAGCAGCGGGACTGTTCAGGACTTGCACCTGATTCCCTTTTAACGCCTTTTCGGGCGACCAAATCGGGTGCAAAATTACAACTTTTTTATAAATTGCAATTAATTCTTCAAAAAAAGATTTTGTTGAATGGTGAATCCGTCTTTTAGTGAAAGAGGCGGTCTAAAAGCAAGTACCCGACAGCGGGAATGGGAGTCAGACTGATGCTTAAGCCGAAAGTGAAGACGGGCTTGTTGTAGAAGTGGGTCATTCCTAACGAAAAACTCGTCCAGGCAAATCTGCTCCTTCTTACTTTTGCACCGGGAGCAATGCGCAATCCGGCATCCAATCCTGGATATTTTATTAAGTGGTTTTTGTTAGTTAATCCAAGTCCCAAGGACAGTCCGCTATACACTTGAAAGTCAATTTTACTGCTGATGTCCGAGACTCTGTATACAGCGCCACCTGTAACACCGACATAGTTCTTGTATTTCCCGTCAATGTACGCCAATCCTCCATACCATCCCCATCGGTCAGACAGGTTCGAGTACTGGATGCCGATGCCGACATCAGTGTTGAATTGTGTTGGAAAATCGTCTTGTTCGACGACCGGGCCAAAGATAAGTTTTGCTTCTGCAAAGTGCTTTGAAAAGCGCGGAACGTCTGTGGCAAGAGTGTCTTGCGCGGCTGCATTGATTGTGATAAGCATAACCGCAAGGAATAGTGTTTTTTTCATAAGTATATAGGTTTTAAAATGCGATAGAAGCTATTCTTCTTTCATCCTGTCGTCGCCCCATACGGCGTTCATAGCGGCGAGGCATTCCTGGCGGGTGATGTCGTCCTTGCGCTCCAGATGGCGCTGATAGAAGATGCAGCGCGACAGGCCTATGCGGTTGATTACCACGTCGCCGGCAAAGCTCTCGCACGTCGGCGCTCCGCACAGTCCGCAGTCGATCTGCGGCAGCCGTGCCTTGAGTCTGTTGATGCGCTCCATTTTCTCGAAAGCCTTGCTGCGGTCCTTGTCGAGGACAAACATCGAGCGGGGTTGCGGTGCCTCCACGCGACTGTTGTCGATAAGGTAGTCCTTCAGCTTGTCCATCTCGCGTTCGCGCGGCACCTCGCCGTTGCGTTCACGCTCGGCGGCCTTGCGTGCACGAGCATACATACGGGCGCTGCTCAGGAAGCGGTTCTCGTAGCTCAGCAGTGCGCCGGCGCAGCTCTGGTCGCAGGCACGCAGCTCGAGGAACTCGACATCCTCGACCTCGTCGTTCTCCAGCTTGTCGAGGAAGTCCATCACGTTCTTCAGACCGTCTATAGCATAGCTTTTCTTGGCCAGGCAGATGCGGCGCTCGCCGTTGTTGAGGGTGCTCAGTATTGCGTCGCTCGAAAGGTTGATGGTGCGGCTCTGCTTGGGAATGTAGTTCTTGCCCTGCTCCTTGATTTTGCGATAGGTGCGGTTGAAGAGCGAGTCCATATTGATCACGCCGTCAATGATAGAGCGCTTTTCGCCCACAGGAGCCTTGACAGCGGCAATCTTGGCGGCGCAGGGGGTGACATAGAACAGACCTATCTCCTCGCGCGGGATGCCACGGTTCTGCAGCTCTTGCAGGCAATAGATGGCCGAAATGTCGAGAGGGGCCTTGATGGGAAATATATTCTCTACAAGAGAGGGATATTTAATCTGTATAAGTCGGACGATGGCGGGGCAGAAGCTCGAAATCAGCGGGCGGATATCGGGGTTCTCGCGGGCGTAGCGCTCCTTGGCTTCGGCAAAGATATTGGCCGCCGACTCCACCTCAAAGACGTGGCGGAAGCCCAGGTCCTCAAGGGCATTGTATATTCGCGACACACGTATTTCCTCAGGAAACTGACCCAGAAAGACGGCGGGAATGAGGGCCACCGAGTGCGGAAACTGGTGCACCATCTCGAAGTCGTCCTGGTTGATGTAAATGGCTTTGACGGGGCAGGCCTCGTGGCACTTGCCGCAGTCAATGCAGCGGTGCTCCTGTATGTAGGCTTTGCCGCCGGTGATGCGAATGGCCTCGGTGGGGCAGGCCTTCATACAGCGCATACAGCCGATGCACTTACTTTCGTTGATCTTGAGGGCGTGTACGAACATAGTTTTTTCAAAAATTTTGAATTATGAATTTTGAATTATGAATGCAGGTTTCGAATTTCAACATTCAAAATTCTAAATTAGAAATTGACTTCCATCTCTACGGTGGTGCCAACGCCTACCTCGCTGGTTACGTTGAGCTTGTCGACGTTCTTCTGCATATTTGGCAGACCCATACCGGCACCGAAGCCCATATCGCGTACCTCGGGGCGGGCGGTGGAGTAGCCCTCCTGCATTGCCAGCGCAATGTCGGGTATGCCGGGGCCTTTGTCGGCCACAACCATCTTGATCTTGTCCGACTCGATGTCGACCAGCACCTTGCCGCCGTAGGCGTGGGCAATGGCGTTGACCTCGGCCTCGTAGAGGGCCACGACGACACGCTTCACGATGCCCGGCTCCACATTGAGCTGCTTGAGGGTCTTCTTGACTGAACTGGAGGCTTTTCCGGCGTTGACGAAATCGCCTTCTACAACTGTATATTCTTGATGCATATTGTTAATTTTGAATTTAGAATTTTGAATTTGGAAGATTAGCCTGCAGAAGCAATTCGAATTTCGCAATTCACAATTCGGAATTAATAAAGGGGTTTGATGCCGGCGTCGTAGAGCAAGCCGCAGGCCTTGAACATAGAGTAGGGGCAACTCAGGATGACCATATCGTCGTCCTCGGCGAGCTCAATCATATCGTCGGTGACTTTCTTGTTGCGCACCACAACGATGATGTCGAGCGACGCCATATCGCACGTGCGGATGGTCTGGATGTTGCACAGGCCGGTGACGAGCATCGGCGTGTCCTTCAGCGTCAGCACATCGCTCATCAAATCGGAGGCGAAGGCGTGCTCCACCTCTTCGTCGAGCCGGCTTTCACCGATGCAGACTGTGGCATTGAGCAGTTTTGCTATTTCTCGGAGTGTCATTTTATAGTTGTTTTTTATGGATTTTAATATGAAATGAAAATGCAAATTTACACACTTTTTCGGAATTGGCAATGCTTTTTTGCGTTTTTAACGTTTTTCTTCTCCTAACAGGCTTGAATACAGACGGATATCGCAATGCTTCGGCGACGGGCCGTCGTTGGGCCGTCGTTGGGCCTTCCTCGCTCCTGCAAGGGACCAACACCGTTTGATGTCCGCTTGTTGTCCGCTTGATGTCCGCTTGTTGTCCGCTTTTAAAGCGGACAACCAGCGGACATCAAGCGGACAACAAGCGGACATCAAACGAATCTGGTGTAGGGTAGAGGCATACAATTTTCAGAGTGTTTCCGCGTTATGTGGGTATGAAAACGATTGAGAAGATGCTGTTGAAAGCGGGCGATTTGGTGGCGCTGGCAGCCACGGCACGCAAGGTTTCGCCCGGCGAGGTCGAGGCTTCGGTGCGCCTGTTGGAGTCGTGGGGGCTGCGCGTGGCGGTGCCCGAGGGCCTGTTCGAGGCCGACAACCAGATGGCCGGCAGCGACGCACGCCGCGCCAAGCGGTTCCAAAAACTTATCGACGACCGCGAGGTGCGGGCAATAATCTGTGCTCGTGGTGGTTATGGCACGGTCAGGATGATCGACCGGGTCGACTTCGCACCGCTGGCAAGGTGCCCTAAATGGGTTGTGGGCTACAGCGACGTTACGGTGCTGCACAGCCATATCGGGCGTCACTGCGGCATCCCTACGCTGCACGCCACTATGCCTCTCAACGTCCCTGCCGACGCTTGCCGCACGGCCTATCCTGCCACCGAGAGCCTGAGGCAGGTGCTGTTCGAGGGCAAGGTGCACTATGAGTTTGTCAATGAGGGTGTTGCTGCCAACCGTCAGGGGTGCTGCACAGCTCCGGTTGTGGGTGGCAATCTGTCGGTGCTCTACAGTCTTCTCGGCTCGGCCTCGGACATCGACACCGAAGGCCGCATCTTGTTGCTGGAGGACCTTGACGAGTATCTATACCACATAGACCGGATGATGATGGCGCTGCGGCGGGCAGGCAAGCTGCAAGGGCTGCGCGGACTGCTGGTGGGCGCTATGAGCGATATGCACGACAACGCCGTGCCCTTTGGCCGCACGGCCGAGGAAATTGTGCGCGACGCGGTGGCCGACTATGGTTATCCGGTGGCTTTCAATTGCCGGTTCGGACACATTGGCACCGAAAACAGGGCTCTTCCGCTGGGTGTGGAAACGAAGGTGCGTGTCGCTTCCGACAGCGTTGCTATTGACGTCGGTATCTGATTTTTAGAGGAAACAGAGATGCAAGACGGAGGCAGGCTTGCCTGTCGCGACAGGTCATTCCGTGTCTTTCTCTTTCTTCCGGTTATTGTCGCTGCCTGTAGCCTTGACTTTCTTTGTGAATGGAGCGTCGAGCCACCAGGGTCTCCAACCGGCAAGTTTGCCGGGGTTATTAAAATAAGCTGCACCCTTGCTGTTGCCGCTGGCGTAACTTGCGGGTCCGATGCCCCAAAGTTCTGGATTGCCGTTGAAGTCCCACAGACGATAGTCGTCGGGGCTTGTTATCAGCCGTTCTCCGAGGCCGTGTTTTTTCTCTGCCACTACGACGGGCGCAAGTGTGCGTGTCAGCAGAGAGTCGTGTACCAGAGCGATATTCAGAATGGCATCTTCCATAATGGACAGCTCTGCGCAGTAGAGCGTGGTGCCTTTTGAAATGACCGACATCGAGTATGTGCCTGCGGGCATCCAGCCGATGGTGTAGCGACCCTCCTCGTCGCAGAAGGCAATGGCTTTGACTTCGTTTTCCTGAAATAACTGCACTTCGCAGACCGATTCGGGCTTTTCGGTGACGGCGTCGGTCACGATGCCTTCAACCCAGACGCTGTCGTCCTGCGCCGCGGACAGTAGTGGCAGAAAGAATGCCCAAAGAATTAAAACTGTTTTTTTCATTGTCTGTTGAATTTTTTATTTAGAAGGCTTAAGGGAAGTTTGTCGATGGGTATGTAGTTGTAGCGGCCCCAGAAGTCGGAACTGTAGTCGCTGCTGCCAAAGGCTCCGGCCAGTGTCTGCGGAATTACCGCTATGGGTTGCTCCTTTGAGTCCGGGGAGGTGAGCGAGAAGTC
>JAEEGI010030963.1_pt1 | contig 10030 bp, 9 predicted proteins | sample 8958751 | NCBI WGS metagenome assembly JAEEGI01 (sample SAMN16246545, study PRJNA631951) | gut metagenome | biome: gut microbiome; feature: rumen; material: KS-attached | host: Bos | place: Iran: Karaj | collected 2018-10 | reverse complement strand
CCTTATCAAGCTTTGCTATCTCGCCCATCTCTTCTTCGGTCAGCGAAAAGTCCAGAATATTCAGGTTATCCTTGATATGATCCACATTTTTACTGCCGGGGATGACCGAGAAGCCCATCTGGGTATGCCAGCGGAGAATGACCTGCGCCGGCGTCTTACCGTACCTTCGGCCCAGTTCTGCGAAAACAGGCTCCTGGATCAGAGATCTGTCGCCATGTCCCAAAGGATACCAGCTCATCAGTTTGATGCCATATCGATCGAGCGTTTTTCGAAGCTCCTTCTGGGTGAAATACGGGTGTGCCTCAACCTGAATAAACTGCGGAGCGATCTCCCATTTGGTCTCCAATTCTTCGATATATTTGCCCTCAAAGTTAGAGATTCCGATGGTCTTCGCCTTTCCTTCTTTGTATGCCTTCTCCAGAAGTCGATATCCTGCCAGCCAGTTGCCCGCGGGCTGGTGGATGTAAAGCAGATCCACGTAATCCACGCCCAGACGTTCAAGTGTCTCGTCTACGGCATTTTCATTCTCATACTCGCTGGGCCAGAGCTTTGTGGACAGGAATATATCCTCTCGCTTAACCCCGCTTTCTTTCATTCCGCGTCCGACGGCGCGCTCATTGACATAGGCGTTGGCTGTATCCACGAGGGAATACCCCATCTTCAGGGCTTCCCTGACGCTATTCTGAGCATCCGCAGGGGACAGCATATAGGTTCCGATCCCGATCACCGGGCATTTAACTCCATTGTTCAGTACGATGTATTCCATAGCATTCTCCTTTTTTGATCTTATTCTTCGTATGTTCTGCAGTTTCACCGATCACAACAACCCATTTGCCGAAAGCCACCTCTGCACGGCCGGTCGGGAGCTTTCCGCCTGGCTACCGGTAACCGAAAGTCCGCTCCTTACAACTGCGCCGGGGCAGGTCTTTTTGATATCTCTCTCACTGCCGCCCATTCCGCTGCCTTCGTTGGTGCAAAGGGGCAGGATCGTCTTTCCGTTGAAATCAAAGGCTTCCAGGAAAGTGAATACGGCCATCGGCATGGTTCCCCAGTAGTTCGGGTAAGCCAGGATAATGGTGTCGTATGCATCGATCGACTCCGGCAGCGAGACCAGTTCCGGCCGCGCCTGCGCCCGCAGATCCTTCTTCGCCTCTTCAATGCAGGTCATATAGACCGGCGAGTAAGGCGTCTTCATCTCGATCTTAAAACTGTCCGCACCGGTCAGCTCCTTTATGATGTCGCAAACGATCTCGGTATTCCCGACCTTTACGTAGCGCATCGCGCCTCCAAAATAGTTTTCATCCGCTCTTGAGAAAAATACGGTCAATGTTTTCGCCATAACGGGGTCCTCCTTTTTTCTTTGATCCGGCATATGCCTTTTCTTCTTGCCTTAATTATAGCGTTCATCTATTGCAAAGTCCAATCGAATTATGTTATACTTGATTTAATATTTAAATAGCGGAGGCGGACCATGACGACCAAACAGATCGATTACTGCATAGAACTGGCACATACGCAAAACTTCAGCCGGGCCGCTGAAAACATGTTTGTCAGCCAGCCCACCTTTTCCTACCAGATCCGGCTCATGGAGGAGGAAGTCGGCTTTACGATCTTCGAACGAAGCGGCAAAGGTGCTACTCTGACCCCGGCCGGCGCGCAATTCGTTTCCTATCTGTCCGGCATGCGCAAAGACCTGAAACGCGCCATCGAGCAGGGACAGAATTACAGCGCGAAATATCGTGACAGCATTTCCATCTGTATGATGGTACGCCAGGCCTTGTATTTTCTTCCGGAAGCCATGCGGATATTTGCGGAGGACATGCCAGAGGTGCAGGTCGTTCCCATCTTCCGATATGAAAACAGTATGGGAGCGTTTTTCCGCGGTGAGGCGGATATGGTTTTTGCCCTGCAGGAGCAGACCCGCCAGGTCGCGGACCTGCATGTCCACGATCTGTTTGAAAGCCGGATCTACCTGATCACACAAAAAGAAGATCCTCTCGCAAACCGAAACCGGATCTGCGAAGAGGATCTCTATGGAAGGACACTGATGGTAGGCGGCGGTTCCCCGCCGGCGTTACGTGCGGTTCAGCGCCGCCTGATCAGTTCCGGTAAAATCGATTATTTCAACAGTCCCGACCATGACTCCACGTTAACGAATGTAGCGGCCGGACGCGGCGTCTGCTTAGCTCCCGGCTTTTTAAACGACCATAGCGGCCAGTTTGCATGGATTCCTTTTGACTGCAAAGAAAGCTTCACATGCGTCTTGTGCACGCACAAAGAAGATCGGCGGGATAGTCTGAACGTCTTCATTGACATCCTGAAAAAACTCTATGCGGAAGCCGTCGCCTTCCCTCTGTAGTGATTTATTTACCTTCAAACTTAAATACGGGATTCTTTGTTCCGCTTGTGTCTACCGATACATCCGAAAAACGCTCTGCATTTTCCTTTATGAGCGCCTGCCACTCCGACTCACTGCCCTCGTAGATGATCGTAGCGCCCTCAGCGAGATTAATGCTATGCTCAAAGCCTCTATACGTAAAATGCTTCACGCTCTTCGGAATGTAAAGCGTGTTGATGCTACGGTCCTCCACATTATGGATGCTGACGACCGTATCAGGTATAATGAGTTTTTGAATGTGTTCCTCATAGGAAGAAGGCTGCCACAAATCCACGATCGTTACCGGCTTCCCGCCGATCTCTTTCGGAATGGTCACTTCGGTTTCGCTTCCAAGGTATCTTAGAGCAGTTACACAGTTCGCATACTCTTTATAGACCCAGTCTCCCTCCTGCTTATCCTCATAGGAGTCGGCGCAGCTCTTTATAAGCGGGGCGCCCGGAAGGACTCTTCCGTTAAGCGATGTACGGTACACTGCCATGTCATCGTCATTTATGAGTAAAAGATCATCATTTATGATCGCCAGGGCTAAGGTATCAAAATCTTTTCTGCCTTCCATGAGTTGTTCTGCTTCGGCTTTCTCGGCGATCCGTTTGCGGCTGATTCCACGTCCTTTGTCGATATAGTAAACATATTCGCCGAAGACATTTATAGCGCCCTCTTCCCAAATCTCGTCTTTCGAAAGCAGGTAGTACTTCTTTCCCGATTCAATATTCACGAAGACCATGCCTTTTTGTCTGCCGAACTCTTCCGCCTTGCAACGGTAGGCCGCATAATCGCCCATAATATACGGAACTGCATCATCGTCTTGCGGAAGCGCGCACACATCCTGCTCGTTTCCTTTTTCATCGGCTCTGAACAGCCCGTAGGGCTCCATGTCCGAAGTAAGCTTCACATAATACGTATAACCGTCATGGACGTCCACGAAATATTTTTGTTCTTCGTTATCAATAAATGAAAGGTCCAGATCTTTCAGCGTTTTGTTTTTCGGATCAAACTCTAACACTCCGAAGGCATCGGGTCTGGTGTATCTGAGAAAAAGCCTTCCGTCACCTACCGCCGGAATACTGCGAAACCGGTATTCGCTGTCGACCGGAACCGCTTCAAAGACCTCTTTGGTTTTGATATTGATTCCCCTGAATGCAGGGTTCATCCCACCCGCGGACAGGAAGTATAAGGCATCGTCCGTGGGATAAATATAATATACTCCCAGTTGGGTGACTCCTCCGTTTTTCGGTGCCGGGATCACTGCCAAAAGCTCCGGCTTCTTTTCGCCGTCTCTAAGCATATATATGTTCTCGGAGTCTGGATAGCCGGTATCGACACCGGTCAGGTCCCTGGCGCTCTGAACGAAATAGGTGACGCCGTCTTTGTATGCGATCCTTCCATAAGTGGATACATAGTTAGAGCCCAGCCGGGGACCTTCTTCTTTCTTTCCGCTGTCGCTCTCCGTCGATGTTTCAACCGCCTGCGTTGCTTTTGTCTCCTCTTTCGTCTCCTCTTTCGTACCGGTTTCACTCACATCTACGGCAGAAGTACTATTCTCTGTCGCCTTCGTTGTAGAAGTATCCTTACCATCCGAGCAGCCGCAAAGAAGAGCCGCGCATAATAACACAGCAGCTATTTTACAGTTCTTGATCATAGTACTACCTCAAATCAGCTTCTTTCCGCCGATCCACGCTCCAAATAAGCGAATCGGCTCTCTTGTTATTATGATAAAAACCGCCTCGAATGTCAAGTCCGATTGCTGTGGCGCAGCGAACTGACCTCCGGGGCGGTGTTTGTTTACTAAAACGTTATGTGACAGCGATTCGGAATGTCTCTTCGTTCAGTACATATTCTGGCCGTTCCGGGTGGCCAGGATCTGACGGTTCATGTTCGTCAGGCAGCCCCGGGATCATTTCGGTTTAAGATCGATCCACATAGCGGGGCGGATAGTCAAACTTTCATTGACAGAGGTACCGAAGTCGTTCGATCTCCTTATCAAATCCTCAGTTCACTGACAGCGAATATGACCGCTCTCCCTGAAATGATCACCCGGTTGTTTCTGAGCTCACAGGTCATCTCGCCTCCGCGTTTAGATGCCTGATACGCTTTGAGACTTCTTTTTCCCAGGCGCTCTATCCAATACGGTGTTATTATGCAGTGCACAGAACCGGTAACCGGATCCTCATTGACACTGAGTTTGGGTACGAAGAAACGCGAAACGCAGTCATAGTCTTTTCCGGGCGCAGTAACGCCGACACCCAGACCATCCAGTAGCTTCACCTTATCGAAGTCGGGTTGCATATTCCGAATGATGTCTTCATCTTCATATACCAGAAGCAGGTCACGGTCAATGTAAGCCTCTTTGGGAGCCGCCCCCATTGCCGCTGTCATCTCATCCGTGACCGGCACCCGGTTCAGACTGTACACCGGAAAATCCATCTCTATACAGTCTCCGCTCCTCCCGGTAAACAAGTCCCCGCTCAGCGTGTGGAACACGATCCGATCGGCATCGTTCTCGTAATACGTAAAGAGCACGTATGCGGTCGCCAGTGTCGCATGTCCGCATAAGTTGATCTCACCGCCGGGCGTAAACCATCTCAGGTCGTATCCTTCCGCTGTTTTAACGGCAAATGCGGTTTCCGATAAGTTGTTCTCCGCAGCGATATCCATCATCTGTTTTTCCGGCAGCCATGCATCCAGGATGCATACCGCTGCCTGATTTCCATGGAATACTACGTCTGTAAATGCATCTACGATATATTGTTTCATACTTTCTCCTCCATAAGACCCGACTATAGTATCCGGCACAGCCTCTGCAAAGCATCGGAAATTTTCCTAAGTCTTCCATGTACCTCACGGCAGATCTCCGTACGCCAAAACGCGAACTGCAACAATTCATCCCGGTTCTCCAGTTCCGTCAGGAGATATTCCTTATAACCGTAGCAACTGCGCGCCAGCTGGAACAGGTATACATAAGGCATCGCTTCCAGATCCCGCCGGGTAAGTTTTGCGTATTTCATGTATTCCCTGACATAGGTCACAAAGTCCTCCAGATCCAGAGGACTTCCGCCCTTACATGCCCCGGAAGACTGCATGTACGACCTCATGATCTCCCATACGGCGGGGATGCATGCTGCGGACGCAAAGTCTATGACCGCTTTGATCTTGGAGCCACTGCATATCAACTGACAGTCCATATAATCCCCATGGGACGGCGTATATGTAATGCCTTTATAGTATGCTTTCAGACCCATCAATGATATGTTCAGTTCCTTCTTGTAGAGAAGGTCAACGCGAATTCTCTCACGGTCCGGGACGTCCTGCTTTTTATCCAAGGCTGCCAGGAGCTCATTGCATTTTCCGGAGGCTTCTTCCGCTGAATATTTTTCCGCCCACTCCGGAGTCATACTCATCTTCATCGGATATTCTCTGAGGCAGTTGTGTAATTCCCCGAGATAACGCGCACACTCCGGGAGGAGTTCGTGCGGCAGGGCATTCATATAGGTTTCCCCTTCAATAAACTCCTGAACGCCGACCCTATGACCGCCAAACTCCGTATGGTACTGTCCCGAGGCAGTCTTTACGAAAGCGGCCGTCGGGAAACCGCGGGCAATGAGAAACGACACCAGTTTTCCTTCCGAATCAACATCCTCCGGCGTAAACCAGCTCTGATACTCTTTCAGGAAGAACTCGCCTTCCCGGCAATGTAAGCGGAAGCAATTTGCGGTTCCCTGCGATAAACGCGTTTCTTCTATGAGATGAAGTCCGTATTCACTAAGCAAAAGACGTTCCATATTCTCTTTGCTTAAGGCTGTTTTTTCTAGAGCCATTCCCTTCCCTCCGGTGATCAAAGAAACTTTATTTCATCTTATACCTCTCCGTTTCGATTATTGTTTATGCCGGTCTCGCATCCGCAGAACTCCTGCGGTGATGATCAATAAACTCGCAACCAATGTCATTACAAACAGGCCCGTAGGCGACCCCCGAAATATAGATTTTGTCGGCTCATTTAACTCCGCGACATAAACATATACATTCCAAACGAGCATTAAGCCCCCGACGCAAAAGTGCCGGATTCCCCTGCTCTTCTTATCGAATATAAGATCCAGTATCACAAACAGAACCACCGGTATCGCGATCACCCATCCCCAAATAGGCAGATCGATACCAGGCAGATCGATCCGGGCGTGGCTCGAAGTAACGAGCCAGCCAACAATACCACAAAACGACATCACGAGGCCAATGATCACGAAGAAATTACTGATCCACCGGATATTTTCCTGAACTTCTTCTGTCTTACCTGTTCTGAACATAGATTTCCTCCGTTTTGAATACTTTTACCAGACTCTCTCGATTTCGGGCTTTCAGCCCCTACTCACCATAGCTTATGAACAATATACTTCCAACCGGCGTCTCTTCGAAAAGGACCGCATCAGGCTGAGGTTTTACTTTTATTAAATTATACATTTCAATCGATATACGGTCAAGGCAGAAGTGAATCTTTACCCGCTTAACTGCATGATAAACTTCATCCTTGAATTTCCCGGGAACTTGCTGTAAACTTGAACGGAAAGAATTATCCGATCCGCCGACATTTTGGGCGGGTCGATCGTTATACATGCAGGAGGGAGCCGATCATGCCGTCTATTTCTGCAAATGCGGAGTTTGAAGCGTTTTATGAACGACACTGGCGATATGTGTATCGTCTGTGTTTTAGTTTCATGCGCTCTGAGGCAGATGCAGAGGACTGCGCGGAAGATGTGTTCGTGAAGGTGCTGACCGGTTCGTATGAATTTGCCGATGAGACGCACGAACGAAAATGGCTGTGCGTGACCGCCTCCAACCTATGTAAAGACCGGCTGGGAAGCTATGGACGGCGAAATGTCGAATCCCTGGACGCGGACGATGCGCCGGAGATCGCGGCGCCGGAAGAAGACGGGGATGACTTGGAAGATGTACGTGAAGCGGTCCTTTCCCTTCCTCCGAAATTGAAGGATGTGGTCTGGATGTATTATTATGACGGGTACCAAACCGACGAGATTGCGACCGCCCTGGGCAGGCCTCCATCCACCGTGCGGAACCAGTTACGGGACGCCAGAAAGAAACTTGAAAAAGCGCTGCGAAACAATCACCCATAAGACATGAAGGTATGCATATGAACGATAACACAAATGAAAAATTCCATACCGGGATCGAAACCGAAATTACTTCGGCAGAGAAAGACGCCGTACAGGAAGCATTCGATTCCATCGAGCCCGCAGAAGGCGCTAAGGCGCGGATGTATGCGAACATCCTGCATAAAGCCTCCGCAGAGTCAGAGCGCGCGCAAGTTACTGCCTCGACACAGGAACCTGAAAAGTCTTTGTCGTCTCCGATCTCTATCGCATCTTCGGATGCGCCTGTAACACGTCGGCGCTCTACAAAAGCACCCCTGCTCCGGGTGACCCGATGGGCTCTTCCCATGGCCGCCTGTCTGGTGCTTCTGATCTTCGGAATCATTAAAATGAGCGGACATAAGCCTGTGGACATCATTGATACACAAGGCGGAGGCCCGACGAACAGCCCGATCGCCGGTGGCGCGCAACAACCAGCACCCATTATCGGGTACGGATCTTCGGATGCATTAAAAAAGGCAACCGGCCTGTATGTTCAGGCCCCAGAGGGCACGGAAGAGGTCCTCTACTGCTCTGTCGGAACGGACATCGCCGAAGTATCTTTTACTGTCAACGGAAAGCAGTATACGCTCCGGGCTTCGAAGCGGGCTGATGATTTCTCCGGCCTCTTCGGTGAAGAGATCAACCATACCGTAGCAGATAAAGAAAACGGCGCGGTGCTCACAGCCCTGCGTGACGAAGGCATCACCTACAATAAGATCGAATGGAAGGTCGGAGACACGAACTACGTGCTTATGAACACGGATGGTGCCGGGCTTAACGGCATTATGAACGTATATAAAATGGTTAAATAAACTCTTTCTAAGCATTATCTGAATAAAGGCCGGCCGCGCGGGAACCCTCCCGTGCGGCCGGCCTGATTTTATTCAAAAAAGCTGCTGCTTTCCCGCCATTTCCCTTTCTTCATTCGTTCTACAGTCAGATGGCGGTGACCAGCCAAACGGTCACCGCCGAAAACCAATGAAATGAGGTACTCTTATGAAACGAATGACACTATTACTTTCGATCCTGCTCCTGGTTCTTCTGGCCGCCTGTGAAAACAAAACGGACAGCAGTAAGGCCACAAAGAAAGCACAGGAACAGGAAGCCACGGCAACAAAAGAAGCGGAAAACAAAGCATTGCCGGCCGGCGTCACACCACAGGCCATCGAAGCCGCCATCGCGCAGGTTCTCGGGGATGGCTACGTTGCCGACATGGACATCCCGGAAGACGAGCTTCCTCTAAGCCCCCTGGGCGAGATCGACATGAGCAAACTCGATTCTTACGTGGCAAAACAAAACGCGGTTCCCTCTGTCCACGCGGACACCGTGATCATCGTCAAGTGCAAAAACGCTTCTTACGCTGACCGTGTAGTCGAAGGCTTCAACGCATTCTATAAGCATTCACGGGAGTATTTCACCGTCTATCCGCTGGAACCTTTTAAGCTGACGCAGGGCCGTCTCTACAAGGCCGACGACATCGTGATGTACATCATCGCCGGCGCTCCGCTGCCTGAAACGCCCCTCCTCGAGCCCGAACAGATGGAGTATGCAAAGGCGGAATACGATAAGATCGACAACGCCGTAAAGGAAGTGCTGGGTTTCCTTCCGAAGAACCTGCTGAAGACGGATGAAGCCGGTGGTTCCGAAGAACCTGCCGGCGCCGCAGATAACGGAGCGCAGATCTATGACGGAGCCAACGTACCTGAGGAGTAATTGACCATGGTTTTTTCCGGATTGACGTTTTTATTTTGTTTTCTTCCGGTCACACTGCTGATCTATTTTTCGGTGCCGCGCCGGGCGAAAAACGCCGTGCTCTTTCTCATGAGCCTTTTGTTTTACGCATGGGGTGAGCCGGTCTATATCGTCCTGATGATCTTTTCCACGATCCTGGACTACACTTGCGGCCGCCTGGTGGAGCGTTATCGGGGCACACGCAAACAGAAGCTCGGTCTGATCCTTTCACTTTGCGGAAACTTAGGCCTCCTCCTGTTCTTCAAATATGCCGACTTTCTGATTGGAACGTTCAATGCAATATTCGGCACAGGGATCGCCAAATTCGGCCTTCCCTTACCCATCGGCATCTCCTTCTACACGTTCCAGACCATGAGTTATACCATCGACGTATATAAGGGCAATGTCAAAGCGCAGCGAAACTTCATCTCCTTCGGAGCCTATGTTTCCCTCTTCCCGCAGCTCATCGCGGGGCCCATCGTCCGCTACCGCGACGTAGCACAACAGCTGGAAGAACGCACGCACACGCCGGATGCCTTTGCAGATGGCACCCGCCGCTTCGTCACAGGTCTCGCGAAAAAGGTCCTGCTGGCGAACAACATCGGGCTTCTATGGAGCGCGATCTCGAAAACGCCTGCCGCTGAGCTTAGTCTGGCAGGCGCCTGGCTCGGCGTGTTCGCCTTTGCGTTTCAGATCTATTTTGATTTTTCAGGCTACTCCGACATGGCCATCGGCCTGGGCCGGATGTTCGGCTTTACCT
>JAEEGI010030961.1_pt1 | contig 10031 bp, 9 predicted proteins | sample 8958751 | NCBI WGS metagenome assembly JAEEGI01 (sample SAMN16246545, study PRJNA631951) | gut metagenome | biome: gut microbiome; feature: rumen; material: KS-attached | host: Bos | place: Iran: Karaj | collected 2018-10 | reverse complement strand
GTTACAATTACTTCTTCAACTTTGCCTCTTTTTTTACCATTTGAATTAATATTTCTTTTAGCTTCTATAACATGAATATTATAGTCTTTGTATAATTCATTTACTAATTTAGTATTATGATTTGATAACATAACATAACAACCACGTCTATCTAAATCTTTAAATACATCAGCAAGTCTCTTTTGTTCTTCTTTTCCAAAGCCATCTTCAGTATAGCTATTAAATGTTTCTGTATCTGAATCATATGGAGGATCAAAATAAATAAAGTCTCCTTTTTTGGCTTCTTTTACAGATTCTTCAAAATCGACATTTAATATTTTTACATCATTATTTATCAAATAAGAATGAACAAGTAATAAGTTATCTCTTTCATAAGTATTAACTTTTATCTTTTTTCCAAACGGAACATTGAATTCGTTTTTGCTATTAACTCTATACAATCCATTAAAACATGCTTTATTCAAATAAATAGTTCTAGCAGCTCGTGTATAATCTGCTAATCTATTAAATGTATTTTTATTTCTATCTTTATTTCTAACTTCATAATAATAATCTTCAGAATGATTTTTTTCGTGTTTATTTAATTCTCTACACATTTTATCAAATTTATCATCATCACATATTACATTGTATGTATTTATTAATTCTGCATTATAATCGTTAATTACTGCTTTTTTGGGAGCAAGTTCAAATAATAATGCACCTCCACCAATAAATGGCTCATAATATGTATCAAATTCGTAAGGCACCAATTCTAGAAGCTTATCAATGATTTGTCTTTTCCCACCAGCCCATTTTACAAACGGTTTTCCTTTTAACATATAATTTCACCCTCCTGATTTATTTTTCTATCATAAAAGCATCATATTTAGTATCTATATAGTCTAGTAATGTATATATATTTTTAAGTTTCTTTTTTATATCTTCTGGAACATTATCTAAAGTTTCAAGATATTTTGAAATATCATCTAAATATTCTTTTGCATCTTTAGCATTTCTTCTTTTTTGTTCCACAGTAAAAGCAGCGTGTTCTATTTCTCTACGATAATCTTGGATAAGTTTGTCATATTTTTCATATGAAACTGTAAGATTATCATCACCATATTTTATGGTATCTTCTGAATATCCAGCCATTCTTGCCATTGTAGCAAAATCTAAATCCAAATATTTTTCTAACCCTTTTAAGATTAATAGAGCAGGCTTATCTCTTGTACCACTTTCAATATTATTTATCTCTGTATGGCTAACATCACAAAGTTTTGCAAGTTTTCTAGCAGATAATCCTTTTTCTTTTCTAGCTCTTTTTATCATTTCTGAAAGTGTTAATTCTGAAGATTTTCCCATTATTTCACTCTCCTTTACAAACCGATTATATCATATGTTTTTATATTTTAAAATACTTTTTTGGAAACTAGTTGACAAAAAATAAATTATGTTTTATAGTTATGGTATGGAAAGTAGTTTCCATTTAAAAATAACTACTTTGGAAATAGGTTTCCAGAAAGGAGGTATCTTTAAAATTCATTGGTTGCGAAAGTCGCCGATATGTCGCACCTATAAAATACTAGGCTGATAAAAGATTAACTGACCTTAGGTAAGTCAGAGTTTATAGAATGACTAATATTCTATCCCCCTAATCTATAAAAGGAAGGAGTGATTACATGAAACAGTTTAGGATTCATAAATCAATTATGAAGTATTTAACTGATAAAGACTTGTCTTTAAATGCTAAAGGATTCCTAACTATAGTATTGTTTAATGAAGAATTACCAGGAATTGATATTGCAAAATATTGTTCTGATAATGAAGAAACAATTAAAGATGCTCTATTGGAATTAAGAATAGCAAAGTATGTTAAATACGATCCTGAAACCAATGTGCTTATGGCAGGCCCTAATCGCTATGATGAATGGGATGATGTCATAACTAAAGATTTACAAAGAAAAGCAAAAAAACATGCAGAACAAGAAAGATAAGGAAGGAGTGATTTAATGACTGCACAAGAAACATTAAATATAATTTCAAAACAATGGTGCAATCTAGCCGACTTAATGAAACTAGCTGGTGTTGGTAGATCTACTGCCTTAGTCATAAAAAATAATATAAAGACTAAATTAGAAAAACAAAACTACTATGTTCCAAAGAAAGCTGTACCTATGCAAGAAGTTGTTAAATATTTAAACATTGATGTTCCATATTTGGAATCGAGAGTTAACTTGAAAGGAGAATAAGATTATGGAGGCTTTTGAAGATATTAAATTAAACACAAAAAAAGACATCATAATCGAAGGATTAATGAAGTCCAACGGTGTTTACTTAATAGTTTCACAACCTAAAGTTGGTAAGTCGTTGTTCGCGCTACAGCTTGCCAACTCTATCGCTAATGGAAAACCATTCATGGGTCATGAAGTTCTAAAGCCTTCACCTGTCTTATATGTTACTACGGAAATGAGTAACAGTCAAATAAAAGAAAGATGTATGTTACTTGATATAGACTTCAATAAGAAAAACTTTTTTGCTATCGATTGTGGTGATTCTATGTCAGTTAACTTTATGGATATAGAATATCAAGTAAGAGAATTTGCTGAAGATTATAATGGGAAAGTTTTAATACTAGATATGTTAAAAGACATCGACTTTGGTGTTTCATATGATATCAATAGTTATCAAGATGTTGCACAAAAACTTATGCCTAAAATTAGAACATATGCAAATAAATATAATTTATCAATAGTTCTCGTTCATCACATGAATAAGTCAGGCAAGACATTAGGATCAGTAGGATTTGATGCTGTTGTTGATGGAATTATTAAATTAAATAAAAGCACATATGATTCATCTACAATCAAAATGGAAACAGATAGTAGATATTTTCCAAGTATATGTGATTATCTCAATATGGATAAAAATGGTGTTCTTACAATTGCTCCAGATGGATTTGAGGATTATATAAATCCTAGCTTAGTCTATTTAATTAAATTAGTAATTATTAGAAAAAGTTTTGACACAACCATCGGAGAATTGATAGAAGACCCAAAGCTCTTTTGTACACCAACTCAACTTGGAAAGTTAATTAATAACAATAGAGCTTTGCTAGCTAATGATGGCATTACTTTTAAAGAATATAGAACTTCCAAAGGAAGGATGTATCACTTTGAATATCACGAGCCATCATTAGATGAAAATGATTAACGTGGCACGTTTTGTTTCGAAGAAATGAAAGTGGCGATAGTGATTCATTTTCTTGTTTTATTAATTTGATAAAAATTGATAAAACACTTGTTGCACAAGTGGAGGGAATAAATCCATTTTGTTCTCTCCTAACTTTGTAACAAGACTATGGGATTTTTAAGGTTCCCCTTAAACTCACGAATGGGCTATGCCCTAGTGAGATATGTCACTTTTATAAAAAAAGATGACTATATATAAGAAAGGAGTATAAATTTGGACAAAGATTATCAAGTTTTAAGGTTTGAAAACAAAATAAAACCGAAAGATATTGGTGGTCTAGGAGTCGAATTAGATGCTCGAAAAGGATCAGGAAATTACGATAAAGAACGTACTCAATTTAATATAGAATATGTTGGTCTTGATGGTCACACCAACCTAAAAAGTAAAGTTTATGACACTATATATACTAATAAAATTCACTTTAATAAAGGTGATAATACTAACCTTCTTAATGGTTGTATTATAACTAGTGGACCAGACTTTTTTAAAAAATTAGGACTACCTATGAAAGATACTGGAAGAACTTATATTGAAGGGAAACATATAGGAGAACCAATATATTGTCCTGATTTAAAATCAAAAGATGATATACCAGAACAAGTATATAAATACTTCAATGAAAGTTTTAATTTCCTATCTAATTTTGTTGGAAAAGAGAATGTTGTTTATGCAGCAATTCATCTAGATGAAGACACTCCACATATGCACTTCTACTTCTTACCTGTTGTTAATTCAGTTCAAAGAAAAGTATTTGAAACTGATGAAACTGGTAAAAGAATAACAAAAGAAATTACAAATAAAGATGGACAAACTAAGCAAGTTCCTATTCAAAAAAGAGATGAAAATGGCAACTTAATATATAAAAATGAGTATGGAAAATTTCTAGATTCAGATCAATTTTGGAAACAAAAAGGTGGTAAAGCATCATTCGCAAAGATTCAAGATGACTATAACGAATTTATAATATCTAAAGGATTTGATTTAGATAGAGGTCATGTTGGATCTAATAGACATCACCAAACTAAACTAGAACACAGAATAAAAGTATTAGAAGAAACAGCTAATCAATTAGAAAATCAAATAGCATTATATGAAGAAACAAAAACTATAAATATTGACACAAATAAGAATTTAGAAGAGATAAATGAAGATATAATTCTCTCTCCAACTAAAAATATATTGAATCAATATAATTCAAAAGATGTAGATAAACTAATTGATAAAGCTAAAGATATTAGTAAAGAAAATATATATCAAAAAGGAAAAATTAAAAGCAAAGAAGCTGAAATTAAACAACTTAAAGAAGAGATTAAAAACTATAAAACTGGAGAATTAAAAGAAAAGATTTATGAGCAAAATAAAACTATAAATGAACAAAACGAAACAATCAAAGAATTAAAGTCACAGTTTGAAAAGTTAAAAAATCTTTTCGATAAGCTTATAAAAAAATGCTTCTATGTAATTCAATTACTAGCTGGGAAGAAGAAAGATAAGATAGAAGAAATGTATAAAACAGATGAAAAACAAAACTTCATATTCTTTGAAAATCAGCTTGATAGTAATATTAGAAATCTAACAAACAATAAAGAAATTAATAAAGAAATACAAAGATAATACAATACTAGAATGAACAATTATGTTAGAATATAACTTGTTACGGACTGGTATTTATATATCCAAAATAGAAGGAGGAAGATATTTAAATGGGAATATATAAATTACCAAAAAAGAGATGGACAAAGGATGGCCGTAAATATAAATTTTATTGGAGTGAGAAAGATGAGTCAGGAAAATGGACAAAAAAATTCTCACCTGCTTATGCAACTAAAGTAGAAGCTATGAATGCCGAAAGAGATTTCTTAAATGAAAAAGAAACATTCAGTGGCGATATGAATATGACATTTGGAGAATTAACTGACCAATATGTTGCATATCAAAAAAATAGAGTTCGTAGAAGAACTCTAGAAACATATTTAAAAAGAAGAAGGTATTTCACTAAGTTTGAGAATCTAAAATTAAGAGAATTAGATGGTGAAGTATATCATCAATTTCAGCAAGATATGTGGAGTAAAGATCTTAAGTCTTCTTCAAGAAATGATGTTCAGAAATTCTTAAAAGCAATTTTAAACTGGGGAATGAGAAGATATGATATTAATCTAATGTCATTCTATAACAAAATAGAATTCTTTAGCGATCCTAACGAAGTAGAAGTTGAAAAAGACTTCTATACTCCTGAAGAATTCAATATATTTATATCTGCTTCTCCAGATTTAAATACGAAAGTAATGTTTGAATTACTATACTATTGTGGACTTCGTAGAGGTGAAGCTAGAGGTCTACAATGGACTGATATTAATTGGAATGAACATACACTAAGCATAACTAAACAAGCCAATAGTGTTAAAGATCATCAACATGATTACGAATTAACACCACCTAAAACAAAGAAAAGTATCAGAACATTACCTATCGTAGATTTATTATATAACGATTTACAAGAACTATATACTGAAAAAAAGAAGTATTACGGCTTCAATAACAAATGGTTTGTATTTGGAACATATGAACCACTAACTTTCTATAAAATGCAAGCATTGGGCTGGGATTTATCAAAAAAAGCAGATATAAGACATCTACCACTACACGGCTTTAGACATTCATGTGCATCTCTATTAATTAATTTAGGGCAAGATGCCACTACTGTATCAAAATATCTAGGACACGCTAGCATTAAAGAAACATTAGATACATATTCACATATGTTTCCAAACAATCTTGTTAATGCTAAAAGTGCTATAGATAAACTTAATAATACTATAATAAATTAAAAAACTACCATCGCCTTGGTAGTTCAAAATGGGTTTTTGGTAGTTCATTTGGTAGTTAGAAAATTACCAAACGCTCGCAAACCCTTATAAACAAAAGTGACACTATCTCTCGACAGTGTCTTCAGGGGGGCTTTGTTATAAACTAATATCTATTGTTAGTTAGCATTATTTAATGTTATATATGCTTAAAAAATTAATCTTTCAACTAATTTTTAAACTTTCATCATTTAAATATTGATTTTTTAAAACAGACTTAATCTTATTATGTCTCTTCTAAAATCCATTCTTGTAAATATTTTATTTCAGTATGACAATAAGAACAAACTCCTTTTGTTGCATCAACTGAAGCACCACAATTATGACATTTTATAATATTTGCATCATCTTTTAATTCTAATTTTTCATTTGGATTTTTCTTAAATATAAATTCTTCCTTACTAAACTTTGATTTAATTTTGCCCATATTATAATATACAATTCTAATTTCTGCTAAAACTCTTACATACTGTATATCTTTTTTTGTAAAATCCTCAAATTCTATATAATCTAACACATCAAAATCAATAATGTCATTTTTAGAATAATAATATTTTCTTACTTCATAATTAAAATTATTAAAAAAACTCTTCTTATCTATTTTTGTCCTTTCCCAGAAATCAATTTGTTTCTTATTTTGTTTATCTTTATATCTTTTTATTGGGCCTAGAATTACATAAGCATCCAAAATATAAAAGAAATAATATAACACCATAGATAAAATCAATCCATATATAAAAATTTTTGCAACATCAACACTATTAAATGTCCTTGAAGTAGCTTTAATAAAGAAGAAACATAGAATAATACTTATAATTAGATCAACAATTCCAGTTATAATTCTATATGAACTATTTTTCAATACTCTATCATAGTGATATTTACTTCCTAAATCTTTATTAGTGTAATCAATATTGTAATATGTTCTACAATAAGGACATCCATCAATAAAATTTTTTAGTTTGGATTGCATACCACAATTAGGACACACATATTCTTTATTTTCCATTTCCTTTGAAATAAATGTATATTCTATTCTAGAATCAAATTCAGTCTCTTTATGTACTAACTTTTTGTCAATGTAATAATCCTTTTCACATCTTATTCCAGATATTATATCATCATTGATTGAATCATCAGTATTACGCTCATATACTTTATTTCCGACAAAATATTTTGTCTTTATATTTATTCTATAGTCTTTTAATTTTTTCTTATGAAAACTATCTGATATTAAAGGCATATTCCCTCCTATCTATTATTATTGTTATTATTATTGTTGTTGTTATTGTTATTATTTGAAGATGATCCTCCACTATATCCACCACTACTTGATGGCACATAATGAGGAATTATTGTAAATGCATCATTAGATAATTTAATACCATCTATACTACTATCTGTACATTTTGCAGTTATTACTTCAGGCTGTATTTCTGGTTTATAATTAACTTTAAGAGTTAAGCTATTTTCATTGCCTACAATAACAGCATTTGGATATGTTGCCAAATAGTTATATATTCTATCTAATTCTTCCTTAGACAAATCATAATGTGAACTTAAATCAACACATCTTTTATATCGTATTAGCTCTTCATAAGTTTCGGGTTCTTTATTCATTTTTTCAACTCCTTATCTAAATAATAAAATTCTATATTTTGAAATGGTAAGTTTATTGCTTGAATATGATAATATGCATTATTTTTTTGTTTCACATAATGATAATCCCTAAGTGAAGATGTTGTAAAGAATATATTATTTGGTTTATCAAAGGAATATTCTTTTTTATAGTGATTAATCATATTTTTAAGATCATATATATAATATTCCCCATTTTTTGTTCCACCATCTAACACACCTTTATATATTTGATGAGTGGCAATATGTCTTTGTTTTGTTCTATTTTCATCACCATAAGTTACCAAATCCCCACTTAATAACATTATATATAATGAATTGTTCTCTGGATAATCACACATTTCTTCAATTAAATTTTTCTTCATCCATATTTCAATCTTGCTGTCTGGAGTTATATATATAATATCTCTAGACTTTTTGATAATTTGTGAAGCTAAATGATATTCTTGATTATCAATTTTTAAAATAAAGCTCTCATTATCATATATATATTTTAAGTTCTTATCCTGTTCAATAAGTTCTTCTAAAGTTAAATAATCATTTTGTTTTTTATTTGGGAGATATTTGTCTTTATCTTCCAATCTCATTTTTTTTACATACTCATAAACAAATTCATCATTATATTCATCTTTTGATAAATTTCTATCTTTATACATAACTTGTTGTAGTTTACAAGTATAACTCTTATTTGATTTATAATTGTTCTTTACAAATGGGCAACCTGTCTTACAAATATATAAATAACCGCATTTTATACATTCTTCATTTAAAGGTTGTTTATTGTGATTAAGGAATATTTTATTTTTAGCTGTAGTTAAAATTTCTTCTACAGTATTTTTGTATATATTTCCATAATAGTAATCCGGATTTTTTTGACCTCTAACACAAGAATATATATCGCCATTTTTTTCTAGCAAGAAAAATTTCTCACCACAATTATCACAATTTGTACAATACTCAGGGCCAAATTCATCAAACCAAGGCCCATTCACACCATAATCTAAGTCAGTTCCATCAAATTCTTTATGCATTCTTTTATAGAATAATACCTGTTCTTCTTCACTTAGATGATGAAGAATACCATTAGAGTTATAATCAAAACCTATCATGAAGTTAAAGTCATTCATATCTAGACACGTATTCTTATGTAGATATTTTAAATCATTAACTATTTCATCTATATGTTCATAATGCTCTTTAAAGATAGTAGCAGATACTTTCTTTTTGTTAGGTATATCTCTTAATAATTCAATATTTTCTAGTATTCTATCTAGTGTTTTTTGGTTTCCTTTAGTTACTCTATATTCATCGTGTAAAGATAGCGGCAAATCTAAGCTACCTGATATAGAAACATTAAATTTTTTAATTGTCTCCATATGTTTTTGTAAATTATACAAATTAGTTTTAATATGAGGCCTGCCTATTTTAAAACCACCATCAGTTATTAATTTATTATTAATTTCATAATAATTACTAATATATTCTATTAAATCATGAAAATCGCCCTTAGATAGTGTTGTTACTTCTCCACCATGTAATGAAATATTGAATGGTATAACATTATCATTTTTAAATTTATTTATGGCATATTCTAATGTTTCTAATGATTTATACTTTGATCCATCATCTATTGTATTATCTTCTAAATAACAATATTTACAACACATATTACATGCCATTGTAGGAACATATAATAAATGTATAAACTTCAAATCATTCCCCATAAATAAGCCCCCTATTTAGAATAAAATATATTAAGTGAAATATATGAAGATGAAGTATACTCTACTTCAACATATATATTATCATCTATTATTTTGGTTTCATCAGTTGAATAAATAAATACATTTTTTACCAACTTATCATTTACATAATATCCAAACTTATATGAATAAGCTCCATTAGCAGTAGTTCTTACAGATTCTAATACTAAAACATTTTTATTATTTTCATAATCTATAAAAACGAAACCATCTGTATTTGGATCTTTAGGATCATTATTTGAATATGTTGAAAAATAATGTCTTTCACTAAGATCTGATTTTCTTACATTACCTTTATCATCAAATAAATATTTTTTAATTTGAACATTTGTACCTTTAAATGAATTTTTTTCATATGTTGCGCCAGAAGGTAAATAGATTTCACCTAATCTGTAACATTCTCTAAATGCAGATGATCCAATCGTCTTTAATTGACTACTAGAAGAAATATTTACTGTTGTTAATGAAGATGCACCATGGAAGGCATGACCACCTATTCTAGTTACAGAATCAGGTATAGTTATTTCTTCTAAAG
>JAEEGI010030959.1_pt1 | contig 10031 bp, 4 predicted proteins | sample 8958751 | NCBI WGS metagenome assembly JAEEGI01 (sample SAMN16246545, study PRJNA631951) | gut metagenome | biome: gut microbiome; feature: rumen; material: KS-attached | host: Bos | place: Iran: Karaj | collected 2018-10 | reverse complement strand
CACCACGTCGAACTTGAACACGCCGACGCAGCCCCAGTTCAGGGCACCGATGATGGCCAGCGTCAGCATGATCTTATCCATGACCATGATTTCATCCTCCGATCTTTCGATTCGGCCTCAGTATGCCCGAAAGCGCGGGGATTATGCGTCGCCGCCCGGCTGATTGCCATATTTTTCCGCTTCCTTGCGCAGGGCAAGGAAGGTTTCGTCCTCCCCGAAGAAGGCCTCGTATTCTTGGAAGATCGGCGTAAAAGGAAATATCGGCGACCATTCCTCCAGGGCTTCCGGATTCTCCCGGAGGCTGGCGAAGAACAGCGGGTTTCGGTCCGCCTCATGGTGGCGATGGCCCTCGGCTTCGGCGGCGGCGCGGATCAGCTCCCCGCAGGAAACGGCCCGGCGCAGGGCATTAAGGCAGCCCGGCCTGTCCCCCATGTCCATGCACAGGGAGGCGCACTTTTCCGCCGCCATCAGCTTCCGAAAGGCAAAGAAATCCTCACAGCCCGCGTCAAAGAGGGTAAGGAGCCTTTCCCCGGCTTCGGCAAAGACCAGGGCCCGGTCCCCGTTCCCCTGGGTGGAAAAGGAGCCGCTCAAAACGGACAGCAGGAAATACAGAGTATGCCACAGCTGGAGCGTCTCCCACCCGACGTAGCGTTCCAGTGCGGCATGGTCTCCCCGCCGCAGCAGCACGTCCGCCTTGCCCGTCAAGCGCAGACCGTAGGCATCGACGCTGAGCCGGTCCAGGCAGGCCAGCGCGGCCTCAAAGTCCCCGCTCTCCCGATAGATCCGGCTCATAAGCTCCAGGGCGCTGTCCACCTGCTGCCGGTCCCCGCAGCTGCGCTCCACCTCCCGGCAGAGCGCCATACATTTTTCCCGCGCTTCCTCCTTCTCCATGCCGCCCAGGCCCGTGCGCCAGGCGGAGAGATAGGAAAAGGCCAGCGCAACCTTCAGCCGCGGGCTGTTGGGATATTTTTCCAGTCCCGCTTTCAGCATGGCGATGTTCTCCTCCAGGGTCTCGCACCGGTCGGCCTGGTCCACGATGGCCTCCGCCTCTTCCCCGCTCGCCAGGCGGAAGCCGTAGAGCCGGTCGATGGACACGCCGAACAGTTCCGCCAAAAGGGGGAACTGGCCCACGTCCGGGGCGCACACGTCGTTTTCCCACTTGGACACGCTCTGGCCGGAGACCCCCAGCTTTTCCGCCAGCTGCTGCTGGGTCAGCCCCTTAGCTCTGCGCAGCTCGCTGATATTTGTTCCGATGCTCATATTCGCATCCTCCTCTCTGGGGACAGTATGGCAGACTTCCCGGCGAAAACGAATACAGCGGTTTTCGCCCTTTCCCCCGCTTTTCTCAACCGAGGGTTGAGCGCAAGAATCCCCCGGAGCACGGCTCCGGGGGATTCTAACCAAATTATCGCCCGATGTTCAGCCCGGCCTGCCAGCCGGTGCGCGTGGCGTTCATGATGTTTTTGACGCCGGTGCAGTCTCCGGCGAAGGCGAAGCCGGGAGCGGCGGCACTCAGGGCCGCGGCCTCCTCGAAATTGGGCTTGCGGCCCGTGGCGTAAACCACCGTGTCCGCCGGGAAGAAGCAGCCGTCCTCCGTAGATACGCCATCGGGGTCGATGCGCTTGGCGGCGGTGCGGAGGTGCACGGGGATGCGGCGCTTTTCCAGCTCCATGCGCACGATGCTGCCGTGCATGAAGGCCCCGTCCATGCGCATGGCGGGGGCCAGCTCCAGCACCACCGGCTCCTTCCCCAGGCTATGGAGATAAATGGCCAGCTCCGTGCCCACCAGGCCGGCGCCCAGGATCACCACCTTCTGCCCGCACTTATCCGGGCTGCGGTAGGCTTCCTCCGCCGGGAGCACGTTTTGCCCCTCGATGCCGGGGATGAGGGGCACCGCGGCCTCGCTGCCCAGGGCGGCGATCACCGCGTCATACCTGCCCTTTTCGATATACTCCGGTGTGACCTCCGTGTTCAGCTTCACCCGGACGCCCTCCTGCAGGAGCGCTTCCTCCTGCTGGCGGATATAGGAGGCCAGGTTTGCCTTGAATGGCACCGCCTCCTCGCAGGTGATAGCGCCGCCCAGGTGGTCGGACTTCTCGCAGAGGGTCACGTAGTGGCCCTGCCTCGCGGCGGTGAGGGCCGCTTCCATGCCGGCGATGCCGCCCCCGGCCACCAGCACCTTCTTCACCTGCTGCACCGGCGCCTTCTCCGCCTCCAGCTCCCGGCCCGTCTCCGGATTCATGGCGCAGAGGATGCGGCCGGAGGGGAAGAGATTACTGAAGCAGCTGAGGCAGCGGACACAGTGGCGGATCTCGTTCTCCCGGCCGCTGCGGGCCTTGTTGGGCAGGTCGGGGTCGCAGATGAGGCCGCGGGCGATGGCCACGATGTCCGCCTGGCCGGAGGCAACGACCTCCTCCATATATTCTGGGGTGGACATGCCGCCCACGCAGGCCACCAGGGACTGCTTGATATGCTTTTTGATCTCGGCGGCGAAGTGGACGTTTTTGCCCTCCTGCTCGAACATATTGGGATAGGACTTGAAGAAGCCGGGGCCAATGCCTGAGCCGTGGAGGCCCACGGAGACATGGATAATATCCGCGTGGCCGTCCAGGGCCATGGCGTACTGGATGCCCTCGTCCACGCCGTAGCCGTCCTCAAACTCCGTGGCGGAGATGCGGAACTCCACGGGGAAATCCCTGCCGCAGCGCTCATGGATGGCGTCGCAGACGGCGACGGCGAAGCGGGTGCGGTTCTCCAGGCTGCCGCCCCAGCGGTCGGTGCGCTGGTTCGTCCACTCCGCGAAGAACTGCTCCGGCAGCCAGCCGTGGCCGCCGTGGACCGTGACCATGCCGCAGCCCGCCATCTTGCAGTTGGCGGCGGAGGCGGCGTACTTCTGGATGGTGGCTAAAATCTGCTCCTCCGTCATGGCATAGCAGGGCTTGCCGTGGTCCTCCCCCTCGGAGGGGCCCAGGGCGGCCACGCCGTAGCGCCCATGGTGCTGCAGCTCCGGGGAACATACGGCCCCGGCGGCGGTGATGGCGTTGGCCAGCCGCCAGAGGCCGGCCACGGTGCCGAAGCTACTTAGGTCCACGCAGAGGCCGGTACTCTTGCCGCCGCCCTTGGGGTCGATCTCACATTCCCCGATGGCCACGGCGGCGGCCCCGCCCTGGGCCTTGCGGGCATAGTAGGCCACGGCGGCGTCGGAGAAGGCCCCGTCGAAGCTGTAGTCGCTGAGGCCGGTGGCGGAGGCGAAGATGCGGTTGCGAAGGACCGTATTGCCCAGGCGGATGGGCTCAAAAAGATGGGGATATTTCATTGGCTATTCTCCTTATCGGCATGCCCCTGCCGGGAGGCAGGGGCATGCGGTTATTTACTTGGTCGTCACGAACCAGTCGGTCTCGAAATTCTCCGTCCAGGGCCTGGCCCCCGCATAGAGGCTGCTGCCTGCGATGACCCGGAGGATGCGGCTGGCGCAGAGGCGAAGGGAGGCTATGCTGAGGGGATGGTCCGTCTTCCCCTCCACGGAGGCCACGATGTCCGCTACGTCGTTTTCATTGCCGGGCTCGATGAGGTCATTGCCCGCGGCGATGCAGAGGGCTGGGACAGAGTCCTCCCCCGCCTTCTCCATCAGGTTGCCGCCCCCGGTGGTGCCCCAGTCGGTCATCACCAGGCCGCCGAAGCCCCACTCGTTGCGCAGGACATAGGTCAGGGTGTCCCGGTTCATGGCGGCGTGGACGCCGTTAATGAAGTTGTAGGAGGTCATGAGGAACATGGGCTGGGCGGAGCGGATGCAGATCTCGAAGCCCCGGAGGTAGATCTCCCGCAGGGCCTGCTCGGACACGATGCTGTCGGAATAATTCCGGTTGTCCTCCTGGTTGTTGCAGGCGAAGTGCTTGGGGGTGGTGCCCACGCCGGGGGTCTCCTGCACGCCCAGGGTATCCGCCGCGGCCATCATGCCGCTGAGGAGGGGATCCTCGGAGTAATACTCGAAATTCCGCCCGCAGAGGGGGTTGCGGTGGATGTTCATGCCGGGGGCCAGCCAGCTGTGGACCCCGTACTCCGCCATTTCCCTGCCCACGATGCGCCCCAGGCTCCGGGCAAGGTCCACATCCCAGCTCTGGGCGATCATGGTGGCGATGGGGATGGCGGTGCAGAACTGGTAATAATCCAGGGCGTCCGCCGGGACCTCCTCCGCCTCTTCCTTCCCGCCGAACATGGCGAAGAAGCCGCCAGAGGAGAGGATCTTCCCGTCCTTGTCAGTCCGAAAATGCTTTGTCAGGCGCAGGCCCGCCGGTCCGTCGGCCAGCACCAGGCTGCCGATGCCCCGCTCAGCCCAAAGGCTGTCGATGGTTTGCCCCGCCGCGCCGGGCACGGCATCGCCTGCCGCGCCGATGGTGCTCTGGTCCCCGAAGCGGCCCACGCAGAGCTTCGCCAACTCCTCCACGCTGAGCTGGGCGGCCAGCTCCTCCACGGTATGCTTCCCGGAAAGAACGTCCTGCATGGTGACGAAGTCCGCCGGGGCGGGGGTGTCGAAACGGTCCTCGTCCGTATACACGTGGGTCTGGGTCTCGATGGAATCGCAGTCCAGCTTCAGCACAGGGACGTTATCGGGCTTCGGCCAGGTATCCGGGTTCCCCACTCTGCCCAAGACGCTGCTCAGCTTCTGAGGATCGAACTTGCGCAGGTTGCGCAGCTGCTCCAGGACGACGGTCTTCTCCACCTCCACGGCGGCGCAGGTCTCATAGTCCCGGGAATTGCGGCCCACCTCGATATAGTACTTCCCCGGCAGCAGCACCCAGGCGGCCAGGGCTTCGGAATAGGAGGCCATGTTTTTCAGGGGGAAGGAGATGTCGATGACCTGGCTCTCCCCCGGCTCCAGCAGCCGCGTCTTGGCGAAAGCGACCAGCTGATGGCGCACGGTGCGCACCCTCCCCAGAGGCGGCGCGGCATAGACCTGGATGACCTCCCTGCCGGGACGGGAGCCGGTGTTTGTGACCTTCACCTTGCCGCTGACGCCGTAGGCGTCCGCCTCGTCAAAGCGGGGCTCCATGGAAAACGTCGTATAGCCCAGGCCGTAGCCAAAGGGGTAGTTCACCTCGAAGTCGTGCCCGTCGAAGAAGCGGTAGCCCACGAAGATGCCCTCCCCATAGGGCTCCACGAAGGTATTGCCGTCGTTTTTCCCAAAGGTGGTGGAGGAGGGATAATTCTTGTACTTCTTGGCCCAGGTGTCCGTCAGCCTGCCGGAGGGGGGCGTGACCCCCAGGAGGCAGTCGGCCACGGCGTCGCCGGTGACGGCCCCCGCCTGGCTGATGAGGAGCAGGGCTCCCAGGTTCTTCATGGTCTTGAAATAGCCCGCGTCGATGACGCCGCCCACGTTCAGCAGCACCACCAGCCTGGGATAGTATTCCGCCAGGATCGCCAGGTCCGTCTTTTCCCTGTCGGAGAGCTCATAGTCCCCCGGACCGGGATCCCGGTCCTTCCCCTCGCCGGAATTGCGGGAGATCACATAGACCGCCAGCTCCGCCTTCGCCGCCTCCGGGCGGATGAAGGGTCCCTCCGGCTCCTTGAAGGGCGTGGCGAAATAGACCATGATGGGGTTCTCCCCGGCTTCGATGCGTTCCTTCATCTTCGCCATGTGGGCCTGCTGGGCTTCCTCCCACAGCCGGTCGTATTCATCCAGCCAGCTTTCGGTGACGATCTCGAAGCCTGCGTTTTTCAGGCCCTGCTCCACATTCACCACGCTGCGGGAATTCACATCCCCGGAGCCGGTGCCGCCCTTGACGGTGCGCCGGGCGCCGGAGCCGAACAGCGCCACCGGGCAGGGCGACGCCAGGGGCAGGACCCCATTGTTTTCCAGCAGCACCATGCACTGGGGGGCCAGAGACCGCACCAGAGCCAGATGTTCCCGTTCCCTCGCGCTGACGGCATCCGTCCTCGAAGCCTTGTAAGTTGCCATATCTCCTACTCCTTTCAGGAAATCGATTTTGTTTTCTGTACCCGGGTCCCGCGGCCGCCTCAGGGCCGGGGCCCGTAATACTCAAACGCCCGGTAATCCCAGTCCGTCTCCACGCTCACGAAATAAAGCGTGATCGTTCCCTCCACCTTATCTCTCATATGCCCGGTGTAATGCCGCTCGGTATAAACGGTATAGTCGTCGGGCTTCGTATAATAGTCGTTGTAATAATCCTGCCTGCACTCCCCCTCCGGGACGCCGCTGAAGGAGATCGTCAGCGTCAGGAAGTAGTGCATGTCGCTGCGGTCCATCCCCAGCTTTTCCGCCAGGTCGAAGTCCAGGCTGCCGGTTTCCAGGCGGCCCGGAATCGCATCCGACGGGAGCAGCGAGGCAGCGTCGCTGAACTGGATCTCCTCGATCACCTTGCTGTTCGAGAAATAGTTCCGGGCGAAGCAGGACCGGCTGTAGGACCAGGAGGCCGCGTCCAGCGCCGGCTGCAGGAGGCCGCTGTAATCGGTCGAAACAAAATGCCCGTCCAGCGAGAAGCCGCTGAGGATCGTCAGATGGCTCTCTCCGTCTTCATAATTGTTTTCGACCGCTTCGATATCGTAGTACTTGCCGGCGCAGGTCCAGTAGACCGTCCGCTCCCGGGCCGGGGCGCTGAAATGGAAGCTCATGCCGCTGTCCATGGTCATGGAGGTGAACAGCAGGGAATCCAGCATATCCTTCAGGGCCATGTTTGCGGCTTTGCGGTAGGGGGTGAAGCTCGCCAGGTGCAGGCCGTCCTCCGAAGCGCCGTTCTCCAGATAGATGCCGGCCTTATACAGGATGAATTCCACGCCCCCCGGGCTTTCGGGGGGCAGGCCGGGCTCCTCCGTGCTCTCCGGCTCGGGCTCGGCGGTGGACTCCGGCGTCGGTATGGGCGTGGGTTCCGGCGTGGGCTCCACCCCGGGCCGGACGATGCTCACCGGCTCCGACGGATTGGAGGTACAGCGCTCCCCGCCGCTGCTCGTCAGATAATCCGCGATGGTCAGCTGGAAGACCAGCGTTTTTTCCGTGGTCCCGGGATCCTCCCAGGTGAGCTCCTTCAGCGGGATCCGCACCGTTTTCCCATAGGGCGCCTTCCCCTCCCCGGTTACTTCCTTTTCCGTCGTTTTGCCGTCGGAGCAGGTGACGGTGAAGAGGATGCCGTCCGTCAGGGCCGCGTCGGCGGGCCCCGTCGCCGCCGGCAGGGTGACGAGCAGGTCCTTCTCGTCCAGCGCGAGGACCGGCTTGTCCGGGGCGTCCAGAGGCCAGACCGTATAGCCGCTCTCCGTGCCGGGCGTATGGTCTCCGCTGCTGCCGTAGACCTCCAGGAACAGCCGGTAGCCATATGTCCGCCAGCTGCCGGTCCATAGCTTCTGGGCGGGGATATACACCCCCGTTTTCGTGCGGCTGAAGCTCTCCCTGGGGATCATGTTCACCTCGGGGTGATCCTGGCTTGCCCCGGCGTCCAGCACCACCAGCAGCGGCACGGTCTTTTCCGGCTCATCCTGCACGAAGCAGCGGATGACCGCCGTATAGTTCCCCAGGGAGCGGAAGCTCACATGGCTCCCCCGGTTCTTCACCAGCGGCACCTGTTCATAGGCCCGCGGAGCATAGTGGGGCGTGCTTCGGTAGGTGATGTAGCCGACGGCGAACTGATCCCGATTGGCGGTGCAGAAGCTGCGGAAATACTGGTCGAACTGCGTTTCGCTCAGGCCGAAGGCCGCCATCAGCGGCTCCGAGGTGTTCGGCGTTTTCCGGTAGCTTCTGGCATACATGAGGTTCCGGACGCACACATCATTCCCCGTTTTTTCCCTCAGATACTGCACCAGGAGGGAGAGGTTGTAGCCGTAGAACTGCATGGCCTCGCTGGTGGGAAGCTCCTCATCGATGGAATAGACGAAATACTCCCAATAGCCGTTCTCCGTCAGCGCCGGGTCCGTGGTGATGATGCCCTGCTCCTTATACCATTCCTTCGCGTCCGATTCCAGCACCAGGGCGACCATCTCGTCGAAGCGGTTGCTGTCCGTCCACCAGCGGGTATGGTAGCGCTCCTGGCAGAGGTGGAACAGCTCGTGGGTCAGGGTCAGGAGCAGGTTGTCCCAAAGCTCTTTGGCTTCCGGGGTATCCTCCAGCATTTCCCAGGCACGGGTAATGTCCACATTGATGTAGGAATCCCGGAGGATGCTCTGCACGGCGGCGCCGAAGTTTTTCCCGTCTCCCGTGATGAGCCGGAACTGCACCCGGTGCGTGGGCATCAGCACCAGCTCGTGCTCGTGCAGATAGGACAGGGCCGTGTTGATGAGCCCGCGTACCCGCTGGATCATCTCCGGGATCTTGAGCGACGCCTGAAGCTGTTTGTATTCTTCGTTGGCCGCCATCAGGTCCGCCAGACGCTCCGCCACGGACTTGTTCTGATTGAACGTCCGGTACAGGAAGCCGGCATCCTGCCGGTTAGCTTCCTCCTGCCGATATGCCTCCTCCGCCTGCTTTTCCATCGCTTCCGTGAGGGCGCCGAGCCTGTCCAGCTTCGTCTGCTGCTCCGGGTCCACGTCCACCATGTTCCAGTGGATCGTGTACCTGCCGTCCGGGCAGTCAAAATCCTCGTGACAGTGCTTCCGGTGGAAATTGTACACGTAGTAGAAGTCCTCCTGCACCCGCACGGCGCCGTAGATGGTGATCAGGCCCACCAGCACGATCGCCGCCCCCACGATGCTGTTCTGAGAGGCGGCGCAGGTCAGCATGCTCCCGTCCAGCTCGCCGGCGTATTCGGTGCAGCCGCCGTCCTCCGAAATGCGGTAGAGCCGCACGGCGGGATACATGGCCTCCGGGATGCCCAGGGTCGACAGGTCCACCGTCACCCGGTATTCCCCCGGCAGGCTCTCGCCCGGTGCCAGGCCGGCATCCACCTCCCAGGCAGCGATCAGATAGTCGCCCCTGCTGCGGAAGTCTTCCTCGATCTCCATGATTCGCCCCGTCCCCTCGGCGACGGGCGCCACGGTGATCCGCGTATCGTCATACAGCGCGCCCGCATCCGCAGACACCCGCACGCCCTCCGCCGCCTCAAAATCCACCGCCTCAGAGTGGGAGGGCCATTCCGGCAGGGTGAGCGGCTCGGAGGAGAGGCCCCGCGGGTCCGCCGCGGAGGGCGGGGTTGCGGGCGTGGGAGCCGCCGTTTCGTCGGCAGTGCTCTTCGCGGAAGGAGAAGCCGAAGAAGCCGGGAGCATGGGCTTATAGACCGTCGGATCGCCCTTCGTGCAGGCGGACAGCAGCATGCAGAGGATAAGCGCAAGCGCAATGATTCGTTTCACAAGGACCTCCCTCCCCGAAGTCAAAAAGGGGGGCGGACATACGCCCGCCCCCTTTGAGTTTTACTGCTTCCCGATGTTTTTGGCCTGGGCCGTCACGCCCTTATTGCGCCAGTTGCCCCAGATATAATAGGGCACGGTGACGATGAGGCCCGCGATCATGCCGAAGGCAAAGGTCATGAACAGGCCGAAGTAATGCTCGTTGCCCACCCCGGCGGCCTCCGCCAGCTGGCGGGTGGCGTAAAGCCCCTGCTCCACGGCTTCCTGGCAGTCCCGGTTCAGGGGGACGATGGCCAGAAGGTAGCCCAGGGGGAGGCGGATGGCGGTGTTGATGATGCCCATGAGGGCGGAGGCAGCAGAGGCGCCCGCGCCGCGGAGCGCGCCGCCCAGCACGTTCTGCACCGCCATGAACACATAGAAGAAGCAGAGGAACCTGAGGCCCCGCACGCCCATCTCCAGGGCCCGCTCGTTGACGTTGAAAGCAGCCATGAGGTATTTGCCGCAGAAATAGAGGATGAAGCCCAGGATGATGGAGAAGCCGATGGCCATGAACACGGTGGAGCGGATGCCCTGGTTGGTGCGCTTCACGTCCCCTGCGCCGATGTTCTGCCCCACATAGGTGGTGATGGCCGCCTGGAGGCCCATCATGGGCATCATGGCAAAGCCGTCCACCTTCATGATGATGGCGTTGGCGGCGATAAAGTTGGTGCCGAAGCGGTTGGCAAAGCCCTGGGTCACCAGCATGC
>JAEEGI010030958.1_pt1 | contig 10032 bp, 8 predicted proteins | sample 8958751 | NCBI WGS metagenome assembly JAEEGI01 (sample SAMN16246545, study PRJNA631951) | gut metagenome | biome: gut microbiome; feature: rumen; material: KS-attached | host: Bos | place: Iran: Karaj | collected 2018-10 | reverse complement strand
ATTTGGAATTAGTAATTAGGAATTTGGAATTAGTAATTAGGAATTTGGAATTAGTAATTAGGAATTAATAGTTAGTATTTAGTAAATAATATAATAATGGTATACTCCACTCATATTTACCTGCGAAACCTGAGGCTTTACGCTTTTCATGGCGTGATGCCACAGGAGCGTGTGGTGGGAGGGGAGTATGTGGTGAACCTCGATGTAAAGGCCAAGGTGGCAGAGGCCATTCAGAGCGACAGGGTGGAGGACACCATCGACTATGCCGTGATGCATGATATTGTAGTGCGCGAAATGGCCGTCCCTTCTCAGTTGCTCGAGCATGTGGCTAGTCGGATCGGAAAAGCACTGTTGGAGACATTCACGCGAATAGAAGAGGTGGAGGTGGATATCTGTAAGGTGACACCACCTTTTGGCGGTGATTGTGACGGGGCTGGAGTAAAACTTCAATTGAATAGGGTAAAAGGTTGATAATAAGTAATATATCGTATGTGTAAAAAGATATTTCTTGTAGGGATTGTTTGGATGATTGGCATGGCGACCGGACTGATGACCACCAGGGCGGCTGACCATCGTTTCACGCTGGTTATTGACGCCGGGCATGGTGGAAAAGACTCGGGAGCTAAAGGAAAAATATCATATGAGAAAGATATCAACCTTAATGTTGCATTGGCTTTCGGACAGTATGTGGAGCGCAACTGTCCAGATGTGAAAGTCATATACACCAGAAAGACGGATGTGTTCATCCAATTGGAGGAGAGGGCGAATATCGCCAATAGAAACAAGGCCGACCTTTTCATCTCCGTACATACCAATGCCCTCGAGGGGGGGAGAATTTCAAGAGGACTGGAAACGTACACCCTCGGAATGCACAGGGCGGCTGACAACCTCAATGTGGCAAAACGGGAGAACTCCGTCATCCTTCTCGAGAAAAACTACAAGCAAACCTACGCTGGATTCGACCCCAAGTCGGCCGAGAGTTATATCATGTTCGAACTCATGCAGGACAAGTATATGGCGAACAGCGTGGAGATGGCTAAACTCATACAAAGTGAGACGTGCGCCAGCAGCGGCAGGGTGAACAAAGGGGTGCATCAGGCTGGATTCCTGGTGATCAGGGAAACTTCGATGCCCAGTTGCCTCATCGAACTCGGATTCATCACCACTCCTGACGAGGAGGAATTCCTCAATACGCAGGAGGGACAGGACAAGATGGCAAGAGGCATCTACAACGCTTTTGTCAAATACAAGAAAAAGTATGGCAATGTCAAGATGAGCGCGGACAATGACCAAAGATCCGATGATAACGAGGATGTGCTGCTTGCCCTGGCCGACCAAGTACCCGCGGTGGCCAAAAGTTTGGACTTCGGGGACGGGATGGACAACAGGAATGCGGAGGAACGCACCGAACAGCAGATCATCACGGATGAAGTCTCATCGGCGCCTGCTGAATTTACAGAACAGAGAGCGGTGAGAATAATTCCCTCTGAACCGGTCAATACATCTGTGGAGGTGCCTCAGCCTACGGCCAGTCCCCCTGTTCAAAATACTCCGGCTACTTCTCCTGCTTTTGTAAGCAAGGTAGAAATAGTGCAGCCCGTTTCTGAAAAAAAAGAGACGACAACACCTGATCCCAAGACTGAGCCAACAAAAGATATTAAGAAAGACACAAAACCAACACCTACTGATAAGATTGTTTCCGAACCCCCAAAGGAACCTGTAAGACCCGCTGCAGAGCCTAAAAAGGAACCCGTGCAGCCTGTCGCCGAACCAAAGAAAGAAGTTCCAGCACAGCCTGTCGCTGAGCCAAAGAAAGAAGTGCCAGCACAGCCTGTCGCCGAACCAAAGAAAAAAGTGCCTGTAGCAGACCCCAAAAAGGATCCCGTAAAGCCCACGGAGGAAATCCCTCTGCATGGCCCTGTGTTCAAAGTGCAGATTGCTGCTACCTCACAGTTGATCCCTACGACAAACAGCGTCTTCCAGGGGGTGGAGAATATCGATTCTTATGAGGAAAACGGTATGTTCAAGTACACCGTGGGAGCAACGCCTGACTTTGACGAAATTTCCAATATCAGAAAAGAACTTCTCACCAAATTCCCCCAAGCCTTCATCATCGCATTCAAGGATGGGGAGAAAACTGATCTGGCAAAAGCCATCAGGGAGTTTAAAACACTAAAAAACAAAAAGAACTAATATGAAAGGCTTAACAAAGGAAATAAGAATTGCTCTCGTGGCTATCATCGGCATCGTGATCCTCTTCTTCGGATTGAATTTCCTTAAAGGGGTCTCACTCTTCTCAGATGACACCTTATATTATGTGAAGTTCGACAAAATTGACGGACTGTCTTCTTCCTGTCCCATTATGGCGGATGGATACAAGGTGGGTACTGTCAAATCCATCAACTTCGATTTCAACAAAAGGGGAGAGATCGTAGCAGAGGTGGGTATCAATAAAAACCTCCAGATTCCTCAAGGGACATTGGCGGAAATATCCAGCGACTTGCTGGGAAACGTTCAGGTGGACCTCGTTCTGGGCGAGGGGGGAGATGGCTTCATGCAGCCTCTCGACACCATCAATGGAAGCCTCAATGCTGGAGCCATGGGCAAAGTGAAGGAAATGATACCCGTCGTGGAGAAAATGCTTCCGAAAGTGGACTCCATCCTGATGAGTGTGAATAGTTTGATGGCTGACCCGGCTCTGCCAAATACCTTGCATCATGCAGAACAGGTGACGCACGACCTGACCAACACCACCAATCAAATCAATACACTCATGGCTGGCCTCAATAAGGAAATGCCCGGACTCGTAGGAAAAGCAGACGGAGTGCTCAACCAGGCTTCACAGGCCATGGGGAATACGGTCGCGGTCACAGAGAACCTCTCCAAACTGGATCTGGAGAAATCTCTCAACGAACTTAGCCAGACTCTCAATAATCTCAAAGCCTTCACCAACGAACTCAACCAGGGCAAAGGGTCACTCGGCTTGCTCATGCGCGACAGATCGTTCTATGACAATCTCAACGCAACCATGGCACATGCCGACTCCTTGCTCATCGACTTCAAATCCCATCCCAAGAGGTATGTGCACTTCTCCGTATTCGGGAAGAAAGATAAGTGAAAATACTGAATGACCATAGTCTCAGAACCTTAAAACGTGTTAACATTTGATTGTATACAAATTAGGTTCAATAATTGGTTAAAATAGAATAGTTCTAAATAATAATTACTTTATAATTTACTTTATCTAAATTTTACAAAACATTAATGATAAGGTATTTATGATATTTTTCAAGAACTTCATTTGCAAAAATCGCAAATGAAGTTCTTTTTATTTAAATAGCAAAAAATCAATCACTTGCAAAAATGCAAATGTAAAGAAAAAATCACTTTAGAGCGAAATAATGTAAGTGACCATTCTATAGTATTTTACAACGCATGGTTAAAATGCAAGTAAAACTCACATTTTTTTTTCACGAAAATTATTGCGATATTTGCATTCGAATTAAAGACACAGGCTAATAACGCCTAGCAACCTTTTCGAGATTATCAATGAAACAAAGTCCAACGCTCCTCTGGGAAAAGTGCCTCCAAATTATCAAGGCAAATGTCACGGAGCAGCAATTCAAAACATGGTTCGAGCCAATTGTCTTCGAGTCGTATTTCCCGGCTCGAATGACTGTCTTGGTGCAGGTACCCAGCCCATTCGTGTATGAGTACCTGGAGGGGAACTTTGTGGACTTGATCAGCAAGGTTCTCAAGAGGGTGTTCGGAAGTGGGGTGAAACTCGAATACCGCATCATCACCGACAAGACCAATAATAAGGCAATGGTGGTGCAGTCTGACAACACTCAGGAGGTGATGGAGAAACCTGTGCCCAGCACCAAGGCCAATCAGTCATATTCGGTTCTCGATGCGGCAAAACCACAGGAAATCGACTCACAACTCAACCCACAGCAGACCTTTGACAACTTCATCGAGGGGGCCAGCAACAAACTGCCAAGGGCGGTGGGACTGACCATCGCTGAGCAGCCGGCTACCACCATGTTCAACCCGATGTTCATCTACGGACCTTCGGGCTGTGGAAAGACCCACCTTATTAATGCCATAGGACTGCGCATCAAAAAGAATTATCAGCAAAGACGGGTGCTCTATGTCAGCGCCAGACTGTTTCAGGTGCAGTATACCAATGCTATCATACACAGTACCATCAATGACTTCATCAATTTCTATCAGACCATCGATGTGCTGATTGTTGATGATATTCAGGAATGGATGACCTCTGCTAAGACACAGAACACCTTCTTCCATATCTTCGACCACCTGTTCCGCAACGGGAAGCGTATCATTCTGGCATGCGACCGCCCGCCGGTGGACCTCCAGGGGATGAACGACAGACTGCTCACAAGGTTCAGTTGCGGACTTATCGCAGAACTGGAGAAACCCGACACACAACTCTGTGTCGATATCCTCCATGCAAAGATCAGGAAAGATGGTCTTGATATCCCAGAGGATGTGATCCTCTATATCGCCGAGAATGCCAACGGAAGCGTGCGAGACCTGGAAGGTGTGGTTAACTCACTCATGGCTTACTCGGTGGTATATGGCAGACCTATTGACATGGCGCTCGCCACATCCGTGCTCAAGCGCTCAGTCAAGGTCGACAACAAACCGCTCACAGTCGATGAGATTGTCAACACGGTTTGCAACCAATTCAATGTCTCTCCCGAGGAGGTGGGAGGCAAAAGTAGGAAACGTAACTTAGTCGTCGCAAGACAAGTCTCAATGTATCTAGCCCAAAAACACACGAAGATGCCGGCATCCAGAATCGGACAACTCATCGCAGGACGCGACCACTCCACTGTGCTGCACAGTTGCGAAAAAGTGGAGCAGCGAATGAAGGCCGAGAAGGAATTTACCGCGCTTATTCAAACTATTGAGAGATCATTCAGACTCAAAGACTAGGCTCTTCATTTTCACATTATGCTTCATGAAAAGGGACACGCTTGCAAGCGTGCCCTTTTTTCATTATGCGTCCATATAGAAAAACATGCACCTAGTCTCACGACTGGGTGCATGTATATAACTTACTAAATAAATTAACTCAAAGATATCGACTCTCACGAGTGGACCACCTCACAGATGTGAGATGTTTTTAGCGAAAATTATTATTGTCTTAGTTTTATCTTTGCTAACAAAATAATAAGGCATCACGCCTTTCAGCTTTATGACACTGCAAAGATACGCTTTTGGAGCGGCTTATGCAAGTCAATCTATCACTTTGTTCCCCAAAAAGACAAAAATTAACAATGTGCGCGCAAACAACGGCTTCTTGCTGATGGTCATTCACGCTTCCTGCATCATCTTTCGCCACTTCCTGTATCCGAATATGGCTATCACGACATACAGGGCATACAGGCTTCCCTTGAAGGGAATATCCTTGTAGTAATAGAGGATGCAGGTGACCACATCGACCACTATCCATATCAGCCATTGCTCAAGATACTTCCGTGCCAGAGCCCATATTCCGACAAAAGACAGGGAGGTGGTGAAGGAATCGGCCAGGGGCACACTGGAGTCGGTGTAAGTGGAGAGGAACCAATAAAGCACTCCCCATACTGTCAAGGTGACAAAAAGCCAAATCAATGCCAATCTTGCGGGAAAATGCGTGACGGGTCTTTCTTTCTTGGACTTTCCGTCACTGCCGGATGATTTACCGTCATGGCCGGAAGATTTGATCCAGTGCAAATAACCATACACCGTCATGGCAAGATAGTAGAATTCCATGCCGCAGTCGGCATACAGCCCCTTTTGGTAATAGAGGACAATGCCTAAACTCTGCATCGCGAATCCCACTGCCCACAGCCAGATGCTGGCATGGTACTCGAGCAGGATGTAAGCCAGTCCGAGCACCGTGGTCAGCATGTCTAGCCAGTGGGCTTGCAGAAAATCAAGCATGATGCTTAAAATTTGAGTGTCACATTACCCATGGCGGTAAAGCCGGCCATGGGGATGAATCCTATCTGATAGTAACGGTTGTCGTTGGGATGACCATAACTGTCGCAGATGGCTGAGTATACCCAACCGCTGGCGGCATATCTGCGGCTGAAGATGTTGTGGAAATTCATGCCGATGGTCACCTCCTTCAGACCGAGGGCTTTGCTCACCTTGGATGTATAACTGAGGTTGACATTGGATGTGCTGTAGCAGGGCAGTGAGCGGTCGGTGTTCTCCGTGTTGTCCAGATACTGCCGGCTCACATAGTTGGTGTGCCAGATGGCCTGCCATCCTCTGTGGTGCAGACGAACAAAACCGTTGAGAATGGCGGAGGGGGAGAAGGCGAGCGTCGAGTTGTCATAATGGATGGTTTGGCTGCCATTGTCCCAGTCTTCCACCACTTCGTCGAAATCCTTGATCTTGTTCTTGCTCAGGGCGGCATTGCCTTCGAGGGTGAGCCATGGGGTGAGGTCTACTTCTGCGGTCACCTCCACGCCCATGCGGTAGGAGTCCTTGATGTTGGTGGTCAGAGCCTCGCCGATGTCACTTACCTCTCCGGTTTGCACAAACTGGTTGGTGTAGTCCATGTAATAGAGGTTGACCCCTGCGCGCCAGTGCTGTCCGCTGTAGTTGTAACCTGCCTCGAAATCAAGCAGTTTCTCTGGTTTGGGAGCAGGGTAACTGCCGTTGTCGGTGAAGTTGTTGCGCTCGGGTTCCCTGTTGCTGGTCGCTGCCGAGAGATAAGCGCGGTGATGGTCTGTATGGTAACTCAATCCGCCCTTGATGTTGGCAAAGTCATATTTCTTGTTGATGTCAATGCGCTGGTTGGTGTAGGTGCCGTCCTCGTTCTCATAGAACTTGTCGTTGATGCCGTCGGTGGTATAGTTCACATGGCGGTACTGTACATCACCGAACACGCTCAGGGTGGAGGTGAGATAATAGGCGGCCTTGACATATCCGCTGTAGTCATCTTTATTGGCATCGGAGTCATAATACTGGTATTTCCCGCCGGAGAGCAGTTTCTTGCTTAGTTCGGGATGGGCGATGTAGGTGAGGTGCCCGAAGTGGTTGCCGCTGAAGCGCTGGAGGGAGACACCGCTCATGATGTCCCAGCGCTCTGCCTTGTAGTTGGCGTTCCACACAAGACCGTAAGTGTCCTGACTGATGCCTTTCTTGCGGATGAAGTCGGTGCGCTTCACCGTCTTCCCGTCGCTGGTGGTGAAGTTGGCGAGGCCGAACTTCTTCAGTTTGTTGTTGTACCTAAACTCATTGTAATAGCCATAGCCATGGGTGTAGTGGATAGAGGCGGTCGTGTTCAGATGGGGATTGACATCCCATGTGAAGGAGAGGATGTTGTGGCTCTGCCAGAAATTGTCGGTCGCCTGCCGCCACAGTTTTCCATTGCCGGTGACATAACGCTGTGTGACATAGTTACCTTTCGCATCCTTCGCGAAATTGCCGTCGGCATCGTATGCCAGTGTCTCGTAAAGGGTGTTGTATTTCCCGAGACCGGCATTGTAGAGGTCTTTGTAGGTACGGATACCGGTATGCGCACCGTATGTCCCGTCCATGAGCGAGAGGTCGTTGTCGCCGGCAGTCACTCCGTTCCATGCCTGTCCCGTCTTCTCGAAGTTGCCGAAATTCTTGTATCTGATGATGAACTTGTCGGTCAGGTATCTGATGCTGCCATAGTAACTGCCTGAGCGTCCGCTTGTTCCATGGATGAATCCATCGGTGTTGGTCTCATGGTAGGCTCCGTCGAAGACAACATGGTTCCAAAGCAGTCCGGTGTTGAATGCCCCACCGATGTTGTAGGTGTTGAACGACCCGTAACTGGCGCTGAGTTCTGCGGAGGGAATGTCTGAGGCTGCCTTTGATGAGAGTGAGATGCTTCCGCCGAATGCGCCGTCTCCGTTGGTCGATGAGCCCACGCCTCGCTGTATTTGAACACTGCCGAGCAGAGAGGCATAACTGTTCATGTTGGCCCAAAATACACATTGGTCCTCGGGGGAGTTGAGAGGAACACCGTCGAGAGTGACGTTGATGCGTGAGTCACCTGCACCACGTATGCGCATGTAGGTGGTGCCGGTGCCGAGACCGTTCTCGCTCCATGCCAGCACACCTGGTGTCTGTGAGAAAAGGAAGGGCAGTTCCTGTCCCGTCTTGGAGAATTCCTGCAACTCTGCTTTCTTGATGTGGGCCACAGCGTAGGGCGCGTCTTTTTGTGCTCTCACGCCTTTTATCACTACCTCATGCAGTTGTTCCAACCGTAGAGAGTCAATGTCCTGCGCCATGACTCCCGCGGCGGAGAGACAAGCGATGGCTGACAAAAATATTTTTTTCATGAATACCTTATTATGATATATACAATAAGGGGGAAGGAAGAATGAATTCCTACGCCGGCATTACCCGGATCAGGTCAGAGGGTCTGATCTCAGCCCGAAATATCGGGCACCCCTTAACTTGCGCTCTGCAAATCGGGTGCAAAGGTAATACAAAACAAGTGCAATGCAAAACAAAAACGTAATTATTTGTCTTGCACTACATATTCATAAAAAAATTGAAACACAAAGATACAGAGACACAGAGGTTATAAACTCTGTATCTCTGTAACTCAGTGTTGATATTTGAAATGAAGGATATCAGGATTTCTTTATCCCATCACCACAGTCACTTCGTGGCTGCCTGGCTCATAGGGGATGACATTGCTGTCAATCAGGGCACCATCCACCTCGACAGTGAGCACTCCGCGGTTGACTCCCTTGGGATTGGAGATGCGGATGCGGTACTCCGCGTCACGGAACTTACGCTTCACGGAGAACTCCTGGGCGGTGGAGGGTACGCATGGGTCGATGAGCAGTCCGTCGTAATCGGGCTTGATGCCAAGGATATACTGGCTCACGGTCAGCCACATCCAGGCGGCTGTGCCTGTCAGCCAACTGTTCTTGCCCTCACCGGGACGGGCGGCATCCTTTCCGGCCACCATCTGGCAGTTGACGTAGGGCTCCACTTTGTGCAGCGTGCTGTATTTCTCCTCCACATAACTGGGCAGAATCTTGCGGTAGTGGCTCCATGCATCATCGCCACGGCCCGCGAGGGTCTCGCCGATGATGACCCAGGGATTGTTGTGGCAGAAGATGCCGGCATTCTCCTTGTAGCCTTCCGGATAACTGCTGATCTCGCCGTACTCGTAGATATAACGGGTGAAGGCGGGGTTGTTGAGCACGATGCCGTGCTCACACTCCAGGTATTTCTTCACCGAGTCAAGCGACTTGTCCACCATCCCTTCCTCGGCGCCGATGCCAGCCATGGTGCACCATCCTTGACTCTCAATGAAGATCTTGCCCTCTTCGTTCTCCTTCGAACCGATTTTCCTGCCATAGAAGTCATAGGCGCGGAGATACCATTCTCCGTCCCATCCGTCGCGTTTCACGGCTTCCTCCATGGCGTCGATGTGCTTCTGGGCGCGCTCGGCCTCTGCGTCGTCGCCGATGCGGCGGCAAAGGGCGGCATATTCCTTTCCTGTCACCACAAAGAGGCCTGCGATCATCAGACTCTCGGCCTGAGAGCCTTCCGTCTTGTTCTCGGTGGTTTGGAACGACTCATTGGGATCCCATGAGAAACAGTTCAGGTTGAGACAGTCATTCCAGTCGGCACGGCCTATCAGTGGCAACTGATGAGGACCGAGATTGTCGACCACATGATTGAACGATACACGCAGGTGCTCCATCAGGGGCACTTCGCTGCCTTCCTGGTTGTCGAACGGCACCATCTCGTCGAGGATGGAGAAATCGCCCGTCTCCTTGATGTAGGCCACTGTGCCGAAGATCAGCCAACAGGGGTCGTCGTTGAAACCGCCACCGATGTCGTTGTTGCCTCGTTTGGTGAGGGGCTGATACTGGTGGTAGCATCCTCCGTCGGGGAATTGTGTCGATGCGATGTCGATGATTCGCTGGCGGGCACGCTCGGGTATCTGGTGAACAAATCCCACCAGGTCTTGGTTGGAGTCACGGAAGCCCATGCCTCGTCCGATTCCGC
>JAEEGI010030954.1_pt1 | contig 10032 bp, 6 predicted proteins | sample 8958751 | NCBI WGS metagenome assembly JAEEGI01 (sample SAMN16246545, study PRJNA631951) | gut metagenome | biome: gut microbiome; feature: rumen; material: KS-attached | host: Bos | place: Iran: Karaj | collected 2018-10 | reverse complement strand
TTTTTGAATTTATAAATGTTAATTTTTTGGGCTCGTCATATTTGTTTTTATTTTGTTTTACTTCTTTTTCTTTCTTTTTTGGTTTTGGTTTATTATCTCCTCCACCACCTAATAAGTCTTTTAAATTTTTTGGTTTATCTGTCTTTTGAACTGTTTGCTGTTTGACAACATTTTCATTTTTTTCTTCTTCCTCTTCTTCAACTTCATTAAAACTTATAATACTATTTCTAAAAAATTTATTTTCTTATTTTGGAAAAAAAAATTTTTCATTTCCAATTTGTTTAAGAAGATACATAGTTTTATGTTTAAATTCATTTTCATTTATCATAAAATCTAAATGGATAACAAAAAATTATAAATCAATTAATTTTATTTCACAACTCTATAAATGTACATTTTATATATATTTTCATTAGTGTTATCAAAATCTTTTAACAGAATTATGTTGTTTATTCTTATGATTGAAGAATATATTAAATATATAAATATGCTTTATATTAAATAATTAATAATGCTATTAAATAATATAATTAAAAGTTTAATTATTTATTTTATTTAAAATTTAAATATAATTTCTTTTTGGCTTAAATTACTTTGAAAGTGTTCTTTTTCTTTCTAAAATTTGATCAATATCTTCTTCTTCTTTTATAGCTCTTAAATTTTCATACTCATCATTGATACTATGAGCTTTATTTTTATTTTTTTTTAATAATGTCTTATTTCTTTTTAAATCCTTTTTATCAAATAACATTAAACTACCAATTAAATGTACTTCTGCTTTTCCTCCACTAACATAAATATTATATATATCATCTTCAGATAAATTTATAATTGAATTTATTTTTTCTTCTTCCTTTTTGTTTTGTTTTAATGTTGAAATAAGAATATCATTATTATCATTCTTTTTTTTTAAATGTATTTTAATAATGGAATCTTTAGGACCAAATTTCAGAGAAATATTTGAAATTCTCAAAACACATCTTCCATTTGCTGATATTTCATAAGGAGTATTTTCCCTAATTTTACATCCCCAAAGCATTATTTAATTTATAGAAATTATAATAATAATAAAAAAATAATTTTTTAAAACAGTTTTATTTATCTATGGGTTTAAATAATTTTTATTAATGATACACTACAAAATTAATTTATTTTTGCTTTGAAGACCAAAATTGTATAAAAATAACTCAATTAATCCTAAAATATAAATCTATAAATTATCATTTACCTAACAGAATAAAACTTATTATATATATATAATTAAATACATAAACTAAACAACTTATTTTTTCAACATCATCATTCATGATAAGAAAAAATAAATATTATTTAATACCCTTAGATTTTATAAAAAATAATCATCATGGAAAAAAAGATTATTTTCATATTTTACAACACAATAATCATTACCAAATGAAAAATTAATTATATTTTTACTGTTTTTTAGAGGTAAATTATCAATGATATTTTCAATTTCATTTTCAGTACTTTCATCAGTTGAATATAATTCTTCTTGAAAACTTATTTTTCTTTCAAGAAATTGAGAATCAGAAATTGATTTTTTAAAATTTTCAGGTACTTTTTCATTATATAAATCATTAAAATTAATTCCTTTAAAAAATTTATGATTCATAATTTCTTTAATATCATTAAAACCAATTCTTTTACTTTCTTCATAAGTAAGTAATTTCTTTATTAAATCTTTTACATCATTTGGTAATTTTTCATTAATTTTTAATTTATAATTTTTAATATTTTCTATTGTTTCAAAGTCACTTTGACCTTTGAAAGGAGTATAGCCATGAAATAATTCATACATTATTATTCCAAATGACCAAATATCACAACTTTTATAATTTATAATATTTTCATTCAACATTTCTGGTGATGTATACTCTAAAGTACCTATAATATTTAAATTATTTATATTTTTTTTATTATTTAAAGAATTTGAAGTTTTTATAAATTTTTTTGAATTGATATCAAATTCTTTTCCTATTATTTTAGCTGTTGCAAAATCAATTAATTTTAAATGAAGTCTTTCATCCATTAAAATATTTCCTGGCTTTAAATCTAAATGAGCCAATTTTTTTTCTTGAAAATATAATAAAATATTAAGAATTTCAGCTAAATAAAATTTACTTGTTTCATATGAAAGAATACCATTTTTACTTTGAATTTGTTGTAAATAATCTTCAAAATTTCCATTTTTCAAATATTCTAGAACAAAAATTAATTTTTGTTTAGTTTGGAAACATGATTTTAAATTCATAATATTATTGTGTTTTAAATGAATTAACATATATTGTTCAATAAAAGCTTCTTCACTTTTTCCAAGAATTTCAAGGAAGGTTTTATCTATAATTTTAAGTCCCACTAGATTTAAATTTTTTGTATCTTCTGCTAAATATATTTTTCCATAAGTTCCTTGGCCTATTTTTTTTATTAATTGATAATTTCTTATTTGAGGTAATCCTCTTTTATCATTTCTAACTAAATTTTGCTTGTCTTCTTCAAACATAACTTTCTCAAAAAAATATATTATTTTTATTAAATAAGATGTTTTGATATAAAATTAAAATATTATTTAAATATAATGAATTATTTATTTAATTTTGATAAATTAAATAAGGATTTTTTAAAATTATTTTATATATAATCTCACAAAATTAATCGATCAAAAATTTATTTAACATATTTAAATAAATTATCTATTAATTTTGTGACTTTAAAAGTTATATTTTGTAATTTATTTTGATAATCTTTTGATTCTTTTTTACCATTGAATAAATTATTAGGTTCTATTATCAAAGAAATTTTTTTAGAATTATCTTTCTTTTGAATAGGACTACAATTCAGTTTTTTATGATTTGAAATTGCACTATTACTTTCAAAAGTTGTAGTAATACTATTTGAGGGGACTTTTCTATGTTTTGTTACATTTTTCTTTAAATTAGAATTTGCTTTCTGATTAATAAAAAAATTTGCTAACATATCATTTGCTTTTGGACTATAAAAATTCTTTAATCTTTCAGAATATACTTTTTGATTTTTTTTAAAATCTTCATTATCTATTGTTTGACTTTTACCATCAATATAATCATCTTTTTGAGGTGTGTATAAATAATCATTTAATTTTTGATCTTTGTTTTGATTATTATTTGAATTTTGAAGTAATTTTTTATAATATTCTAATTCTTCTTTTAATTTATTAATTATTTTATCTTTTTCCATTAACATTAATTCATATTTTAACTCTATTTCTGCAGCAGATTTATAAACATTTTTTGGAGGAGTTAAAGTAGTTTTTATGTGATCAATTTTTAATTGAATATTATTACAACTTTGATAATTATTTGGTTGGAAGAGTTTGTTATTATCTATACTTTGGTATAATGAATTATATATATTTTTCTTATTATATTCTCTTACTTTATTTTGATTTGTTATTTCAATATTTTTTATTATATTTGATAGATTTCTGGTTAGAGAATAATATTTATTAGATATATTTATCTTATTTTTATATTTATTATCATCCTTTAAAATAAGATTTTTATTGTCTTTTTTTAAAAATACTTGCTCCCTAAACATTTATCCAAATATTATTTAATAACAAAAAAATTAATATAAAAATCTTTAATTAATAAAAGTAATTATAATTTAAATAAAATGATAACTGAAAATAGTAAACTAGCCAAAATTCTCTCTAACATAAAATCAAAAGACGGAGAGAAAAACTTATTTCAACATTTAAATAAAATGTATGAAATTAAAAAATTAATAAATGATGATATAAAATTCAATGATTTATTTGAAGATATATCCTTAAGAATAAAAGAACAAGGGAAATATATTCTAAAAGAAAAAAATAAGGAAAATTTAGATCCCAAAATATATGAGAATGAAAGAAAGTTATTAACATCAGTTTCAAAAGGAGAAGGAGAAGGAGAAGCAGCTGGGCCAACATCAGTGTCTTTTATACCAGATTATATAGATGTATTTAATAAATTATCATTTAGTGGTGTTGGCTTAAGCACAAAGGAATTATTATTAATAAATAATTCATTAAAAAATTTAGCTTTAACTTTACCAAATGGAAATGTAACATTCTTTGGAAAAATATTCTGTTCTGAAAAAGATTATTATGTTGCAGAGGCAACAGAAGTTGATCCACCTGCAGATGCAAAATACGAAGCAGATATGGAAAAAAGGAAAGAAGATGGTATAAATAGAAATACATTTTATGTGACTAATAATTTATATGATAAATGGGTTGATTTACCTGATGTTAGTCCAAGACAATTAAAACAAAGTCAAATTATAAGATATATATTTACTGGTAATTTAAATAGAAAAATATATACTAATCCCACTTTTGATGGTGAAGAAAGACATTTATTAAGATGTCAATTAGCGAGAATTTATCATGGAGCTAAATTAGTTCCTTCTATTAATCATTATATAGTTGAAGATAAAGAAAATGTATTTAAACAATTAACTCCAAACCAAGAAAAAGTAAAAAGATTTACAAATGAAACTCTAACTTCTACTCTTTATTGGATTCATTATCCTCCAAAAATATTAAAATGTTGTAGAGTATCACATCCTGAACCTCCAGCAGAAGGAGATCCTGAACAATATAAAATTAAAATGAATAGTATTGATCCTTATGGTGATAGAATTTCTCCTTGTGAAAATGACAAATATATTGTTACTAATTTCCAAGGAAGTAAAGATTATTATAAAATTATGCCTTGGAAAATTGAACAATTTTATGAAGATAATATTTACATTAATCCATATATTAATGAAAAACCTGAAGAAGGTGCAGAACCTAAAGAAAATAAATATAATTATTCTGTTGTGACTGTTAAAAGTTTAAGATGGCCTGGTGCTATTAATGCTTATGTAAACGGAGAAACTTATTTCTTTTATTTTGGTAATGGAATGAAAACTGAAGATAATAATAATATTGATTTTAGTTACCAGAAATTCCCTAAAATTCCTGATGATATTCCTGATAAAGTAGATCAAGAAGAACCTCATGATGATAGCATTAATCCTAATCCAGCAGAAAATAAAGAAGAAAAGAAAGAAGAAGAAAAAAATGAAGGATAAAAAAACTTAAATATTTTAAATATTTTTTAAAAATAAATCAAATAAATTTTTAAATTTTAAATTTTTTTATTGATAATATATGATTGGGAAAAAACAGAATTCTATTTTTAATTAATAAAAACAATTAATAATCCAATAATTTATTAATATATCATTTTTTGTGTCTATATGACAGACCTTTCAACGATAAACCAAAAAAAATGGAAAGAAGTTAAAGTTTCTCAAAAGAAAGAAAATGACAAAAATCCAAAAATTAATGTGGAAGAAAAAATAAAATCTTTTTTTCAAAAAGATAGGATAAAAATATATATTTCAATATTATTATTTCTTTTATCAATTTTTTTTTATTATTTAAGTTTAGAAGGATGTTTTAAAGAAGAATATGAATGTCTTGCTTCAAAAAAGATTATATTTTTTAAAATTTTAGCTGTAAAATTAATTATTTCATTCTTTATATCATCATTACTTTTATTTTTCACATCAAAAAATATTCTTCCTAAATTTTTGTTCCCATTTTTTATAGTTATATATATAATAATGACTTTCTGTCAAAATGGATATGATCTAAGAGATCATGGCAGATATAATAGAGAATTATTCCTAATATTTAATATTATTTTATATTGTATTTATCAAATTATATATCTATTCATTATTTATTTAAAAAATAAAAAATATATAAAATGTACGATTTTACTTTCTGTAATTTTAATTCCAATGTTGTTTTATAAAATTAGAACTCAAGATTGTTCTAATTGGGATATTGGAATTGGTAATATAAAAATAAATAATGATATAGAAAAAGATGCATGTAAAATAAAAAAACCAAAATATTGCACAATAGATTTTTTTGATGGAGTATTTGATTTAAGTAAATTTGGCAGTAAAAAATGCGAAGGTAAAGGAGGTAAAAGAGAAACTTTAGAAAGTATATCTACTCAAATAAAAAATAAAGGAAATTACTTTGTTTTCCCAGATGCTAGTACATATACTGGTGAAAGTATGAAAAGTACTTTTCAAAGTATTGTTTTATCAGAAATTGCTCCCGTTAATAATGAAACTTTACAAAATTTCAAAGGTAAACCCGAAGTTTTTTTAAAATTTGATAGTAACAATCATGGAACAGTGGAAATAAAATTACAGAAACAAGATAAATTGTTAGAAGAAAGAAGAAAAATAGCATCAAAAAATAGTGTAAAATATGAGACTATAATATTTATTTATATTGATGCATTATCAAGAAGACATTTCCATAGAAAATTTCCAAAAACAGTCAATTTTTTAAATAAATATTTGATAGACAATAAAAATAAACTTAAACAAGCAAGTTCATATCAATTTTTCAAATATTTAAATTTCAGAGATAATACATATATGAATGTATTGCCAATGTTTTATGGAGGCTCGGTTTATGGACAAACAGGTGGAATAAATATTATAAGACATTTCAAAGAAATAGGTTATATTACAGCATTTACTCAGAATAATTGTGAAAAAGATGCTTTTCAAATTACTGATTGGTCAGCTGAAGGTATCGAATATGAAAACTATGATCATGAAAGTATTTCTTTATTTTGTGACCCAAATTATCATCCCCCTGTCGCAACTTGGAAGGGAATAGGTAAATTTTCTCCGATCAGAAAATGTTTCTATGATTATGATTCTTTCAAATATGTATTTGACTATGGTTATCAATTTTTAAAAGTATATGAAAATGAAAGAAAATTTTTAAGAATGGGAATTATTGATGCTCATGAATCCACTATGGAAGTAGTAAAGTATTTAGATCAACCACTTTTTGATTTTTTAGAATTTGTTATGAATAATTATTTTAATGAAAAAACTGCAATTTTTATTGCTTCTGATCATGGAAATAATATGTTAGGAATAAATTTTATGTTACAAAGCGATGATTTTACCTATGAAAAAAGTTTAGGATTATTTTCTATTATTATTGAAAAAGAAAATGAAAATTTACAATATAATCAACAAAGACTGATTACTGCATATGATATACATGATACTTTATTATATATGGGTAAATATAATGAAAAATATAAATCAAGAGAAAATAAAGGACAAAGTTTATTCGAAAAAGTTGATGGATTAAATAGAACATGTGATAAATATTATAACGACTTTGACGGTGATAGAAATGTATTTTGTACGTGTGTTCCATTTAATGAATAAAAAAATATAAATAAAAAAATAAAATATAAAGATGTCAGTTTCCAAAGAATCAGTATACACTCGAGAAGCAAATAGTAAAGGTATGCCTCCTCCAATTCAAAACTACCACACATCATCTTATTACCCATATCCAGAGCCTAATAAAACTTTTCGTTTAAATCCCTTAGTTTTAGGCTCTTTAAAAACAGTAGATATAGATGATCTTCAACAAATATTTGGAAAAGGAATTCAAGATAAAAGAGATTATGATACTGCAAAACAAATAGAAACTAAAAAAATATTCGATGAAGATTTAGAAATTAAAACTATAAAAGATGCTATTGAACATGCTAAATTAAATCAAACTCGATGTCTTCAAATTCAAGAAAATTTATTTTTAAAAATGCAAAATTTAGTAAAAGATACAGAAGCAGATGATCAAATTTTAAGAAATTTAATAGAAGAGAGAAAAAGAGAAAAAGAAGAAGAAGAAAAAAAACAAAAAGATCGTTTATTAGCAAAAAAAATGATTCAAGAACAAATGTTAGAAAAGAGGAAATTAAAGGAAGAAGAAGGTAAAAAAGAATATGAAAGAGATAAATTAGCAACTTTAAATATAATGGAGCAAATAAGAGAAGAAGATAAAATAAAAAAAGAAGAAGAAGAAAGAAAAAAAGCAATAGCTCGTTCTTATATGGAAAATGCATATGCTGAAAAAGAAGAGAGAAAATTAAAAGAAAAAGAAGATGAAGAAATTGAAAAATTACAAGCAAGAAAATATTACGCTAATCTTGCTAAAAGAGAAGCTGATGAACAAGCAAAAAAAAATGCTATTCAAAATGAAAAAGATAAAATTTTTGATCAATTAGCTGCTGCTGCTGCTAAAAAACAAGCTGAAAATGAATATTGGGAAAATGTTAGAAATGAATTATATATTGAAAAAGAAAATAGAAAAGCAAAAATTAAAGAAATGGAAGAAGCTGCTAAAAGACAAAAACAAAAAGAAGATATGCTTGCTTCTGCTATTCAACAAATGAAATATAAAGAACAAAAAAAAAAAGAAGAAGAAGAAGAAGAAGAAAAATTTAAAAAAAAATTATTAGAACAATTTAAAAATGAAGAAAAATTAGAATTGGATAATATAGAAAAGAGAAAACAAAAAGAAAAAGAATTTTATGATGAAGTTGAAAGATTATGGAAATTAAAATTAGCACAATATCATGCTCAAAAGCAACAAGTATTAAAAGAATTAGAAGATCAAAAAAAAGAAGAAGAAAGAAAAAGAATATTAATAGAAAAAGAGAAAGAGCGTTTAATAAGAGAAAATGAAGCTTTATTAAAAAAATATTATGCAAAAGGATATAATGATATAATTCAATTATTACATCCTGTAAATGGAGATCCAAATTTTAAGAAAAGTGGATATGAGCCAATATATAATAATATATTCGGTAATATAAATCCAAATCCAGCAAGTGCATATCCTAAATATGGTAAAATAAAAAATTTTGTATATGATATTAATATTCAAGATATTCAAAAGAATTTAAATATGGATAATTATCCTATGTATAATGCAACTTTAAATAATGATTATGATTCTTATTGTTCTGAAAATGATTATCGTAATATGGCTTTAAAAAATAAAATGCCTTATATGACTTATGCTGGTGGTCCTCCTTATAAAGAAAGATCCTTTGTTAAAGGAGCTCCAAGAATGCCAAAAGAAATGGAAAAAATAACTATTCCTTATTTAGAAAATGAATATAAGAATAAATTATCTTTAAAAAAAAATGGTATGAAAACTCCTTTATCTGATAAATTTTATCAACCTCAAATTATATATGCTAATGATAATCAATATATGAATCAAATTCAAAGAAATAAAACTATTAATAATTTTTTCCCTACTACAATGAGAAATGATAGTAATTTAAATATTCAAAATAGACCTACTATTTTAGCACAAAATATTCATAGAGATATTTCTATGCCTCAAATTAATCAAAATCAAATTAAAAATAATACTCAAAATATAATTAATAATAATGTTGTTAATCAAGGAAATAATATTTTACCTTCTAGAACTACTTATGGTACTTTTGGTTTACAAAATCAAATTCCAAAAACTCAAAATTATCAATATCAAAAATTAGATAAGGATACTTTTTATAAAACTGGAAATACCTTTTTTGGACAAAGTAATTTCAATAATGTTAATAATAATAATATTGGAGTTCAAGGTAATAACCAAAATGTTTATGTGAGACAACCTGAATTAGTTTAGAAATTTTTCATTTTTTATTTTTTTGATTAAAAAAAAATTTAAATTTTTTTGTTTTATTTAAAATTTATGATTTTTTTTGTTTTTTTGAATGATTTCAATAATTATTTAATTTAAATTTGACTTAGGACTTTTTATAAAATCGAAATATTAAGAATAAATTATTTTTGTATCATTTGTCTTTCTTAGAATTAATTTTTTTAATAATTTTGAAGATAATTTAATGTTTATTTCTTTTTTTTTATAAAACCAAAATTTAAATACCTTAATTTTATTTATTAATTATCATTTTTATTTTATTTTTTGTATTAAGTAACCATTATCCATAATAAATATCACATTTATTATTATAATTATTTTAAAAATGCCAATAAATTAAATTTATACTTTTATGAAATATTTTTTTTTTTATTTTAAAAACTTTTAAATGTAATTTAATTTTTTATAATATATTTTTA
>JAEEGI010030953.1_pt1 | contig 10033 bp, 9 predicted proteins | sample 8958751 | NCBI WGS metagenome assembly JAEEGI01 (sample SAMN16246545, study PRJNA631951) | gut metagenome | biome: gut microbiome; feature: rumen; material: KS-attached | host: Bos | place: Iran: Karaj | collected 2018-10 | reverse complement strand
ACTTCGGCGGCCTACCTCGCCGCGGAAGGAACAGAACCCCCGGAAAACTACCGTAGCAACAAATTCCAGCAGTTCAGGCTTCGGATCCTGAACGATTTTGCGGGAGACATATGGAATCTCGTCAAGGGCCTCAAGCCTACAGCGGCCGTATGTTTCAGCCCCAACAATTACCCGTGGTGCCTCAATAACCTGATGCAGGACTGGCCTACCTGGGTGGCGGAAGGACACGCCGACCTGATAAGTGTGCAGTGTTACATCCCCGCCAATTATGAGAATTACGTAACGCTGTCCTTACGTTATGTGGACAGAACCAAGTTGAATCCGGTAATGATTCTTAAGAACGGAAGCAAGATCCTTTCTGAAGAGGATATCAGAAGCGAACTCGCAGTCAACCGTAAGATGATGACTTGCGGAGAATCTCAGTTCTGGTTCGACGGAATCAAGGAACGTGCGGATCTTTTCCGCGAACTATATCCCAATAAAGCTGTAAACCCGCTATGATGAAACGTTATTTAGCCGCTTTTGCTCTGCTGGCTTTCCTGCTGGCAGGATGTAAGGATAACAATCCTACTCCCACTCCGGAACCCGAACCGAAGCCGGAGCCTGAGGTTCCCGTTTTCGCAGCTCCTACTAATCTTAAGGTAGAGACTCCGGACGGTATTTCAGCCGTCCTTACCTGGGAGAACGCCTCTACAGAATACGACGGAGTAGAGGTCCAGAAAGCAGGCCCCTCGGGTAAATATAAGATGATGGGCAACGTCCCTGCCGGAGTTTTCACCTTCTCGGATCAGGATTTCTCGGAGAACGGAAAGTACTCCTACCGTATCTGTACCTTCAAGGGAAACACCTACAGCGACTATGCTATTGTAGACTTTACTATTGACGGTATTCCTGAGCCCACCCCTACTGTCAGCGTCACCTCGATGAACAATGAACCGAATATGCTGGTCATCAATTATACTGTAACGGATGATCTTGGCGGTTCGGTCAAGAACGGTATCGTATGGACTACAGACTCAACTGATCCTACGCTTGAAAATGGCGAGTCCTTCGAATATTGGAAGAATCTGCGCAAGGGCGCCAGCGGACTAGGTATCCTGATGAACCCTGCAGTTCCTGTAAAGGTCAGGGTCTACGCCAAGTCTATCACCGAAGGTACTGTAGGCTATTCGGAGGTCATCGATGTTACCCCGGCCGAGCAGCCAGCCCCCTACAATGTTTCTTACGAAGACATAACTCCTTCCGAACTCCCTTCGGAAATCAAGGTCTACAAGGCCCATACGACTGTAACCGGACACCCGCTCAACATCTGGTACTCAATTGCCGATCTTTCTACCGGCAATGTAACCCTGAGAACTATCTGTACCGACTCAGGTAAACAGAAATCGAGTGCGATGGCAAAGGCCCAGACCGAAAATCCCTATGTCTTCGTCAATGGAGGTTATTTCGGAGGAAATGCTTCGGTCAGCTATGTCCTGGACAAGGGAGTACAGAAAGCAGAGAACGAGTCGTTCCTCGCCCGCAAGAAGTCCTATTATGTCTCCAGAGGAGTTTTCGGTGTTACTTCCGATGCCAAGAGTTCAGTCAACTGGAGGTTCGGACGCAGCGTCTCGGGTGGCCCTTACTTCTACGATACTCCTATTCCTCAGATAGACGGCGCACCGGAGCTTTCTCCTTCGAAGACTTTCCCTTCACCGGCTATCGACCCCGGCTACTACAGCGCTATCGGAGGCGGCCCCGTACTCGTGAAGGACGGAAAGATCAGGATCAATTTCCTGATGCTGGACGATGTCTATCTGTCTAACTTCGAACTTTTCCCTTCCGATATATTCAATAAGTCTACCCGTCAGCCCAGGACGGCTATCGGCTGTACAGCAGACGGTAAGGTAGTCCTGATGGTGGTAGACGGCCGCAATACCGGCGTCAGCGAGGGAGTCATTCTTACTGACCTCGCCCGCCTGATGACCGGAGTCGGTTGCGTGGATGTTATGAATCTCGATGGTGGCGGTTCGTCTGTGTTCTGCGTAGGATCGGCGATGACCGTACTGAACAGACCTACAGACGGTACTGAAAGAGCTGTCGTTTCAGCAGTAGGATTCGCAAAGAAATGAGAGTAGCTGTCGTCATACTTAACTGGAACAACCTGGATTACTTGAGGCTCTTTGTCCCGGGTATCCTCTCTTCGTTGGGTCCGGACGACAAACTCTTTGTTGCAGACAGCGGGAGTACAGACTCTTCGCTGGATTATCTTAAGGAAAACCATCCCGAGGTGGGGCTCATCCTTCTCGGGAAGAATTACGGATTCGCGGAAGGCTATGACCGTGCGCTTGAAACCATCAACGACGCCGAGTACTTCCTTCTGCTGAATTCCGATATAGAGGTGGGGGAGAACTGGCTCGAACCGCTCGTACGGTGGATGGAAAACCATCCGCGGTGCGGCGTCTGCGGGCCGAAGCTCCACGCGCTGGACCCCGACGGCCACGGCGGCTGGGTCCGCGCAGACCGCTTCGAATATGCAGGCGCCGCGGGCGGATGGCTGGACTATTATGGGTTCCCGTACTGCAGGGGGCGTGTGCTCCAAAAGGTGGAGATGGACCAGGGCCAGTATGACGATCCTGCGAAGGTGTTCTGGATCACTGGCGCTTGCCTGATGGTGCGCTCGAAAGTCTGGCGCGAGCTCGGTGGGCTGGACCGTGAGTTCTTTGCCCATATGGAAGAGATCGATTTCTGTTGGCGCGCTCAGATAGCGGGCTACGAAGTCTGGACGGTCCCGGAAGCGGTGGTGTGGCATATCGGCGGGGGCACCCTGTCGCCGGCATCGCCCCTGAAACTGAAGCTGAACTACCGGAATTCGGAGTGGATGCTCCGAAAGAACCTGCCGGCGACCCTCGGCCCCCGCAAGGCTCGCGCCCGGATAGCGGTAAGACGACTGATCGATTTCGCGACCCAGGTGGCGTACCTGCTGCAGGGTAAGCTCCCGTATGTAAGGGCCGTGTCCGAAGCCCGCCGTGAGGCCGGAAAAAGGCAGGTCGTCCCTACTGAGGCCGGGGCAAAGGTAGCGCTCACGAATGTAAGGATTATTGCTGCGTGGGCCTTCAGAGGCAAAAAAGTATTCGATTATTTGAGAAGATATGAAAGTAGTAATTGACGGAGCCGGTGAGGTTGGATCACACCTCGCCAAATTGCTCTCCAGGGAGGGTAATGAAGTAACCGTGATGGATAACGACGAGAAAAGACTCGAAGCTATTTCCAATACGGCCGATGTAGGTGCGGTGGAAGGAGAGCCGAGCTCGATAGCCGCTATGAGAAGGGCGGGAGTAGACGAGGCAGATCTCTTCATCGCCGTCTTTCCCCACGTAAACCAGGAGGTTAACCTCATCGCCTGTATGTTCGCAAAGAAGCTTGGCGCGAAGAAAGTCGTTGCCCGTATCCACAACGATCTGCTCGGCGCAGAGCCGAAGAAGATGATACGCGAGACGGGAATCGATATGACATTCTGTCCGGAGAAGATTGCCTCGGACGTTATAGTCAGCCATATTAAGCGGGGACTCAACTCGGATACCCTCGATTTCGTAGGAGGTAAACTTCAGCTAGCAGTCTTCAGGATGGGTGAGGAAAGTCCTATCCTGGATACTAAACTGATTGACTTCGTGCAGGAATTCTCTGTTGAGGAGGCCTCCCAGTTCCGCGTAATCGCTATTACCCGTGATGAAAAGACTATTATCCCGCGCTTCGACACTAAGTTCAAGTACGGCGATATAGTCTATATAATGATAAAGAAAGCCGGGCTTAAGAAACTTACCAGCTATCTGGGTGTCAGCGACATAGACGTAGACAAAGTAATGATAGTCGGCGGCGGTACGGTAGGTACTATGACCGCGGCCTCGCTCTTCGGCGATGTCGAAGATATCAAGGTTATCGAGGTCAACCACAACCGCTGTGTCGAGGTCGATGAAATCCTGGACGACAGCATCCTGGTAGTAAACGGCGACGGACGTAACCCTGACTTCCTCGTGGAGGAGGGAATTATGAGCTACGACGCCTTTGTAGCTGTAACCGGAAACGACGAAGCCAATATCCTTGCCTGTGTAGCAGCGAAGAAATTCGGTGTGCCGCGTACTATCGCCGAGGTTGAGAATATCGAATACGTAAGCCTCGCTGAGGAGATGGGTATCGACCTGGTAGTCAACAAGAAACTCTCTTCCGCCAGCCTCATCTTCAAGATGACCCTTAGCGACAAGGCTAAGTTCATCCGTTATATGAGCGGTACGAAGGCGGAAGTCCTGGAATATACCGCCGCGAAGGACAGCGCAATAACTCGCTCGAAGCTTCGCGATATAGACTTCCCGGAAGGCGCTGTAGTCGGCGGAGTACTCCGCGATCAGGACGCCTTTATCGCGGTCGGTGATACGGTCATCCAGGACGGCGACAGGGTAGTAGTGTTCGCCCTGCCAAGCGCAATCAAAGCAGTAGATAAAATGTTTAAATAATACTTACTATGGGAATTCGTGAACAATTTGCATCCCTGGATGCGGTAAACCTGAACCTAGGCAGCGGTACCGGTCTTGTAATGAGCATCGTGCTCGGCCTCATTATGTTTGGTATCGCCTTGAATATCAAGGCATCTACCCTTAAGGAAGTATTCGTAAAGCCTAAGTCCATCCTTACTGGAGTTGTGCTTCAGTGGATAGGCCTGCCCCTCGTGACCTTCCTTCTGATTATGATCCTGAATCCGATCCTTACCCCTATGGTATGTCTCGGAATGTTGCTGGTTGCAAGCTGCCCCGGAGGCAATATCTCCAACTTCATGAGCACCTTTGCGAAGGGCAACATCGAACTGTCTGTCAGTATGACAGCCGTAGCAACTATAGCGGCCCCTGTCATCACTCCCTTCAACTTCTGGTTCTGGGGTAATCTCTACCTCAAGTATGCCGGAAAGGTAGGAGAACTGACTATCCCTCAGCTCGTCATTCCTTTCAAGGATATCTTCGTTACGGTATTCCTCATCCTTGGAGTGCCTATCATCCTGGGTATGCTCTTTGCCCATTACCTGCCGAAAGCGGCCGAAAAGATGAAGAAACCTGCATCAATTTTCTCGCTCGCCGTCTTCGGTGTGATGGTCCTCGGCATGTTCATCCCGAACTGGCAGCTCTTTGTCAAGTACATCATCTTCATCTTCGTCCTCGTCCTGATCCACAACGCCTGCGCGTTCGGAACCGGCTTCGGCGGAGCAACCCTTATGAAGCTCCCGAAGAAAGACAGAAGATCTGTCACTATCGAGGTAGGTATACAGAATTCCGGCCTCGGACTTACCCTTCTTCTCAATCCGGCTATTTTCAAGCCTGAGATCTGGAATAATCCCGAAACCGGAATTTTGTACGGAGGTATGCTCTTCGTCACCGCCTGGTGGGGAATCTGGCATATTATCTCCGGACTTACTCTAGCGAGTATCTTTAGGGCAAAGAAACTGCCCGAAGAGACAGCCTAGTCTTTTACAGACTCTACTTTACCACTGAAATGGAGGGTTTTGCCCGCCATAGGGTGGTTGAAGTCCATCGCGACGGTGTCTTCTTTCACCGCTGCGACCTTTCCCTGTACTACCTGGCCCTGCTGGTCCAGCATAGGGATGGTGCGTCCTACTACGAGGAGGTCACGACGGACCTGCCCGTCGACAGTAAATGCGCTGATAGGGAGGTCGATGATGTAGTTCGGGTCCGAGACGCCATAGCCCTCTTCGGGCGAGAGAACGAACTCGAATGACTCACCGACTTCCTTACCCTCTACCTCTTCTTCAAAGCGGGGAAGGAGCATTCCGGTGCCGTGGACATACTCAAGGGGCTTGTCGGAGCCGGCCTGATCGGCTACTTCACCGTCTACGATCAGGGTGTAGCTGAGAGCTACCTTTTTGTTCTTTTCTACTTTCATTATCCATTAAAATTAACGTTGTCAAAAGCGATGGTTGGAATCAGTTTCGCGGCGCAAAGTCTGGCGTCCTCTCCGGCCGCGATAAGATTCTTCCACAGTTCCAGGAAGTTGCCCGTAATGAGCATTCCGCTTACCGGACCGGTTATGACTCCCTTTTCGAAGCGGAATCCTTCTATCCCGTAGGAGAAATCGCCGGTAGCGGAGTTGCAGTTTCCGCCGTTGAAACCGGTAACGAGGATGCCTTCGCCGCACTTCTTGAGGATCGAGTCCAGGTCTTTTGCGTCGCCGAAAGGCATCAGGTGGGCCCGCGAGCAGTCTTCTACAGTGGGCTGGAGCCCCATCTTCTTAGAGATGTAGGTGTTGATAAAGTATTCCTTTACGACTCCGCCCTCGATGACGGGCCCCGGCGAGGTCGCAACCCCCTCCGAATCGAAGAGACGCGAGCCGGACTGGCCCTTGATGTGGGCGTCGTCAAGTATCGTAAGCCCCCCGCTGAACATTTTCTTTCCGAGCGAACCGTTCATAAACGAATTCCCCTGCTGGAGGGAATAGCCTCCGAGCGCGTTCAGGACGGGCGTAACGAGCTTCGAAGCTACATTCGATTCGACCACCATCTTGTATTTCCCGCCCGCGAAAGGCCGGGTCCCAATCTGCGCCGCTGCGCGGCAAACGGCCGTCGTCCCTACCTTATCGAGCTTCAACCCGCTTCTCGAAGGTGACGATTCCCACCAGAAGCCGCTGTACTTAGCCCCATCCGTTGCCTCGACCGTCACCTCGACCCCGTATTCGAACGAAGTCTCTTTGTGGCGGCAGAAAAGGCCATTGGAATCTAGCGTCACCGCATCGAATTCGGAATCGCTGTATTCGCCCTCTTCGGAAATCAGCCGGTATTCGGGAGTATCGGGCATCCGGCCCGTGACGGCTGCCTCGAGCGCCAGATCTCTGCGCTCTTTGGCCGTAACCTTCGAATATTCAACGTCATAGAGGCCCAGTTCGTCTCCGTTCACGGCGCTCTTGCAGCAGCGGGCAGGGTCCGGCAGGTCGCGCAGTGTATCCTCGGCGAGGATACGCGTCATCGCGACCGCGCTGCGGACAAACGCCCGCAGGCTCGCCTCGTCCAACTGGTTGGTAGAGAAGGTGCCGAAGCGCCCGTCTACGAACAGAGTCAGCGAAAGCCCGCGGTCCAGGCAGTGGGACACTTTGTCTATCTCGCCGTCGAGGGTAGAGATAATATCGGAGACGCTCTTCGAAAGACAGACCCTGCTCTTGAGGGCGCCTTCTTCGGAGGCCAGCTTCATCGCCAGGCGGGCGAGTTCAAGTTCGTAATTCTCTATCATTGTGCGCCTCCTACCGTTAGATTCTCAATAAGGACCGAAGGGATTCCGCAGCTTACCGGAGCGCTCTGCCCCTTGCCGCAGGTCCATCTTCCCGGGTCTACCTTCAGATCCCCGGCTACTGCGACTATGTCCGCGAGAGCCTGGGGACCATTGCCTATTATGTTTATATCCTTTACGGGCATCGTAAGCCGCCCGTTTTCAATCAGATAGCCGCTCTTTACATAGAAGGTGAAATCGCCCTCTCCGATCTTTACTTCGCCGTTGGCGAATTCATCGACATAGATTCCGCTGCCCGCCATCTTGATAAGGTCTTCGACCGTTCCGTCCGCGCCGTTTTCCATATAGGTCGAGCGCATACGGGGGATAGGATGGTAGCGGAACGACTCGCGGCGGCCGTTGCCGGTCGGGGCCACTCCGTAGTAGGCGGCGCTGATGCGGTCGTGGAGATATGAGGTCAGCACGCCGTCCGTGACCATATAAGTCTTCTGGCCGGGCACTCCTTCATCGTCGTAGTTGCAGCTGCCGCGGAAGAAGGGGAGGGTAGCGTCGTCGACTATGTTGATTCCCTTGCGGCATACCTGCTGCCCGATCTTGCCCGCGAAGACAGACTGGCCCTTGCGGTTGAAATCGGCTTCGAACGCGTGGCCCATCGCTTCGTGGAGTAGGATTCCGGACGCTCCCGCGCCCATCACTACACTCATCCTGCCTCCGGCGGGGCGGCGCGCTTCGAACATAGCGTCGATCCCGGCAGTCGCTTCGGCTGCGACCTGGGATATGAGCTCATCAGTGAAGAATTCCACTCCCATTCGGAAACTGCGGGAGGCGCTCTTTGTCTGGACCGAGCCCTTGCTCTGGTAGACTACCTGCACGCTCAGGCTTGCGATAGGACGCAGGTCTGAAGTGAGCTCGCCCAGGGAGTTGTACATCAGGATTTCGCTGACTGAATAGCCCAGGAGGGCGATTACTTTCGCGACTCGGCTGTCTTTTGCGCGGATCAGGCTCTCGAGTTTATGCAGGCCCGGGAGGAAGTCCGCCGGGTTCGCGAGGCGCCAGTCGCGGGACATGGGGTAGAAATTGTTGTCATGCCCGACGGTTGTTCCGTCATGCCCGACCCCGATCGGGCATCTAGACCCCCGATCAGGTCGGGGGTGACTTGTGACGCCACGCCGTGTGTGACCGCTTATCGCCCCAGCAGCCCTTGCCGCTTCGAGCAGCGAGCGCATATCGGTAGATTCTGAGTATGCGTAACCTGTCTTTTCGCCTTCGAGGACGCGGATTCCGCAGCCGTAGTCGTTGGTGTAGCCGCCGGAAGAGACTTCTCCGTCTCGCAACATAAGGTTGCTGACGGTAGTATTCTCAAAGAAAAGATCACAGTAAGAGCCGCCGGAGCGGAGAGCCTCACTGATCAGGGTCTCCAGGTCCGTCTTCCGGATAGCAAACGTTTCTAATGCTCTTGTATCGCTCTTCATCACGGATGAATGTGTCTGTTTTATTCCCTTCGGCGATTACCGTAAAGGGGGTCTTGCTGTTGTCTGCCAGAACCCAGCGGTCGCTTTCAGGGGCATAAGTTTCAAAGAAGTACTTCAGGCCCATCACATAGCGCCTGCGAATAGTATCTTCCGGGATGTTGTGGCCTCCGGCCTGAACTCTCGCCTGAACTCTCTTGATTGCGAGCTCGGGGGTTTTCAGCCAGAAATACAGTAGGGTGACTGTGTAGCCCAGGCTCTTTGCTTCGCGGATTATGTTCAGCAGCGAACGCGTCGCAAGAGTAGTCTCAATGCTGAAGTCCGCTTTCTTCGAGAGCAAATACCTGATTTTCAGGAGCATATAGCGGCTCGCAGAGACCGAGGCGCTGGACGGGTCGAAGGGCGACAGGCTCTTTGCAAACTCGTCTGAGTTGACAAATTCGCGGCATTCGAGCATCTCCGGAAGAAGGGTGTACGAGGCAGTCGTCTTCCCGGAGCCGTTACATCCTGAAAGTATATACAGTCTAGGCATCCTTTCTTGTCACCCCATATCCGAACAGTGCAAAATCGCCCTTCACCGGATCATCGGGCCATATTTCTTTGAATGCGTCAGTTATCTGCTGCGCAGTAACTATATCTTTCTGTTTTCTGTTTGTCAGCCCAAGCGCTGCGGCCTGGGTGTAGACGTGGACATCCAGGGGAATAATAAGGTCTGCCGGACTCGTTTTCTTCCACAGTCCCAGGTCCACCTTACCGTCGTCCCTGACCATCCACCTTCTCATCATATTGATCTTCTTGTTCGCCGCCCTCTTATCCTCCTTCTGCCTGAATATCGTCGTTCTTATTTCGTCAACTGACAAACTCTCCAAACTCCTTGAATTGGCGGCCTTATAAAAATGAAATAGATGATTACAGATCTGAGCGATTTCAGACCATTTGATGGTGCGGTGGAGGGAGGTGTTGTCGTCGCGATAGTCGTGGGCCATTATGTAGTCGTAGGGGTGCCACTGCATTTCGTCGAAAAGGCGGTTGCAGTCGCGCACGATCATGGCCCTGCGACCCCAGGCGAGGTGGGCGGAGAAAATGGCGGCTATCTCGATATCCTGAAGCGAAGCCCCGTTCTCGAGGAACTTACGCGGGAAGGCTATAGGATCTTCGAGAAAGTAGACTGGGTCGTTGTAGGTCTCGGCCCAGTCTATGAGTTGCTGCTTCAGTTCTTCTTTCATTCGGGTATGTTTGCAAGAACTTCCTTAAGATACTCCCAGACGATGCCTATCGAAGGGAGGTAGGTGCGTTCGTCGGGGG
>JAEEGI010030948.1_pt1 | contig 10033 bp, 8 predicted proteins | sample 8958751 | NCBI WGS metagenome assembly JAEEGI01 (sample SAMN16246545, study PRJNA631951) | gut metagenome | biome: gut microbiome; feature: rumen; material: KS-attached | host: Bos | place: Iran: Karaj | collected 2018-10 | reverse complement strand
CAACTCCATTTCCGACTGTGCCTCTGGGAGGTTGTCCTGCTGGCGGAAGCGAATGCTCTCGGGCACATCGGCATAGAGGTCGTCGAGCGACTTTACGCCCGACTTCTCAAGCATCGCCTGCAGGTCTTCGTCGGTATGTGGGAAATACTTGTACATTGAGTTGAGAGTTTAGAGTTTAAAGATGGTGAATAGTTCATAGGTAATAGCTCTTGACCCCACAAAGTGAAATCATCGACTATCCACTATCAACTATCCACTATCAACTACTGTTTATTTGCAGATGGCCTCGTAGGCGGCAGCATCCATGAGGTTGTCGAGGTCGGCCTTGTCGGAAAGCTCAACCTTGATAATCCAGTTCTCGAAAGCATCCTGGTTGATGAGCTCGGGCTCGTCCTCGAGGGCTTCGTTCACCTCAACGACGGTTCCGCTGACGGGAGAGATAAGGTCGCTGGCAGCCTTCACGCTCTCTACGGCGCCAAACTCTTCGCCTGCCGTTACCTCGTCGTCGACCTCAGGCATGTCAACATAAACGACGTTGCCAAGTGCATGCTGTGCATAGTCGGTGATACCCACATAGCCGAAGTCGCCTTCGACGCGTACATACTCGTGTGACTCGCTGTAGTAGAGTCCTTTAATTACTTTTGCCATAATTCTTTTTACTATTTAAATTGATGATTAATGATTTTGTTTTTTTTGCGGGGGGAGTGTAGGAGTGGAGGAGGGTGGGAGTGTAGACAATAGCCAGGCTCGCGACACCCTTCCCAAGTTCCCTGGTCTTGAGGGTAGGCTCCTTACTTCTTGTAGTGCTTGTCGTAGAAGCGCTTCTTGACGACGACGCCCGGGAAGGTCTTCTTGCGAATCTGAATCTCGAGCTCGGTGCCCAGCTTGGCATGCGGAGTATCAACGAGTGCCATGCAAACGCTCTTGTCGACCGACAGACAGTGGTAGCCGGTGGTGACCTCGCCAACCTTCACGCCGTCCTTCAGCACAGCATAGCCGTGACGGGGGATAGCCTTGTCTTGCAGCTCGATGCCGATGACGCGCTTGGCAACACCGTTTGCCTTCTGCTCAACGAGTGCTTCCTTGCCGATGAACTCGGGCTTGTCGAGCTTGCAGAACATCGACAAACCAGCCATCACGGGCGAGATTTCAGCTGAAAGTTCGTCGCCATAGAGGGGCAGACCCACCTCGAAGCGCAGCGTGTCGCGACAGCCCAGTCCGCAGGGCTTGCAGCGTCCGCTCTCCATCAGCTTGTCCCACATCTGGCGGATGAGGTAGTGTGAGGCATAGATCTCGAAGCCGTCTTCACCCGTATAGCCTGTGCGGCTGATGATGATGGTCTCTTCGTTCACATCGAGCTTCTTGCCGGTGTAGAACTTCAGGTCCTTGCAAGCCAGCCCGAGCACTTCCTCGCAGACGGCCTCGGCCTCCGGACCTTGCACGGCCAGCTGTCCGTAGTAGTCGGAGACGTGTTCGAAAGTGACGTTGAAGCCTTCGAGATGCTCCTGCATCCATGCCACGTCCTTGTCGATGTTGGCGGCATTGATGACCAGGAAGAACTCCTCGGCAGCCATCTTGTAGACCAGCAGGTCGTCGACGGTGCCGCCGTCGGGGTAGCACATCATGCCGTAGAAGATCTGCCCGTCGGGGGCGTCTTTCACATCGTTGGTGAAGATATGGTTGACGTAGCGCTCGGCATCAGGACCAGTGATGAGCACTTCGCCCATGTGGCTCACGTCGAAGACGCCGCAGGCCTGACGTACTGCCTGATGCTCGTCGGTGATGTTTGAATACTGAATAGGCATGATGAATCCGCCAAAAGGAGACATCAACGCACCCATTGCAACATGTTTGTCATAGAGACAGGTTTTCTTTTCTTCCATTGGTTTAAAGTTTTATTGGGTTTTATAATTAAGTATCAATTGTATGAAAGCCTCTTTCGAGAGGTTCAGAATGATGTTGTCGAGTCGCTCCGGCAGGGCACTTGAGATGCTTTCTGCGTCGAGCTGGACTCCCTTCAGGGGCTTGAGCAGCTGCCCGTCGAGGTCGCCCACGAGGAAATAGTCGCCCACGAGATTGATGTCCTTGATGCAACTGCCTTTCACCTGCATCCTCACCTCAAGTTCGCCCACGCCTTCCACACGCTGTCGGCGAATGGTGGAGTAGGTGGGGTTGTTGCCAACGATGAACGACTCGCTGAGGTATTCTTCCTCAATGGCCTCCACGGCTGCGATGTCCTGCTCGGTGAGAACTAGTTCCCGGTTGCAGAGCGTGCTCTTCACGAACTCCTTGAACTCGCCGATGGTCAGGTCGGTGTGGTCCTTCAGCAGCGCAATGTGTTGCCGGACACTCTTCACCCCCTTGCTCACCAGCTTCTCGTCGCTGGGCGTGATGGCTCCCACCATGTTTTCCATGTTCGTGTCGAAGAGCATCGTGCCATGAACAATGCTGTGTCCCGGTATGTGATAGAACGCGTTGCCCGACACCTTCCGGCCGTCGATGAGAATGTCGTTACGCCCACTGGTCTTTGCGTCGATGCCCAGTTTGCAGAGCATCAGCGCCACGAGGTTGATGTAGCGGTTGAAGGTGAAGTTCACCTGTTCGTCGCGTGTGATGTAAGAGAACATGATGTTCGACATGTCGGCATACACACACCCGCCTCCGCTTTTGCGGCGAAAGGTGGCAATGCCGTGCTCGCGACAGTACTCCAGGTTGACTTCTGCCTCGATGACCTGGTTGCGACCGAAGATGACGCTCGGTTCCACCTGCCACATGAAAAAACAGTCGTCGTCCGTGTTCAGATGGCGAGCAACGTGTTCCTCCAATGCAAGATAGAAGCTCAGCTTTCGGGGCTGATGGCTGGGGAGCGTTATGTAAATCATTCCCTGTTTATCAGGTATTTTATACTTGTTTTCCTTCTTCGTTTGCAAATTTACGCTTTTTCGGTCGAATAGAGAAATTATTTACCCGTTTTTTATCGCCAGCGACTATTAAAAAATGTTTCTCTTGTGCATTGTCGGAAACGGAACTTCAGTGAAATCGGACGGCAATAGACGAAAATACCCAGCAAAAGCATTGACTTTTGCCGGGTAGACAAGGTGTATGGCGATGTGCGAAATGTTTATTGTCCGAGCAGGAACTGCTTGAAGTCGGCGAAATCCTTGCTCATGGGAATGCTCTGCTTCTTGCCTTTCATGAAGTTGGCAAGGCGCTCGGGAATAGGTAGGTCGATGCCGAGGACGCTGTCGACGGTTTCCTTGAACTTCGCGGGATGTGCCGTTTCGCAGAAAATGCCGATTTCACCGGGCTTCAGCTGATCCTCGATGGCCTGGTAACCGCATGCTCCGTGGGGGTCGAGCACATAGCCGGTCTCGGCATAGCAGCGGCGCATGATGTCGCGAATCTCATCGTCGCTATAAGTTGCTCCGCTGATGAGCGAGGTGATGCGCTGGTGGGTTTCAACCGGTGAGAGCTGCTGATGCTTCGAATAGAGGTCGATGATGCGGGCAAAGTTGCTGGGATCGCCGACATCCATCGCGTTGGCAAGTGTCTGCTGCGATGCTCTTGGCGAATACTGCCCCGTGAGCAGATACTGATAGAAGATGTCGTTGGCGTTGTTGGCTGCGATGAATCGCTTCACGGGCAATCCCATCTGGTGTCCGAACAAGGCGGCACAGATGTTTCCGAAATTGCCACTTGGCACGCATACGACAAACTCACGTAGCTCTCCACTTTCCTTCTGAAGCTTCATGGCTTGCGCAATGGCGTTGAAGTAGTAGAACGCCTGCGGGAGGAAGCGAGCCACGTTGATGCTGTTGGCCGACGTGAGCTGCATGTGGCGGCAGAGCTCTTCGTCCATGAAGGCATTCTTCACCAGTGCCTGGCAATCGTCGAAAACGCCGTCTACCTCAATGGCGGTGATGTTCCGCCCGAGTGTTGCGAACTGGCTCTCCTGAATTTTGCTCACCTTTCCTTTGGGATAGAGCACGTAGACGTGTATGCCTTCGACACCGAGAAATCCGTTGGCAACGGCCGAGCCCGTGTCGCCACTTGTTGCAACGAGCACGTTGACGGTGGCCCCTTTCGGCTTATCAGATGCCTTGATAAAGTATTGCAGGAGTCGCGCCATGAAGCGGGCACCAACATCCTTGAAGGCCAGCGTCGGTCCATGAAAGAGCTCCAGCGAATAGATGTTGTCCTTTACCTTGACGATGGGGGTCTCGAACGAAAGCGTGTCGCAGACAATCTGCTTCAGGGCTTCTGCCTCGACATCTTCTCCGAAGAAGGCTTGGGCCACTTGGCAAGCAATCTGCTGGAACGACATCTCGGGCATCTGCTCGTAGAACTCCTTGGGTAGTGGGGTGATGGATTCGGGCATATATAAGCCTCTATCTTCAGCCAGTCCTTTCACGACGGCTTTCTCGAGTGTGGCGATAGGGGCACGCCCCTGTGTGGAATAGTATCTCATTGCGTTATTTGTTGCTAAATGTTCATCAATGTCTTCATAAACTCTTGAAGGCGGAGCAGTCCGTAGGCACCGCTGACACAGGACACTTCGTCGTAGCTGGTGACGCTGTCGGGCTCGATGCCTTTATAGTAGATGAGGAAGGGCACGGGCTCGCTCACATGTGTACGCACCTCGACGGGCGTCGGATGGTCGGGCAGAACGGCAATGCAGACGGGTTCGTCCCATTGGCTGACGGCCTCGTAGACAGGCTTTACGATGCGGCTGTCGAGGTTCTCAATGGTGCGAATCTTCAACTCCAGATTGCCATCATGACCTGCCTCGTCGCTTGCTTCCACATGCACATAGACGAAGTCGTCGTTGCGCAATGCCTCGATGGCTGCCGCTGCCTTACCTTCGTAGTTGGTGTCGGCCAAGCCTGTTGCACCGTCAACGATGATGTTTCGCAGACCGGCATAGTGTCCGATGCCGCGAATGAGGTCGACGGCAGAGATAACGGCGCCGCTCTTCACCTGCGGGAACTGCTGCATGAGTGTCTGCATCTTCGGACGATAGCCGCCTCCCCAAGGCCAGACGCAGTTGGCTTGTCGCTCGCCTCGCTCCGCACGTGCCTTGTTGAAGGGATGCTCGGCCAGGAGAGCCTGCGATTTCACGATGAGCATCGTGAGCAGGTCGGCGGTTTCTTGTGCCTCAGGCGTCAAGGCAACGGGCAGCAGTTTCTCCCATTCTTCGTTTGGATGATCGTGGGGTGGGGCGCAGTCTACATTCTTATTGCCGTTGCTGACAACGAGCAGATGCCGATACTGGATGCCCTTGATGAAGCGAACACGGTTCTTTCCAAAACGGCTGACGATTTCCGGGTCGTTTGAAAGCTTTTCGTTCAGATACTCGATGAGTGGTCCGGCATCTTCTGTTGAGAGGTTTCCGCCGTTGTGTGTGATGATGAGTCCGTTCTGCACGTTGATGATGTTGCAACGCAACGCGAAGTCACCAGGCTGCATCTCGTAGCCAATGGAAGCTGCTTCAAGCGGTCCACGCCCTTCGTAAACCTCGTTCAGATCATAGCCGAGAATGGCTGCGTTGGCCACTTCCGACCCTGGTTGGAATCCGTCGGGAATGGTGATGAGTCGCCCTGTACGGCCCATACGTGCAAGCATGTCCATGTAGGGGGTGTTGGCGTATTGCAACAGCGTCTTTCCCCCCAGCCGCTCAACGGCATGATCGGCCATACCGTCGCCTAATATAATAATGTGTTTCATCGAAATGTCGGGTTGTGAGGGTTAAATATTGGCTATCGACATGATGTTGGCAAACACACCTGCAGCCGTCACGCTGGCTCCGGCTCCGTAGCCCTGAATGAGCATCGGGAACTCTTTATAGCGTTCGGTGGTGAGCATCACGATGTTGTTGGAGCCTTGCAGATTGTAGAAGGGATGCCCCTGCGATACAGCTTGCAAGCCAACTTGTGTGCGTCCACCTTCCATCGTTGCCACGAAGCGCAGGCGTTTGCCTTCTTCCTCCAATTGACGTCGGCGTGTCTCGAAGCCCTCGTCGAGCTCTGGCAGTCGCTCCCAGAACGATTCCACGCTTCCGCTGAAGAATTCTTCAGGAATAAAGAGATGCTTCTCCACGTCGGATTGCTCCACTTGGTAGCCAGCCTCGCGCGTGAGGATGACGAGTTTGCGAATGACGTCGGTACCGCTCAGGTCGATGCGTGGGTCGGGTTCGCTATAGCCTTCTTCCTTCGCGCGCCTTACCGTCTCAGAGAACGGCACTTCGGCAGAGAGTGCATTGAAGATGTAGTTGAGCGTTCCCGAGAGAATGGCCTCAATTTTCAGAATCTTGTCGCCGGAGTTGCAAAGGTCGTTGATGGTTCCAATAATGGGCAGACCAGCGCCGACATTCGTTTCGAAACGGAACTTCACGCCACGCTCCATTGCTGTCTGCTTCAAGAGTAGGTAGTTGCCATAATCTGACGAGGCTGCTATCTTGTTGGCTGTAATCACGTTGATGTTGTGCAGCAGGAAGTCGTGATAGAGGTCGGCAATCTCCTTGCTTGCCGTACAATCGACGAACACAGAGTTGAAGATGTTCATGCCGATGACGTTCTCACGCAACTTCATGGAGTCGCTCGGCTCCGATGCCTGCAGCTGTTCGCGGTAGTTGCTTAAGTCGATTCCGTCTCGGTTATAAATAGCACACTTGGAGCTTGCTATACCTACGACGTTCAACTTCAGGCGCGAGTGTTCCTTCAGCTCTTCATATTGCGAGCGAATCTGCTCAATGAGTTTGCTACCCACCGTTCCTACACCGCAGATGAAGAGGTTCAACACCTTATATTCAGATAGGAAGAACGAATCGTGAAGCACATTGAGCGACTTGCGTAATAAGGATTCCTTCACAACAAACGAGATGTTGGTCTCCGAAGCACCCTGTGCACAGGCAATGACAGAGATACCACTACGGCCGAGGGTGCCAAACAGCTTACCTGCAATGCCGGGCGTATGCTTCATGTTCTCACCAACGATGGCGATGGTGGCAAGTCCACTCTCGACAATCATCGGGAACATAGCACCCGTCTCAATCTCCTTCGCGAACTCCTCGTTGAGCACACGGGCTGCCTCTTCTGCATCGACATCGCGAACACCGATACTCGTTGAGTTCTCCGACGATGCCTGGCTGACCATGAACACCGAGATGCCATTTGAGGCCAGCGTGGTGAAGATGCGGCGGTTCACACCAATCACACCCACCATCGACAAACCTGTTACGGTGATGAGGGCGGTTCCCTTGATGCTCGAAATACCCTTGATGGGCTTCTGGTCGTTCTCTATCTGTTGCTTGATGAGTGTTCCCGGATGCTTAGGGTTGAAGGTGTTCTTCACACGAATGGGAATATTCTTCACGCAAACGGGATAGATAGTGGGCGGGTATACGACTTTCGCTCCGAAGTTGCAGAGCTCCATTGCCTCCACATACGACAGTTCGTTGATGGTATAGGCCGTCTTGATGACTCGCGGGTCGGCAGTCATGAAACCATCCACATCGGTCCAAATCTCGAGCACATCGGCATCGAGGGCTGCAGCGATGATGGCTGCCGTGTAGTCGCTACCTCCGCGTCCAAGGTTGGTGGTTTCGCCGCTATCGCGGTCGCGGCTGACGAATCCCGGCACGATGGAAATGCGAGGCATGTGGGCAAACGACTCTCTCACGAGGCGATAGGTCAGCTCCGTGTCGAGTTGGTTCTTTCCGTGCTTGCGCTCTGTGCGGATGAAATCGCGGGCATTCATGCGCACCGACCCACGGATGAGCGAGGAGACGATGTGCGAACTGATGCGCTCGCCATAGCTGACGATGGCATCCTGCGACTTCTTGCTCAAGTCGTGAACAAGATATACGCCGAAGAAGATGGAACGTAACTGGTCAAAAAGAGAATCGACCGTGAACACAAGCTGTTCAAGGCTTTTGGTGTCGGTGATAACTGCATCGATGAGTCGGTGATGACGGTCTACTATATCCTGAAATTCCGTCCGCCACTTGTCGTTACCCTTGAGGGCTGTCTGCGAGGTTGCCAGCAATTGGTCGGTGATGCCGCTGAGGGCACTTACAACAACTACGACCGGTCCGTGCTTAGCCTCTTTCTCAACAATACTTTTTACACTTAAAATACTCTCTACAGATCCTACGGAGGATCCGCCAAACTTTAAAACTTTCATGTTGGTGTTTAGTTGATTACTATTAATACTACCCTCATACAAAGAGGGAATCGCATAACTTGGCTGCAAAGGTAGTGAAAAACGAAGAAAACACAAAGAAAAATCGCCAATAATTTCAAGATCGTGCAAAATTGGGCCTCGATTTCCAGGCATTTATGAGTATGATAATAATGGGCGTATAGGGGCAGCCCCCTCGTGTCTGGTCGATCGTATTTGAATACGTGGGGTAGTGTAAGGGGGTAGCATGTTGCGGCTCGGGCAGACACGGGAGTCTGCCCCTACCGTAGAATAAAAAAGTGGAAACACCGATGCGATACTATTCGAACTCGAGTCCTTCGGTGCGGTCTTTCTCGTAATAATCGCTGAGCATGCCGAGAAGAGTGGTGATTTCCTTGATGGCGTGGGCTGTGTTGGGAGTGATCTCCTTGTTCTGAAGGCGAAGCATCATCGTGCCATAAAGGGCATCGAGGCAGGTCTCAATCTCGTTCTTGTCCTTGTCGCCGCGATTGCGCAACTCTACGATGAACGGCAATACCTTATAATATTGCGACGTATAGAACGGGAATTTCGTGCTCGAAAGCAACTGAGCATGCAATTCCGACATCTGTTGAAGCACCACCTGATTGATTTGCAGATGGCCCGATTGGCGCTTGCCTTCCTGGTTCATCATCGTGACGAGGTTGCCGTACCAGTCGGTCATTTCTTCAATCTGCTCGTCGTCGTAGTCGAAACGAGAGATGTATTCGCGGCGCAAACGGCTGAGCGAGCAGTCATAAGCGCGGATGATGTCTTCTACCTGCCACATATAGAGCAGGTATTCAGCGATGCTTTTCTTGCGAAGTTCTTGAGCGATGAACACGTTATTCTGTGATTTGGAGATTCAACAAATATGGCTAAATTCTGACGAGATTAGTGGTGGTGCCCAGCAACATGATAACGCTTCCGATGATCACGGTCACACCAATGACCTGATTGATGATCTTGATGCCTTGTTCGTCGAACTTCGTGCGAATCTTATCGACCAGCCAGGTGAGTCCCCACCACCAGAGGAGAGCGCCACCCACGATGCTCAAGAATCCCACAATCATCTCGAAAGGATGGTCGGGCAGCACGAAGGCGAACTGAGCATAAAGGGCCAAGAAGAGGAACACGATGAGCGGATTCGACAACGTCACAAGGAAGGCCGTTACAGCGTTGTAGGTAAGCGTTCCTTTAGTCTGGCTCGACTGGTGCATATTCTTCGTTGGATCGGTTCGATAAGTATACCAACCAAACGCCATAAGCATCAGAGAACCAATGATTTGCAAATAGAAGCGTGTCTGTGCGTTGTTCACGAAATCCATCACGAAGGCCATACCGAAACCGGTGATGGCGGCATAGATGATGTCGCTGGCTGCAGCGCCCACACCCGTCACAAAACCATACCAACGCCCTTTCTTCAACGTGCGCTGAACGCAGAGCACGCCGACCGGTCCCATGGGAGCAGAGGCAATCATGCCGATGAGCAGTCCCTTGAAGATGAAATCCAATATGTTGATAGGCAAATGGAATGGCATATCGACTGCAAAGGTACAAATAAAAGTTCAAAGTTCAAAGTCCAAAGTTCAAAGATTTGCATGAAATGAGTTAAAGAAGTTAAAGGACGCATGTTTTTCTGAAAAAAACTATACAAGAGAACCCCAAAACTAGAAACTTTTTTGTAACTTTGCGCCATATACGCAAATAACTAAAACCAATTAGTAATAAGAAGTATGGATACACAACAGACATTGAAACCGTATGTGATCGGTTTGGATTTGGGCGGAACAAACTCCGTCTTCGGTATTGTTGACAGTCGTGGCGAGATCAAGGC
>JAEEGI010030946.1_pt1 | contig 10034 bp, 5 predicted proteins | sample 8958751 | NCBI WGS metagenome assembly JAEEGI01 (sample SAMN16246545, study PRJNA631951) | gut metagenome | biome: gut microbiome; feature: rumen; material: KS-attached | host: Bos | place: Iran: Karaj | collected 2018-10 | reverse complement strand
CGCCGGCATTCTCGCCCAGGATCAGGTCCCCCACAAAGTCATGCAGCGGCTTCTGCCCGGCATTCGGGCGGCCCGACTCCACATCATCGGGCTGCACGGGCTCTTCAAGAAACGTCACCGGCAGCTGCGCGCCCGTGGCTTCAAAGGCTTCAAGCTTGTCGTTAAGGGCAACGGCATCCTGGTCCGTAATGTGATGCTGGGAGATGATCTTGTTGTAGTGCTCAAGGACGGCTTCGTTGCTTGTGATGTTGTCCCTGGAAACCTGCAGGGCAAGGTCCCTTGCCAGCCCTCTGTCCAGGTACTTCAGCTTTTCGGCGGGCAATCCGCAGCGGCTTTCCAAAAGCTCGCGGCAAATGGCAAGCTGGTGCTCCTTAAGGTTCTTGCGCAGCAGGCCCACGCCGCCGCCCGTGTACCTCCCGGCGGCATTGAGGGCGCGGTTTTCATCCAGGCGCGTGTCATAGCGGCTGATCATCTTTTCCACGGCCTGCGTGCCAAAAACGTCACTCTGCCTGGCGATGTTCTTTTCCAGGTTGAAAAGGGCTTCCTCCAGGTCCAGCACATGCACGACCTCGGCACTTCCCTTGCCGTTGCTGATCCTTATGGTGCAGTTCGGCCCATTGCCCACGCTGAAATCAACATTGCAGCCGCCCATTTTGGCCCGCAGGAATTTCGTGTCGGCAAAGGTGTCGTCATTGGCGTCGCCCTGCCTGAGCTCCAGGCCTTTCGGGATTTTTTCGCCATCCTTCAGCACAGTGATTTGCGTGGCCTTGATGAAGGCTTCCGAGGTAAAGGCTTCGGCGCGCTTTGCCGCGATGAAGGACATGGCGCTGTGCACATTGTCTACGCCTGCCTTGACGGCTTCAAGCGTCTGCGCCTGGTTCTTGCCCTTGAGATAGGACACGAGGCTGTAAATGCCCAGGCTGAAAATGCTTTTCAGCACGTATTTCAGGGCCGATGGCTCAGCCGTGTAGGAGGTTTTGACCGAATCGACCTTGCCGGCAAGGATGCCGGCCTCCTTTCCCTTGACGGCTTCAGGATTGTTGAGGTCTTGGAACATGTTCTTTTCAAACGACTTCCAGTTGTCTATCGTCGTTCCACCCATGACGAAATCCTTTTCATTCTCATGAAAGATAAAAAATTGGCTGCAGTGGCAATGCCGTGTTTCGGTCAGCTTTGCCCCTTGTGAAAAGATGCGTCAGCCCGTCTTCAAGAAGTTGAGTACCACCGTGCCCGCCGCCATAATGCCACTGGATATACCAGTCCCCTAGCATTTGAAGCACTTCAATATCCTTAACCCCGTGTCCTCTCTTAACGGGCAAGATCACCCGAGCGCATACCGGTAGATATTCAGATATCCCCCACAATTTCGCCGGTCAGGCGGCCTGCGGCTTGAGATCGACAACGATCTTGTCTATCTGGGACGCTGTCCGGCTCTGGCGGTAGCCCAGCACCTTGAGGCTGCTCTGGCTCTGCGCATCTTTGTTCTCCACACTGAATTCCGCCGGCTCGTACAGCGAGCGGTCGTTCAAAAGCCGGGCATATTCCTTCTGCATTTGCGCCAGCGTCTGACCGTTGGCCACGCCGCCTCCGCGCCGGGCCAGGCGCATGGAGGATTCCAGTCCACGCAGACGCGTGAGTCCCTGGGCGCTGAGCTTCCAGGTCACCGAAACTGTGGAGTCGGCATCGGCGGCGTCAAAGGCGTCGCGCACTTTGGCGGATGTCTTGTCGCCGGCGGCCAAAAGGCTCTGCCGCTGCGCTTCGTCCAGCCCCAGAGCGGCAAGCGTTTCTTCCAGCCCGCGTTCTCCCCTGGTCATGGCGCTGCTGATGGAGCTGCCTCCGGCGATGGTGCCGTCATAAAGCCGTTCGGTGCGCGAGGTGATGGTGACGGAGACAGGCTCCCAGGTGTACTCGCCTTCCTTGAACGGGCTGAGGTTTTTCTCGTAGCCGCCGCCCTTCAGGTCAAATCCTCCTTCCACGCCCGGTTCAAGCGAAAGCTCGGCGCCCACGTTGATGCCCTTGTTGACGGTGAAGCTCACCTTGCCGCTCGTCTGCGAAACCTCGGTGTAGCCGTGGACATTTTGCTCGGTGGACGTGCGTGTGGTGGATGACGCTTCAAAGGTAGCCGACGGGCCATTGATCGCTGCCTTGGCAAACAGGCATGCGGCCTCCAGTTTGCCCAGGGTCGCCCCCATGCTGAAGGACTTGGTCACATGGCCGCCCTGCACGGTAAACATGCGGTCGCAGGTGAGCCAGAGATGGTTTGCGTCCTGATCTTTCCGGCGAAGGGAAGATTGGGGATCCATAACATCCATGAGAAAGGCACGGCAGTCTTCGGCCGAAGAAAAATGCAGCATGACGCCGCTGGCCGAGCCGCGTTCGTAACCCGCCTGAATTTTGGCTTCTCCCACCTTCGCCTCAAAAGAGACGGCGGGATCCTCTTCGCCCTTTTCCTCATCGGGTGCGTTGAGGGCAAAGCTGCCCAGCGAGAATTCCAGACCGAGATTGACGGACCCCGTGGTCTCGGCGCTCATGGAAACCATAAACCCACCCCGTCCGTCGGCATGCACCGCAAGCTCGTTTTCACGCAAGGCACCAAGAGTGACGCTGGGCGTAATGGCAACAATATTGGCCGAGACGATACCGGAAATGTCGGGGTTGGCTTCGATCCCCAGTTCCAGCCCTTTGGACATGTTAAAGACAAAGCCTTCGCCGCCGCCCAGCGATGCCAGCGTCGTGCCCAGCCCGTGCGCGCGGCGCGCCTGCTCGTTGTCCAGCTCCATCTGATCGGCTATTTTGTCGCGCTCCCTGACGGTTTGCTTCGTGATCTCGTCGTGGCCCTGTCTGGCAAGAGCCTGACGCGAGGCGGCCCGGGTTACGACCCCGGATTCCATGCCGGCGCTGATGGAGTAGGAAAGGTCCACTGTGCCGATATCCAGGCTGCCATCCGGCAGCGAAAGACGGTTTGCGGCATGCTGCACCAGGACTTCGACAAAGCTGTTTTTCCCGGCTGCGGGCAGCCCCCACTCTTCAAGGCGCGCCCGCACCCGATCCAGCACCTCGCCGGAAAGTGGCTGAAAATCCTCTGCATCCGCTCCGGACTGCACAAACACATCCATGAAGGCGGCAGTCACACTGCGGTTGAGTTGCTTGACATTCTGGGTGCCAAAGAGCTTGCAGGCCTGGTTGAAACCGGTTTTGAACTTATCGTTCAACGCCTTTATCTCCGCTTCCAATGCGGAGATTTCCCGCGCATCCCTCTGTTTGAAATCGCCGAAAAAATAGATGATCGCGCGGGCCGGTTCTGCCATGGAGGCAAGCTGCTGCGTCGACGGGCGCGTTCCGGTCGGACGCGTGCGTAAAAGCGTGACAGGATCCACACCGTCCAGCCTGCGCATGAACCCGTCCAGCTGCACATGCAAGTCGTTCAGCTCTTTCATGCGCCTGGCCACATCGGCATCAGAGGACTTCACCAGCTCTTCGGTGAGGGCGTTGATCTTGTTTTGCAGGCGAAAGGCGTGCCTGACCACGCGCGCCGTTTCCAGCCGCTCCGCTTCCGCCCGCAAACTGGGCGCTTCGCCCAAAGCCTTGCGGGACAGCTTCATGGCGGCGATCGATGAAGACGAGCTGCGCTCGCGCAGGACTTGCAGCCGTGCCTTGAGAGCCAAACGGCGCTGTTCGCCCGAAACGAGTCCAAGCAGCGCCTTCGCGCTGTCCTCCACTTGCGCGCGTTTTTGCCCCAGTTTTTGCAGACTGGTTTTGAGTCCGGCATTCAAATTTGCCAGATTGAGTCCCGTCTTGCCAAAGAGCAGCTCCTTGCCCAGTTCGCCGGAGTTCGCGACGATGGGCGCCAGAGCCCGACGCATGGCGTCATCCATGGTCTTGCGCTTTATGCCCTGCGGATCGCCCGATATGGGGCGCTGCTCCGGATCGACGATGCCGGTCACGCGCATCATCAGGCTGTCCAACAGATTTGCGGCCTTTGCACCCGCCCCAAGGTAGAAAAAGCCGTCCTTCGCCGCGGCGTTCATGCCCTTTTGCATGGTCCTGGCGCTCCTGGCGACGGCCTTGCTCACGTTCTCCTCGGCGGTCTGGCCCATCAGCCCCATGGTAAAGCGCCGCGCGGCCTCGATCATGGCCTGTTCAATCTTTTCGGCGGATTCCGGGTCGGCATTCACGGCGGTCAGGCTTTGCACGATGCGTGAAACGCCCAGTTCCTCCATCTGCGCCGCCTTGTGCATGACCTCGGCGGCGGCCTGTTCGCGCAGCGCGGGCAGGTCGGCCTCCGTTTTGCCCTTGTTCAGGTGCAGCAGAACGTTGTCCAGCAAACCGGAGCGGCAGGCGCTTACTTCAAGCGCGATGAGGTTGGCGACCTGGTAACCCATGTCGCGCAGGCCGGTTGCCCCCGCCAGCTTGCGCATCTGCTCAAAGGTCAGATCAAAACCATGCACCGAGGCCGACGTTTCCGGGTTGTACGAACCGTCCGCAAACAACTTTTGAAAGATGGCCCGCCGCGCCGTGCCCAGCGTGTGCAGAAGCTCCACGCCCTGCATGGCCTGCGGCGTTTGCGGCACAAGGGCCTTCTTGAGCAGCAGAGCCGTATCCATGGTGCCCGGATAGGAATCCATGAACAGATAGTCCACCATGGCGTTGACATTCTGCGGGCTCCTGTCGGCCCCCAGCGCATCGAGGATGGCGGGCAGCGAGAGTTCCATGTCACGCTGGTTGAGTACGGCCTGGGCGGCAACCATGCCCTGGACAATGGGCCCGGCAATGCTTGAAAGCGGCGCGCCCGTGCGCAGCTTGAGCGTGGCGATGGCATCAGCCACCGGGGAGGACGTAAGCCCTTTGCGCACGACGTCGTTGGCGACCTGCGGGACAAGTCCCTCCATGGCCATGCGCACCATCTCGATCATGATTTTTTTGCAGGAGGCCAGATCTTCACGGAAGATGCGGATCGCCGCGGTGCCGGTCTTTTCTTCAGTCGCCAGTTCCTGCTTCGCCATTTCCAGCGCCTGCCACTGCCCCTGCATTTCTTCCAGCATGGCCGGACGATCCTGGGGCTTGGCCTTTCCGAGCTTTTCGGACTGCGCCCGCATGTCGGCGAGCATGTCGCGCCCATCCTGGAGCGTGCACAAGTGCGCCTGCGCCGTGGCCAGTCCGGAAAGCAACCCCTCCGGCGTCTCGTCCGGCAGACGACCGTACAGCACATTGTTGATCAGACTGCTGCGGCGGTCGATTTCTGCTTTGTCCGCCTTTTCCAGATCGCGGAACACCGTGTCCAGCAGTTCCTTGGCCTCGGCGATGGCAGCGGCATCGGCGGCCTCCTGCTCCGACAGAGGCTGCGCACCGTTACCGTCGGCGGCATGCATGGGCTGTTTGCCATCGACATTGTCCGGACCGGCCGGATGCAGTACGTCCTTGTCATCCACGGCATTCGCGTCCATGTTTCGCAAGGCGGCATCAACATGCCTTTGCCCCGGCGCAGCCGCGCGGGGCTCGGCCAGAGCGGGATCAACTTTTTCCCGAACCTGCGTGGAAGAAACCGCATTATTCCCCTCTGCTGGACCGGGCACATTGGCGGGTTGTCCTGGCAAACCGTTCACACCGGATATCCGAGATGACATAGTCTATCCTTCTTGTTTGAGTTTAAATTCTCCAAACGCACATGATTCCTGACTTATCCAGAACACTCCGGAGAAGTATCCGGCGTTCTGTCGCTGGCAAGGGTATCATCGTTCATTGCGCAGGCGGCTTTTCCATTCCCGCAGCACGGCGACAAAGTCGGTGAGCACACGTTCAAAATCGGGGTACTCCATGCCGGGCGGGCAATGCCGGTGCAGGAAAATGGTGTCTTTCACCGCATCCATGCCGAGTACGGCCTCTTTCGTCCCCAGGCCAAAGGCATTGGCGGCCAGCATCTCGCCGAAAATGCCCTCACGTCCGCCGGCCGGCACGGGACCTACCTCGGCCACCAGCCACAAGCTGCCCTCATCTTCTTCAAAATCGACAGCGTCTTCCTGAAAAAGCACGCGGCAGAGCCCGTGCTCGTTCAGAGGCAAGGCAAAACCGAGGTGTTTGCCCAGTTCGTCAAGCAGTTGTTGCGCTTCCATTCCTTTTTTGCTCCTCAAGCTCCGAGGTCAATCAGCCGGGAGCTTCTGCCAGCCCATGCTCATGCCGGTCAGGCCCAGGCCGAAAAACCATGCCTTTAACTGTAAGAAGATTCAAAATATTTTAAACATGTGGGCTGTTCCTTTACCATAATAAAAACGGCGCGTCCGGAGAAAATGTCCGGCGGTGCGCCGGGCCTGCCAAACCCGGAAAACGGCTACTCCTTCCGCATGGATGGCGTCGGGCGGTCATTCAGCCTGTGCTTGAGCCCGGACCTGAACCCGTCGACGAAAGCTTCGAAGGGAAGCATGGAAAACCGCACGGCGGCCCAAATGCTGAAAAGCTTCATTTCAACCTCCGGGATTGCAACACATTTACCGCCTACTGCAACAATCTCTAATGCAAAAAACGGGGCGGTTTTGCCGCCCCGTTCATCACTTCAGTTCTCTTGTTTGCGGGTACTCAAACTCTTCGCGAGTTCAACCAGGTCGATGAATTCCGCGCGATCGCCGTAGGGATCGGGAGTTTTGGCGCCGGAGGCGAGTTTGTGGATATCGTCCCAGCTTAAAGGTCCGTTGTACTCGCCGCCGCGCAGGGCCTCACCGTAGGCCGCAACCGCCACGGCAAAGCGGCTGTCGCCTGATGCCGCGGAGAAGGCCTTGCTTTTCGCCGGAACAGCCTGCTCCAGCAGTTTGGACTGCGACTGGTCGGGCAGCTTGTAGCGCAGTTTGAGATAGGCGTATTCGTTGCTTTTGCCGTTGACCGCAGGAGCGGCGGCGTAGCGGCTGTCGTCAATCCAGCCCTTCCTGCCCGTGGGAACGAATTCGTAGAAGGCGGTCACCTTCGCGCCCGCGCCGATTTCGCCCGCATCAACCTTGTCGTTGTTGAAGTCCTCGCGCTTGAGCTGGCGGTTTTCATAGCCGATCAGGCGGTATTCCCGAACCGTTGCGGGATTGAATTCCACCTGGATTTTCACGTCCTGCGCCACGGTCATCAGCGTGGCGGAAAGCTCGCGTCCTACAACCTTTTTGGCCTCGCGGCGCGAATCAATGTAAAAAAAGTTGCCGTTGCCGGCATCGGCGATCTTCTCCATCATCGCCTCGTTGTAGTTGCCCGTGCCATAGCCCAGGGCCGACAGCGAAATGCCCGACTTGCGCTTTTCCGCCACCATGGTTGTCAGAGCGTTGCGGTCGCTTATGCCAACGTTGAAATCACCGTCGGTTGCCAGGATAATGCGGTTGATGCCGTTCTTGATGTAGGACTTTTCCGCCTCGCGGTAGGCCATCTGGATGGCCTGCTCGCCCGCAGTCGCGCCACCCGCCTGCAGGGAATCGATCACCCGCAGAATTTCCGTCTTTTTATTGCCTGGGGTGGAAGGCAGGGCCAGCTTTTCACCGCTGGCGTAGGTCACGATCGCCACCTTGTCCTGCGGGCGCAGCTGCTCGGTCAGGATATGCAGGGTTTGTTTGACCAGGGGCAGTTTGTTGTCGCTGTTCATGCTGCCGGAAACGTCAACCAGAAAGACCAGGTTGGCGGGCGGCAATGCCGATGCCTGCCGGTCGTCCGCGCGCAGGGTGATTTTGAGGATCTTGGCCTCCGCCTTGAAGGGCGAATCAAAGACCTCGGTCGAGATGGAAAACGGCGTGCCGTTGCTGGCCCGCGGATAATCATAGTCAAAGTAGTTGATCAGCTCCTCGATGCGCACCGCGTCGCGCGGCGGCAGGCGGTTCGCGTTCAGAAAACGGCGGATATTGCTGTAGGCCCCGGTATCCACATCAATCGAAAACGTGGAAACAGGATCCTGGGCGGTCAGATGCACGGGCGATGCGGGCAGCTCGGCGTACTGCTCCCGGTCGGGCCTCAGCGGACGGACAACGATATCGCTCTCGGGAACACCTGCCATCGGCATGGCAGCACCCAGTTTCATCGAGGAAGCGTGGAAAGTGGCCATGTTGGAAGCGCCAGAAAGGGCCGGCGTCACCATAGGCATGGCTCTCTCGCCGGCCTCATCCGCAGACCGGGTAAGAGGATGGCTGGGAGTGCTTTGCTTTTCCGTGCAGCCCGTTATGAGCGCGAAGCACAGCAGGACAATGAAAACAACGGAATAAATGTAGTGCATACATGCCTCCTGAAAAGAAAATCCTTCAAGAATCGACTGGAAACATCACTGCAATCATAAACCCGCAAAGGATAGGACATGGTCTGGAATTCTGCATGATAAATTATGATAACTTTTCTAAAGATGCCCGCAGGAAAAGGCAAGCCTGCCGGGCGCAACCGGCCTTCAATCATTTCCGTGTATTATCAGTATGTTCTGCTCTTCCATCTTAAAAAAGTGGTATTTGTGTCAAAAATTTCAGATGCCCAGTTTTCTCCTCCACTCATTCCAGCCTGATTCCATGCCAATAGCCTTAAAAGCTCTTCATCCTCGTGCCGCTTCACAGACGCCTCCAAGTTTTCCACTTTTCTATTCACAATTTTATTCATATGATTTAATATCATATTGATTTTATATCTATTTCTTCAAAAAAATTCTATTCACATATCGAGTCTCGGAGTGAAGCGCCATGCCGCATTCCATTGAAGACTATCTGGCCATCCACGGCCCGGCCACCGCCAAAGCCTTACAGGTCCATACCGGCATGAGCCAGGCCGCCGTTTCCCGCCGCCTCAAGGCTCTGGGTGATCGCATCGTCCGGATACGCATCGGCAGAACGCTCCATTACGCCCTGGCCCGCAGCGCATTCGCCCCCGATGTTGAAATCCCGCTGACCCGCGTGGATGCCTGCGGCAACAACGAAAGCATCGCGGGCATTGTCCCGCTGGCTCATGGCGGTTTCTTTGTCCGCCTCATGCCGGGAGCCTCCCGTGTTTTGCTGGGTCTTTCCCAAAACGGCCTGTACGACGATCTGCCCTGGTTTCTGGACGACATGCGTCCGCAGGGTTTTATCGGCAGAAGAATAGCGGAACAGCTTGCCATAAAGAACAGCGGATTTCCGCCCGACCCGCGCCTATGGAACAGCGAGCAACTCTTGCGTTACCTGATGGCAGCTGGAGACGACCTTCCTGGCAACCTCCAGTGCGGTGACCGAGCGCGGATATGCATCCGGAGAAAGCCGGAAAGCGCGGATGAGAACGATTATCCAGCCTTGGCTGATGAGGTGATGGGCGGCTACGTACCCAGTTCATCCGCCGGTGGGGAACAGCCGAAATTCACCGTGTTTAACCGCTCGCAGCAAGCCCATGTGATTGTCAAGTTCACGTCTAAAGATGACAATGCCGTGGCCGAAAGATGGCGCGACATTCTGGTGACGGAGCATCATGCGGCGGAAATTCTTGGTGGAGATTTCGCCGCGAAGACGCGGCTTCTGGAAGCGGACGGCCGTTTGTTCCTGGAGTCCCGGCGATTTGACCGACACGGGGAATACGGCAGGCTTTCCATGTTTTCCCTGCAGGCGCTGGACAACGAATTTGCGGGCATGGGAGCAAGCTGGCCCGAAATCATGCTGGCCCTGCACAACAAGGGTCTGGTCAGTTGGAAAGATACGCTTGATGCGGCACGCCTGTTCCTTTTTGGCCGTCTGATCAACAACACGGACATGCATCCCGGTAATTTGAGCCTGGCCATGGAGAATGACGGTTTCAAACTGCTGCCCGCCTATGACCTGTGTTCCATGGGCTTCACGCCGCGCGCGAACGGCGAACTGCCGCCCTTTGCCTTCAAGCCATCGCTTGCGGCAGAGACGGGCCTGACGGCGTTTTCCGAGGAGCAGCGGCGTGACATTCGCCAACATGCTTTGGAAAGAGCCATAAAGTTCTGGGACGCGGTCGCGGACGACAGCCGCATTTCCTCGGCCTTCAGGGAGTTTTTGCGCGTGAATCCGGTGCGTAATCTTGTTGTCTAGAAGCAAAGATGGCCGGGTGTT
>JAEEGI010030943.1_pt1 | contig 10034 bp, 10 predicted proteins | sample 8958751 | NCBI WGS metagenome assembly JAEEGI01 (sample SAMN16246545, study PRJNA631951) | gut metagenome | biome: gut microbiome; feature: rumen; material: KS-attached | host: Bos | place: Iran: Karaj | collected 2018-10 | reverse complement strand
CAACATAGAAAAAGAAAACACCAACTACCACTTCACCCTTGAAGTGCCCTTTGGCGACGAACTGGCCATCGACCAAAGTATGGCTCACGACGGCTGCTGCCTCACAGTGGTGAAAGTTAACAAAGCCAAGAAACAATATGTAGTTACTGCCATGGACGAGACGATGCAGAAGACCAATCTCGGCACGTGGCAGGTTGGCACCGAAGTCAATGTGGAACGTTCCATGCGTATGGACGGCCGCTTCGACGGTCACATCGTACAGGGTCATGTGGACCAGACCGCCACCTGCACCAAAGTAGTGGATGACAACGGGAGCTGGCGCTTCTATTTCGAATATGATGCCAAAAACGCGCCTTCCATTACGGTACCTAAAGGCTCTATCAGCATCAATGGCGTAAGCCTCACTGTTGTCGATTCCGAACCTGGCATGTTTAGCGTGGCCATTATACCTTATACTTATAAGGTGACCAACTTCCACAATTTCAAACCCGGAACCATAGTAAATATTGAGTTCGATGTCTTCGGCAAGTACGTCCAACGCCTGTTGGAGCAGTACATGGAAGCGAATGCGACAAAGCGTTAATGCTTGATTTCATGCGGCCACTGACGATACACACTCGTCATTTTCCGCCCCGCGGATTTTATGCCATCACCCTCTTCCCCTTCATCTTCTATAGGGGAAGAGGGCTTTCTGTAAGCGCCCTCCGGCATGAGACAGTACACCTATGGCAGCAGGCAGCATTACTTGTGTTGCCATTTTATGTGCTTTATCTTGTCTTTTGGATTGTAGGATTATTGCGGTACCGTAACGGCCATCGTGCCTACCGCGAGATTCCCTTTGAACGTTCTGCCTATGCCTTAGAGTCTTCCCCCCGCCCGTCGGCAGTCCGACAAGCCTTCGGCTGGATTACGGAACTGGGTCGTAGCCAGAGCCTCCCCAAGGATTGCAGCGAAGAATCCGTTTCAAAGCCAACCAACCTCCCTTGAAGGCACCATATTTTTGTATCGCCTCCCTGGCATACTGCGAGCAAGTGGGCGTGTACCTGCACGCCGGCGGAAGCAGCGGCGAGATGCAAGTGCGATAGAAAGCTATCAGTGCCAACAGCAACCATGAAAGGGGTTTAAACTTCATAGTGTGTTCACTATATCTTTTTCCAACGCCTCCAGCAACTTTTCCATCTTTTTACTCAACTGGTCGAACGTCAGGATTTCGTTGTGTACATACACCATTGAGAATACAATACTAACGCCCTGCTCCTCAAGGAATGCATAGAACGATGGTTTCATCAGGCGATAGCATTCGCGCGTCAGTCGTCGCACTCGGTTGCGATCCACGGCGTGATGGAATTTGCGCTTAGGCGCCACCATCATCACTTGAGCCGGAATGGAATTCGGATGTACCATCCACTGCACAGAAAATGGGAAAGCCATCAGCCGATGCCCCTCAGTATAAAGGTGGTCAATCAGCCGACGGCTACACAATCGTTCTTCCTTACTAAACGTGAAGCCCATAACTATTTCTTGCCGGCTTCTTTCCCCTTCTTCCCCGTATTACTTTTATTTTTCTCAACGGCAGCCTGTTCCATTGCGGCGAGTTTGGCTGCTTCCTTCTCTTTCTTGGCTTTCTCAGCAGCACGGGCGGCACGGCGGGCGGCAGCCTGGGCTTTCTTCTCCTCCATGCGCTGCTTGTAGATTTCCTTGTTGGCAATGACAGGCTTTGCTTTCTTGGGAGATGTGGCGATGGTGCTCTTCACACCATGCTTCATCATCTCTCCTTTCGATGCAATAACAGCATCCTGTTCCTTGCCCATAATATAATTCTCAATGGCCATAGCCATCGAGGGGGACGACTGCGTAGGAGCACCGATAGTAAGTTTGATACCCTGCTCCTTGAGAGCAGCATGGGTAGAGGTACCAAAGGCTGCAATAGTGATATCGCGGTCTTTGACATCGGGAAAACTCTTCACCAGACTACGCACCCCAATGGGAGAGAAAAGGGCTATGGCATCGTAGTCTTCAAGCTTGAACTTAGTGAGATCCTTCGGAGCCGAAGTATACATCGGAGCCTTAGTGTATTTGAATTTCGCTTTGTCAAGTGCTTTGGTGTACTCTGTCTGTTTCTCGTCACTGCAAGGGAAAAGAAACTTCTCTTCACGATGTTTTCCCATCACTTCCAACAAGTCAGAGAAATACTGATTGCCGAAGAAAACCTTACGCTTGCGGTACTGGATGTAGTTCTGCAGATAGAGGGCAATGGCTTCTGTCGAGCAGAAGAACTTCATATCCTCACTGATGGTCTCACGCAATTCTTTGAGCATGCGGAAGAAGTGATCGATGGCATTCTTACTATTGAAGATGATGGCAGAATACTCACTGATGTGGATACGAGTCTTTCTAAACTCGGATGCAGGAATGCCGACTACTTCAAAAAATTTAAAAAAAGTAATGTCGACGTGATGTTTGTTGATGAGATTTCTGTAGGGCGATTTCTCCAAATCGGCAGGTGCCGGTTGCGAAATTAGTATTTTTTTAATCTTCATGATCTCGCTTGGGTATTACTCAACTTATTGGTTTACTTATCAAAAACCACTTTATGACTACTAAGACAGGTGCTATTTCCACGATGCAAAGATAGTAAAAAAGATAGAAATTGGAACCATTTGGGTGTGTTAAAAAAACTTTCATGCCTCTAACGAAGCGTATCAAAAAGGCAAAAATCAAAAAAACTAAGATAATGTAGAGCATCACCATTTTTGCTCCTGGCAGATAGAAGAAGAGAAACAACATTACAACGACAAAAATGCCTTCAAGTTGATGGTATACATAGTTGCTAGCAATGTAGAGGCTCACTCCCTGTTTGTTATCGAAAATATTGCCCAGAAATCGGAACAACCGGTTACGCAAAATATAGAACAATTCGGCTGCAGCCATTATTGCCAAATTGACCAATAATCCGGTGTCGGGCAGCAACATACTCTGTGAAAGCAGGACTATCGGAGAAACCATCAGCATTCCCATCGGAAGCCATAGATAGTTAAAGTTCAAGTTACTATCGCGCTTCAAGCGGTCAAGTGCACGAATATCCCCAGCGGCCTTCAAGAGATTCAGCATTCTGAGTTTCCTTATCCGAAAGTAAAGGCACTGCAGACCTACAATGAGCAACAAAATGAAGAAAACCCATGTCGGTGCCGACCTATTCTCACGTGGTTGGAGTGTGGTGTGATCCACCTGTAGCAAGTGGTCCGTGAACATTGATTGCCGGTATATCGTGTCGGGCATTTCATGGACTGGATATATTGAATCGGAAGGAATACCAATATTTGAGCCCTCACTTTCTGGCTGAGAATATTGCCACTGCCAGAAAGGAAGAACATTCATATCTAATGTATCGTTAGTCTGCTGAGTCATGGTAGAGTTCATTATTTTATGATTATTTTTTTGGTCACAGTGCCCTTGTCTGTGATGCCTGTAGCGAAATAGAGCCCCTCGGGTGCCCTCCATTCCACAGTCTCGTCACACAGCAGTAACAGTGTGCCCACACAGCGTCCCAGAGCATTGGTGACATACACCGTCATCTTTTCGTGCGACAGCAGGTACACCCGTCCATTGGAGGGATTGGGGAAAACCTCTATACTCAATTCGCCACACTCGATTCTCCCGATGCCGATGCCAGTACTCAAAGGAATTGTAACCACTCGGGGTTCAAGGTTGATGCCCGTGGCGGTAACCACCAACGGAAGCGTGTCGATCGCACGCCACAACTCGATGGTAGCACGTCCCAAATCTCCGATGTCGACCACTCCTAACAATTCGTCGCCCTGCACGACGGTAATGCGGGCACCAGATGTACATTCCACGGACACTTCTCTCTGCCCGATTTCCACACTGTCCACCACTAACATCATCGGCTGCGGCACCCCAATCCAAGGTTTCAGCGACGGGTCTCCGAGGAGGCAATAGATTTCCCAATAGTATTTGGCATAGTTTGTTCCTGAGGCCATCACCGCCATGTTACCGTTGCGCAACAACTCACCGAGGGTCGCCGTTGTACGCTCGGATCTCACAAGGCCATCGAACGCACCGGGTGCAGCGCTATCGAAGACTGGTTCGAGGCTGAAAGGATTTTTCGGCCCCACAGACCAGTAATAATCCTCAGCCCAGAGTGTCGAATTGGTGGCGCCTATCACTCCTACCGCGCCACCCACAGGCATACGCAATAGCTGCTCACCAAAGCCTGTACCGGTAAAGGTATTGCTTTGGCAGCAGTTATTCACGTAGATGGTAGGCTGAATCGCTTCTAAAGTTGCTATTGCATTGGCGTTCATCATCGGATGGCTCCATCCGTCAACAATTCCATGACCCGTATAGTTCAACAGGCAAGCACCTTGTCCGATGGCACTTGCAATGGCGGCTCCAAGGCTATCTGAGGCTGGGTTGTACCAGCAAAGAGTGTCCATCTCGGGATGCGCGCACTTCACCTCGCGCTTCAAGTAATTCACCTGACCGTTGGTTGTCGTTGGAGCAGGAGCACCATATTCGCGTCCGGCCACCAACAAAATACGTTGCAACTGAGCAGTGTCCATATCGACAAACTGCTCATAGCGAAGCGTTTTCTCTACCACAATGCGCAACTCAGCAGTATCGTTCACAGGCCAGCGTCCCAACATCGTCTCTGGTAGATAGTCACCCATAAAATCGGCATAGGGAAGGTCGGTAAAGTGCGACTCTCCATTCATAGGCATGCTCCCATGGAAAGCTTCCAGTTGTTCGTGGTCACCTACCAGAAGGATGTATTGGGGCATGGAGACATGCACGTTTGTACTGTCGAACAGAGGTCGCATCATTTCTTTCACAAGAAAACAACTGTTGGTGTCGACATAGAGTTCCTCCACTTCGAAACCTTCCTGTCGCTTCCATTGTACAAAAAGTTGCAGCCCTTCGCGGAATTGGGGACGCGACACAATGAGAAACGTTTCCTTTTTCGCCTCTTGAGCAAAAGCAGTTATGCACGGCAACAAGCACAGCATCAACGTTATATATCGTCGCAACAACATCTTTTTTATACAATGTTTCCGCTGCAAAAATACGAAAAAAATCCCATATTTTTCGAAAACATATCCATATCTCCCCCCATCGGAAGACCGGGAGAAAATATTTTTTGCCATATCGCGTTTTCTTTGTATCTTTGCAGTTTCAAAAAGAGAAGTAGAATGGCTACCGTAAAATGCTCAATTCCCAAGGGTACACGCGATTTCCTGCCTGTGGAGATGGCGCGTCGCAACTATATTTTTGACACCATCCGCTCGGTTTTTCGTGCCTTTGCCTTCGAACCCATCGAGACTCCGTCGTTGGAGAACCTCTCCACGCTAATGGGAAAATATGGCGAGGAGGGCGACAAACTGCTCTTCAAAGTGCTCAACTCGGGCAACTTCATGGAGGGGGTGGATTTCAACCAAGACTATCATAAAGTGGCACCGCAGATTTGTGATCGAGGCCTTCGCTACGACCTCACGGTGCCGTTTGCCCGCTTCGTGGTGCAACATCGCGACCAAGTGGTGTTCCCTTTCCGCCGCTACCAACTGCAACCTGTTTGGCGCGCCGACCGCCCGCAGAAAGGGCGTTACCGCGAGTTCTACCAGTGTGACGCCGATATGATTGGCAGTCCCTCGCTGCTCAACGAACTGGAACTGGTACAGATGATTGACACAGTATTCCACAAACTGGGTATCAATGTCTGTGTAAAAATCAACAACCGCAAGGTACTGGCTGGCATCGCCGAGATGATTGGAGCACCAGACAAAATGGTGGACATCACCGTAGCCATCGACAAGCTGGACAAGATAGGTCTCGACAATGTGCGTGCCGAACTTGCGGAACGAGGCCTCACAGCAGAGCAAATCAAAGCCCTCGATCCCGTGTTCTCACTCAGCGGCACTGCGGCTGAAAAGATTTCTGCCCTCGAGGAGATGTTCGCCAATGTGGAGACAGGCCTGAAAGGTGCTGCCGAGTTGAAGGAACTCTTCGCCCTTATCAACGCGGCAGGCCCGCGTTGTACAGTGGAACTCGACCTCACGCTGGCGCGTGGCCTCAACTACTATACCGGCGCCATCTTCGAGGTGAAGGCATTGGATGTGCAGATTGGCAGCATCTGCGGTGGTGGTCGCTACGACAACCTTACCGGTATCTTCGGTATGCCCGACGTGAGTGGCGTGGGCATCAGCTTCGGCGCCGACCGTATCTACGACGTGCTCACCGAACTCAACGCCTTCCCTGAAGGACTGGAACAGGCCGCCCGTGTGATGTTCATCAACTTCGGTGCCAAAGAACAGGCCGCCTGCATTGGCATCGCGGCACGACTCCGTTGCGCCGGCATCTCGACACTCATCTATCCCGATGCTGCCAAGATGAAGAAACAGATGGATTTCGCCAACCGCAAACAGGTGCCATTCGTAGCTTTTGTGGGTGAGAGCGAGATGCAAAACGGCACCATAACCCTGAAAAACATGTCTGATGGCAGTCAACAGACAATGACCGTCGACGAGATGATTAGCCAGATGAAATGAAGCACCTACTGCTCATAGCATTGTTATTCCTGCCTCTGGGCCTCAAAGCTCAGCAAGATTCCATTGATGCTTTAGAAGCCACAGAAGCTATGGAGACCAAGGCCTCTCGACCCTCCATCGACACCGTCTACGTGCTCCGCAGCGACACTGTACGGCTCTATCGCACCGACACACTACACATCTACCATACCGACACCATCATCCGCCGCGAAGCCGACACCGCTGCCCTCAAGGCATTGCAGGAAAAGGAGGTCTTCTATCGCGAGATTCTCACGGCCAATGGTGTGGACAAGGAAAAGTTGGAAGCCGAACGCAACTATTACATCCGTGTGGTTGACTCACTAAGGTCATTAGTGCGTATTGCCGAATTGGAGAATGTTCGCAAGGAGGAGGCTAACAAATACCTCGCCGAGCGTGCCAAAGCTGCCGAGGAGCGCGTGGCTCAAGCCACAAACCGCAAGAAAAAGATACGACCCATTCAGGGTGTAGCCATGCGTTTCTACCGCACTCCCGAATGGGAGATACGTCTCAAAGCCGGTGCCACCACAGGTACCTACGACCGTTATATCAGCAACCGAAACGCGGGAAGCATCGAGTTCGACTACGTCACCGGCGCATCGGTAATGCTGTGGGACTTGACAAAATACTTCAACAAAACCCATGGTAACGACAGCAGTGCAATCCAGATCCGTGGATTTGACCAAGAATTTGCATACGACATTGGTCTTTATGTAGGCTTTGGCGGCAGCAATCTGTTCAAGAACTTCTATGTGGGTGCCAGTTTCCGTTTCGTGGATTTCTTTTATCTTACACTGGGCATGAATATTGCCGAATATCAGGTGTTGAAGAGTGGCTACAATAACAACGATATCATCGGGAACACCCTCAGCATCGACGATGTGACAGCCAAAGCCTGGCTACTGAAGCCGTTTATATCACTAAGTATCGACCTGGATTTCCTCTCTTATATCAAGAAGTAGTCTCAGCTCCAAATGCTGAGTTTGCTGAGGAACGAGATATTCTCACGAACCGAAGACTCGATGAGTGTATCGAAGTCTTTGTCATTTTCTTTATGGAAGGCCACCTCGATGGGTAGGACATGCATGGGCAAGCCATCAGCGAGGCCACGCAGACGCGAGGCATCTTTCTCGGTGGTGACAATAATATTGTTGCTCCCTGACAGGGCAGCAAAAGTTTCCTTGATGCGGACAATATCACCAGAAGTGAAATCATGGTGATCCTCAAAAGGAAGGTGCTGCACCTTGGTATAGCGCCGAAGCTCAGCAACCATAGGCTCAGGATGGGCGATTCCCGTAACACAGAGGACATTGTCCATACGACGCAGGTCAACAGAAGCGGCACGACCATCGAGGGTTTGCAAATCGCCGTACTTAAGGTAGGAGAAGAATACCTTCTGATAATTCTGCAAATGCAGATCGTGAAGGATATTGTGCTTTTCCACAGGGTTGAGGATAGCAGGACACTTGGTGACAATGACAATATTGGCGCGAAATCGGGACTTCTTGAACTCACGCAAGTCACCAAAGGGCAGGATATGGTCATCATAGTAAGGATGACTATACTCCGTCAACAATATGTTGATGCTGGGCTTGATGGCACGATGCTGGAAGACATCGTCGAGGACGATGAGCTGAGGTTTCTCCTCCTGTTCCATCAGCCTTTTCACTCCCTCCACACGTTTCTCACAAACAACCACCTGCACCTGCGGGAACTTACGGGCTATCATAGCAGGCTCGTCGCCAAGCATGTCGGCATCATGACTGCCGTCGTCGGCTTGAAATCCTTTGCTCTTACGTTTATAGCCCCTGCTCAGCATAGCAGTGGGATATCTGTCGGAGAGCTTGCGCAAGAGGTATTCCACATGCGGTGTCTTGCCAGTACCGCCAGTGGAAAGGTTCCCCACACCAATCGTAGTGATGTGGGGAGCCTCCTGTTTCTTGATACCTAACGCATAGGACAAATTGCGAAAACGCACTCCTATCCCATACCACATCGTGAACGGGAAGAGAGCATAGGAGATGTTCTTTCGTAGCGACATCTTTCGGTAGTTAAGTAGATAAGGAGTTAAGTAGTTAAGACAATACCGTTTTTGCGTCTGCGTGATGCGTCAGCCCTACTTAACTACTTGACTACTGCCTACTGTCTACTTGAAATAGCGATTCAGCAAACCTTCAAGTGCTTTACCGTGACGAGCCTCGTCGCGGGCCATCTCGTGGACGGTGTCGTGAATGGCGTCGAGGTTGAGGGCTTTGGCGCGCTTGGCGAGGTCGGTCTTGCCAGCAGTAGCACCGTATTCGGCGTCGACGCGCATCTTGAGGTTCTCCTTGGTGCTGTCGGTCAGCACTTCGCCCAGCAGCTCAGCGAACTTGGCGGCATGCTCAGCTTCCTCGAAGGCGGCTTTCTCCCAGTAGAGACCCACCTCGGGATAACCCTCGCGGTGAGCCACACGAGCCATAGCCAGATACATGCCCACTTCTTTGCATTCGCCTTCGAAGTTGGCGCGGAGGTCCATCTTGATATCTTCGGGGGCATCCTTGGCCACGCCGACGATGTGCTCGGCGGCCCAGGTCTTGATGTCCTCTTTCACTTCCTGCATGGGTTTGCCGCAGATGGGGCACTTCTCGGGCATCTCGTCGCCTTCATACACATAGCCACACACGGGGCAGATAAACTTTTTGCTCATATTGTTTTCTTTGTTTTAAGGTTAATATTTGTTGTAAAATCCAAATGCAAAGATACTACTTTTTCGCGATATGGAAAAAAATATTTTACCAGTGTGCACAATAGCCCCTGCACAAAACCACCTATAGTGCATGGCTGGCAACGACAGGTGGCTGGTGGTTTTATTTTGCCAGGTGTAAAAAATATCGTACCTTTGCAGCCCGAATGCTGACAGCGTGTCTGCAATGCTACCAACTGATTAGACTATGGCAAAGACCTTCGACCCTTGGCAACGCGAGGCAATAGAGATACTCGGCGGGCGACACCTAATACTGGCTCCTCCAGGATGCGGCAAGACCGATATTCTCACAGAGCGCATAGTACATGCCCACAAGGCAGGGGTGGAGTATGGCGACATGTTGTGCCTCACCTTCACCAACCGTGCCGCCAAAGGCATGGCACAGCGTATAGCCGACCGCACCCACAACCCTGTGCCCGACGACCTCTTTGTAGGCAATATACACCGTTTCTGCTCCCAGATGCTGTTCAACGAGGGACTGGTGAACCACAACAGCGCCATCATCGACGAGAGCGATGTAGAAAACATTATCCAGGAAGAGCTCTGCCGGAAACTCGGCATCAAATCGCGCACCACCGAACTTATGCGCTTTCAACACGCCCTATGGCAGTTGACACTTGGCATGCGTGGCGACCTTATATTGCACAACGAATTGCTCTACACCGGCGCCATGGCCAAACTATGCGACGTGCTGAGCCGTCCCTACGATG
>JAEEGI010030940.1_pt1 | contig 10035 bp, 10 predicted proteins | sample 8958751 | NCBI WGS metagenome assembly JAEEGI01 (sample SAMN16246545, study PRJNA631951) | gut metagenome | biome: gut microbiome; feature: rumen; material: KS-attached | host: Bos | place: Iran: Karaj | collected 2018-10 | reverse complement strand
CCACTCAGAGCGCCCGCTGTGACGCTTTGCTTTTTGCGCCCTTTTTATGCCGCTTCCCAATCTACATCTTTTTTCTCTTGGGGCTTGACTTTTAATAGTTAGTCTTCACAATCCCCCCATGCGTGTCCAAACTATGCCGCATGGGTTTGTCTACAGTCTGATATCCCTGTCTGTTGAAAAGGCAATAATCTTTTTGTATTATTTCTTTGTAACGTTTTTCTCCTTTTCTGATCCAATCAACGAAGGGCGGTGAGAATGTGACGGATTTTGAGGCGCTGTTTTCCGAAAACTACGCGTTTATCCAAAAGTATCTGACGAAGCTTTGCAGGGATCCCTCTCTGGCGGAGGAGCTGACCCAGGAGACCTTTTTCCGGGCCTATATGAATCTCTCGCAGCTTCGGGAGCGGGATAAGGCGCCGGTGTGGCTGTGCCAGATCGCGAAGAACAGCTACTACGCCTGGTATAACGCGAGCAGGAAAACCGAGGAGCTTGACGAGGAGCTTGCATCCGACGCCCCCGATCTGGCCGAATCCCTGATCCGAAAGGAGCTGTCAGCGGAGGCCTTCTCTCGGCTGCACGAGCTGGAAGAGCCCTACAAGGAGGTTTTCCTGCTCCATGTCTTTGCCAATCTTTCGCTGAACGAAATCAGCGCGCTTTTCGGGAAAAGCGAAAGCTGGGCAAGGGTCACATTCTATCGCGCCAAGAAAAAACTTTCAGAAAGCTTGAGGTAATGGTATGAACTGCGATGTTATTCAGGATCTGATGCTGCTCTATACGGACGGGTGCTGCTCCGATGCGAGCAAAGCACTTGTGGAAGAGCATCTGAAGGGCTGTGAAGTCTGCCGAAAAGCCCTTGCGGAGATGAACGCCGAAGCCCCGGTTTCGAAGGAAACCGGCGCAAAGAAAGCGGTATTCCCGCGCATCAACAGCTGGAAGGCTTCCCTGCTGCAGTCTGTTTTGCTGTACGTTTCTTTTGCCCTGTTGGTGTTCGGCGTGGCCCGGGAAGCCGCTACGCCGGAGGGCGTCACAAACGGTCTGTGGGCGCTTGCCCTCATCGTCCCCGTGACAGGCTTCCTGCTGTCTCTTGCCAACTGGTATTTCATCCGTCTGTACCCGAGCAAAAAGGCCTTCTCCGCCTGTTCCCTTTTCGCCACGGCAGCCTTTATCCTCCTCGGTTATGTCTGGGCGATCTTTCACTATCGGAGCACCTTGCTTAATCTCTTTAACGGCAACGCTCTCTCGACAGGGCTTTTGATCCTCGGATGTGTCCTCGTCGTCGCACTTTGCGTTGCCTCCAAGCTCTTTTCCGACCGCTACGCCCTGCTGCTCGGCAAGGAGTGAGCGATGAGACGCAATAATCTCTTCGTCCTGATTCTCCTGCTCCTTACACTTCTGTTCCCGTCCATCTGTATTCTTGCAAAGCTCCTGCACGATTCCTTCACCGTAAAAAACGGGATCGTTTATGCAACAGCTTCCTCCGTCCTTTACCTTGGGATCGGGATTCTATTGATAACCCGCAAAGAAAAGGGAATCGGAAAAACCTCATCGGTCTTTCTTTCAGTCAGTCTGCTTCTGAATCAAATCAACACCTTGCTGTTTATTTTTCGGGCAGACAATCAAGCGGCAATGCTCCTGATGGCCCTTTGGTTTGTGATGACAGCGATCCTTGTTGCGTTATACGTTAAGAGCATCGCGCTAACGGCAACGTTTTACACGCTTTCGGGCATTTTTGTCCTCCCGATACTCCTCTTCATCATGTTGAGCGATTTTGGAGCGCGAACCGTGATTGCCCGTGAAGTCTCTCCGGATATGAGATACTGCGCAGAAGTGATCGACGACGATCAAGGCGCATTGGGCGGCGCTACGCTCCTGCTGGTATATAGACTGGATGGCAGCTTTTCCATAGGCTCCTTCGATTTTCGGAAGTCGCAAACAGAGCTCCGTTCCGGTCCCTGGGGAGAATTTGAAAGTCTCTCCTGGCAGGACAGCGAACACCTCTCCATGAACGGGACGATTTACGAAATAACGAATTACTACCCGGAGTACCTTACCGAAAAAGAACGGATCATCCGATATGTCAGGAAGCATGAAGGGCTGCTGCTGCGTTATATTGAAAAACGTGATGATGACATCCTCAAAAATCAGCCGATCATCAAGCAAATCAGAACAAACGACACTTATATAGACTTTTCCTGTGGGGGAAGCGGCTTTGGCTCCGAAACCTCCTATTGGGGCTTTTACTATTCGGAGTCTGACGATCTTTCCGCACTTTGCCCGGCATCATCGTATAAACAGGAGCTGCGGAAATCGGGGAACGGCTATGTATGGGAAGAGTTCTGGCAGAATCCCCGTGGAGACAACACCTATTATGTCGAACCGATCGTCGATCATTTTTATTATTACGAGCTCACATTCTGATCCGGAAAACCCAAAACACACCCGGCAGTCCGCGATTATGCGGACTGCCGGGTGTGTTTTTCAGCAGCTGCGCCTCAGTACAGCTTCGCGCCGGCGGGGATGTGAGGATCCACCATCAGAAGGTGGAGCTTCTCCTCCTCGCCCTCGTGATGCACGGCACTGATGAGCATGCCGCAGCTTTCGATCCCCATCATGGGACGGGGCGGCAGGTTCACAATGGCGATGCAGGTCTTGCCGATCAGCTCCTCCGGCTCATAGTAGGCGTGGATGCCGGAGAGAATGGTGCGGGGTGTATCACTGCCGTCGTCCAGGGTGAACTTCAAAAGCTTCTTGGACTTCTTTACGGCCTCGCAGGCCAGAACCTTCACCGCGCGGAAATCGGACTTCTGGAAGGTCTCAAAGTCAACAAAGTCCTGGAACAGCGGCTCCACCACCACGTTGGAGAAGTCGATCTTCTCCTCCGCAGGCGCGCTCTGCTCCGCCTTCTCGGTCTCGCAGCAGCAGCTGATCCCTTCCTCGGGGCAGCACTTCTCGCTCTTCTCTTCCTTCTTCTCCTGCTTTTCAGGCTTCATGGTGGGGATTAGAAAACCTGGCTTGATTTCTCTCAAATTCGCAGGAATCATAACCCCTCGCACGTGTACAAAACTACTTAAAGTCTCACACGGAAACAGCCTTTGAACAAAGCCGGTCTTCCGTATAGTCTGAGTTGCAAGACCACAATTCCGCATCACTCTGCTCAATTCTTCGCGCTATTGGAGACTAAATTGGTGAGTGTGGAGACTTGGCACCATTGTTGGGGAAACGGTCAGAACTCAAGGCTTTCATTTAAGCCATAATATTGTAGCAGACAATGCCTCATTTTTCAATAGGTTTGAGTATTTTAGCGTGGTAAAGTCAGCACTTTTTCCATCTGAAGAACTGTCTATGTGCAGTTCTCACATCATCGTCATTATCTGAAGTGATGTAGATATGGGCTCCTTGAAAGGCTTTCTTCACGCCTCGGCATACTCCTTCGGCGCTGTCTTTGAATGAGACTGTATCAAATAGTAATCCTCGAACCTTGCACAGGTGCTGGGTAACAAGAACGGCCTCTTCCTCTGCTTTCGTACCATTTCCAATTAGCGCGACTGCCAACTTCAACTCTGGTATGTAAGCATCCAGTGTGATCCCGATGGTCTCTTCGTCGTTTAGCCTCACCTTAAAGCCAAGCCGACCGCAGTAGAGCATGATAAGGAGTTGGGGCAGCACACGAGCAAACTCTTCTTCGCAGACGGGGCACCTCTCTCCTTCTATGGTTCTCTTGGCAATCTTCTCTTTCCATGCGCGCCCGTATTTGCATTGCCACCATACCGGCCTCAAAGAGTTTCTTGTGATCTTTGTTGGCTCAATATCAGTGTTCAATGCATACAGCCACTCCTTCAGCAACGCCTTGTCAGTAGTCGCTAAATCATTGTAACCCTCAAGAACTGCTCGATCAGCACAGACAGGACATTTAAGGCCCTTGCTTCCTTTCTTTGAATATATTATAATAAGATCAAATTTACAAATCGGGATTTATGGAGGACTAAATGCAATATAGCATTATACCTGTCTGCTGTGGGACGCGGATATGCGCTATGACAACGGAAGGTGGCGTTTTTTCAAGTTCAACGGGCAAACAAAATGGGTTGAACAGCTTCCTACCAGCGAAACCAGGCAAGAACCGATCATATTTCTGCTGAATGAATAAAAGGAGGAAAAAAGGATGCTTTGCAAAAAATATCAGGAGCAGCTTCGCTGGGTGATTTATCAAATTTATCCCCGCAGCTTTATGGACAGCAATGGCGATGGTATTGGTGATCTGCAAGGGATCATTCAGAAATTGGATTATCTGAAAGATTTGGGCGTGAACGCTGTCTGGATATGCCCCTGCTATAAAAGCCCTAACGATGATAATGGCTATGACATTTCAGATTACCGGGATATCATGGATGAGTTTGGCACCATGGAAGATATGGATGCGCTGATCACAGCGCTCCATGCCCGGGGTATGAAGCTGATCATGGATTTGGTGCCGAATCATACCTCCACTTCCCACCGCTGGTTCCAGGAATCCCGGAAGGGAAAAGATAATCCTTACAGCGATTTTTATTATTGGTTCGATGAAATTCCCAATGATTGGGAATCTGAATTCCGAGGCAGCGCATGGGAATATGATTCTGTACGGGGCCAGTATTATTTGCATTCTTTTGCTGTCAGCCAGGCCGATTTGAACTGGAACAATCCAGCCGTTGTAAAGGCCATGCAGGACACAGTGGACTTCTGGATCGAAAAAGGTGTGGACGGCTTCCGTATCGACGTTATCGATATGATTTCCAAAGACTTCAGCAAAGAGTATAATGGGTTCGGACCCAGGCTTCATGAATTTATACACGATCTCTTTGGCCGGGAAAAGGCAGCGCACCTCTTTACCGTTGGAGAAAGCGACGTTCATGATATCAATGAAATGATTCGACATTGCGCTGCGGATCGCGGGGAACTGAGCACGCTGTTCCTGTTCGACCATATGGAGTGCGGACGGATCGATAAGTTTACCCCCAAGCAGGATAGCTTGAAAACATTGAGGAATCATCTGATTCATTGGCAGCAGGAAACAGAGAAATATGATTTGCTTCACAGTCTGTTTACAGATAATCATGATCAGCCGCCCATGATTTCCCGGATTGGCAACGACCGTGAGAAACGCTATGAAGCGGCTACTGTGATGGCTGCTATGCTTTATTTACTGAAAGGAGTTCCCTTCATTTATCAGGGCCAAGAGATCGGCATGCCTGCAGCCAACTACGATCGTATTGACTGTTTTGACGACATTGAAAGCGTCAATACATACAAAGAATTCTGTAAAACAATGACCCCCGAAGAAGCGCTGCGAAAGATCAATTTTGGCAGCCGTGACAACGCCCGTCATCCCATGGCGTGGAGCAATGGGGCAAACGGTGGTTTCTCCACAGGGAAGCCCTGGATCGCGCTGCATTCCCGGTATCAGGAAATCAATGTAGAAGGGGATTTGGCTGCCGATCGATCCGTATATCGATTCTACCAGGCTTTGCTGGCACTTCGCCGTTCAAACGATGCGTTTCTGAATGGAGATTTGGAAGTGATCTCTTCGGCCGATGATCCTTATTTCATTTTTGCCAGAAAATTGGGAAATGAAAGATGGGTGGTTGTTTGCAATTTTGAGAGTGAGCAGCAGATTAAGCTTCCGTTCCAATGTGAAAAGCCCTCTCTCGCCAACCTGAATCGAGAAGCGATTGATGGCAAATATGCGTCCTATGAATGTGCGGTGGCAAAATGCATTCTGCGGAGCCCGGCGGCCACAGTTGCGGTTTGCGAACGGCCGGTTTGCGGCATAAACGGCCGCATATTTATACGGAAATTTTCCTCTGGGGGTTGACGTCGGGACCCTGTCGGCGTGGATACCATGCGTTGAAGGTGACGATGAGCTTATCGCGGATAAGCTCAATGCGATCACAGATTTAAAGATAGATTTTGAAGATGCGATCTGATTGACGCGCTGTGGTATGGGGCGGTGATGCCTGGGCAGGTATTGGAGCAGGCCGGTGAAAAGCAGAAGGCCCTGGCGCGGCTGATGGAGCGGAACCGGGCGGAGCTGGCGGCGCTGCACCCGGAGGCCGGGGCCATTCTCGAAAAGCTGGAGGGCAACCAGGCGGAGCTTCGGGACTACGAGGCCCGGCTGGTCTTCCGTAGCGGCTTCCGCCTGGGCATGCAGCTTGCCGCAGAAGCCCTGACCAACCAACCGGAGCTCTATGAGGAGTAGCTGTCTCAGAATTGGGTAAAGCGGCGTTGGCCCATGATAAACTAGTACTCTGTAAATTCTAAATCTTTATGATGGGGTATAGATGCTTCAGCTTGGTCCTGGCGTCATCGGCGGTGAATTGCCAGTCCACACCTTTCTGCGCGGCGTTTCTTGCAGCAGCCCACGGTTCGAGCAATCTTTGAAGCGAAAGAAGATCCGGGATTCTGTTGTTTGAAATGCACTGGCGGCCAATGGCAGACAACTCTATTTCTGCAATATCAAGCCAACTCCCATCAACTCTGCTTTGTACATTGCCGTACAAATTGCTTTATGCCCCTTCCCTACGTCATGCCAACTGCACCCCTTTTTTACTCAATTACCATGAAAACGGAATATGAGCCTAAAAAGGTTTTATTAACAGTTGATGTGACAGCTCTGGTCACGAAAGAAGACAGCCCCGGAAGAAGTGCTCTTCTGGGACTGTCTTTGCCTTTGCAACACCTATAATTCTGTTTTGATTACTTCCCTATTAGGCCGGTCCGCTTTACCGGGTTTTTATCAAAATGGAACTGTTCGTGTCCGCGAAGGCCGTCCCCTTGATGAAAGAGGCCTTCGGAAAACGCTTCTCCTGTTATCCGGGGAAGGCGAAGAGCACGGCTTCGAATGGCCGCAGCTCGAACTGGAGACAGAAGGGCAGCTTATCGCACTCCTCTTCCTTTGCCAGGCGCAGCTTCTCTCTCCCGGGGGCCTCGGCCTCCTCGGCCGCCTCGCAGGTGCTGAAGATCCGCTCATAGCTTCCCTCGCAGGGCACGCCTACGGTGTAGTAGGGGTAGCACTTGTCGGAGAAGTTGCAGATCACCAGGATCGCGCCGTTGTAGTTCCAGGGGTTGCGGCGGATAAACGAGAGGATGTTCCGCTCCTTGTCGTTGCGGTTGACCCACTCGAAGGTCTTTTCGTCGCGGGAGTCGCTGTACAGGCAGGGATACTGCTTGTACAGCTTCAGCAGCTTCTGCACGCTGAGCAGGATGTCGCGGTGGTCGGGCTTGTCAGCCAGCTTCCAGTCGAGGGACTTGGCCTCGGACCATTCTGCCTCCTGTCCGAACTCCTGGCCCATGAAGAGGAGCTTCTTGCCGGGATGGGTAAACTGCCAGGTCAGCAGGGTCTTGAGCCCCTCCAGCTGCTCCTCGGGCGTGCCGGGGGCCTTTTGCAGCAGAGACTTCTTCAGGTGGACGACCTCGTCGTGGCTCAGCGGAAGGACGAAATCCTCCTCAAAGACATAGTCCGCGGTGTGAGTCAGGACCTTGTGCATGCCCTCGCGGTACTTCGGCTCGACGCCGATGTAGCGAAGGGTGTCGTTCATCCAGCCCATGTCCCATTTGAAGTTGAAGCCGATGCCGCCCTCGCTGACGGGGTCGGTGATGCCGGCGATGGTGGAGGAGTCCTCCGCGATCATGTAGGCCGGGGTCAGCTCGTTGACTGCCTCGTTCAGCTGCTTCAGGAAGCCTTCGCTCTCAAGGTTGATGTTGCCGCCGTGGACGTTGGGCCGCCACAGATAGCGGGAGAAGCTGGCGTACAGCATGGCCGCTACCGCGTCCACGCGCAGGGCGTCGATGTGGAACTCCCGGATCCAGTAGAAGGCGCTGGAGATCAGGAAGGAGCGCACCTCGGGCTTGCCGTGGTCAAAGGCGAAGGTGCCCCATTCCGGGTACTCCGCCCGCAGCGGGTCGGCGGATTCGTACAGCGGCGAGCCGTCAAACTCGCCCAGGCCGTAACTGTCCTTGGGGAAATGCGCGGGAACGAAGTCCAGGATCACCTGGATCCCGGCCTGGTGCAGCCTGTCGATCAGATAGCGCAGGTCGTCCGGCTTGCCGTGACGGCTGTTCGGGGAGTAGAAGCCGGTGACCTGGTACCCCCAGGAGCCGTCGAAGGGATGCTCGCAGATGCCCATGAGCTCCACATGGGTAAAGCCCATCCATTTGACGTATTCCGCCAGCTGGTCCGCCAGATCCCGGTAGTTGAGGAAGCCCATGTAGTCGTCTTCGCCCTTAAAGTCCTTTTTCCATGAGCCCAGATGGACCTCATAGATGGCCATGGGGCGATCCCGGACGGTTTTATTCTCCTTCTTCGCCTGATGCTCCGCGTCGTTCCAGACGTAGCTGTCCAGCGGCATGACGATGGAGGCGTTGGCCGGACGCAGCTCGGAAAGGAATGCGTAGGGGTCGGATTTCAGCCGACGTCCGCCGTCCGCGCCGAGAACCACATAGCGGTACACGTCGCCCTCGCCCACGCCGGGAACAAAGACCTCCCAGATGCCGGGGTCAGCCTCAGAGGGCTGCAGCGGAAGCTCCTCGTCCCAGCCGGTTTTTGAGGTCATTACCGAGACGCTCTGTGCATGCGGCGCCCAGACCGCGAAATCCGTGCCCGAAACGCCATCTTTCTCCAGGATATGCGCGCCCATTTTTTTGTAGCTCTCGTAGTTTTTTCCCTCATGGAAGAGGCGACTGTCGAGCTCAGTAAAAAGTCCCATGCTTTGACCTTCCTTTCATTGTATAGTTTTCTGAGAAAGGATCGGAGACCGCTCCGTCTCTTCCCGAACACAGTTATTTTATACCCGCGAAGCAAGAAGTGCAACAATCGTGGATACAGTTTCACTCACTAACCTGAATATCGGAGATACCTACAAGGTATCCGGAATCCTGATGCAGGCAGACGGAACTGCATTTACTGTAAATGGTAAAGAGGTAATTGCAGAAAGCAGCAAATTCAAGGCAGATCAGAGCGAAATGACAGTGGAGATCACCTTCACTTTCAATTCCTCATCCCTTGCCGGGAATAGCCTTGTGGTTTTCGAAAAACTTTTCTGCAACGGCGTTGACGTCGCACGTCATGAAGACCTGACGGATAAGGATCAGACTGTCGATTATCCGGAAGGACATACGAACGCGAACGACAAAAAGACCGGCGATGAAGTCGGCACGGTCGGTGAGAAGGAAACAATCATCGACACGGTAACCTATAAGAACCTGCACATCGGCGACACCTATACTATCCACGGAGATCTTCACTACAAGGAAGACTTCATCAGCAGGATTCCGTCGCCCCAGAAGCTGGGTTTATTGGTAACAACATACATGCCGGAACTTTCTTCCGGCAACTCAGAGAGATCTGAAAAGCTGAACTCCCTCCTGCCGTTCCTATTTTCCGGATCAGGGAATAAAGTATCTTCCATCCGGGTGACAATCATCTGCTCCTGCATGTTTTCATACTGAACACTCTCCCGGTGTTACATATATTCACTTCTTTATATCGGTTCTTTTTTTCTTTCAGCTATTTTGTCTGTTTCAGAGCTTCCTGAATTTTTTCTTTTGAAAGACTGGCAAATATAGCCGGCAGTACTCTTTCTACATCCATTCCGATCATTTTGCCTGTCAGTCTAAGGCTCTTGTTGCCCATCATCGGCTTTGCGAGTTTAAGTATTGACAGCGCCATTTTCTTTATCATTCCCATGTGCAGATCTGCCTTTGCGTTTGTAGTCGTATCTTTATCCTGCTTCATGGTATAGTCGAGACAAAAATGAAGCGAATTTTCGACGCCTTAGGCCGTAGCAAAGGCCGACGGGGTCTTTTTTTTCAAACAAAAGGAACTCGGCTTGTGTGTGCTTTGCGGAGACCATCAGCAACCGCTTTGTCTATCGTGAAACATATGCAGGCCCATTTCCCGTGAGAGATGCTTCATCATCTCGCAGCCGGCGATGCAGTTTCCCTTTTGATCCAACGCAGGACCGTAAATCCCGATTCCGCAGCGGCCGTAAACCGGGGCCA
>JAEEGI010030935.1_pt1 | contig 10036 bp, 11 predicted proteins | sample 8958751 | NCBI WGS metagenome assembly JAEEGI01 (sample SAMN16246545, study PRJNA631951) | gut metagenome | biome: gut microbiome; feature: rumen; material: KS-attached | host: Bos | place: Iran: Karaj | collected 2018-10 | reverse complement strand
CTCTACGTACTCATCAAAACTACAGATATAACGTACAGGTACACCTGCATATACAGAATTATCTGGAATATCTTTATTGACTAAGCTGGCAGAGCCAATAATGACATTATTACCGATTCTTGTATTATACAGTATCCTTGTACCTGAACCTATGAACACATTATTCATGATCTCAATACAACCTACCTTTTCCACATATTTGTCTTCTCCAGATTTACGATTCAGCATATGATGGATGACATCGTGGGTGACGAATCCAACATTGGAAGCGATTCTGACATTGTCATGGAGATAAACCAAATTAGAATAAAGTGGTAATATATAACTCATAATCATACAATTCTTACCTACACTCCCAAAAAGACCATGCTTTTTTATAAACCGTGTCCTAACCTTGGCATCGGGGATCAATGCTAAAAACAGAGAATAAGCAATCCTTTTAAATCTGTTCATATTTTATCCTTGTCTAAGTTTTTTAATTCCACACACAAACCATGAAAACCAAGTAGAGGAATCACCCCAAATAATGTCTTGATAATAAACGTTATTCCCTAAAAAATCAAACCACGAAGGGAAAACGGAAAACCGCTTCGAACTCTTTATAAACCACAAGATGTCAAGCCCCAAATATCGTAACATCTTGCCCGGTGAATAACAATATGAATCTATTGGTAATTTCATGGCATCGTCAACGATAATTTCAGGAAAATCCACACCTGAGATGTAGGCAGCTCTTAAACTGGCTGGCACACGAGGATTAATCTCAATAATTTTATATTCATCTGTGTCTTTTCGCTGTAAGACATCAAAATCGGCCATGCCCACCCATTCAAGTTTATCAAGTGTCTGCTTACAAAGTCGCTCCAATTCTTTGTTCTCCACCGTAATACAACAAGAACTGCTGCCTGCCCCAATAGGATACATACGTATAATCTTGATGATGGCACAGCCTAAGACACTCCCTTTTTCATTCCGATACATCATCACGTTATAATAATAGTCGGGATTATCAATGAATTCCTGCAATGTGCATGTACCATATTTACTGCTAATCTCATGGAAACGAGACTGTAATTCTTCAAGTGAATTGACACGCGTGATCCCCCTAGCACCTACAGAATAATCAGGTTTGATTAATGCTGGGAAATGTATTTCACCTGCAACATCGTTTATGTTCTCTTCCGAAAGGCTTTTGGTATGAGGATGTGGGATATCGTGTGCTTCACAGAATGCCATAAAAGACGACTTGTTCTCAACAACAGACAACACACTATAATCAGGAACTGCACATCTTGTATTATATTCCTTTTCTATTTCTGCCTTATTCTTACTCAGATAAGAAGCAGACTTATCTCCCATGGGAATAATGACATCAAACCGTTCTTTTCCAAGGATATCTTTTACCCATTCCCCATAACCAGACTTTATACCAGTATATTTATGTAAAAAGAATCTGCTTTTAACAATCTCATATTCGTTTGAGACCACTGACACATTTATATCTTTCTTTTTGAATAACGATTCACCGAAAGACAGGCCCTGCAATCCTCCACCTAATAATAGAACATTAGTCATCCTTATTTGTAGTAAACAAAATCCAGATCTGAATCAGCAGAGGTTATCAACATATTGTTAAAACTATCCTTGTATTCTGGCGTACCAATAACACAATTCAGCTTTTTCTTCATCTTTATCGTTAAAGGAAGCAATCTGAATGTGTATTCTCTTGAACTCAATGTAATAACCAATCCTTTATTATTGCTTTTTGCAATCTTTACAGCAGCATTAAATGCTTTGTCCTCATCTTGGCGAGAAAAGAACCGATAGTCAACCAATGACAACATCTCCAGTCCCTTATATCGAATGGTGCGCACCACAACATATCCTATACTCTTGCCTCTCAACAGATATTGATAAATAGCATATCTTTCAGGACTATAAATATCATAATATCTTTTTAAGAAGAACGCCTTGTCACGTACAAATTCTGCATGATCCTTCATCCATTTCCCCTGAGAAGGGAAAGCTATTTGATTGATATCACTCACTTTTTGGAGTTTTTCAAAACGACCTACAGATAAATGCTCAGGGTATTGATATGTTACTGGCTGAAGCCCGAATATCTTTCTGAGTAACTGCATGCAAATAGACCAATTAACAGATATGTAAACATTCACAGGCCTAATCGGTGTGAATCGCTTAACATATCTGGGCTGTATCTTCCAGGCTATATCTGTTACCCCTACAGAAAACCAGTTATCATAGAGGTTTACCCGATTATAAATCTCCTTGCTTATTCCCTTACCACGTTGATCCGGAGAAACTATCGTATTTCCTATTGAGAAGAATCGAGTTTCTTCGGAATCTATCAGAATACGTGCATCATTGACAGTTGTACAGCCTATTATCTGCTCATTATTCAATATTATAACACATTTCTCCCAACATTCTTCATTAGATTGGTCGATATTGGTAATCCACCAATCCAGATATCTGATATCTCTATGGGGATATACCTTCTTCATATAATCTAATAAACGGGCATGCCAATCGGGATTATATGAAATAGTCTGTGTTTGCATAGTGAGTTAATTTATATACATATATATTTTTATCCCCACTCTTATAATCCGATAACACACCGATGTCGGCAAATATAATATCAGAAGACTAAGTACACAATGCTTATTACTTATAGAAAAATGATTCGTAATGATCTTCTTCATCAACCCTTTATAAACCGGGTCATTTTTTACTTGCCCTATCAGAGTTCCTATCTCTGTCTGAAAACCAACCCTTTTGGCATATTTAATCACAGAAAAAGCTGTAACCAGCCAAAACAATGTTTTTCGAATCCGCTTATTTCACCGATCTTCGGACATTTTGAGGCCACAGCATCATCAATCAGGTGTAAAGTATCTAAAATACGCAGATCACGTTCACAATTTAATTGCGAGACAGCACTTCCTTCTTTTCTCCTGAGATAGTACATGATATATTTGCCTATCACCACATCGTGACCTATCACCATGTCAGCCACAATGAAGTTGCCCTTACCTATCACGACATTCGCGAGCAGGCATGCCGTGCAGTGTATCACATTGTAAAACTTAAATCCATATTTATCGTTTCATTGTTTCTTCAAATAAAACTGTCAATTGTTTCGCTATGACCTGTGGATCAAAACGACGGCGCGCGTCAGCGGCAATAGATGCATAATCATAATGGCTATAGTTCTCATACATCTCTATCATGGCTTTAGCCATCGCATCTGTGTTTTCAGCAGGGATGAGGATTCCATTGCTATCATTGACAAACTCCTCAGGACCGCCACAGACTGTAGCAATAGTGGGGAGTCCCTGCGATAGTGCTTCGATACACACCACACTGAAAGTCTCTGCTCTCGATGACAAAACGAAAGCATGACTTTTTGCCAGGATTGAGATAATCTCTTCCTTATTCTTTCTGCCTACCAGCATAACACTATCCTGCAAATTTGCACGTTGTATCTGTCTCTTTAGAGTAGCATGTTTCTGACCTGAACCTATGATGACAACCTTGCAGCCAACCTGAAAAAGCCCCGATTGTCTGAACGCTTCAACAAGTATGTCATAACCCTTTCTTTGAATCAGACTTCCTACAGCAACAAAAGTAAAGCTACCATTGAGGGCATGTTCTGGTATAGGAGCTGAAACAAATTCCTGGCCAAGCATGTCATAGACCACCGTAGAGTCTTTACCAGAATGTCTTTTGATGTGCAAACGCAAAGAATCTGAGACGGCAAGGATCTTATCAGCCTTGTTGTAGGCTATCTCTATCCAGAAACGAAGAATAGGTTGTAATTCTCTCTTTGTTAGTTCGCTCCAATGCTCAATGCCAACAAGTGGTATGTCATATTTCTCTTTCAACTTTGTGGCAAAGGCGATGTTATACAAATAGTGGGCATAAATAAGGTCAGGCTTTCCCCATTCCTTTAATATGTACTTAAAGATTTTCTCCTGCATCTGCGTCACCAGATAGAGATGAAGTTTTGGCATTATAGATTTTAGTCCCAGCATAGGGAACCAGAAAGAACCAAAGACGGTGATACCATGAACCGTAAAACGAGTATATCCGATTTTGCGCCAATATATACGAAACCGTTTGTCAACATACAATATACAAACCTCATGACCAAGGTTCTTTAGAGCTACTGCCTGATCCTTTTCAAAGCATCCCCATTGCGGGTCATGCTTATCAGGATATCCGTTTGCTACAATTAATATCTTCATACGTAAAATACAAAATCTTAACACTACACTATAATAGTCGTTTATGGTAGATTATGCGTTTGGAACGAAGGATGCTAATGGGCAATAAAAGAAAGAATGAATATCCTAGGAATAGTCCAGATTCATTCATTCCCCAAATCATTGTCACCAATATAAGCAATAGGAGTGATTTGTATTTACCAGTAACCAATTTAAATGATTCAATGAAATAAAAATACATGATAGAAAAAAACAAAATCAATGATGGAACACCATATCTTGTAATAATATCTAAAGCAGAGTTATGATTGCTTTTTCCCCACCACTCAGTATCAATGCCACCAAACCAAAAATACGCGGGGTCTAAAATTCGATATAAGATATATACCCATATATACTGGCGTCCAGAAAAAACATCTTGCCCCATTACTTTGGTGTCATTCACCAGCCCATACCGATAGTATTCTGCATAAATACAATAAATCCATGGATATAAAACATATAATATCAGAATCACGAATAAAATCAAGCTCTTGTATTTCATTACTCTTCCTTTGAAAAAGAATGAAACTATGACTATTAAGAAAACCATAAGCGAATTACGCGATTCGGTGTTTATAATCAAGAGAAAAGTCGTAAATAAAAGGAATAATATTGAGAAGTTCTTTATGACGCTATTTGGATAATTAACGAATATGCATATAAAAATATCAACAGACAATATTAAGAATGTAAATCCGACCTGATTGGGGTTAATACTATGATTATCACTAATAACTACATAAGCAAGATATGCCAATACAAATAATAGGATGATAAAAGATATTTCGTCATGAGAAAAGGTTATTCTGTTATAAACATAAAAATACACAGGAAGCATTCCAATTACGAGCATACCTGGTATAGAATATTGACACCATGAAATACGATATAACGCAAACATGCCAAACCAAAACAATATCGGCAATACTGCCGCATAACTCCATTTGAATTTTTTAATATAAAGAATTAGTATTGGTATATATCGCAACAGACTGACCTCTATCATACTTGATGAAGTCACGTCCTTAACTAACAGCCCCACCAATGAAAAAAACAATGAAATAAAAAACAATATCGAATCTGACTTCATAGTTTAACCTAATTCAATTGGCGGTAAATGCAATATAGACATACAATATAATCATTATACTATATTGAATATATATAAGAGACTTTCGCAGTAGTTTTCTGACTGGCAAATGGCCTGAGTCCTCATTCTATCCCTTTCTTCCTTATACGAATCAACTTCCGTAGAGACATCATGGAGGAAACGCATCAAGTCTTCAGAAGAATATAAATGATACCCTGGCATATAAACACGTGGATCATCGAAAACAAAGCCTCGCGTACTCTTGTATTCCTCATAATCATCCAAAGTAAAGGCTATTGGCCTGTCAACAAGCAAATAGTCAACTGCCACAGAAGAATAATCAGATATCAGTGCATCGGTCAGGGCTATGAATTTATACATTGGTACATCCGAGTCTTCAAATACCTGATTCGTTATCTCCTTAATATTTGTGAAGCTATCAAAAGGAATACCGTATTCTCTCTGAAAAGGATGTAACTTTACAATCAGGATAATACCAAGTTTTTCACAATATCCGTCCAGTTCCTGCCATTTCTCCACCCTGTCTACCAATGGGAACTGTGTGATAGAATTACTATCTGTGTACACGCCTCTTTTATCTGCTCTATAAGTTGGCATCCAAAGCACGACCTTGGACTCCGCATTCCTTTTGAAAGAATCAAGCACCTTTCGGGCCCCTTTATCCACCGCTTTCAACCAATCATAGCGCGGGTAACCTATGGGCAAGATCTTTTCTTCTTCAATATTCCAAAAATAAGACTTCGGTTTTACAAAAAGTTCACCAGGTACAATGGCATAATCGAAATTCGCATGACCACTTCCTTGGTGAGAACTCTTGTCTTTATAGCCACAGCCATGCCACAGATTGATGATCAGTTGCTCTTTTCTTGCACGGTTCCGAATTAGGATAGGCTTATGTGTCGACATCAGATATTTAGCCGTAACGACCAATTTTAGGTTTTTCAACCTGTATAATCCCAGTTTCGTTTCGCAGGAAATGAATTTCATCTGGCTCCCAGTGTTATTGTATTTCCTGGCATCGCTCACATCATAATATATGCTGTATTTATTTGCATAACCATTATCAAGCATGTATTCCGCCAAAGCTCGGGCATTATCCGCATAGTCTGGCATACTCCTGAAAATGACAAGGTGGTTGTTTACAGGAAATACACATCGAAGGAAAAACATGGAAATACTTTCCAAAAGTCTATGGATGATAAAATACAAAAAACAGAAAGGAGCATAAGTATGTCCTACTATTCTACTCAATTCATAGTATTTCTTTAAAAACGAACTTGCCATTACAAAGACTACTCTTCTACCTTATTGTCATTCTGTAATCTCAGTATGGTCGATGACACACCTTCTGTATGAGGAAGAAAAACGACATCGACACCAATCTTTGCCAAATCATCCTTTGTTTGCATCCATCTGGGATTACCATACCAGTCATCACCAATAAAGACGGCATTGAATCCAAGTTGACGGCAAAGAGGCATTTTATCAAGTGTATCGACAATGATGCATTCATCCACAGCTTTCAGGTTGCGTACAATTTCCGCCCTCTTCTGTTCTTTGATGACCGTCTCCTTCTTTTTATACGTCTTTACCAAATCGTCGGAGTTGACACCAACAATCAGGTAGTCACACTGTTCCTTCGCCCTGTTTATCAGATTAAGATGCCCAATATGGAACATATCAAAAACTCCCTGAGTATACCCTATTTTATACTTTTTCATTTTGCCTGTTTATATTTGTCTGGTATTTCTTCTGGTCTTTTCGGACGTATCTGATTCAAACCTTTCACAACACAATGAGAAGGCACATCCTTTGTGACAACGGCACATGCTCCTATGGTGACATCATCGCCAATAGTTATAGGGCCAATAACAGAGGCATTGCTTCCCAGAATACAATCGCTACCAATCTTGGGATGGCGGCGGATGTGATGCAGGACTCTTTCTTCATCGCCTTTGAGTGCTGCCATTGCAACAAAAAACGGGTACACCTTACAATTATCGCCAATTACAGCTGTCCTACCTATTCTGATACCCATGGGATGGCGAATCTGAAAGTTTTTCCCAATCTCAGCTGTAAGAGAGATGTTTAGTTGATATTTCTCCTGAAGCTTATTCTCCATTCTTCTGGCTCTTAATCTATTAATTAAACCTCCTTTCTCATAGAGACGACGCATCTTCCCAAACTTCCGCTCAACCTTTCGATCGTAGTTGCTGATGCACAGAAAATCCATCAGCCAGATTTTAATTCTCTCCCCAATACTCATGTTTTTTTTATTTTCGATTTAACCTCTTCATTATCGGCTTTATATCCACACAAAAACACCGATACGACTCAGGACGGAACAATATCGACCATCCGGCATAAAGTGCTATAAAGATGACAAACTTCAGCATCCCGTCCAAATAAAGAGACAGGGAGCAAAGCGTCCCGATAACGTACGACATGATAGCGATGGTTATAGAGGCTAACAAAATAGGCAGGATATCAAGAACCTGCTTCTCCCAGCGATAGCCTATATGTATAGATACCATATTGATATTAACGAAATAAGAGAACCAGGTATTCAGCACCATGCCGACAAGCAGGCCCTTCATTCCATACAACAACAGACCGGCGACAATAAAAACGATACCTACAATGCGTTTTATAACAGTCCATTTGAACATTATCTTACTCTTCCCGATTGCAGCTATCGACAGATTATTAACCCCTTGAAGACAAGCGGCCAGCCCCGCCAGACACAGTATCTGGAAATAGGGAACACTCTCCACCCATCTTTCAGAGTACAACAATACGAAAATCGGTTTCGCACATAGTAACAGGATAAACATCAGCGGAAAGGTAACATACGAAAGAGAGATTGTCAACTTTCTGACAGCATTCGAAAGACGCGCTTTGTCATCCTGCAATTCTGCATATAGGGGATATGTTACCTGCGAAAGCACATAGGCGATGCTTGAAGAAGCTAATCTTTCAGAAGCATTGGCTCTTGAATAATAACCCATTGTCGCAGGATTATAGAATCTTCCTATCAACAGACCTTGTATCTCCTCTCCTAATTTATTAATAATCTGTGTCAGGAACATATAAAAGCCGAAACCGAACAACGCCTTGAAAGACTGAACAGAGAATACAAATCGGGGCCGCCATTTGACATAGAACCAAAACACCAAAGCTGGAATCAAAGCTGTCAGAAGATGTTGTGCTACCAACGCCCAGACTCCAAAGCCATAATACGCCATCACAATCGTGATGGTTAATGAAGTCAGCGACGTGACAATGGAAACAATAGACAAAGCTCTGAAATTCAGCTTTTTCTGTAATTGGTTTCGTTGGACAATATTAAATGCATAAATAAACAAGATAACGCCCTGTACCCTCAGCACATCACACAACAAAGGAATTTTGTAGAAACTTGCGATAGCAGAAGCCGAGAAAAACAGGATTGTGTAGAGTACTGCAGCCACTCCGATATTCCAGAAGAATATCGTAGAATAATCCTCCTGAGTAGGACGTTTCTTTTGTATAAGAGCGGATCCGAAACCACTATCAATAAAGCACTCGGCCAATACCATAAAGATAGCTAGCATGCCTATACAGCCATAGTCATGCGGTGTCAGCAAACGGGCAAGTATAATCCCAGAAATGAACAGTATGGATATCGTTGAGTAGCGCTGCAACGCCGCCCACATCATTCCAGATACAGCCTTCTGTTTAAGATTTTCGCTTGACATCACTATTGTCTAAGATTGGACATGGCATTTATTTAATATGCATTCTTGTCTCTGACGAAAAAGGAATTCATGCCCTCCCCTCTTTATAGAGGGAGCCCTATAGTATGAGGGTGCCCTACGGGGGATTGACAGAGATAGTCTCCACAGGTCATCCAGATAGTCCCCACGAATGACGGAAATAATCTCCACAGGTGACGGAGATAATCCCTATGGGGGTATAGATGACGTCTCCATAGGGGTACAGATGACGTTTCCATGAGGCGTAGAGGCTATCTGAGCCACTCATAGTAGATATCCCGACAACCCTTAGATGACATTTCCAATACAGGATGGATTACTTCGTAATCGCAAGGATGAAGGTGGCGACGGACATGAGCATGCTGGTCATGGTGAACCACATGCCTGTGGAGGTGGAGAAGTAAGAGCTGCGGGCCTTGGACTTCTGGGGCTCTACATAGACGATGTCGTTCTGCTGCAAGTAGTAGTAAGGAGAACTGACAATGTTGGCGTCGTTAATATTGAGCTGATGGTACTCCTTGCGGCCTGTGCTGTCTTCACGGATGACAAAGATCTTATCGCGCTCGCCATAGAGGGTCAGGTCGCCCGCCTGGGCAATGGCTTCGAGGATATTGATCTTCTCGTTCTGGGTGGTGAACATACCTGGGTGGTTGACCTCGCCCAAGACGGAGTACTTATAGTTGATCATCCTGACATGGACAACGGCATTCTCCTCGGCTGAGAGATAGGGAGCTATCTTGGACTTGATATAGGCCTCGGCCTCGTTTTTAGACATGCCTCCGAGGTGAAGGGTGCCTAAGACGGGGAAGACGATGTTTCCGTCGTTGTCAACGAGATAATTATAGACAGAATTCTGACTCTGATTATGAGACTGACTG
>JAEEGI010030934.1_pt1 | contig 10036 bp, 7 predicted proteins | sample 8958751 | NCBI WGS metagenome assembly JAEEGI01 (sample SAMN16246545, study PRJNA631951) | gut metagenome | biome: gut microbiome; feature: rumen; material: KS-attached | host: Bos | place: Iran: Karaj | collected 2018-10 | reverse complement strand
AGCTCAACCACTCCATCAACTGGAAGCCCGAGCACACGGGCACCGGACGATTCGGCAAGTGGCTGGAGAACCTCAACGACTGGAACCTGAGCCGCAGCCGCTACTGGGGCACCCCGCTGCCCATCTGGCGCGACGAGGACGGCGAGGAGAAGTGCATCGGCAGCATCGAGGAACTCTATAACGAGGTCGAGAAGGCCGTTGCCGCTGGAGTGATGACGAGCAACCCCTACAAGGACAAAGGCTTTGTTCCCGGCGACTACAGCGAGGAGAACTACAATAAGATTGACATCCACCGCCCCTATGTCGATGACATCATCCTGGTGAGCGACAGCGGCAAGCCCATGAAACGCGAACTCGACCTCATCGACGTGTGGTTCGACAGCGGTGCCATGCCCTATGCCCAGCTGCACTACCCGTTCGAGAACAAGGAGGCCGTCGACAACAAGACCTTCTTCCCCGCCGACTTCATTGCCGAGGGCGTGGACCAGACCCGCGGTTGGTTCTTCACCCTGCATGCCATCGCCACGATGGTGTTTGACAGCGTGGCCTATAAGAACGTTATCTCCAACGGTCTCGTGCTCGACAAGAACGGCAACAAGATGAGCAAGCGCCTGGGCAACGCCGTTGACCCGTTTGGCGCCATCGAGAAATACGGCAGCGACCCCCTGCGCTGGTACATGATCAGCAACTCGTCGCCCTGGGACAACCTGAAGTTTGACGAGGCTGGTGTGGTCGAGGTAGCCCGTAAGTTCTTCGGAACCCTCTACAACACCTACTCGTTCTTTGCATTGTATGCCAACGTGGACGGTTTCGATCCCGAGGCTCCGCAAATGCCCATCGCCGAGCGTCCCGAGATTGACCGATGGATCATCTCGTTGCTCAACTCACTCATCGCCCAAGTGCAGGCCGACCTGGAGGACTACGAGCCCACCAAGGCCGCACGCGCCATCAGCACCTTTGTCGGCGACCACCTGAGCAACTGGTACGTGCGTCTGAACCGCAAGCGTTTCTGGGGCGGAGAAATGACCCAGGACAAGCTGGCGGCCTATCAGACCTTGCACCAGTGCCTCACCACCGTTGCCCTGCTCATGGCTCCCGTGGCACCGTTCTACAGCGACCGCCTGTATCGTGACCTCATGCACAGCGAGACGTCGGTACACCTGGCCATGTTCCCCAAGTGCGACGAAAGCGTCATCGACAAGCAGCTCGAACAGCGCATGCAGGCTGCACAGGACGTTACCTCGATGGTTCTGTCGCTGCGCCGCAAGCAGAACCTGAAGGTGCGCCAGCCACTGCAGGCCATCATGGTGCCCGTGCTCGACGAGCGTCAGCGAGCCGATGTCGAGGCTGTTGCCGACCTCATCCGCAACGAGGTCAATGTCAAGGAAATCAAGCTTGTGGGCAACGATGCCGGCATCCTTGTCAAGCGCGTGAAACCCGACTTCAAGAAGCTGGGCCCGAAGTATGGCAAGGTCATGAAGGCCCTTGCAGCACGCATCATCGGTATGTCGCAACAGGAAATCGCCCAATTCGAGAAAGACGGACAGTTCGCCATCGACCTGGACGGCCAGCAGGCTGTTGTTGAACTCGGCGACGTGGAAATCATTAGCGAGGACATCCCTGGCTGGCTCGTCGCCAACGAGGGCAACCTGACCGTCGCACTCGACATCACCGTTACCGACGAGCTGCGCCTCGAAGGCATTGCCCGTGAACTGGTGAACCGCATCCAGAACGTGCGCAAGAGCAAAGACTTTGACATCACCGACAAAATCAATGTTACCATCGCTCCCGACGAGCGCACCGACGACGCCGTCAAGGCTTATGGTGACTACATCGCACGCCAGGTGCTCGCCAACAGCATCCAGGTCGCTCCCGTTGATCCCGCATCAGCTGTCGAGCTGGACATGGATGGCTGGATGCTGCCCGTGAGCGTCGAGAAGGTATAATCACACCATTCATCGCATTTTAAACCAACTCAAGATAGATTGATTATGGCAAAGGAAAAAAAGCAAGAGAAAACTAGATACAGTGATGAAGAGCTGCAGGAGTTTAAGGAGCTCATTCTTAACAAAATCGAGCAAGCCGAGGAGAACTACAACCGCTTGACCGACACAATCATGGTGGATGAGTCCAACCCCACCTTCAAGATGATGGAGGAAGGTGCATCGACTCTGCAAAAGGAAGTTTCGAGCCAACAGGCCCAGCGCCAGCTGGACTTCATCCGCAAGCTCCAGGCCGCCCTCGTGCGCATCGAGAACAAGACCTACGGCGTGTGCCGCATCACGGGCAAGCTCATCCCCAAGGAGCGCCTGATGGCGGTTCCTCATGCAACCCTGTCGATCGAGGGTAAGCAGATTGAGGCCGAAAAAAAGAAGAAATCCTAACGCCAAGCGGCTCGCTCACATGAAGCTCTCTAGAGGCAAATTGGCAGCGCTAATCATCGCGCTGGTCATTGTCATCGACCAAGCTGTAAAGATTTGGGTCAAGACCCACTTCTATTATGGCGAGGAGATGCAAGTGACCTCATGGTTCAGGCTCCTGTTCATCGAGAACAACGGAATGGCCTTCGGCATGGAACTGGGCAGCAAACTGTTGCTCACGCTGTTCCGCATCATTGCCTCGGCTGCCTTTATCTATTACCTGTGGCGCTTGCGCAACCGCAGTGACGTGCCCACCGGCTATGTCGTGTGCATCGCCCTCATTACGGCTGGCGCCCTGGGCAACGTCATCGACTGCATCGCTTATGGCTTGATTTTCAACAGCCCCATGCCGCCCCAAGTGGCACAGCTGTTCCCGCCCGACGGGGGCTACTCCACGCTGTTCAACGGCAGGGTTGTCGATATGCTCTACTTCCCGCTGTGCGAGTGGAACTGGCCGCAGTGGGTACCCGTGATTGGCGGTAACCATTTTGTGTTCTTCCAGCCCATCTTCAACATCGCCGACGCCTCGTTGAGCGTGAGTGTGATTGTCCTCATCCTGTTCTATGCCCGCCACCTGGCCACCCTCTCTGCCAAGGAGGATGAGACCAATGACGAGGAAACGGCTGACATACAGCCCGACGAGGAACAACAGGCCGACGACGAATAAGTACCGCCTATCTCCCATGCGCTACCGTCTCTCTCGCATATTGCCGCTCATACTGCTTGCCACGGTGCTATTGTCGTGCGACAAGACACCAGGTGGAGTGTTGAGCGTCAACGACATGGCTGACCTGATTGTAGATCTCCAGGTAGCCGACGCCTATATCGAAAACCATATCGGGGACTTCGCGAGCGATTCGAGCAAACAGGTCATCAAGCAATCCGTCTTCAAGAAACACGGCATCACCCAGCAGGACTATGACTCCTCGCTGGTATGGTATGCCCACAACATGGAGGACTACGTCAAAGCCTATGACAAGGCCATCGGCAAACTCCAGGCTCGCCACGACAAGCTCGCCAAGGGGAAGGTCGATGTCAACGCCGCACCTGCCGAACTGAACGCTGGAGGAGGTCCCGCACAGCATAGTGCCTCGGCTCCGCCAGCCGCTTTGCATCCCAAAAACGGCAAACTACTCAAACACAAGCTCAACACCGACACCAAGAGCGATACTGCAGACCTGTGGCGCGATGCCCGCAACTATATGCTAACGCCAGGTGTCAGGAGAGGGTTCATCACCTTTGACGTGACTCCCGATGCCAACAAGTTGCCTGGCGACCGCTATGAGCTAGCCTATAAGCTCATCCGCGGCGGCAACGAGTTCAAGGTGAGCCTGTGCGTGGACTACACCGACGGCACAACCGCACAGATGGCACGCGGCACCAACAGCGACGGATGGGTGACGGTGGATGTGCAGAGTGACACGGCGCGACAGGTGAGACGCATCTATGGCTATGTGAGCTATGACTTGAAACGCGGCCACACTGCCTATGTCGACAGTCTGATGCTCGTGCGAACCCGTTTCGACAAGAGCCGATACGGCTTTATCCATGCCCAGCGCCTGCTGAAGCGCGGCAAGAAATAATGCCATGAACAACCTGTATCTGCAACTGTTTTTGACTTTCTGCAAAATCGGCGCTTTCACCTTTGGAGGCGGCTGGGCGATGATCAGCATCATCCAGCGCGAGATTGTGGAAAAGCACAAATGGATAGAACTCAACGATTTTTTGGACCTGCTGGCTGTGGCTCAGTCTATGCCCGGCATCCTGGCGGTAAACATCAGCGTCGTGGTGGGCGACCGCCTCAAGGGGGTCAAGGGCAGCGTGTGTGCCGCTATCGGCACGATTCTGCCCTCGTTCCTGATGATTCTGGCCATTGCCATCTTCCTAACGCCGGACACCATCAAGAACAACGCTATCGTGAGCCGCATCTTCAAGGGCATACGTCCTGCTGTGGTCGCCCTGATCATCGCTCCGGTGCTCACTACAGCCCGCAGCGTGGGCATCAACTGGAAAACCGTCATCATCCCTGTGAGCGTTGCACTGCTCATCTACAGCAAGATACCTTATATCTCCAATCCCATCATCTTCATCGTGCTAGGAGCCATAGGGGGATACATTTATTATATGCACAGCTTGCTCAAGGCCAGCAGAAAGGAGGAGGATGACGATGCTTGATAATTACCTGAAACTCATCTGGGCCTATCTGAAAATCGGCCTGTTCGGCTTTGGTGGCGGCTATGCCATGTTGACGCTCATCGAGCGTGAGGTCGTGGATTCGGGATGGATCACCAGCCAGATGTTCACCGACATTGTCGCCATCTCTCAGATGACCCCTGGACCCATCGGCATCAATAGCGCTACCTACATCGGTTATGTGGTTTCGGGCAGCGTGCTGGGATCGCTGGTGACGACACTCACCGTTGTACTGCCGCCATTCATCCTCACGCTCATCGCCAGCCATTACATCGAGCGCCACAAGCAGAGCCCGTTCATCAAGGGCGCCTTTATGGGGTTGAGGCCTGTAGTCGTTGGCCTGATTGCCGCAGCGGCATTACTGCTGATGAACAGTGAGAACTTCGGCTATGAGGTGAGCGAACGCATGATTACCATTGCCATCTGCATCGCCTCGTTCTGCATCGTTTACTTCACACGCGTTCACCCCATTCTCGTCATCATCCTTGCCGGCATCACGGGACTGATCGTCTTCTAGCACCCCGACGGCACAACACAAGCGAGGTGAGCTCCCTCACAGGGCCCACCTCGCATTCGATTTGATGTATCTTATCTAATTATGCTAAATGCTGGTAGATTTATTGTTCTCTCGACAGCAACAGGTCAATCAAAGCAGTGACATCCTTAACATTAACGACACCATTGCCATCAATATCAGCAGCCAGCGAATCTTTAGCAGATGTGGCATTTGCAGCAGCACTGGCTTCTTCATCGCCAATCAGATAGTCAATCAGCCAAGTCAAGTCCTTAACGTTGAGGGTGCCATCACCATTGACATCACCTTCAATCACCTCGGGAACCTCCTCGGCAGGAGCAACGTCCAAATAGATGGCGCTCACGCCTTCCATGTTCTCCATGCCTTCAATGCTCAGCCAAGCACTGTTAGCGTCCATATAGGTGCCTTCCTCCTTGGGGAAGAAACCCAACACGCCATTCTCGTCAACACCCAGAGCCAGGTTGTACGCTGTGGCCTCGACAGCCTGAACGGGAACATAATCCTTACGCTGGCCATTCATGTTGCAGTAGTTGTTGAAGACGCTGAAGTAACCGCCATGCAGCAGTCCGTTGACCAAGGGGAAAGTCATATTGTTGGCAATCTCACCAACGGGAACCACCTTGTTTCCACTGGCATAGGAAGCCTTACACTTGAGCAGCACGGGAGTGGCAGCGGGCACGATCTCGCCCTGCTGGCAAATCTTCACAGCAGCGACATGGTAGTTACCATCCTCACCCATCTTGATTTCCTGTACGGTGTAAGCACCCTCAACGCCGCCATCGAGCGGAAGCAGCATGGGGAAATCAACACACATGGTGGTCCAGTACCAACCCTCAGCATCAACGATGGTCTCGTTGGCGGGTTTCACGCCCAGGTAAGAGGTATCCATCGATGCCTCGTTAACGGGCTCAATCCACCAGCGCGCCGAATACTGATCGGAGCTGCCGGCAGTCATGCCCTTACCCTCGTCACGGAAATAGCACGTGAAGGGCCTTCCTTGAATCATGGCTACAGTAATGGCGACGTAAGTGTCACGGTCACCCTCGCGAACGATGGACTCTTCAACGTCCATCAACAGTCCCGTCATCAAATAGGTGCTCACACCCTGAGCATAGAGGCTCGTCTGCGTTAAGCCGGGAATGTAGATGATGGAACCCGGGTCAGAAACTTGGGCCGAGTCCGTAAGCATGACCACACAAGGCCAGAAAGCGGCGGGCGTAGTCAATTTCTTGTAGGCGGTGTCCTTGATACAGATATAACCATCTGAATTAACATTATGGACACGATAAAAGCCTGGTTCAGAGTATTGTGCACTGCACACAAACACTACCAGCAAGCATAAAATAGCTGTAATTTTCCTCATATGAGCTAATATTTTAGGTTAAAACATGATTAGTTTTATCTATTCAAACTGCTACAGGCAGGGCAACAATGACCAACCCGTCACATCCTTAGTCAGCGCAAATAATATACCCGTCACTGATGTAAAGCCCGAAACAGTTGACGGATAACATTTTGTCTTGGCGGGCAAAGATATACACAAATTATCATCCCTGCAAATTTTTGCAAAAAATTATGGAAAAATTTCAATAATCCCCTCACAATCGGCCACCAAATAACGCCCGTCGAGTGGATTTGAACTGGGTTGTCCAGCCATCTTACCAAGAACTAAAAACCAACTAAAAACTAACAACTAAGGACTAACAACTAAAAACTATTTTGTACATTTGCACCACGAGGGCACGGCTATGGTTCCCTGCCAACTAATTGAATGTAATGAAAGCAATGAATAGACGTCTCACTAGCATACTCTTGTTACTGATCATGGGCTTGGGTATGGCTCAAGCCGCGGGATGGATCCGCATCAACCAATTGGGCTACCTGCCTCACTCGACCAAGGTGGCTGTGCTCATGAGTCAAGAAAACATCATGGTCTCGCAATTTGAATTGGTCGATGCCTACACAGGCAAGACGGCCTACCGCGCGACGACCACACGCAATATGGGAGCAAATGGCCAGATGATGGCGACCTGCCGTTTGGACTTCAGCGCTTTTGAGGGCGAAGGGGCTTACCGCATCGTGGCTGCCGGCATCGAATCGCCGGTTTTCCCCATCAACAACAGGGTGTGGGACGGCACCGCCGACTTTGTGCTCAACTACATGCGCCAGCAGCGGTGCGGCTACAACCCGTTCCAGCGCGACAGCTGCCACGTCAAGGACGCCTACGTGCGCTACCATCCCGAGAAAGAGGGACAGCGCATCGACGTGCGCGGCGGCTGGCACGACGCGGCCGACCTGCTGCAGTACACCACCACGAGCGCCAATGCCATCTATCAGATGATGCTTGCCTGGCAGCAGTGCCCAGGCGCATTTGGTGACCACTATCAGGCCAACGGTCTGGAAGGCAAAAACGGCATCCCCGACATCATCGACGAAATCTATTGGGGCTTGACGTGGCTCGACAAGATGAATCCAGCCCCAGGCGAACTCTATAACCAGATTGCCGACGACCGGGACCACATCGGCATGAAACTGCCCAAGGACGACCCTGCCGACTATGGCTGGGGACCCAACAACGGACGACCGGTCTATTTCATCGACGGCAAGCCGCAGCAGCGCGGCAAATTCATGAACGCAACGATGGGAGCGGCAAGCACGGCAGGCAAGTTCGCCAGTGATTTTGCACTCGGGGCCCAGGTGCTGGCACCCTATTACCCCGAATTTGCTGCCAAAATCGCCGCCAAGGCCGCCGATGCCTATCAGGTGGGCATCGACAAGCCCGGCAATGCCCAAACGGTGAGTGTGGTATCGCCTTACATCTACGAGGAGGACAACTGGGTCGATGACATGGAGCTGGGCGCCATCGAGCTCTACCATGCCACCGGCGACCCGAATTATCTGATCCAGGCGGTGGAATATGGCCGTCGCGAACCCATCACGCCTTGGATGGGCGCCGACAGTGCCCGCCATTACCAGTGGTACCCCTTCATGAACATGGGGCACGTGCGCCTGGCGCAGGAGGCTAACGGCAGCAACGACCGCTTGCGGGACGAGTTCATCCGCAACATCAAGGCGGGCATCGAACGCGTCTATGCGCGAGCCGAGCAGACGGGAAATCCCTTCCTGTGGGGCGTGCCCGGCGTCTGGTGCAGCAACAACCTGACCACGGCGATGCTCACCCAATGCATCCTCTACCGCCAGCTGACGGGCAACTGCGAGTTCATCGAGATGGAGGCAGCCCTCCGCGACTGGCTGCTGGGCTGCAACCCGTGGGGCACGAGCATGATTGTGGAACTGCCCCGTGGCGGCATCTATCCTCACGCGCCGCACAGCAATTCTGTGATGGCAGGCGTCGGCATGCCCACCGGTGGCCTGGTCGATGGTCCGGTGTATGCGACCATTTTCAACAGCCTCAAGGGGGTGAACCTGGCCGACGACATGCTCAATATCGAGGGCAACACCTATGACTTGTTCCAGCCCTATGATGTGGTTTTCCACGACAACACTCACGACTACAGTACCAACGAGCCCACCATGGACGGTACGGCCTCGCTCACCTTCCCGTTCTCTTACTACGAAACAGAGGGCATGGGCGCCAGCGGCAACTTCCTGTGGGACGAGGGGGCCATCGTGCGAGGCGACACCACCAAGAAGCAGATTTGCCTCGTCTTCACCGCCGATGACCGAGCCGACGGAGCAGAGCGCATTATCAACACGCTCAAGAAACAGGGCATCAAGGGCGCATTCTTCTTCACAGGCCGCTTCTTTGACCTCTACCCCGACGTGGTCAAGCGCCTGATTGCCGACGGCCATTACGTGGGCAGCCACAGCTATGGCCACCTGGTTTACTGTGATTGGGAGAAGCGAGACTCGTTACTGGTAACGCACGAGGAATTTCGCGACGACATTATCAAGAGCTACGCCAAACTAGCCGAATTTGGCATCACGCCGCAGCAGGCGCCTTTCATGGTGCCTCCCTATGAGTGGCACAACGCCACTATAGCCTCATGGGCCCGCGAGATGGGTCTGCAACTCATCAATTTCTCGCCGGGCACGGCCAGTTGCATGGACTACACCTATCCCGGCATCACTGGCGGCAACCCCTACCGCGACAACCGTTGGCTGTGGAACCGCATCATGCGTTGCGAGCGGGAAAAGACCCTCAACGGCCACCTGCTCATGATTCACTTCGGCACCGATGAGCGACGCGTGGAAAAATTCTACGACCGCCTTCCCGCCCTCATCAAGGACCTCAAGAAAAAGGGCTACACCTTCGTTTCCCTTAACGAAATGCTGGAAAACCGATGATTCAACCACAAGTTAAACGCAGAAACACTACACTGTCGATTTGCAAGGCCATCGCCATCATCCTGATGTGTGCGGGTCATGCCGAGGGGCCCACGCTGCTCGTGACCTTTATCTACCTCTTCCACATGCCGGTGTTCTTTATCGCTGCAGGCTATTTCTTCGACAAGAAATATCTGGCTGACCCATGGACCTTCTGCAAGAAGCGGTTCAAAGGCCTTTACGTCCCTTTTGTCAAGTGGAGCCTGTTTTTCTTGGTTTTCCACAACCTGTTTTTCAAAATCGGCCTCATGAACGAGCACTACGGCAACTGGGCTGGAGGAGTCACCCACCCTTACAACTGGCACCAGTTCGTCCAGCGGTTGGTGCACATCATCTTTTCGATGGGCGGCTATGACGAGTTTCTTGCCGGAGCGTTCTGGTTCTTCAGGGCCCTGCTGGTTTCCAGCATCGTGTTCTTGGTGCTGTACCTGCTGCTCTACAACCGCCACCAGAGGCCCAACCATGCACCGGTGCCCGCAGTAATCGCCGCGATGGCTGTGGGCTTCGCGTGGTTCAAGGTCGTCAATCACCCGAACATCGC
>JAEEGI010030933.1_pt1 | contig 10036 bp, 8 predicted proteins | sample 8958751 | NCBI WGS metagenome assembly JAEEGI01 (sample SAMN16246545, study PRJNA631951) | gut metagenome | biome: gut microbiome; feature: rumen; material: KS-attached | host: Bos | place: Iran: Karaj | collected 2018-10 | reverse complement strand
GGCGACGAAGATCATCACCGCCACATACGGGAGCATGTGGACCATCCAGTCCATGAAGGAGATCTCGCTGTTCGCCTCGGCCAGGAAACGGACGGCCGTCGCGTTCGGCGGGGTTCCGATGGGGGTGCCGATACCGCCGAGGTTCGCCGCCACCGGGATGGAAAGCGCCAGGCCGATCTTGCCCTTGTCATCCGCCGGTAAGGTGGAAAGGACCGGGGCCAGGAAAGCCAGCATCATCGCGGCGGTTGCCGTGTTGGACATGAACATGGAGAAAACGGAAATGACGATGAGGAAGCCCAGGAGCACGATTTTCGGTTTCGTGCCGAACAGGCTCAGGAGGGCGCGTCCCATCGTTACGTCCAGTCCGTATTTCTCGGCCATGATGGCCAGGACGAAACCGCCCATGAACAGCATGACCACCGGGTCGGCGAAAGAAGCCATAATGCTCTTGAAGCCCACGAGTTCGCCGTACTTGGGATCGCAGAAGAATCCGAGACCCTTGTCCGACACCGTCAACAGGGAAATGACGATCACCAGCAGGGACGTGGTCCAGTTCGGGATGATCTCGAAGATCCACATCAGGGCGGCGAAGGCGAACAGGGCGATGACGCGCTGCTGGACGACCGTGAGGGCGGGAATGCCGTAGAAAGAAACCGGAACGGCCCACAGGAAGATCGTGATCAGCAGCACGATCGGAAGGAACACACAATACTTGAGATTGATTTTCTGTGCCATTATCTTGAATGCTTTTTTGCCTCTTTTAATCAATTTACAAAGGTAGCAATTCTATTTAGAATAACCTTGCATAAACCCAAAAAAGAAGCCCGGAGCAATCTTGCACCGGGCTTCCAGAGCTTGTTTGAAAAGATTAGATCGTTCCCTGCTCAAGCATGGCGGTGGCGACCTTCATGAAACCGGCGATGTTCGCGCCCTTCACATAGTCCACGGTGCCGTCCGGCTGGGTGCCGAACTTGACGCACTGCTCATGGATGCTCTTCATGATGAAGTGGAGCTTGTCATCGACCTCCTTGGCATCCCAGGAGATGTGCTCGGCGTTCTGGGTCATTTCCAGACCGGAAGTGGCGACGCCACCGGCGTTCACGGCCTTGCCCGGAGCGAAGAGGATGCCGTTGTGCTGGAAGTAGTGGATGGCGCCCGGCTGGCAGCCCATGTTGGACACCTCGCAGCAGCACCAGCAACCGTTGGCGACGAGTTCCTTCGCGTCGTCCTCGGAGAGTTCATTCTGAAAAGCGCACGGGAGGGCGATGTCCACGGGGATGGACCAGGCCTTCTTGCCGGCGGTGAAGAACGCCTTGCCCGGGAACTTGGTAGCCATGTCCTCGACCATGTTGCGGTTGGAGGCACGCATGACGAGCATATAGTCGATCATTTCCTTGGTGATGCCGTCAGGGATATGGCAGACACCGTCCGGACCGGAGATTGCAACGACCTTGGCGCCGAGTTCGGTAGCCTTGGTGGCAGCACCCCAGGCGACGTTGCCGAAGCCGGAGAGGGCGACCTTTTTGCCCTTGATGTCCTTGCCGGCCTTCTCGAGAAGATGCTGGGTGAAATAGAGGGCGCCGAAGCCGGTAGCCTCCGGACGGAGGATGGAACCGCCCCAGGTGCCGCCCTTGCCGGTCAGGACACCGGTGTTGTACTGGCGGGCCAGTTTCTTGTACATGCCGTACAGGTAGCCGATCTCACGGCCGCCCACGCCCACGTCGCCGGCAGGGATATCCTGGTCCGGGCCGATGCAGTTCCAGAGCTCCAGCATGAAGGCCTGGCAGAAACGCATGATGTCGTCGTTGGACTTGCCCACCGGGTCAAAGTCGGAACCGCCCTTGGCACCGCCCATCGGCAGGGTGGTGAGGGCATTCTTGAAGGTCTGCTCGAAGCCGAGGAACTTGAGCATGGACGGGGTCACGGCCTTGTGGAAGCGGAGACCGCCCTTATAGGGACCGATGGCGCTGTTGAACTGGATGCGATAGCCGAGGTTCGTCTGGACCTCGCCCTTGTCGTCCACCCAGGTCACGCGGAAGGTGAAGATGCGGTCGGGTTCGACCATCCGCTCGACAATCTTCGCCTTCTCAAACTCGGGATGCTGGTTGTAGACCTCTTCAATGGACTCGAGGACTTCCTGCACGGCCTGGAGATACTCCTTCTCAATGGGGTACTTGGCCTGGAGCTTCGCCATGATGTCTTGTGTTTTCATAACAGAATGCTTGTTTTGTGTTAAAATTATGAAGTTAAATGTTCTTGCTCTATGAAAGCATACAAATGTAAGCAATAAAAACAGATTTACAAACAATTATTAAGCAAAAATGATTTTTCCGGCATCCTATGGATTTTCCGGAATTATCGTATCTTTGCAGCCTCAATCTGCGTTGTGATGAAAAAGGATTTCAAGGACAGGCTTTCGGCCTGCGTCAAGGACCTCACCGGGGCCGAAGTGAAGGCCGTCACGGTGGATGAAGAAGGCGGACAGGTGAGCGTGGTGCTCGTCCCTGGCCGGGGACACGGCCGTGTCTCCCTCTCCCAGCTGCCTGATGTCCTGAAGGTCGCCGACGTGGATATCGTGGGAGGAGACATCACCCTCCTGGGCGCCTACGCCGGCGTCCGTGACTTCGTGGATTCCTGGAACCTGGAGGCCGACGACCCCAGGATCGGGCGCTTTATCGAAATCCTCCGCCGGGAAACCCGGGGCGAAGTGGCGAACGTAGAGTTCCGCTCCGGCGAACTCCTCTACGAACTCACAGTCCGTACCCTCGATTTCACCGCCCCGGAATACGTTTACATCGAAGGAGTCGACTTCCGGAGCCGGGTCCTCTATTGCTACACGTTCGTGGAGGACATGAACGACATCCTGGAGACGGACTCGTTCTCCATCCTGGGATACCCGTTCTCGGGATCCATCAAAAGCTAAAAAAACTCCGGCCGGACGGTCGGAGTTTTTCGTTCTCAGGCAGAAGGAGATTACTGCTGCGCCTGGGCGGCAGCCTGGAGCTCCTGCTGGAGCTGCTCGAGGGTACGGCCATCCTTGATGCCGAGCGCCTTGCGGGCGGCGGGAGTCAGGTCCACGACCGCATTCTCGTCAAAGTAAAGGGCGGTGGCGGAATCGAAGACGGCGACAATGCCCTGGGCCTTGGCCAGATCCTGGACAGCCTTCTGGGCCTTTTCCATAATGGGGTTCATCAGTTCGGCCTGCTTCTGCTGCATTTCCTGGGAGAACGTCTGCTGGAACTCCTGGATACGGTTCTGGATATCTACCAGTTCCTTCTCCTTGGCCTCCTTGATGGCGGCGGTCCAGGAAGCGGACTTCTGCTGGTACTGGTTGGCCTTGGACTGATATTCCTCGACCATCGTGGAGAAGGTTTCCTGGCCTTCGTTCTGCATCGCATTGATCTGCTCGCGGGCGGCGCCAGCCTCGGGAGCGAGCTGATAGAGTTCGGTGAAGTTGACGCGGCCGAGCTTCTGGGCGGAAGCGGTCAGGGTCAGGAGCGCCATGGCGGCGATAGCAAAGATCTTTTTCATATGAGTTATAGTTTTTGATTTCTTGTCAGGGTCGGGTAAGACAAATATTATACCAAATTAAAATTGCTGTCCGATAACGAAGTGGAACTGGCTTCCGCCGTTCTTGGCATCGTCGAAGCCGTAGCCCCAGTCGACGCCCAGCAGGCCGATCATCGGGAGGAAGACGCGGACGCCCACACCGGCGCTGCGCTTGATCTGGAAGGGATTGAAGTCGCGGATGTCCGCCCAGCAGTTACCGCCCTCCAGGAATCCGAGGACATAGATGGTGGACTGCGGCTGGAGAATCACCGGATAACGGAGCTCCACCGTGAACTTGTCATAGAGGTTACCCGCATAGGTCTGGCCCGTGGAGTACGGGGTGTACCGGACCGGCGTGAGGGAATAGTCCTCGTAACCGCGCAGCGAGATGATTTCGGAACCGTAGGTCATATAGCCCGACATACCGTCGCCGCCCACCTGGAAACCTTCGAACGGGGAATAGCCCCAATTGCGGTTGTAATAACCGAGGAAGCCGAACTGGGCGCGGCTCATCAGGACCAGGTCGCCGATGAGTTTCGTATACACGGCGCCGCTGAACTTCCACTTGTGGTACTCGATCCACTTGTAGCGGTTGGCGGAACTCCACTCACGCTGGACCGTACCGGTATTGTCCAGATAGGTAGCGTCGTAGTTCACGTCCTTCCAGCTCGCGACCTTGACCTTCTCGCCGTTCTTGTAAGTGTACTTCCGGAAGAGGGAATACGGCGGCGTGAGCTGCAGGGAAGCCGAGAAGTCGGAACCCTGGCGGGGATAGATCTGCTGGTCCGTGGAGTTGCGGTTCAGGGAAAGGGTGTAGCTCAGGTTGTGCGACACGCCGTCGTTGAAGGCGAAGTAGCCGCTGTACCAGTTGGTGAGCTTATAGGTCTGCCAGCTGAGGCTGTTGTACAGGACGAAATAGTTGTCCGGCCATTTGAGCCGGTTGCCGAGGCCGGCGTTGAAGCCGAACACCTCGAACATGCGGTCCGTGGACAGGATACCGATGTACAGGTAGGAGTCGGTCATCCTGGAATAATAACCTGACAGGCTCAGGGAAGTAGGCTTCTTGCCGAAGAGCCAGGGTTCCATGAAGCTGGCGCTGAGGGTCGTGTAGTAGCGTCCGTTCGTCTGGAAACGGAACGACAGCGTCTGCGCGTCGCCCAGCGGGACCGGGCGCCAGGCACCCTTCTCGAACATCCGGTGCGTTGAGAAGTTGTTGAAACTCACGCCCGCAGTTGCCACGAAGGTATTGCCGCCCCAACCTCCGGAGAGTTCCAGGGTGGAGGAAGGCTTCTCGGTGACGTTATAGACAATGTCGACGGTATTGTTCAGCGGATTGGGAAGGATGTTGTATCCGCCGGGGCTCATGATGGCTTCCGCGTCGAACTGGCCGAGGGAAGCGATCTCACGGACGGAGCGCTCGAAGTCCGTCTGGCTGTACAGATAGCCCGGACGCGTCATGATCTGGCGGCGGACCACTTTCTCGTTCGTGAGGTCGTTGCCGTTGATGACGATGTTGTTCAGGGTGGCGGGCTTGCCTTCGGAGATGCGCATCTCCACGTCCACGGAATCGTTCTGGATATTCACCTCCACCGGATTGACCTGGATGAAGAGGTAACCGTTGTCGCGGTAGAGCTTGGTGACGTCGTATTCGGTCTGCTTGCCGCCGCCGTGGAGGCGCTTGTCCATCGTGACCATGTCATAGATGTCGCCCTTCTTGATCTGGAGGATTTCGTCCAGGACCTCGGAAGGATACACCGCGTTGCCGGTCCAGGTCACGTTGCGGAAGTAGTATTTGGGCCCCTGGTCGAAGACCATGTCGATCGCCAGGTGCTTGTCATCCACGTAATAGACGGAGTCGCGGACCAGGCGGGCGTCACGGTAGCCGGCCTCGTTGAAGGCCTCGAGGACGGTCTTCCGGTCGGTCTGGTATTCCTTCTCCTTGAACTTCTTGGATTTGAAGAAGTTATACCACCGGGACGAATGGGTATCCTTCATCGACTTGGAAAGCTTGTATTCGCTCACGTCCTGGTTGCCGATGAAGTTGATGTCCTTGATGCGGACCTTGTTGCCTTTGTTGACGTCGAAATTCACCCGGATGGCGCTGCGGATCATCGTGTCCTTCTGGACCTGGACGTCCACGTCGCAGAGGAGATAGCCCTTTTCCTTGTAATAGCGCTTGATGATGTCGACGGAAGTCTTTTCCACATAGTCGGAGAATTCGCGGCCGGGACGGAGGTTCAGGCGCTCCTGCAAGTCCTTGCGTTCGCCGGACTTGACGCCGGTATAGGTCCAGCGGGACACTCTCGGGCGCTCCTTGATCACGATCTTGAACCAGGCCGTGTCGCGGGAGGCGCTCAGGGAATCCACCACCATCGCGACGTCCTCGAAGTACCGCTGGGCGACCAGGCGGCGCACCACGCCCGTAGCGGCATCGCCCGGGACCGTCAGCTGCATCCCCTTCTGGAGACCGGTCAGCGAAATGATCTGGGCCTCACCGAAATACTGGTTTCCCTCCACGCCGATTCCTCCGATGACATAGGTCTTCGGATTGTTATAGTCGATCTCGATCGAACTGCGGTCGTTCTGGGCCTGGAGGTGGAATCCCCCGAGGCCGAGCAGAAGCAGGCAGACGGTCTTTCTTATCTTCATTCTCTCAAACATTATCCGGCAAAGATAACTCTTTTATTTCACTTTTCCATACCTGCGGTCCCGGGAGGCGTACGTTTCCAGGGCGGCGCGGAACTCGGGCTTGCGGAAATCCGGCCAGAGGACATCCGTGAAGACGAACTCGGTATAGGCGCACTGCCACAGGAGATAATTGGAGATGCGCTGCTCCCCGGAGGTACGGATGAGCAGGTCCGGATCCGGAATGCCGGCCGTCACCAGGTATTTCCCGAAATCCTCCGCCGTCATGTCCTGGACGCCTTCGCTCCCCTTCTCCGCAGCCGCTTTCTTCATGGCCTGCAGGATGTCCCACTGTCCACTGTAGCTGAGGAAGATGACGAGGGTCATCCGGTCGCAGGAGGAGGTCTTCTCCATCAGGGCGTCGATCGCCTTGTTCAGGGTGGCCGACAGCCGGGCGCGGTTGCCCAGCACGACGAAACGGACGCCATTGTCCATCAAGGTCTTCACCTCGTTGTGGATGGCTTCCATCATCAGTTCCATCAGCCGGTCCACCTCGGCCTGGGGGCGGTTCCAGTTCTCCTCGGAAAAAGCGTAGAGGGAAAGGTATCTGACGCCGGCTTCGACCGCAGCCTCCGTGACGGCGCGGACGCTTTCCACCCCTTCCAGGTGGCCATAAACACGTTCACGGCCCCGGGCCTTCGCCCAGCGGCCGTTGCCGTCCATGATGATCGAGACGTGCTGCGGTACGTTGTTCATTCCTTATCCGTTGTTTCGAATGTCCTCGCCCCAGAACAGCCTGGAAGTAAGCGCCCGGACGAAACCGGACTCGGCGAGCCGGATACGCTTGAGCGAAAACTGTGCCATCTCGACGTGGATGGTCCAGTCCTGGTCGATTTCGACCGTGCGGTTGTCGGTGCTCATGATGGCCTTGCCGTCACGGCTCTCGAAGGAGATGTCCACCTTGGCGGTTTCGGGGAGGACCAGCGGACGCACGTTCAGGTTGTGCGGCGCCACCGGCGTGATAATCAGCACCTTCGTATCCGGCATGCAGATAGGGCCGCCCGCGCTGAGGGAATAGGCGGTGGAGCCGGAGGAGGTGGAGACGATCAGGCCGTCGGCCCAGTAGGTGGGAAGGGTTTCGCCATGGACGGAAACCTTGATTCCGAGGACGGCGGGGCCTTTGCGGTGGATGGCCACCTCGTTGACCGAATAGGGCAGCATGCCGATGGTCTTGCGGGCTTCCGGACCCTTCAGCGTCGCATTGAGGACCGTCCGGTACTCGATGCTGAAGTCCCCTTCCATCAAGGCCTTGAGGACCGCCTCGGGACGGTTCTCGCACAGGAAGCCGATGCGGCCGAAATTGACGCCCAGGATGGGAAGGCCGATGTCGGACACCACGTGCGCAGCGGACAGGAACGTACCGTCACCACCCATGGACAGGACCAGGTCGGTATCCGGGCGGACATCGTTCTTGTTCCGGATTTCATATACCTCATAGGAAGCCGCCTGCAGTTCCGCAAGGAGCGAGCACATATGCGGGTTGTCCCGCAGTTCATCTTTCAGGATGAAATAACCTATTTTCATTCGTCACTTACAAATCAACCGTCAAAAATAACACTTTAAATTATAAAAATCACTATTTTTGTCGCGAAAACGTGCTGAAATATGACCCGACTGAGTGTTAACATCAATAAGATAGCCACCCTCCGCAACGCCCGCGGCGGGAATGTTCCCGACGTGACGAAGGCCGCCCTCGACTGCGAGCGGTTCGGAGCCGAGGGCATCACCGTCCATCCCAGGCCCGACGAGCGGCATATCCGCTACAGCGACGTGCGGACCATCCGTCCGCTCGTGACGACCGAATTCAATATCGAAGGCAATCCCATCCCCCGGTTCATCGACCTGGTGGACGAAGTCGTGCCCGACCAGGTAACCCTGGTCCCCGACGCACATGACGCCATTACGTCCAACGTCGGGTGGGACACCTTGAAACACAAGGGATTCCTGACCGAAGTGTGCCAGGAATTCAAGGCGAGGGGCATCCGGACATCCATCTTCATCGCCCCGGACCCGTTCATGGCCGAAGGAGCCGCGGCCTGCGGCGCCGACCGCGTGGAACTGTATACATTCGACTACGCCGCCGAATACCCGATGGATCCGGAAATCGCCATCGCCCGCTACCTGGAGACCGCGAAGGCCGTCCGCTCCTGCGGACTCGGCCTCAACGCGGGGCACGACCTCTCCCTCGTGAACCTCGCCTATTTCATCCGGACCATTCCCTGGACGGACGAGGTCTCCATCGGCCATGCCCTCATCTGCGATGCCCTGTACAAGGGCCTGGAGCCCACGATTGCGGCCTATCTTGCGGAAATCCGCAAAAAATAGCTATCTTTGCATTTTGTACCGAAATAATAAACACATCATAATGAAAAAGTCTGTAACCATCCTCGCCGCCGCCCTCCTGGCCGGCCTGGCCCTCACCGGCTGCAACAACGCCGCGACCACCACTCCCGCCGAAACCAAGTCCGACAGCACCGCCGTCGCCGGCAGCATCGTGTTCTTCAACATCGACAAAGTCATGGAGAGCTATGACATGGCGAACGACCTCCGCAGCGTGGTCGAGACCAAGGTCAACGGCATCCAGGCCGAAATCGACCGCCGTGGCAACAAGCTCCAGAAGGACGCCAACGATTTCCAGAACAAGATGGACAAGGGTCTCCTGACCACTTCCGTCGCGAACGCCCAATACCAGAAACTCCAGCAGCAGCAGAACGACTACCAGCAGTACGCGATGCGCAAGCAGCAGGAAATGGCCGAGGAGCAGCAGGTGATGATCAACCAGATCATGGACGCCATCTCCGAGTATGTGAAGGAGTACAACGCCGACAAGCAGTACGCCCTCATCCTCACCACTTCCGGCGACATCCTTTCCACGCCCGTGGTGGTCGGCAGCCAGGCCCTCGACATCACCGACGACATCCTCGCCGGCCTGAATGCCGCCTACGTCAAGACCAAGGCGGCCGAAGGCAGCGAAAAGTAGGCCGATGCGGATCGCCATACTGTCCAGTTTCTACCCCCTCAGGGGAGGCATTTCCCAGTTCAACGCGAGTATGCTCGCGGGACTGGGAAAGTTGCACGATACCAGGGCCTTCAGCTTCAAGCGGCAATACCCTGGAATCCTGTTTCCGGGGAAAACGCAGTATGTGACGTCCGACGACGAGGCCGTTCCGGTGGAGGCGGACGCCCTGCTGGACACGGTCAATCCCTTTTCCTGGGGAAAGACTGCCCGGGCCATCCGGAAATGGCAGCCGGACCTGCTCGTGATGAAGTACTGGATGTCGTGGTTCGCCCCGTCCCTGGGATGGGTGGAGCGTCACGTGGGGCCCCACTGCAAGGTGGTCCCGGTCCTGGACAATGTCATCCCCCACGAACCCCATTGGTTCGACAAACCCCTGACCCGCTGGTTCCTGAAAGGCTGTGACGGCTTCGTGACCATGTCGCAGAGCGTCACCGACGACCTCCTGACCCTCAGGCCCGACGCCCGGTTTGCCCTCCTCCCCCATCCGCTTTATGCGCATTTCGGGGAGAAGCTTCCGCGGGAGGAAGCCGCCGCCCGGCTGGGCATCGACCCTTCCCTGAAGACCCTGCTGTTCTTCGGACTCATCCGGGACTACAAGGGGCTGGACATCCTGCTGAAGGCTTTCCGCAACCTGCCGGAGGATTACCAGCTGATCGTCGCCGGAGAGCCCTACGGCCCTTTCGACAAGTACCAGGCGCTGATTGACAGCATTCCCGGCAAGGAACGGATCCATGTCTTCCCCGACTATGTCCGTGATTCCGAGGTCAAGGTTTACTTCTCGAC
>JAEEGI010030929.1_pt1 | contig 10037 bp, 4 predicted proteins | sample 8958751 | NCBI WGS metagenome assembly JAEEGI01 (sample SAMN16246545, study PRJNA631951) | gut metagenome | biome: gut microbiome; feature: rumen; material: KS-attached | host: Bos | place: Iran: Karaj | collected 2018-10 | reverse complement strand
TGTCTCATGTTGGATAGAGAAGCTTAAAAACTGGGATAGCTTCTATTTGGATTTTGCATACACCCTTGTCCTCGATTATCTGGACTTTGCAGCGGGCGAGGAAGAAAGGCATACCTATATTGAAATGGCAGAGGCTATAAAACAATCTTTGGCAGAGGATAATCCTCAGTTGTATAAAATATACGATAAATTTCAGGACCAGCGAATATTGCAAGATAAGCAAATGAATGTTGTGCTTACGACAATGCATAAGGTTAAGGGGTTGGAATTTGATGCCGTGATTGTAACCCCATCTGTTGCTTCTCTTCCATTCGATCCAAGTGAAGAGGTCAATAAGTTTATGCCGCTGACTGACCATGACAAAGAGTGTATTGAAGAAGAACGGCGACTTCTATATGTCGCATTTACCCGTGCTAGAAAATTCCTTATGGCATACCTCGGCCCCCGTGAGAATGCTGTAAAAACTATGAAGAAATACGAAGGTGATGACACTTCCCTTGGAGTCAGGGAACGAAACCCAGGTCTCGACAATTACAACATCGGGTATAACGCAGGCTACAATTTCAAGAATAATAAGGCAATTGTAAACAGCGTGGAAAAGAATGCACCTGTAACAATTCAGCGACATGATGGTACAGATAGGAACGGACGGAATTTCCATGTTTACAATGTTATCTGTAAAGGTCAGATTGTGGGACAGTTGTCAAGGTCGAGTTCTATTGCGCAGAGTATGGATAATGAGGGAATAAGAAACTTACAAGGGTTCTTTGTAAGTGATGTTTTCTATTGGACATATCAAGATTCCCTCTCGTCGGATCAGAGAAATCTACGTGTTAATGGATATTCAACGGACTATGCCTCAAAGTGGTGTGATGAAGCCAAAAGACAGGGTTTCATTTTCATTGTGAGTATTTCTGGATATGGTAACTAAACATTTATAATTATGGATACACAAGTTGAAGATACTACCAAAAGAACCATAGAAGAAGTCTATGACTTAAAGGATGGTGTTTTTATCGAAGCGAAGGAATTCTTCAGTCGCTCAGAAAGTGAAATCATTGCATTCAGAAAACATCTAGAAGAAGCGATACAGCTTAATCAGCCACGTTTTGTCTGTAGCCATTGCCGCCAGATGGTTAAAATCAGCGGAAAATCCACTATTAAAGGAAAAGTTTCATTCTTCTCTCATTTACATGATAGTGACGATTGTGATATCAAGACTACGACCCAATTGTCCAAAGAGGATATTGAAGCTCGAAAGTATGGAATGGTTGGCGAAAGCGAACGTCACAAAAGGCTGAAGTCTTTTATCAGTACGTATTTGGAGAACTGTGCAGATGTATCAGATGTTATGGTTTCTAAGAGAGTAAATAGTGATATCCCGTATCTTAACTGGCGATGCCCAGATGTCACGGCTCTATATAAAGGCAAGAAACTAGTTTTTGAGGTCCAATTATCAACAACCTTCCTGAGTGTCATCGTCGATCGCGATATTTTTTATCGCTTAAATAACTACTATGTCATCTGGGTATTCAATTTCGATAATGAAGAAAATAAGCTGACGTTAGAAAATCTCCTTGCTAAAGACATATACTATGCAAATAAACGCAATGTCTTTATTTTAGATAAAGAAGCGATGGAGAAATCTCAGAAAGATAATAAACTATATCTTAGTGTTACGTGGTTAGACGACAAGAATAAATTTGAAGAAAAGAGACTAGTCACTTTAGACGAATTATCATTTGATGATAATAGTTGTAAGCCATATTATTTTGATGCAGATTCCATATACTACACCAAACATCCAGAAGAACAAGAACGTGTTTTTTCTTTAGAAAGGTCCCGTCAGCAAGTCCTTGACTCATTGATGAGGAAAAAGAAGGAAGATGAGGAAAAGAAACAACGAATAGAAGAGGCCCAGGCGAAGAAACGTGAGGAAATGCGTCAAGCAGGTTATGTAGCCATACCGTATATGAGAAGTAAAAAATGGGGATACGAATATAACGACACCAAATTGACACTACCTATCTATTCATCTGCAAGCGAAATAAACAGTGAGGGCTTTGGATATGTGACGAAAAATAGGAAAAGGGGACTCGTGGATCAGTGTGGAGAAGAAATTTTACCTTGTAAATTCAAATCTATTTATCCTTTATCTAATGGGAACTTCCTCGTAGATGAAGACGACCATTGGCGTATTTATAATGGTGCATTTATTGACAAGGCAAGGAAAGATGATGTCATTATCATCAATAAGTTAAACGAGAATTTTGTGTCTGTTACCATCAGTAGAGAAAAGGATAGTGTTATACTAATTGTGTCCAAGGATGGTCACATAAAACAAGTAGATGCTATAAGTGATTTTGAAGGAAAGACAGCGAAGATAATTCTCAAAGGGAGATGGAAACCTGGAGAATCGTGGAATTGCGGCGGTTATTGGTTCTATGAGAAGAAATCCTATATACCAGGAGGGAACGGGTTGTTTACTTTCAACGGCTTTATACTTAAAGATACAATTGATTTGGAGAAACCTGTAATTCCAGCTGAAGCATTTACAGGTGGCTTTGGATTACTAAATAAAGAATTCTGTCCTATCTCATCGTTTGACTATTCTGCATTATCCTTGATTGATGATGATATTGTGAAGGTAATGAAAGAAAGGCATTACGGATTAATCAGTAAAAATAAAGTAACAGGTTTGTTTGAGGAGAAAATCCCATGTCTGTATGATAAGCTAGAACTTTCGACGTTTGGCTATATAAAGGTTTGTAATGATAACAAATGGGGAGTCATTAATCAGAATAATGAAATAGTAGTTCCATTAAAATATGATTCTATCGGTGAAATAACTGAAAGCAAGATATACGTTAAGAAGAATTCTCGTGCAGGAGCATGCGACAATACAGGCAAAGAGATTATTGAAGACAGAAGGCCTTTTGCTACAGATCTTGAAATTGGAAGGTTCTTTGGAAAATATGGAATAATAAATGCCGATGGTAGTAATCTTCTGGATTTTAAATACAATTCCATATCATTAATTAATGATATATGCATAAAAGCAGATCGGGATTTATTCAAACTAAATGGGGAATTGCTGTGTTCAAATATTGACGATGTGAAAATACTTAATAATGGTATGATGATATGCCGGCATAAGGGGAGTATAATATTTTTTGACTCCAAATTTCACAAATTATTAGAAGAGTATAATATATCGGATATCTCCGATTTTAAAAAAGGGAAAGCAATAGTGAAATTAGTTGGTGGTAAAAAAGGAGCAATTACAGAAGATGGACAAATAGTGATAGAACGTGTGGAACAATTATCTGAGAACTTAGTTAAACAAAAAATAATGGGGAATTGGGGAGTTAAGACAACTGATGACAAATGGCTCTATCCTGCAAAATATGATGATATTATTTGCCTTGAGAATAATGTTATCATTTTAGGTGCTGAAAATTACTTTACTATCATTGACAATAAAGGCATCTTAATTAAAGAATTTGAAGGAGCCAAATTTATTTCTAAGATAAACAATTCATTATTTTTGGTCAAATCCAAGGGGCGTTTTGGAATTTGTAATAGCACTGGGGATTATATCCTCCAATGCTATTATTCAGACATTAGAGAAACAATTAATGGTTACATTATTATTCAAAAGACTGAAAAAGCAGGGTTATGGAGAACTTCTGATTCCTATGTGTATGGGCTATTAGATCCTAACGGCAAAATAATTTTAGAAGGAAATAAACAGAATATTATTTTTAAAGACAATTGTATTTTCGTTGATGATAACCATCTACATATCGTATATGATATGAGCATGAATAAACTCTGCGAGTATTATCATGAAGAAATGCTAAAATCTGGATATAGAAAGATCTCTCTTTCTCGTTTCGGTTATGGAAAGTATACTCAATGGGGAATTGTTAATTCCGAATGGAGATTAATCGTTCCTTGTCATTTTGAAGAGATAAACATGTTGTCAGATTATTGGTTTGCCCTGAAACTAAACAACAAATGGGGATGCGTTTCTTCTGATTTATCACAGTCATATCCTTGTGTTTATCCTAACATAAGCTTAAATCCTGATAATTTACCATCTGTGAAAATAGGTAGCAAGATAATTCTATGCTCTGATTACGTCGAACGTAAGAGACTGGAAATAAACCATACATACAATGCGACAGTTGATGAAATCAGAGATTATGGACTTATGATTAAAGTAGAAGGCTACAAATGCCTACTTCATATATCTGAATTAAGGAAACAGGGCAGGAAAATGTCTGATTTTATGGTCGGTGACAAAATAAATGTACTCGTTATGTCATTTGACAAGAATAAAAAACGGTATTCATTAAGTATAAAATAAGTATGAGTTTAATTGTTTACGAATGTCAACGGGCTGGCCACTGTCACGAAATTCGCCAGTTTAGCGCGGCGGCTCAGTCGCTTTACGATTACTTTGATGGTCGAGATGAAACAGCACTTTTCATTGGGAATGTAAACGTCGGAGAGGCTAATCTTGACGGACTTATTATAAAGAATGACGCAATCATAATCGTTGAATTTAAAGACTATGCAGGGGACTTAGTAGCAAGACAGAATGGTGATTGGACTTGCGATGGAAAGGCTATTAAAGGGGGAAGCGGAGGTAAATCTGTATATGAACAACTCCGTAAAAACCAAAGAATCCTCAGAAAAGTCATTGCAGAAAACGGATATTTTACAGAAGCTCAGCGAAGCGATATTAAAGGTCTTGTTGTTTTAACGAAACTGAAAAGTTACTCTGACGACTTTGATCGATCAAACAAAGCTTGGGTTTTTGTTTCCGATATAGATAATATTGGAAATAAAATGCATGATATTGTGTCTGCTGATTTTAGAGACACACGTACCGGGCGTGTCACAGAAGTAGATATTACTGATGAAGATATCTTCAATTTCCTCCGCAAAATGAGAATTGATGAGTCCTCTATGGTAACAGATTTCACAGACACTTCAATGATGCCTTCTGATTTATATGATAAGTCTCATACACATAATGGCAAACATTATTCAACAGCCACGTTGTTAGCTAAAAAAACAGAGGAAGTAGAAAGTTTAAGAGAACAAATTGACAATTTACAATCACAAATCAAGGCAATTAAAGTAGAACATCAGAAGGTTGTAAATGAGAAGGAGCTACTTATAAATCAACAAAAAGCTGAGATACTGCAAGCTATGGCAGATAAATTAGAGGCAGATAAAGCTATGCTGGCATCGCAATCAAAAGTTGAGCAACTGACAGAACAATTAGAGGATATAAAGAACATCTCTCCCGAACAGATACAGGAAGAGGAACATATTATAGTTGAACAAATTGCTGAAATATCTCAAACAATTAAAAATGATATTGCTAACACATGCAAAACAGAGGAGACGAGTAGTATTGCCAGTTCTGAAATAGAAAAGCCGAAGAAAAAAAGATTCGGCATGAAAGAAAGGGTTCTTAAAGAGTTCAATGTAGCTGAAGATTCTCTTGATGCCGAACAAATTGGACTTATTGAACGTGAAGTTAGTAAATCTATGATTGTATCTGGATGTGCAGGTAGTGGGAAATCGGTTATTGCGATGTATAAGGCTCAGCAGATCATCGTAGATGGAGGCGATGTTATTATGATTGCATATACTAAGTCCCTCAATCGTTATATGCAGCAAGGTAAAACTATACCAAAATCAGATCAATTTTTTTATTATCACTGGCAATGGATTGAAGCGGGGAAACCTTCTGCGGACTACATCATTGTAGACGAAATCCAAGATTTTTCACGTGATGAAGTTAATGAGTTCATAAAGGCAACGAAGAAGTGCTTCTTTTTCTTCGGTGATACAGCTCAATCTATCTATGGAGGTATTAAGCATCCGCTAACCATAAAGGAATTGTCTGATATGACTGGAATTCCAATATCATGCCTCAATACCAATTATCGACTGCCAAAGCCTGTCGCCAAAATAACGCAAACGTATGTAGCAATTGATGCAAACGCTTATGCAGATGCTATCTATCAAAGTAAAGAGACTGAACTGCCAAGATTTGTCCATATTGAAGATGAGAAACAGCAAATAGAAGCGATAATCGATATTATTTCCAAGAAAAAAATGAAAAATGTTGGTATTTTGGTTCCAAGCAATGATTTAGTTCTTTCTACGATGAAATATTTCAATGATTTACACTACGTATGTGAGTTTAAATATAATGCCGGATACAATGAAAAAAGGAATAGAGTAACTCTTGATTTTACGACTCAAGTTCCTAAATTGATGACTTATCATAGTGCAAAAGGACTTCAATTTGAAACTGTATTTCTTCCTTTCTACGAAGGTGCAACAGATGAAGAAACTAAAAAGGCACTTTATGTTGCAATGACCAGGACATATAGATATCTTTATGTTATGTATTCTGACCATAAGCTAAAAGAACCTCTTTCTGATGTGCCAGAACATTTATTCCTAAAAACAATAATATAGAACACTAGTGTCCTAAATGTTTAGAATTCTATAAATAACAATAGTTGGATGCTATCATTCGCTCAAAATTATGGTCTTTTGCCTTCAAGAGCAATTCTCGGATTAGAGTCTTGTCAAGCAGGGATACAGATAGAATCTTAAGCAAATATTGTTTATCTTAAACATTCGATAAACCCAGTATCGACATCAAGAAATCATAAAACTCCGGAAGCCTCGCTGGCTTTCGGAGTTTTATATTGCAGCACCCCCTTCAAATACGTTTACCTTTCCCTCTAAACATCACATAAGATTGGAACAATAAAGAAAATGGTAAAAACGGAGCATATCCACCCACCCAAAACGGCGATACCCGTTCACTTGTTCGGCCATTTTCACGCAATGGCAGCGCAAAAATATTAACTTTTTCTTCTCAATGAGCTTCCCTTGAGCTCAAATCTTGTCGCCGAGTGCACGATTCTGTCAAGAATGGCATCTGCAGCTGTCGTATTTGACTTCATTATGTCATACCAGCTCTTGACTGGAAGCTGGGAGACGATGATGGATGCCATACGTCCGTGGCGGTCCTCCATGATCTCCATGAAGTCGAGCATCTGCTGCCCGTCCAGCATCTTGACGCCGAAGTCGTCAAGGATAAGCAGTTCGGTCTTTGCGAGCTTCTCAAAGAACTTGTGGGGGATTCCCTGCACCCGGGCAAGATTGATCTGCTCAAACAGCTTGCTCATGTTGAAGTACAGCACGGAATGTCCCATCATGCAGGCCTGGTGGCCGAGCGCGGTAGCCAGCCAGCTCTTCCCAGTTCCTGCGGCTCCGGTTATGAGCACAGGGATGCCGTTCCTTATGTACCTGCAGGATGCAAGCTCTAGTACGGCATACTGTTCCAGCCCTCTCGACGCATCGAACGAGAGCTCCTCGATGGAGGATCTGTAACGGAAATGGGCTTCGCGGATCAGCCGGGCATTGCGATGCTCCCTTCGCTGGTCCTTCTCTGCCTGCAGCAGAAGCCGGAGCCCGTCGCAGAGCGACAGCGTATCCAGCTTCCGCGTCTCCTGCAGCATGGCCCATTCCTGTGCCATGCCCGGCAGACGGAGACTCTTGATTGAATTCAGGATTTCTTCCATTGTCTATAAGGATTATTGTTGGGTGGGTGTCTATGTGTCCTATTCGAACTGGTCGCGGCCTCTGATGTTCTCATGCTCGGGGGGATTGAACTCTATCTCCATCTGCGTCATGCGAAGCCCGCTGCATCTGGTCCTGATCAGGTTGCTGATGAAGGAATAGTGGCACTGGTTCATCTGGATGGCCGCGTTGCAGGCCTTGTTGAAGAGCTGGGGATCCGTGCACCGCTGCAGGTGCAGCAGCCCGTCACATCCGTTGTAGAAGATCTCCTCGGGCTGCCTTCCGCCCTGCAGGAAGATGGTCCTTATCACCTCGGCCAGCGGTTCGCTGACCCGTGCGGCACGCTCGATGTAGCCCTCTGCCGAACGCTGTCTGTACGCAAGGCTGCTGGATGCCATGTGGACGTCCAGCGTGGTGTATCCGCCGGGCTTGTAGTTGCGCAGGTGGCAGGCTATCTCCGTGCCGTCAGCCGCGGAATAGACCTTCACCAGCGTCGGCGTGTAGATCACCTTCACCTGCTGGCCGATGTACTGGTAGGGGACCGAATAGTAGTGCATGTCCCTTCCGAGTTTGATGCACCCGTTGTGCATCACCTTGAGCTCCGTATAGCTCTTGATCTCGTATTCGCCGGCGGGCAGCGGCATCAGCTCCCTCCTTTCCAGTGCCAGGAACTGCTCCTCCCTGCTGTATGGCACATCGGTGAGCCGCTTCTGGTTGTGGAGATGCATCTGCTGTCTGAATGCCTCGTTCAGCTCTGCCTCGGAATAGAACACGGCATGCCTCAGCGGGGCGTATATCTCCCTGTAGGAATGCTTCACGCAGGCCTCCGCATTCGACTTGTCCCTGGGATGTGCGGGACGTGCCGGGATCACCGCGCAGCCGTGGTGGTTGGCAAAGTCCTCAAGCATCCTGTTGATTCCCGGCTGGTAGCGGTCTGATTTCGTCACCGCCGATTTCAGATTGTCCGGGACAAGCACCTTCGGGACTCCCCCCAGTGCCTTGAAGCATTCTGACAGGGCCGAGAGGAAATCCTCGATCTTCTGCGAATGGACGCACCTGATGAAGCCATAGTCCGAGAAGGGCAGGCAGGCTACGAACACCTGCATCGTGACGGCCTCGCCGGTTTCCACGTCTATGTACTCGGCCGTGTCCCCCGCGAAGTCGATGAAGAGCTTCTGCCCCGGGACGAACAGGTCCTTCAGTACCGTGGACGGCGCGGGGTCCTTCTCTGCCCCGACCAGCTGGTTGTAGTGGTAGCGGAACTGCGTCAGCTCATATCTGGTGCCGTCGAGTTCATGCCCCCTGCGGTATTCCTCCCATAGCAGCTTCAGTGTCACATGGGGGTCCCGCATCTCTCTCTTGAAGTACTCGAACTGCGACTTGAAATGCTCAAACCGCTCGTCGCAATAGGCCGGGTTGCCTTTGTTGAAATGGAACTCGAGTACAGGATCGTCCAATGCCAGAAGGCCGTCGAGGCCGAGCGGGTCGGCGGCCGCCAGCCGCGCATAGCGGTTCGCGGTCTCCTTGTTCATCAGCCCCTCCGAGGCCTTGCGGTTGGAGAGCCCCTGTCTCTTGCGGATTAAAAACTGTCTGATCTTGCTCATGTCTTTTGTCGTTCCTGCCATGGTGTGCTTCTTGTTTGGGTGAATAACAGGAGGCAAATATAGCGGAAAAGTGAACGGCAATGCTCCGATTCGGGGTGTCTGGTGCTTTTCTTTCGAAAAAACTGAACGGCAATGCTCCGTTTTGGTATGCGTATCAGACATATTACGAAAGAAAAATGAACGGCAATGCTCCGTTTTCGGATGCATTTTCAGACATTGGAGGCAACAGCATGCGGAACTGAACGGCAATGCTCCGTTTTCAGGTGCATTTTCTGCCCATTGAACGGCAATGCTCCGTTTTTTGAGGCCTTTTTGAGGCTTGTTGACGTTTATTTGGCTGTCGCCAGGGTGTTTTTTCGGCGTTTAGGTTGGGTGGCAATGCTCCGATTTATCCAAAGAAAACAATACAAACATGGAAATCAAGATTACAGCTATCAAGTTCGAGACGGTGAATAGGCGGAAGACCGGGAAGTCGTTCAGATTTGGTATGGATCCGAAAAAGATGGCCAAAGACAAAACGGTGGCCACTGTCAGAAAGAAGATTGAGGAATATGTCGCAAAGAATGGCGTATTCAAGAGGGACGAGCTGAAGGACCTGAGATATGACATGAAGGACTTCCTCGAAGAGTGGAGGAAACAGCTGCCTATCGTCGAGGAGGAGGAAAGGATGAACCTCGAAGAATCGGCCAACAACCCTGAAAGCAGAGTGACACCTGACGCTATCACCAGACTGGCCAACAATGAGATCTTTGTATTCGGTTCAAATGCACAAGGTATGCATTATGGTGGTGCTGCCCGATATGCCCT
>JAEEGI010030928.1_pt1 | contig 10037 bp, 9 predicted proteins | sample 8958751 | NCBI WGS metagenome assembly JAEEGI01 (sample SAMN16246545, study PRJNA631951) | gut metagenome | biome: gut microbiome; feature: rumen; material: KS-attached | host: Bos | place: Iran: Karaj | collected 2018-10 | reverse complement strand
TTACCTTCAAGCTCCAGGGTACCAACTAATCGATAATACTTTCGGTTAATCCCGTATAGTTAAAAGAGGGTGTGTCAAAATTTTGACACACCCTCTTTTTCGTAACATGCAGTAAACATAGAACAAAGCCTCAGCTTGGGAAAGCTGAGGCTTTGTTCTAGCTCAGCGGACAAAAGGTGGGGACTGCGGGCGTGTTCGTAGACCACAGCAAGGCCAGCGGCCTTGAATTGAGGTAACCCCACGGCGCACAGGCCGTAGACCTCGTGTGGCGTGGGGAGAGTTGTCCGCTATAGTAAGCCAGGTTGAATGATAAGTGCGACGCAGTGACATACACTACATCTGTCTGGCGGGCCATGAAACGCCTGAAACGTCACATCAATCGCTTCCTCTGCTTCGTTAAAAGACATGGTCGCCATGACCTTTTCCTTCTTCGAAATCCATCTCGACATCAATAAAAAGGCACAATCATCAGTGCCCAAAATTCCGAATTACCCTCAAATGACTTTTTTATTTTATAAAATGCTGATAATCAGTGCATTGCGTTTGAAAGTATGACCATTGAATGCTCGCTGTTTTTCTATAATCTATAGTAATTTTGCAGGTGAGAGTTAGTCCGTTTTATAACCTAAATAATGTTTTGATTTCTTATGGTTACAGTTGGTGAAATCAATTTTAAAACAGATTAGCGTGAGTATCTGAAAAAGGTATCACGACTGAATAAATACTGGTTAATGGACATTTGTTTAATCTTTTAAAAGGTAATTATTATGGCACAATCAGTTAATTTATCATCGCGCGAATGGTGCGATCTCGTGTTTGAAGGGAAGAATAAGGACTTTGGTGCTTATGTTATCCGTACAGAATCATCCAAGCGACACAACAAAGCTGTCCTGTGGACCCTTATTGGCTCCATCATCTTCGGTCTGCTTGTCTTCGGTTACACGAAGGCCAACCAGTACTTTGAGGAGAGAAAGCTTATCGGGTCAAATGAACAGGAGAATGTATTGGTCGTCATGCCTCCAAAAGCTGAAGAGCCCGTGCAGGAACGCCTCGAACAGGAGAAACCTGAGGTTCTCCCCGAGGAGGTCCTGAATACGATCAAAGTTACCGAACTCGCCATCGTCGAGGACGATAAGGTGAATAGTGAGGACGAAATCAAGACTCAAGAAGAACAGTTGGAATCATTGCATTCGGCTGGTAGTGTTGATTTCGATCAAGGAACGGATAACAAGGCCGTCATCCGAGAGTTCAAGAACGAGGTCGTGGTAGAAGAAAAGGTTGAGAAACCCAAGGAGGTTGTGGAGGAAGTCTTCACCGTAGTAGAGCAGATGCCCCAGTTCCCTGGTGGCGAACAAGCTCTGATGAAGTACCTCCAGTCTCACATCAACTATCCGCCTATGGCCGCAGAGAACAATGTTCAAGGTAAGGTCGTAGTGCAGTTCGTTGTTGACAAGACGGGTAGGGTAGGTGAAGTAAAGGTAGTCCGCTCGGTGGACAAGGACCTCGACCGTGAGGCCGCACGCGTCTGCAAGTCGCTGCCCAAGTTTACCCCTGGTCGCCAGAATGGTCATCCCGTGTCGGTATGGTACACGCTGCCCGTTTTCTTCAAACTCCAGGGTACCAACTAATCGTTTTCTTGATTAGGACCTAACATCAAAAACGGCATCGCATTGTGCGGTGCCGTTTTTGTGTCTTTATAAATATGGTTCCCTCGTCCCACCCTCGGTCGTGGCCAGTGGTCAACTGGCGGTAGTGCTATGTGCTGGACAATGCGCTGTGCAACGTACTGGCGTGCTGGACATGCTCCGTGAAGACCCGCATCCGGGAATACTGCAGTCCCTTGCAGTGCCTCAATGATAGTTTTTCAGTTCGCCCCACTATCCACAACCTACAATTCCTGATAGATGTCGTGCTATTGGATTAATGCTGATTTTGATGAAACTCGCGTGTTGATGCTCAGTGATTCTGATCTGTAGAGACGCAAAATCTTGCGTCTCAAGGGTAGTATATTGGTGGCGCCTAGCGATTGGAGACGCAAAATTTTGCGTCTCTACAAGGCTTTTGGTACAGTCCCCCGCTGAACATCATTCATCCAGTTTAAGCTAGATTAATTCGGTAGAGAAGTTGATGGACTGGATCTCGATGTCCAGTTGACGCAGTTGGCTCGACAGCTTGTCGATTTGCTTGCGCATGGCTTTGACATCAACGGTTGTCACATACTTGATCTCGCTGCGGGAGTAGCGTTCGCTAGATGATGATGAAGCCTGCCTGAAGACTTCCTGCATCACGCTCACGCGCTTGGTGAGCACGTCACGTTCGGCCATCAGTTGGGTGAGCGTCTTCTCGCCGCACATGGTGCGCATGTTGGTCACATTGATGCGGTAGATGTATTCCTCGAGTTGCTTCAGGCAGCTGTCCAGTTCCTTGAGCAGGTCCTTGGGGTCCTCAGCAGGCTCATCTCCTTCCTGTATTTTCACATTGTTCACCAGACGCGCTGTCAGTTCACTGATGCGTGTCTGCAGATCCTTGCGGATGCTTAATGCCTCGGCTAGTTTCATGTCTTCTTCAATTTAATGGGTTATCTGTTGCAAAGATAAGGATTAATTGGAATTCCGTCCAAATATCCAAATAAAAACCTGTGGCCCGAAATTTGGACCACAGGTTTATTATTTCAGCAGTATCTAAAATGCTTACTTGTTAACCTGGAAGCGGTTCCAGCCGTCCTTGAGGTGAGCTACCACCTGGTTGGCTGCTGCCAGACCGGCGTTGATGTTGGCCTCGGCGGTCTGAGCACCCATCTTCTTGGGGGTGAAGAGCACGCGCTCGGGATACTTGGCCTCGAGTTCGTCAGCGTTGGCGGGCTTCACGTCAGCGACATAGCGGAAGTCGGGACGTGCCTCCATGGCCTCGGCCAGACCAGCCTCGTCAATAACTTCCTTGCGGGCAGCATTGATGAGCACACCGTTCTTGGGCAGCATCTCGATGAGACGTTTGCCGACAGAACCGCGGGTCTCGTCGGTAGCGGGGATGTGGAGGCTCACGTACTGGTTCTCGCTGTAGAGCTCCTCTACACTGTGAACGGGACGGATGCCGTCGGCTTCCATCACTTCGTCCTTCACCCAGGGGTCGAGGGCGCTGATCTTCATGCCGAAGCCCTTGGCGATGCGTGCTACGCAGCGACCAACGGCGCCATAGGCATGGATACCCAGCGTCTTGCCCAGCAGCTCGGTGCCCGAGGTGCCGTTATAACGGTTGCGGATCAAGGTAACGAGCATACCCATTACCAGCTCGGCAACGGCGTTGCTGTTCTGGCCGGGGGTGTTCATCACGCATACGCCGTGGGCGGTAGCCTCGGCCAGGTCGATGTTGTCGTAACCTGCACCGGCGCGAACAACCACCTTCAACTGGGGAGCTGCGTCAAACACTTCCTTGTCCACCTTATCGCTGCGGACGATCAGACCAGCGCAGTCGGCGATGGCTTTGATCATATCCTCACGGGTTCCTTTCTCAACGAGTACCAGCTCGTGGCCAGCACCTTCAATCACCTCACGGATGCCCTGTACAGCTACGGGAGCAAAGGGCTTCTCGGTTGCAACTAAAATCTTCATGATTCTCTGCTGTTGTGTGATATTATAAATAATGTGTGATTAATGGTTCTTCTCAAACTCCTTCATAGCGTCAACGAGCACCTTCACGCTCTCCAGGGGAAGTGCGTTGTAGAGCGATGCGCGGTAACCGCCAACTGAGCGGTGACCCTTGATGCCGACGATGCCCTTGGTTCCGGCGAAGTCCAGGAAGTCCTTCTCCAGTTCCTTGTACTCGGGCTTCATCACGAAGCAGACGTTCATGATTGAACGGTCCTCGGGCTTAACGGTGCCGACGAACATCTTGCTCGAGTCGATGGCGTCATACAGATAGGCGGCCTTCTCCTCGTCGATGCGCTGCAACTCCTTCACACCACCGAGCTCTTTGTACCACTTCAGGGTCTGCAGAGCAGCGTAGATGGGGAATACGGGAGGCGTGTTGAACATCGAACCCTTGTCAACGTGGGTCTTGTAGTTCACCATGGTGGGGAGAACGCGGTCAACCTGGCCAAGGACGTCTTCCTTAACGATAACGAAGGTAACGCCGGCGGGAGCGATGTTCTTCTGAGCACCACCGTAGATGAGGTCATACTTGGACACGTCAACGGGACGTGAGAAGATATCGGATGACATATCGGCTACCATGCGAACGGGCACGTCATAGTCCTCGCGGATCTCGGTACCGTAGATGGTGTTGTTGGTCGTGATGTGGAAGTAGTCAACATCGGTGGGAACCTTGTAGCCCTTGGGGATGTAGGTGTAGTTGTCCTCCTTGGAAGAACCAACCACCTCAACGTCACCAATCAGCTTGGCCTCCTTGATGGCCTTGTTAGCCCACGTACCGGTGTCGAGGTAAGCAGCCTTGGTCTTCAACAGGTTCATGGGAACCATATAGAACTGAGTGCTGGCACCACCACCCAGGAACAGTACCTTGTAGCCCTCGGGGATGTCGAGCAGCTCCTTGAACAGAGCCTCGGCCTCGTCAACGACAGCCTGGAACTCCTTGCTGCGGTGAGAAATCTCAAGAATGGACAGGCCAGTGCCTGCAAAGTCACGAATAGCGTCAACGCACTTGTCCAGCGTGTACTGGCTCAGGATTGACGGTCCAGCATAAAAATTATGTTTCTTCATAATGTTAATTGAAATTAGAAGTTATAATATAAAAAATGTATTGTTGTCGTTTAGTAGGTCTTTATTTTGACTGTGACAAAGTTACTGCTTTTTTTTCATTGACACAATACCTGGCAAAAAAACGAGTTTTTTGGCATTTTGTCAATTTGTAGCCTAAGCAGGTGGTTTTATGACGAATTCAGTCCCGAAAATCGTGGGTTCGGTGTCATTTTGTCTGTTCTCAAGATTTTTTGTGGCAAAAATAATTTTAAGCGTTTTTTGCTTTTTTCACAGTCGGTGAAAAAAAACTGAAAATACTTGCAAAAATTATTGGGGATTGGAAAAATTGCAGTAAATTTGTGACGCTTTTGGAAGATGTGTTGAACGCATGAGCACATCCGAAAAACGAACAGATTATTAATTAACTTTATAGTTTTTTCTAATTAACAACTATTTGTATTATTATCATGAACGTTGAGAAAATTATGGCCGACCTGGAGGCTAAACACCCAGGCGAATCCGAGTATCTGCAGGCTGTACGTGAGGTCCTTGAGTCCATCGAGGAGGTTTATAACCAGCATCCTGAGTTTGAGAAAGCCAAGATCGTTGAGCGCATGGTAGAACCCGAGCGCATCTTCACTTTCCGTGTAACCTGGATCGACGATAAGGGTGAGGTTCAGACCAACCTCGGTTATCGTGTACAGTTCAACAGCGCTATTGGCCCGTACAAGGGTGGTTTGCGTTTCCACAAGGCCGTTACTCCCTCAATGCTGAAGTTCTTAGGTTTCGAGCAGACCTTCAAGAATGCCCTCACCACTCTGCCCATGGGCGGTGGCAAGGGTGGCTCTGACTTCGACCCCGTTGGCAAGAGCGATGCCGAGATCATGCGTTTCTGTCAAGCCTTCATGCTTGAGCTCCGTCACAACATCGGTCCCGACCAGGATGTTCCTGCTGGTGACGTTGGTGTTGGTGGCCGTGAGATTGGCTTCCTTAATGGTATGTACCAGAAGCTGGCTCGTCAGTATCACACTGGCGTTCTCACTGGCAAGGGTATGACTTGGGGTGGTTCTATCCTCCGTCCCGAGGCTACCGGTTTCGGTGCTCTCTACTTCACCGAGCACGTGCTCCGCACTGCCGGTAAGGACATCAAGGGCAAGAAGGTGACTCTCTCTGGCTTCGGTAACGTAGCTTGGGGTGCTGCTACCAAGGCTCTCGAACTCGGCGCTAAGGTCGTTGCCATCTCTGGCCCCGACGGCGTTTGCGAGATCCCCGAGGGTATCACTCCCGAAATGATCGACTACATGCTTGAGATGCGCGCTTCCAACCGCAACAAGGTTGAGGATATGGCCACCAAGTTCCCCGAGAAGGCTAAGTTCACCGCCGGTAAGAAGGCTTGGAGCATTCCTTGCGACATCGCACTGCCCTGCGCATTCCAGAATGAGCTGAGCGAGGACGATGCTAAGGAACTGAAGGCTAACGGTTGCTGGTGCTGCTGCGAGGTATCCAACATGGGTTGCCAGCCCGGTGCTATCCACTACTTCCAGAAGAATGGTGTTCTCTTTGCTCCCGGTAAGGCTGTTAACGCTGGTGGCGTAGCTACCTCTGGTCTCGAGATGACCCAGAACGCTGCTCACCTCAGCTGGTCAGCTAAGGAAGTTGACGAGAAGCTCCACTGGATCATGGAGAACATCCACGAGCAGTGCGTGAAGTTCGGTACTCAGGCCGACGGCACCATCGACTACGTGAAGGGCGCTAACATCGCCGGCTTCATGAAGGTCGCTCAGGCTATGCTCGAGCAGGGTGTCATCTAATCCACCATTGATTGCTTAACTGAATTAATGTCTATCGGGGCAGGTCGCCAGTTTTGGAGGCCTGCCCTAATCTTTGTCTTACCCCCCTCGGTTCTCACAACTTTTTTATTCCTGTTTAAAATAAATTACAGCTTTTCCCGCCTTGATTTAATAAAACTTTGTTTATCTTTGCAAATTGGAATAATGACATTATATATGAACGAAAACGAAAAATTAATCAAGTCTATTATCGAAGCTATTCAGGAGAAAAAAGGACACGACATAGTCCATGTCGATTTGTCAGGTATCGAAACAGCCGCTGCACAGGCATTCGTCATTGCCACGGGCAACACACCCATGCAGGTTGGCGCCATTGCCGACAGCGTCCGCGAGTATGTTGAGAAAAACGCAGGGCAACGTCCGTTCAATTATGACGGCTATCAAAATGCCCAATGGGTGATAATTGACTATGGCAGCATCTTTGTTCACGTCTTTGTACCCGATTTCCGCGAACGTTACAATCTGGAACAGCTGTGGGCCGATGCACACATCAATACCATTCCTGACTTGGATTGATGATGACCGATTAATCCGATAACAACATGGCTAATAACAATAATCAACGCAAGACCCCCAAGTTCAACATCTTCTGGATGTATGGACTCATAATTGTCTTCCTGCTCTCCATGCTGTGGATGAATCAGGACGGGACGGTTGCGCAGGAGGTGAACTGGACGAAATTTGAAAACATTGTCAGCAAGGGCGGTGTGACGTCCATTACCGTTTACCGAGGCAAAAACAAGGCCGAGGCGGTTTTGAGCGATAGCTTGGCCCGTGAGATCTTTAAAGATCAGCCTCAAGGCAAGTCCAGCCCCTTCGAGTCGACGGCTGCAGCTACCGACAAGGTGTCGGCTCAGATTCCGAGTGCCGACAAGTTTGACGACTATGTCAATGCGTGGCGTGAGCAGGGTGTCTTCAAGGGTGAGGTGAAGTATGTCGAAGGCGGCAATGACCTGTCGATGATTCTTTACACCTTTGGACCCATTATTCTGCTGGTCGCATTGTGGTTTTTCCTGTTGCGGCGCATGGGCGGCGGAGCCGGTGGAGGAGGAGGCATCTTCAATGTCGGCAAGTCCAAGGCTAGGCTCTTTGATAAGGACAATGCCAATAAGGTGACCTTCCAAGATGTGGCAGGACTCGCCGAGGCCAAGGTGGAGATTGCCGAGATTGTTGACTTCCTCAAGAATCCCAAGCACTATACCGAACTTGGTGGAAAGATTCCAAAGGGCGCATTGCTCGTTGGACCACCGGGAACGGGTAAAACTTTGTTGGCCAAGGCTGTCGCCGGAGAAGCCGATGTGCCTTTCTTCTCGATGTCTGGTTCCGACTTTGTCGAGATGTTTGTCGGTGTGGGCGCTTCGCGTGTGCGAGACCTCTTCCGCCAAGCAAAAGAGAAGGCTCCTTGCATCGTCTTTATCGATGAGATTGACGCAGTTGGCCGTGCTCGCGGTAACAAGTCCAACTTGGGCGGTAATGACGAGCGTGAGAGTACGCTCAACCAGTTGTTGACCGAGATGGATGGTTTCGGTAGCAATAGCGGTGTCATCATCCTTGCTGCCACTAACCGCGCTGATATCTTGGACAAGGCATTGCTGCGTGCAGGACGTTTCGACCGACAGATTTACGTCGAACTGCCTGAACTCAGTGACCGCAAGGAGATTTTCCAGGTGCATCTGCGCAACGTCAAGACCGATGGTTCGGTGGATCTGGACCTCTTGTCCAGGCAAACTCCGGGCTTCTCGGGAGCCGATATCGCCAACGTGTGCAACGAGGCTGCACTGATCGCCGCTCGACACAAGAAGCAGGCCGTGCAGCGCCAAGACTTCATGGACGCCATTGACCGCATTGTCGGCGGTCTTGAAAAGCGCTCCAAGGTGATTACCGAGGAAGAGCGTCATTCGATTGCTGTTCACGAGGCCGGACATGCCACTGTCAGCTGGCACTTGCGCTATGGTGACCCACTCATCAAGGTCACTATCGTTCCTCGTGGAAAGGCTCTCGGCGCAGCGTGGTATATGCCCGAAGAGAGGCAAATCGAGCCCAAACAGGCTTTGCTTGACAAGATTTGTTCTCTTATGGCTGGCCGTGTGGCCGAGGATATGTTCTTGGGATTCATTGACACAGGCGCACTCAACGACCTCGAGCGCGCGACCAAGATAGCCTATGCAATGGTGACCTACTATGGAATGAGTGACCGATTGCCCAATATTTCTTATTATGACACTTCAGGAGAGACCTATGGTTTCACGAAGCCTTACAGTGAGGATCGTGCTCAAGTGATAGATAACGAGGTGCAAGCGATTATTGACTCTCAATATGAGCGCGCGCGTCAGATTCTCAATCAGTATCAGGAAGGACATCATGCTTTGGCCGACCTGTTGCAGCAGCGTGAAGTCATCTATACCGAGGATGCCGAGCGCATCTTCGGACCACGTCAGTGGAAATCCCGTACCGAGGAAATCGTCAAGGACAAGGTCGCCGAAGCCGCCCCTTCCAATGTGACAGTAACCCATCCGCCCTTTGAGCAAGGCAATAATAATGACAGCAATGGTGAAGATTGATTTTAATGAGACTCAGAAAGCGGCAATCGTCAGTCTCCTTATTGAGATGATTAATGCCGACAGAATCGTTGACCCGAGCGAGTGCGACGTCTTCGACTCGATTTGCGTTGAGTATGGCATCTGTGAAGAAACATTTAGCCTGGGGCGTTCTCTCGACAGCATGGTTGCCATCGACATCATGAAGCGCATGAGCGACATGCAAAAAATAGTCACCGCTCAACTGCTAACACGTGTGATCGATGCCGATGCCAAAGACGATGATCTGGAGATTCGGCTATTTAATGTGATTTGCAGGGCAACAGGTGTCGATGTGCTCGTAGATGCAGGCGTGAAATTCTGACGACACATTATATATAATATAAAAAACATCGCTGGCGGCAGGTTGAGATTCTTCGGCCTGCCGCCAGTCGTGTTCTCAATATAAAGAACTACCCGAAATTCATAGTATGATCACAGATTTTACGTTTTTCTTGCTCACAAGGCATTTTTTTTGAAAAATTTTTATGTTTTGTAATGCATTGTGAATCAATCTGATGAATGTGTTGTTGACAGTTTTTTCGCCAAAATGTTAATAACTTAGACGAAAAAAATGACGAAAAAATTTGGTCAGTATTAAAATTGGCTATAATTTTGCACCGCTTTTCGCCTCAAAAGGGGGCAAAAAGTGACTCAAAAACGAGTTCTTTGACATGTTTGCAACAATATTGACGTAGTACAAGAGAACAGGGACAAAATTTGTTCCCGTTAATTCTGAACATCATAGTACAACACAATAGAGCAGGATTCATCAGGTGCCAGACAGATCATTTCGGTCGAGTGTTGCGTTTTCATTATAATTCTTGCAAAAGAAGAAACGATAATACAACAACGAAGAGTTTGATCCTGGCTCAGGATGAACGCTAGCGACAGGCTTAACACATGCAAGTCGAGGG
>JAEEGI010030926.1_pt1 | contig 10038 bp, 6 predicted proteins | sample 8958751 | NCBI WGS metagenome assembly JAEEGI01 (sample SAMN16246545, study PRJNA631951) | gut metagenome | biome: gut microbiome; feature: rumen; material: KS-attached | host: Bos | place: Iran: Karaj | collected 2018-10 | reverse complement strand
TCATAATTGAAGGTGGCGCCTAATGTCTTACGGGCATTCAATCCGCGACGGTTCCACCATCCGGCATTCTCTTCTTTGTTGTTGAAATTGCCCATCACCATGATTCGGGTCTTATCCGTAAAACTGCTTCCCATACCGCGTGAGGCATAGCGATGGTGCGTTCCGCCTGCCAGGTCGAGGTTGGTCATATAACCACGGTTCATGCCTTTCTTGATAGTGAAGTCGAGCACGGTCTCTTTATTGCCATCCTCAATGCCAGTGATGCGTGCCTGGTCGCTTTGCTGATCATAGAACTTCACACTCTGGATAATTGAGACTGGCAGGTTCTTCAGTGCCGTCTCTACATCGCCGAGCATAAACTCCTTGCCATCGACCAGGATTTTCTCAATCTTTTTGCCGTTGACGGTGATGTTTCCGTCTTCATCAACCTCTGCACCGGGCATGCGCTTAATGAGCTCCTCAATGGGGGAACCTTCCGGCGTTCGGTAGGCATCGGGGTTATATACCAGTGTGTCTTTCCTTACCACGACCTGGGCTGCACGACCTGTGACAACGGCCTCTTTCAGTAATACGGCATCTGAGGATAAAAGGAGGTCGCCTAACTCGATGCTTTGATTACGTCGTAGTGTCACCTCGCGTTGTATGGGCTGGTAGCCTATCGATGAAATTTTCAGTCTATAGATACCGTTTGTCGGCGCCTGGATGGAGAAATGACCTCGAATGTCGGATACGGTGCCGCCAACAAAGGTAGAGTCTCGTTGGCGGAAAAGCTGCACAGTGGCTTGCATCATCGGTTCTTTTAATTCGGCATCCTGAATAGTACCACTGATAGTCAGACCTCTGTCTTCTGGCGATTGTGAAAAAGCGTTGAGGGCGAAAAAAGCCCAAAGTGTCAGTAAAATTAAATAGTATCTCATTGTTTAGTCTTGTGTTGTATTGTGCTGTCTTTTAATTCTAAGCGGGCATTAACAACGATATGTTGTACACTGTCGTCGCCATTAATCTGGTCAAGGAGTAGGCGAAATGCTTTATTGCCTATCTCCCGGAGGTTTTGCTTAACGAAAGAAATACGTGGGTGTGACATCTCTGACACCCAGTCGCTTAAATAGCCGATAAGGGCAATTTCTTTTGGAATCTTCAGGCCACGACTGGTGATGGCTTGTAGTGCTGAGATAGCCAGTAATCCGTGTGAGGCCAGTATTGCATCAGGTGGCTCTGGCAGACTCAATAATTCCATGGTGTCTGTAAGACCTGAGTTGAAACTGATATGATGACACTTTACCAGTTCTGGACGTATGGGGATATTGTGCTCATGTAGTGCTTTTAGGTAACCGTGTTTACGGTCGGCAGTCTGTTTCAGCTGGTTTAGTCCACCTAAGAAAGCAATATTTCGTGCACCGCTTTCTATTAAGCAATTTGTTGCGTAGCAGGCAGACGTTACATCGTTAATCATGACAGATGAAATGTCTATATCTGCCACACGGTCGAAAAGTACGACAGGGATATTCGACTGGCGCAGTCGTTGCAAATGTGAGAAATCTGTTGTATCCTGCGACGCACAGATAATGATACCTTCAACATGCATATCGGTCAGCAACTCTATACAGTTTAATTCGTTCTCGTAAGAGTCTTCTGTATCGGTAATGATGCTCATATACCCATATTTGCGTGCCTCTGCTTCAATACGTTTCACTATCTGTGCATAGTGATTGAACGATATGTCGGGTACAACAATGCCTATTGTATGTGTTGTGTCATAACGGAGACTCGCGGCAAAAGGATTTGGGCGGTAGCCACCGTCTTCTGCCATTTGCTCAATCTTTTTCTTTAGCTCTGGACTGACGCCGTCGAGTCCTCTGAGTGCCCGGGACACAGTAGAGACATTAATTCCCAACTGCCGTGCTATATCCCGCTGTGAAATACGTTTCATGTTAGTTCCTATTGCCGTACAAAGTTATAGTTTTTCAGAAGAATTGATGCGCAACAAACTGATTAAATGTTGCGCAACGCATTGCGTAATGCCCCAAAATAGAAGCCACCTGCCTCAATGGCTGATGGCTTCTTACTTAAAATAACTAAGCTATGTTGTCTTTTGCGTTGGTTTTGACAATGCAAAGATATGGTTTTTGCATTGATAACCAATACGTATAGAATAAATTCTAAACGCAAAGCGTTGCGTAGTTTTCCGTTATTTTTTGAGTGGTTCCGTAGCCTCTTTCAGCCATGCAACTTCTTCGGCCGATAAATGAGGAGATAAACGGTCGAAAACCATCTGGTGATAGTCGTTCAGCCATTGTATTTCTTCTGTTGTCATCATCTCGATATTGATGGGTGTCTTGTCTATAGGACAGAGCGTGAGAGACTCGAATTGTAAGAATTTTCCGAACTCAGTTTCCATGTAAGGCACGATGAGAAGTGTATTCTCCGTACGTGCGCCAAACTTTCCAGGCAGGTAGATGCCGGGCTCGTCGGTAATGGTCATGCCCGCAACAAGTGGAGCAGGCTTCCATTCCATGCGGAACTGATGAGGGCCTTCGTGTACATTCAGGTAAGTGCCCACACCATGGCCTGTGCCATGCAGGTAGTTCAATCCCTCGCGCCACATATCCTTGCGGGCCAGGATATCTATCTGTGTACCACTGCTGCCACTGGGAAATTTACATAACTCTATCTGGATATGTCCTTTAAGCACCAGCGTATATATCTTCTTCTGCTCATCAGTCACAGGGCCAAGGGCGATGGTACGGGTAATGTCTGTTGTGCCGTCCAGATATTGTGCCCCACTATCGAGCAGGAGCAGTCCTTCCGGTTTCAATGGGATATCAGTCTCTGGTGTGGCCTCGTAATGAACAATGGCACCATGGGCTTGATATCCGGCTATGGTATCGAAGGAAATGTCACGATACAGTGGCTGTTCGGCTCTGAGGGCAGTCAACTTTTGGTCGATACTTATCTCAGTCTGTCCACCAGCCTCAACCGCAGGCTTAAGCCATTTCAGGAATTTTACCAGAGCAATACCATCCTTCAGCATCGCCCGACGGAATCCTGCAATCTCAGTCTCATTCTTTACTGTCTTCATCCGCTTTACAGGCGATTCGGCTTCAATGATTTGAGGTCTGGGATTTGAGGTTTGAGGTTTAAGATTTACCACTTGGTATAACGTATAGTTCACCTCATCGGGATCGAGCAGGATATTGTACTCAAAGTAGTCCTTTAGACCTTTACCCACGTTCTCGTAATCATCAACGCCGATGCCCTCAGCTTGCAGATAGGCCGAAACCTCAGCTGTCAGTTTTTCCTTGTTGACAAAGAGTGTTGTTGTGTTGGATGAGATGAGCAGGTAACTTACAAAGACGGGGTTGCAATGAACATCCGTACCACGAAGGTTGAGCGTCCAGGCAATATCATCGAGGGCCGACATCAGCATGCCGTCAGCATGTTGCTGGCGCAAGGCTCTTCGGATACGGGCGAGTTTGTCGTGCGTGGTCTCTCCTGCATATTCCATGGGGAATATCTCCACGGGATTCTGAGGAATAACAGGACGGTCTGTCCATATCTGTTTCAGTGGATCCAGATTCGTACGAAGGGTGATGCCTCCCTGATGACGCAGCTCGGCAATCAGTTCCTTGACGGCATTGGCAGAAGAACACGTGCCGTCTAGTCCTACTTCTGCGCCTGCTTCACATTCTTTGCCCAGCCATTCGGCAATAGTCGGTGTCCCTTCAATCTTCAACTTCATCAGTTGATACTCTGTGCCTTTCAGTTGTTCCTCTGCTGCAATGAAATAGCGGGAGTCAGTCCAAAGGGCGGCACTCTTCATGGTGACTACTGCGGTACCTGCCGAACCGTTGAATCCACTGATAAATTCACGACCTTTCCAATGGTCGGGGATATACTCACCCTGGTGTGGGTCGGTACTGGGAAATATGAATGCAGCCAGATGCTCGCGGCTCATGATTTCGCGAAGGGCTGCCAGCCGTTGTGATATTGTCATTGTTTTGTTATCGTTATTTTGTTATTACGTTATCTCGTTACCTCGGAAAAATCCGGGGTTTCAGCCTCCGATAATTACTTTCAGTCCTTTAGCTTCCAGTTGCTGCTTGCAGCGCTGCAGGTTTTCCTCAGAGGGAGCCTCCATCGGATATCCCTTCGGATTATAGATTGTTCCCATCCTGCGATGCTTGTCTTTTCCCACGTCATGATAAGGCAAGAGGTGAATGGGATGGGGAATGGACGAGAGGAATTGCGCTGTTGCCCCGATGTTTTCCTCATCCGCATTAATACCCTCTATCAGAGGTATGCGGATAGAGAATTGGGCCTGTCGCTCTGCCAGGTAACGGATGTTCTGCAGAATCAGTTCATTGCCAACACCTGTATAAAGCCGATGTTTGTCGCTATCCATCATTTTCAAGTCTACGAGGAATAACTCACATTCGTTGGCGAAGGTTTCTACGACCTCTTGTGGCGCATAAAGCGAGGTGTCAACAGTACGGTGGAAACCGCGTCGCCCCAGTTCCTTGAGAATCTCAAGCGAATATTCGGCATGCATCAGGGGTTCACCGCCACAGAGGGTGACCCCGCCACCGCTATCCTCCATGATGTCACGCTCTTTCTCAATCTCGGTCATCAGCTCCTCCATTGTGTAGGCCCGTCCGCAAATCTCACGGGCCATCGTAGGACAGTCATCCACCTTGAATCCTGGTTCCAGGCAGGTGCCACAGCGGATACACTTAGATTGTTTGAAGAGCTCCTGTGGTTCTGCTGACCACGACTCAGGGTTATGGCACCACACACAGCGTAGTGGACAGCCCTTGAGGAAAATGGTTGTCCGAATGCCAGGACCATCATTGATGGCATAGCGCTTGATGTCAAAAATCAGATTAGAGGTCATCGTTTTCCGTTCGTGCAATAATCTCGTTCTGCAACTGCTCTGTCATATCATTGAAATAGTCGCTATAGCCTGCCACGCGTACCAGTAGGTCGCGATATTCCTCTGGGTGCTTCTGGGCATCATGAAGAGTGGCTGTGTCAACGATATTGAACTGGATATGATGACCACCAAACTTAAAGTAGGTACGAATCAGGCTGGCCAGCTTCTTCTGATCCTCCTCACGTTTCAGTAGCTGGGGCACGAAACGTACGTTCAGCAGGGTGCCACCACTCTTTGTCTGGTCAAGTTTACCAAGTGACTTAATCACAGCAGTAGGACCATGACTGTCAGAACCATGAGCGGGCGAAGTACCGTCGCTGATGGCGAAATGGGCGAAACGACCATTGGGTGTGGCGCCGCAGACACTACCGAAATAATTATGACAGGTAGTTGAAAGCATATTCAGCTGCGTCTTTCCACCACGGGTATTGGGACGACCTTCTATGGCTTTTACCAAATCATCATACACACGTACGGCTATCGTGTCGGCATACGCATCGTCATTGCCGAAGAAAGGTGTGTGGTTGCGGATGTATTGACGCATCTTTTCCCCATTCTCCCAATTGGAAGCACAGGCATCCAGCATCTCTTCCATCGTGTAGCGCTTGTCCTCGAAGACATGTTTTTTCAGAGTTGTGAAACAGTCGGTAATCGTACCCAGACCCGTGCATTGGATGTACGTTGTGTTGTAACGCGCACCACCGCTATAGTAGTCCTTACCCTTTTCTATACAGTCGTCAATATACAGACTGAGGAAGGTGGCAGGTGCATAGAGTGAGAACATGCGTTCGATATAGTTGTTGACGCTCAACTTCAGGTTCACGAAGTATACCATCTGCTTGTGCCATGCCTCATAGAGTTCCTCAAAGGTCTTGAACGAGCGTGGGTCGCCAGTCTCCAGTCCCAGTTTCTTTCCTGTTTGCGGGTCGATACCGTTGTTGAGTGTTATCTCCAGAATCTTCGGCGTGTTCAGATAGCCCGTCAGCAGATAGGCCTCCTTGCCAAAAGCGCCCACCTCGATACATCCGGAGCAACCGCCTTCTCGGGCATCTTCGATTGTCTTGCCGGCACGTACCATCTCCTGTACATATGTGTCGGGGTTGAATATGGAGGGGTAACCGTGTCCCTGACGAATCACCTTGATACCTTCGATCAGGAATTCATCAGGTGTATTCTGTGCGATATGGATGCTGAGACCAGGTTGCAGTTCATGCAGTTCCTCCTGGATCTCCAGTATCATGTACGAAAGGTCGTTGGTGGCATTCTCTCCGTTTCTGTCCACACCACCTATATTAATATTGGTGAAGTCATTATACGTACCCGACTCTAATGCCGTGACTCCTACCTTTGGAGGTGCCGGCTGGTTGTTGAACTTAATCCACAGGCATGATAACAGTTCCTTGGCTTTGTCGCGTGTCAGCGTACCATCCTCAATACCCTTTTGGTAGAACGGCCACAGATGCTGGTCTATATGTCCCGGGTTCATCGAGTCCCAGCCGTTGAGTTCGGTGACGGTGCCCAGGTGTACGAACCAATACATCTGGATGGCTTCCCAAAGGTCGCGAGGCGCATGGGCTGGTACCCAGCGACACACGTCGGCAATTTTCTCTAACTCCTTCTTGCGTTGCGGGTTCTGTTCCTTTGCTGCCTTTTCCTCGGCTAACGCGGCATGACGCTCTGCAAAGAGAATGGCTGCATCACATGAGATGGCCATTGCTTCCAGTTCCTGCTGCTTATCGGTGGCCTCGGGATCGTAGATATAATCCAGTTCGCTGATGCGTTTCTCGATACGTGCCTTCACGTCGAGCAGTCCCTCGTGGTACATCTTGCCATCCATCGCCGTATGACCGGCAGCGCGTTGTTCCATGAACTCCGTGAAGACACCTGCATGATAGGCCTCTTCCCATTCCTTCGACACATGGTTGAAGATGCGCTCACGCTGGGTCTTTCCTTGCCAGTAGGGAATGACCTCGCGCTCGTAGGTGTCGATATCCTCCTGACTGATGGTATAGCGTTGCAGTTCACGCTCGTTCAGCGTGTGCAAGTCTTCCACCGAGTGGCAGGTCAACTCTGGGAAGGTTGGCACGGCTTTAGGCAGCGGTCCGCGCTCACCTACAATCAGTTCCTCGTCGCCGATATAGATAGTCTTCTTCTTGCATATCTCGTAGAAATTCCGGGCCCGGAGGATGGCAATAGGCATGGTGCCGTAGTTCTCCTTATAGAAAGCAGTCTCTATCAGGGCGCGTTCGATGCTCAGTGTGGTGGGCGTGTCGAAATTCTGTTGGCGCAAATGACGTATGCGCTCATTCATGCCACCCAGGTTCTCTGGGTATTTTATTGTATAGTTCATATCAGTTGTTTTTTGCTTTGTATACTTCTTCAATCGTCATCGGCTTCTTGATGGTTCCCAACAGGCGGGCCCCCTTTTCGGTCATGGCATAGTTCAATTCGTTGCGCAGACCGGTGAAGTTGCGCCAGGGCTTCAGCTTGTCGTAGCAGATGAAGTCGCGGAACTGACCTTCAGCCTCCCATCTGTCCATCAGTTCGGGAATGAAATAGATGCCGGGTTCAACGGTGAATACAAATCCCTTTTCCAGTGGACGGGCCAGTCGTAACGACTTGAAACCAAACTGCTTGCTCTTTACCTGCCCCTCGGCATAACCAACATATTGCTCTCCCAGATTCTCCATGTTGTGGACGTCCAGTCCTACCATGTGACCCAGTCCGCATGGGAAGAACAGGGCATAAGCGCCACATTCGGCTGCTTCTGCAGGGTCGCCCTTCATCAGTCCCAGTTCCTTCATGCCTCGTGCTATCTCCGTGGCGGCAGCGATATGAGCCTCACGGAAAGGCACGCCCAGTTCCAGTTTGTCTACTGCGGCATAGAAACTGCGCAGGTGGATGTTGTAAACCTCAGCCTGACGGTCCGTGAATTTCTCGCCCACAGGCATGGATGATGACAGGTCGCCGGCATAATGACTCTTTGTCTCTGCACCGGCATCAAGCAGGAATATGTCGCCCTCGTTCAACTGGTGTATGAAACCATGATTATGCAGTACCTGTCCCTGTACTGTTGCTATGGTGGGGAAGGCCAGTGCATTTCCATGACGACAGGCTACCTCTTCTACAGCTGCAGCCACCTCGCTCTCGTGGATGCCCGGGCGCACGGTACGATAGGCGGCAAGGTGCATCTCTGTGCTCAGGTCAACCGATTCCTCAATCAGCTGAATCTCCTCGTCATCTTTATAGTTGCGCTGACTGACAATGGCTTTAATGAAGGGCACGCTGGCTTTGTCGGCTTGTGCCGCTGCCTCTATGCCGAGCAGTTCCCACAGCCATACTTTGTGATCACCGCGATAAGGAGGCAGGAAATGAATGGGCTGACTCTTGGCATGCGCCTTGTCGATATAGTTCTTGAGTTCCTTCATGGGCAATACCTCGCTGATGCCAGCCGGTTCACATTTATCACGAAGTGATGGCTGGATGCCCGTCCAGACAATATCGTCGATGGTCAACTCGTTGCCAAACACAATCTCCTTGTCGGCATCGATATCAATGACAGCTGCCAGCGCAGGGTAGTCGAGACCGAAGAAATAGAGGAATGTAGAATCCTGACGGAAACGATAGGTGTTGTCGGCATAGTTCATGCCTACCTCGTCATTACCAAGAAATAAAAGCAGTCCGCTTCCTACGTCCTTCTTCAGACGGGCGCGACGCTTGATATAGGTGTCCTTATTGATTGCCATATTCGTTTACTTTCTTGTGTTTGCTAATCTGCATGTTGGTTTGTGGGAAATATTCGGCCAACAGGTTATACAGGTCAGGGTCAAAGACCTGTAGTTCCTCGCGTGTGTTACACCAGTTGTGCTTGCCGTCGGTATGGGGCATCTCTGCATTCACGTTGAACCAGTCCTGCACGGCCTCGGCAAAATATTCCTCTTTATCTGTCTCACGATAGGTGCCTGCCAGGATACCCTTGGCTTTTGCCTGTTCATAGCATTGTTTCAACCGACTATCGAAATCGGGCACGGCCAGCATCAGGCCAATGAGATGGATGCTATGGGCAAATTCATGAATCAGGATGTCTTCCGCATGATATTTGTCTATCTGGTAGGCCAGGATGTTTTCCTCTGCACACGAAGTGAGTGGCAACTCCAGGTCGCCTCCCAGTCCACGGGCACGCAGGTCCCAGTTCAGCGCCGTATCGTTCACTAGATAATGATGCTCAGGGATGTCGGTGGTGCCTTCATAGCGTGCCATGATGGCCACACGGGTACCACGGGCCACCATCGAGTCGAGTACCGCTTCAGGCAACATCGACGTCATGGCGTACAGCGTTCTGTGGGCAGCCACAAAGGCGGAATCAGGCACGCGCCAGGATGAGATGAGCGCCAGTCCGTTGACATCCACATATTTCTTGTAGAAGGGATCCAGACCCAGTGAATCGGGTGGGGTGGTGACCACACATTCAGGTATGTTGAGCACCTCTTCTTCTACAGCCTTTTCTGATGCGTTCTGGTTGTTCTTGCAGGCAGAAAAAAGCAGCGTTACAGTCAGGAAAAAATAGATTCGTTTCATTTTAGTTGTAGAATTTGCAATTTCCAGTTGGCAAAGATACTAAATAAATTATAATTGACGATTAAGAAGTGAAAAAAAATCTCTTTTGAAAACAAAAAAACTCAAACCTCCAAGCATATATCTCAAATCTTTTGCGTAACTTTGCGGCACAAAATAAAATCTTAAACAAAATACTTTTATAATATGGCTTTTTTAACTGACGAGAAATTGGTTATTGTTGGTGCCGGTGGTATGATCGGTTCTAACATGGTACAGAGTGTGCTGATGCTGGGTCTTACTCCTAACATCTGCTTGTATGATATCTATGAGCCCGGTGTTCATGGTGTGTATGACGAAATGTGCCACTGCGCATTCCCTGGCGCAAACATCTCTTACACTGTTGATCCCAAGGAGGCTTTCACAGGTGCTAAGTACATCATCTCTTCAGGTGGTGCTCCCCGTAAGGAGGGTATGACCCGTGAGGACCTGCTGAAGGGCAACTGTCAGATTGCAGCCGACTTCGGTGAGAACATCAAGAAGTACTGCCCCGA
>JAEEGI010030925.1_pt1 | contig 10038 bp, 5 predicted proteins | sample 8958751 | NCBI WGS metagenome assembly JAEEGI01 (sample SAMN16246545, study PRJNA631951) | gut metagenome | biome: gut microbiome; feature: rumen; material: KS-attached | host: Bos | place: Iran: Karaj | collected 2018-10 | reverse complement strand
CTACAAGAGAATGCCCCAGCAGGAGCGTATCGCCCAGCTGAGGAGTATGTTCATGGATGACCTCTTCGATGAAGGCGGACAACTTGATACAGCAAAATGCCGAGAGTTGATTCCCTACGGCATCGGCCACTTCTCGCAGTTTGCCATGCAGCAGCCTCGTGATCCGAACGTGTTGCGCGACCGCGTGGCTGCCGTGCAGGATTGGCTGATGAATAACACACCGAATGGTATTCCTGCCCTCTGTCACGAGGAGGTGCTGTCGGGTGTCAATACGAAGGGTTCGACCATCTATCCGCAACAGATTGGACAGGCATGTTCATTCAACACTGAACTTGCCGAGCGTAAGACCTTCCAGACGGCTACCGCCATGCGTAAGATGGGAGGTGTGCTGTCGCTATCTCCAATGGTCGATGTGTGCCGCACTCCCAGTTTCAACCGACTGGAGGAGTCTTATGGCGAGGATGGCTACCTGTCGGCTGCGATGGGTGTTGCTTTTGTCGAAGGTTTGCAGCAGGGTGACCTGAGAATGGGTGTCGGTGCTTGTTCGAAGCACTATCTCGGCTACGGCGGAGGTGGCGATGCCGATGAGAAGGAGATGATGGAGGAGATTCTCATGCCTCACGAGGCAATGATCCGTCAGGCTGGCAGCCTTGCCGTGATGCCCGGATATCATGAGGTGCATGGCACAAAGTGCGTCTGCAACTCCGAGATTCTTCAGGACATCCTCCGCGGCTATGTTGGCTTCAACGGTATGGTGGTCAGCGATTACACGGCCATCGACCAGATTCTAGGTCTAGAGAGTCGAGTGGAGAAGGCGGCTGCGGCTATCAATGGAGGCAACGATGTGGATTTCCCACGAGGTGATAACTACAAGTACTTACAGGAGGCTATCGACAAAGGTCTGGTAAAACCCGAGACGCTGGAACGTGCCGTGAAGAACGTGCTCCGTTACAAGTACCGTGCAGGTATTCTGAACGAGGTATTCGCCAAGGGTAAAGAAGTTCCTTTTGGCCAGGCTTCTTATCTTTACGATGATGGTGGTCAGATTGCACTCGATTCGCCAGAGGAACGCCAGACATCCTACGAAATTGCCACGCAGTCGGTGGTGCTCCTCGAAAATAACGGCGTACTGCCCTTGCAGGGCGAAAAGAAGAAGGTTCTGCTGACGGGTCCCAATGCCAATTCGATGTGGGCGATGCTGGGCGACTATTCATTCCCAGCTATGTCATATTTCTGGAAGAAGGTGGAAGAGGACCTCGATCATCCACACATCGTTACCTTGCTGGAAGGCATGAAGGCAGGCACTCCCGAAGGAATGGACATCCTATATGAACGCGGATGCGATTGGACAGAGGAGATTGAGACCAAATACTCCGAACTCGGCGACGAACGCGCTTGGGAATACGAGATCCTGCATCGCAAGGTGAACTCGGGCGAGAAGGCCGATAAGGCCGCTGCTCTTCGTTTGGCCAAGAAGGCCGATGTAATTGTGGCTGCCGTTGGCGAGAACGTAATGCTCTGTGGTGAGAACCGCGACCGCGAAGGACTGCGTCTGCCGGGCAAGCAAGAGCAGTTTGTTCAGGAACTGTTGAAGACGGGCAAGCCTGTAGTACTCGTCATCTTCGGTGGACGTGCACAAGTGGTTTCGGGCTTGGCAGAGCGTTGTGCAGCTGTCATCCAGGCCTGGTATCCGGGTGAGGAAGGCGGTCGCGCCGTGGCTGACATCCTGTATGGAAAAGTTTCTCCTTCGGCAAAGTTGTCGGTTAGTTATCCGAACACGGAAGTCTATGAACCTATTTGCTACAACTATACTGCAGAGCAGGATTCACGCGTACAGTGGCCCTTCGGCTATGGCCTGAGCTACACCACTTTTGAATACCAGAATTTGAAGGCTGATGCCGAGGTGAATACCACGGCTGAGACTGTCAGCCTGACCTTTGAGGTGAAGAACACGGGTAAGGTGGCTGCCGACGAGATTGCACAGATCTATCTCTCGTCGACAAGCGATGATCAGCACATTCGTCCTCAGCAGTTGCAGGGTTTCGCACGTATTTCTCTCCAGCCTGGCGAGACAAAGACGGTGAACGTGAAACTCTACACCGACCAGTTCGGCTATTATACCAACAATGGCGTTCGCCAATGGAACATCCAGCCTGGCAAGTTCGTCATCAAGGTGGGAGCTTCATCGCAGGATATCCGTTTGCAGCAGGAAGTTGCCCTTGCAGGTAATCCTGTCATCAAATCCATCCGAAATCATTATTTCTCGGAGGTGTCGGTTGAATGAGGAAACCTCATTCTTACATAAAAAATTAAACAGGCAGCACGGCCAAAAGCGGTGCTGCCTGTTTTTTTATAGGGCTTTTAGTTTTCGTAGATGCAAGTTTCAGTGAACGTCTTCGAAAGGCTCTTCGGCGTCGGTTTGTTCCAACGGGGCATCGGCAGCTCTCAATCCTCTAGGTGCATATTCTCTTTCCGATATGCACCTGGAGACATTCCCGTTTGTTTTCGGAAGAAGCGAATGAAGGCGCTTGGTTCCGAGAATTGCAATTGTGCAGCAATTTCAAAAATCAGGAGGTCAGTATGGCTCAACAGCATCTTGGCCTCCATTATTGTGGTCTGATAAATCCAATCCATGACAGACTTGCCCGATTGTTCCAGAATAATGGCATTCAATTGATTTCTAGACAGGTTCATTTTTTCGGCATAAAAATTCAAACTCCTTTCCTTTGAGCCATATTGATTGAGCAACTGCATAAATTGCCCGAAATACTGCCCTTGTTTTGAATAGTGAGTATTGCTTGCCGTCTGTATTCCATTTATTTGGCACAAATCGCTCGTCAAGCTCAACAGCAAATGATCGATACAATCCTTCGTAAATGGGTTTTTCGAATCACTTGCTAACCCAATACGCATATACTCTTCCAACAGATCTATTACCTTTCCAATCCTCAACTCATCCTTTTCCGACAGTTGTAATTTGAAAACAACTGCTGGAAGAAGGCACCGGCTACGTTTGGCCAATTCGCTAAAATACTGGGGAAGAATCAATATCTCAGCAGAAAAACCATAGTAATAATCAGCAAAGAAACCTATCGAATTAGGAGGTGTTATCATCACACTGCCTTTTTCAAGTGTAAATTTCTCCATATTCATTTCGAAAACTGCACGTCCTGATAAGGCATGCAGAATGCGATACTCACCGGCACGCAGAGGAACATATCTGGGCAATTGATCAATCAAAGGTTTAGAATCACGAATTAGATAAAATTGCCCATATTTATAGTTGCGATCAGACAAACCTTCCTCTATGCCTAACAATGAATGAACATAATCTCTCAACATATTATTGTTCTATTAAGGTTAAGTGTTTATAAAAGTGAATGTTTAGTGTTCTATTATATAAGCTTTGCGCTGCAAATATAATGATTTTTTTATTATATTGGACTATTAATAATTTGCTATTTGTCAATTATAACCTAATGTCAATCTTATTTAAGGATTTGTCAATCAATTTAGCAATTAATTACACTATCTTTGCACCCAAATTTACAAAAACTATTAACTAATAAACTATGAATAGAATTAATTTCACCAGGTTGTTACCACTGATTATTCTTCCCTTTATTACGGGTTGCCACGATTACTCCGGTGATATTTCTGATGGCTATGTCAAAGAAAAAGCAGACAAAATCGAGTACGCTGCTGCTTTTGAAAAAGCATTCGGTAAAATCGCCCCCAACCAGACGTGGGACATGACAGGAGATTATTCTCATACTTATCTCCCAGATATTTATGGTATGACTGCAACCCGTGCAACATTAGAGGATGAAACAGAACCCTATTTCGAAATTGGAGATTGGTTCGAAATGGGAAATCTCTACGATGCCGTCAATGACTTTAGGTTCGAAGTTGACAATCAGCCTAAAGGTGTCCCTTGTGCTATGTATACCCCCGACAGACCATTCTCTCTTGTCCCTGTATACCAAGGAAATTGCCGTAACAATTGGGAACTGCATTTTACTGTTGGTACAGGTGCAGATGCTAAAAGTTATTTATTATACACTAAGGCTGAAGGTAAACAAGACGAATACATCCAGAATAAAAGAACAGCTAATAGTGATTACGAACCTGTTTATACAACTGTAAACTGGGAAGGATTTGGCAAGCCAAGTACAGAAGATCCTACAGATCAAGTTGCTCAAAATCATCCAAACTGGCAGAGAGTATATAATATTCGTTCGAAAGAGATAATTTTTGACTTTCCAGCGGGCACGCCTATATTTTTCTGGTTAAAAGTTCAAAAACATATTGGTAATTCTAACCAGACGTATTGGCGAGAAGAGTCTTCTTTAAATGGGGATATGCTTGATGTAACAAATTATGTGATCGAAGAATTGGGTTCCGAAAGACCTGATTGTATCGAGGATAATGAAGTATTTAAAATTTACGGAATGGAAGCTAATCTCTCAGGTAATGTTGGAGAAAGCTCTTCAGGATCTCGTGATTTTTGCGATTGTATGTTTATGATCAAAGGTGAAGAAATTCCTGAAATCTTTGAGGTGAAGGAAACAGAAACAGAGATCAAAAAAAGATATCTTATCGAAGACTTGGCTCAATTCGATTTTGATTTCAATGATGTGGTACTTGATCTAAAGCAAGTCCATAAAACGAGATTCACAATAACATATGACAGTCAGGGTAATGAACAAATTGTAGCTTTCGATCTTGACGAAACTAGGCAGTATGCCTCTATTGCTCACCAGTGTGGCACACTTCCCCTTAAGTTATTCATTGGCGATTATCAAATGCCTGGGCCTGAGGAAGGCGAAGAGTATATTTATCCAGGAAAGGGTGGTGGTCCTAAAGGATCTTCAGGTTGGAATCCCACTGAGGATGAACTTGGTGAGAACTTTGCAGCGCATTATAATAATATTCAGCTCCCTGAAACCAATCCTTGGATGCCTGGCGAAAACAACATCATTGTAAAAGTCAAGCAGGCAGGAAGTGAGACTACAAATGGCTCTACAATCTACTACAATTCCATCACTTATCCAAAAGATGGCGAAGCACCTATGATAATTGCCGTGCCAGCTGGAACGGATTGGATGCCTGAGATGATTCAGATTACACCTCAGTATTTCCCGGAGCCGGCACTTGAAGAAACAAATCCTTAACCCTTCGTCAATAAGGAGTCCGATTTGTGACCGTATATAACTCGAGGGTGTGTCAAGAGTCAATATAATTGGCTTAAGACACACCCTCTAGCATTTTGTGTATTTTCAAAGTCAGAGACGTTAACGTCAGTGAACGTCTTCGAAAGGCTCTTCGGCATCGGTTTGTGCAAGTGGGGCTTCATCGGCTGCTGTCTTTTCGGGCTTCTCGTTGGGGAACCATTCTGTGAGTTGCTGATTGACCTTCTCCTCGATCTCGGGGGTTACATGCGTCTTGACGCGATTGTAGGCGATGGCGAGGGTCACGGCATTGTCGAGCAGCGAGAGGATGGGGCCGAAGTTGTCGCGGTTCATGAGGTTGGGCATGAACTGGTAGGCGAGGGCAGCACCGATGATGACCTTATCGACGGTGGGGGTAGTCTCGGCTTTCATTACCTGGTAGCATTCGAGTGAAACCTTAGTAGCTTCACGACCTGCGGTCTGCGCTCCCGTCTTGATCTTGTCGAGCAATGCACCTGAAGTAAGTCCTTCCTGGAGTTTCTTGGCGTAGTCGTTGCCGGCGACGGCTTCCTTCACTTTGTTGACAATCTCGTTTTCACCGAGGTTCTTGGTTACTTTCTTGACTACGTCGCTGTCGAGAATGTTCTTGAATAGTTCTTCTAGCATAATAGTATTAATTAAAAGGTGATGTATTTGTCTATCAATCGTATCGAATAGTCGTAATCTGTTTCACGGGGCAAATTTACGATTATTATTTCAAACTACAAAAGAAAATCGTCGGAATCACGTAAAAAAGTGCAATTCCGACGATTATTGTCGTTTTTCTTCCCGTTTTCTTATTAGTTTTCAAGTGTAGTCGACTATCTCAAATCGAGGCATACAGATTCTATCTGCCAAATCATTATTCTTCACTCGGAGCATAACGATTTCATCTGCCAAATCTGTATTCTTCGCCAGGAGCATACAGATTTCATCTATCAAAACTGTATGCTCTGCTCGAAGTAATTATTTTTTGTGTTTATAACGCCAGTTAGTGTTTGAGTGTACCAATAGGGATAATATAGACACCATCTTCTCTTTGATAAGGGAAATCACCTAATCCAGTCAAGACCATCATAAACGATGGAGATTTCATTCGGGTGGTGTCTATATCGGATGCTAACTTCTTAAGTGTTTTTGCACCTTCTTCTATAAGGGTGTCGCCACCTAATTTGATTTCAATGAGTCCATAGGAACCATTTCTCAAATGAATAATAGCATCGCACTCCAATCCTTTCTTGTCACGATAATGATACACTTGGCCGTTTAAAGCATCTGCATAAACTCTTAGGTCGCGAATTGCCAGTGTCTCAAACATCAGTCCCATAGTCTCTAAATCGTTGATGAGATCATTTGGGCTGGCTCCTAAAGCAGCAGTCGCAATACTCGGATCTGTAAAATATCGGTTATCACTTGTGCGTAATGCAGTCTTACTTCGTAAGTTAGGATTCCATGCAGGCATATCTTCGATGACGAATATTTTTTTTAAGGCTCTTATGTATTCATAGATCGTATTATCGGACAAACTGCTTGACTCGTTGGACTTTAGGTCTGCCAAAATGGTGCCAATGGTAGCCATACTTCCTTGATGGCGAGCGTATGATCTCATGAGCAGTTGCACACGCTGTGGATTGCGTTCTACGTTATCCACGCGAGAAATATCGCTGTCGCAAACAAGGTCATAGTAATCATATGCTTGCTCTAAAGCATCTGTTTTATCCATGTCGATTGCACCAGGCCATCCTCCACGGCAAATTAGATAGGCCAGTTGGTTGATATCGATATGGTTGCTTCCTTTGGGAATATATTGTTCTTGATTGAAGAGATCTTCCAAGCTAACTTCTCCAGAAGAATCTCCAGATTCAAAAAGCGTCATTGTTCGCATTTTCAGTTTCGCAAAACGTCCAGTTCCCGAGTGAAATAATTCATCTGTAGAAGGAGGGACACTGCTTCCAGTGAGGATAAAATGCCCAAATCCACCGCGATGGTCCACCTCAAACCGAACACTGTCCCAAAGAGTTGGAGCAATCTGCCATTCGTCAATCAGACGTGGCGTGTCACCTGAAAGGAGTTGCTGAACATTAATTCTTGCTGCCTGAAGATTTTGTTGTCTGTGCATAGGGTCTGACATGTAAAGGCAACTCGCTGCTTGTTGTTCGGCTGTCGTTGTCTTGCCACACCATTTAGGTCCTTCTATCAATACTGCACCCTTTCTTCTTAGTCGCGCAGCCAACATTTCGTCGGCTATTCTTGGTTTGTAATTATTCATTTTTTCTTGTGCTTGGGAACTTGGCCGATTTTCACTTGGGAACTTGGCCGATTTTCACTTGGGAACTTGGCCGATTTTTCGATGCAAAGATAAGTGAATTTTTTAGAATCTCCAAATTTTATCGAAAAATAATTACCGAATTATATGTTAGAACACACTAAGTTTTCTTTTAACACGAATTATCATGTAATTGATCACGAATTATTTTGTTAGAACACGAATCGCACGAATGCAAATGGGTTTTCTTTTTAACATGAATTATCATGAATTAGCCACGAATTTTTCATGAATTATTTGTTTTTTCGGTTTTTTGGGAGAATATGGCATTCTTTATTTAGGTGAAAATGGCCGCGTCTCTCGCTTCAATAGCGGAGACTTGGCCGGAAAATGTGCTGACTTGTTCCCTTCGGTCACGTCCGAGAGAAGCAATAGTCAGCAGAAAATCGCACTGCGTGCGGAAAATAATTGCTTGTCCCGTTCCCATTTTTCGTGCATTTTCGTAATTACTTTTGGGTCCGGATGGATTTTCTGCGCATTTGCGCAATTTTCTGCAGGTATTGGACCTGCACATTTTCCGGCAGAAACAACCAGGCCATTGGGCCGAGGTTGTCTGCCATTTTCACCTTCCCTTAAACTTACGTTTTATAAGATCACAGATTTTACGAATCTTACGGATTTTCAGCTTGTCCAAAGGAGACCAGTGGTCATTGCTTCGCCGACCACTGGGGCGGAAACCACGGACGCCTTGACCTTATAAATCCCACACAGAACTCACGAAACGCACAGACATATTTCTTTTGACTCCTACCTTTTCTGTGAGTTCTGCGAGTTCTGTGTGCCATTATTAATTATCTCACACAGAAAGCACAGAAAGCACAGATTTTCTTTTGAAGCCACCCTTTCCTTCCGTGAGTTCAGTGTGCCTTAATTCGGACCCGCATCCGTGTTATCCGCGCTGAGTGCGGCGAAGAAACGCACTCAGCCTCCCCTTCGACCCACTGATATCCGTTTAATCTTGGTTATCCGTGATCTGCTAATCTCTTTTTCGTCCTTTTCGTCTTTTTTTCGTGTATTTTCGGAATTACTTTTGGGTCCGGATGGATTTTCCGCACGAAGTGCGATTTTCTGCAGGTATTGGACCTGCACATTTTCCGGCAGCCAGGCACGGCTATTGATGCCTGTGCCGCTGCCATTTTCACCTAATCTAAAAATATATTTTCACTTGACTTTGAATGTTGTCGCTGCGCTCAAAATCTCACAAAATAAAATACTCAAGTTTCGCATTTAGCGAAACTATACTGGAGTTATCAGTAGTAAACGGGAGTTAACAGGCTAAAGCCTGTGGAGTTAACGGACGTATGTACCGTCTTACCTCTTTTCGAAAGGCGCTTCTCTCGGACGTGACCGAAGGGAACAAGGTAACGCCGATAACTCCTGTTAACTCCCATTAACTCCTGTTTTCTCCCCTATATCAACAAGTTGAGCAAATGCGAAACTTGAGTAAAATATAAAAATCTTTCTAAAGAAAATAGGGGACACGCTTGAAACGTGTCCCCTTGGAGAATGATTGGATTTTAATCACTGAGAGTGATGGATCAATTGTCGGTAGAAATCCAACGTGGGTCACCGATCGGTTCGTCGTAGAACTTCATCTTCCAGGTGAAGTCACCATTGTCGGGATCGTTGAAGATCTGGGCAGAGGTGAGCTCGCTGGGTTCGAGATCGGTGATGTTGTTGCTGGCGAATACGCAGTCAGCTGCACGGAAGTTCTTGACAGCAGCGTCGATGGTGCCGTTGGAACGTGCACCGCGCGAAGCTTCGGGATCGAAGGTCTTGCCGAATACGCAGTACGAGATGGTGATGTTGGTGTCCATGCCGTTGCAGTCGGCGAAGTAACGTCCGTTGGCGATGATGTTGTAGAACGTGCAGTAGCTGATCTGGATGCCCTTGACCATGGGGCTCTTCGATGCCTCGATGAAGCTGCGCTGAGCCGTGTTGAACGTCGAGTTGGTGATGATGAGCTGGTCAACGATGGACTTGTCCTGGCCGATGTAGATCTGCGAGTAGCCGTTGGCCGTCGAGAGGTTGTAGCCGATGCAGTTGTCGAACTTGATGAGCTCGTACTTCTGGTCGTTGCTACCCTGTGTACGGAGGATGGAGCGCTCGAAGTCGTGGATGTAGCAATCCTCGAACGAGAGTTCTGCGATGGTACATGCAGCACTCTGGTTGATGAGGTACTGGCAGCCGCCGTCGGTGATCTCGACATTCTGGAAGCGGATGTAGGCGTGGCTGTCAACGAGGTTGATGCTCTTGCTGGGTGCGATGATTGGCTTGGCAGCTCCTGCAAGACCGAAGAACGTGATGGAGAGTCCGTCGGGGAACTTGATGGAGGCGTCGGAGCCATCCTCGCTGGTGCCATTGAGGCTGTAGGTCACGCCTGGCTGGAGTGCGAGGGTGACAGAGCAGTTGGCGCTACCAGCGGCCTCTTGAGCAGCGGCAGCAAGCTGCTTGATGAGATCCTGCGAGATGTGGGTCTCACCCTCAGGCATCGTGTACTTG
>JAEEGI010030924.1_pt1 | contig 10038 bp, 13 predicted proteins | sample 8958751 | NCBI WGS metagenome assembly JAEEGI01 (sample SAMN16246545, study PRJNA631951) | gut metagenome | biome: gut microbiome; feature: rumen; material: KS-attached | host: Bos | place: Iran: Karaj | collected 2018-10 | reverse complement strand
CCTTGCTTTTGAAATAGTTGTAGATATTACTCACACCGATGCCCGCCCCCGCCGCAATGTCGCGCATGGAGGTCTTGGCATAGCCATTTTTCAGAAACACCCGCTTGGCTATCTCTACAATCTGTTCGCGCGTATAATCTTTCTTTATCTGCATCTTTCGTCACCTTTTACTCTAAAAATGCAGACAGGCTTCACAGCCTACCTACATTCTATTGTCTTATTTTTATTTTCTTTTACTTTCCTGGTGCATAAGGTATAGCAAAGACAGCATAACTCAGTTGTAAAGTAAAGAAATGATGTCAGAGGTTTCCTTTTGGCTTTTGGATTCGAATGTTGATGGTATAGTCGCCCTTCGTTGCCGTCTGAATATTTTCAAAGCCAGTATCTGCAAGGATCTTGCTAATTTCATCTATCGGCAGGATATTCATCGCGTCTATCTGGTCAGCCCAGTAGCGCATGGTGGCATTGCTATCCAAACCGTAGGAGAACATAAACATGCCACCAGGCTTCATTACGCGATACACCTCTGAGAAAGACTTTTTTAGGTCAGGCCAGAAGTAAACGGTCTCAAAAGCCGTCACGAGATCGAACATCCCCGTCTCGTAGGGCAGTTCCATCACGTTGCCCTGCTCGATGAAGCAACGAGACCCCAGCAGGCTTTTGTTCTTCTTACGCGACATGGCGACACTCTCCGCAGAGTAATCGATGCCATAGACCTGCCCCTGCGGACAGCGTTTCAGCATACGTGCGATGTTCTTTCCACCACCGCAGCCCACGTCGAGTATCGTCCAGTCGGGCTGGAAGTCGATAAACGAGAGGTTCCATTGTGCCATCGGCGTATGCGTCAGGTTCATCATCCGCAGAGCAAAACGTCCAAGCCATCCTTCCGGGCGGGCGTTCGTGTTCCAGAACTTGCTGAACATCCCCATAGCCTAATCCTCCCTTACATATTTGATACTGTACCATGCCAGCACGATACCAACGATAATCATCATGGGCATGACGACATACTGGCCGGCATTGTCCGAAGGGAGTTCCATGAACGCATGGGCAATGTTGAACAAGCCGATGAGCACGGCCAGCACGGCATTGACGACTTTCAGAGCCTTCGCTTTCCAGAGCATACAGAGCACACCACAGGCAGGAAGAAGGTACGAGAGTGTCATCATGAACACAATCATGCCCTGGTCAACGTTGCCGTCGGTGGCAACAACGGCCATGTTCTTGCCCCAGAACATGGGCAGAACGTCACAAATGGAGTGAGCGGCGAAACCGCAGACGGTCAGCAGCCACAAAATGGTAATCTTTATACTTCTTGTCATAGTTGATAATGATTATATTCTATTTTTTTCCGTATATAATACCAACACCTGGCATCATGCCAGAGACTCGCAACCACTTGGGAATAGGAATCTCTGTGGCAGAGTCGGCATAATGAATCTCCGATACGGTGTCAGTCTGTAGTCTCTCTATAATACCTTGGAAATCGCCATACGCAGATTTCAGTCCGAAGAGATCCTGAAGTGCGAATGAACCACCGGGCTTCAGCACGCGAAGTGTCTCACGAAGTAGTTCTTCACGGCTTTTACCGTCGTTAATCTCATGGTAGACAAAATTACTCACTACGGCATCAAAGCTACCGTCGGAAAAGTCAAGGTGGTTAGCATCACCTTGCTGAAAAGTGCAACGGTCGGCCACCTCCTCCGCTTCGGCATTGTGCTGACACATACGTTGGCTATAATCCCATTTGATGCCCCAGTAGTCAATACCCACACAACATGCTTCAGGGAACTTTTTGGCACAACGGATAGTCAATGCACCGGCACCACAGCCCACATCCAGCAGCCTGCCTCGCCCATCCCACGGCAGATGGTTCGCCACATATTCGTGCACACGTCCCATCAGCCCGCCTCCGCTGAACGAGAAGACGTGATAGAGAACGGTCATATAGCAGAGGAATCCGGCAGAAACAACCAGCAGGATGGCTACAAGTACCATCCAAGGCCATGCCCAGCCAGCAACAAGGGCTCCAATCAGCAAAGCCGTTGTGATGAGCACCGCTATAAGGAGACCATACAGGAGTCTCTTCGGTACCCAGTTCCCATAGTCAGGTTTCATATTTGTTCTTGTTTTCATGACGAGTGATACTATATTTGTATTTGCGACCTTTATAGTGCGCAAAGGTACGGCGAAAAAACAAAGTGTGCAATACCTAAAAATGGGTGTTTTAAGCATTGCACACTTGTGAAATCTATCATGCAAGAATTAACTGATGTGGGTATCAACTCACTCGTATTCCTCATTTATGTCTTCTGGCCACCAATACTTCTTCAATTCATCTACAATGTCGTCCCAATCCTGCATGGTAAACGTACCTTCTCCTCTCATCATGATTGTCATGGTGATGTCGTTGTAGGTGCGATAGACATTCGTGTCCCTAAACCCGTTACGCAAGTAGAACGCCTGACGTTTTCTACGTTCCTCCAGGTTATCGCAAACTTGGGTGGTACTCTCCATATCCAAAACGAAAGGCTGATCTTCATAGTTGTCTAACAACTGAGATAGAATACGTTGCCCATAGCCTTTGCCTCGCAGCTCCTCTCGCACGGCAAAGTACCAGAACCAGTTGAATGACTTACGTGGATAGACAATGGTGAATCCTATGAAGTCTTCTCCATCGTAGTAGGCCGTGAAGTCCAATGGCTACAGCAGATGGTGACGTGTTCGTAGCCGTCGCCCCAATCCTCTGGCAGACACTGGGCTATACGCTCTGGCCGCTTTGTGACCATGAAGAAATGAAGGTCGCTCCGTCTATGGATCATCAGCCATGCGTCTTCGCGCCATGCGTCTGCTTCCTCGATGAAGAAATCCGAAGTGAAGCATGTCCACATGAGCGAGCCGGATGGGACCTTCCAGTTCCCCTGTCGGTCTCGACGTATGGGGAGATTGAAACTGGCGGTCTTCGTCACGATATTGGAGTCTTTCTCAAACTCCGCATCGCGCCGATACACATAACAGTGCAGACAGCCCTCGCTCTTCTTATGGCATCCGTGCCACAGATTCCACATTTCACCCATGCTTCTTGTATTTGGCTTTTACTATCTCGTATGAATTACATGTCAATTCACGTAGAATTTCATCAGGGGCAGTGTTTGCATCAATGCCAATCCAGTACTTGGGCGATTCATTGTACGGCTTACCGATAAAACTATACTGTGCTTTCAGTTCTTCAATTCGTTCTGGCTGGCATTTGAGCGTAATGATACTGAAATCATCGCAGTCAAAGAATGAGAACATGTGGCCATGAACGTAGAACACCAACACGCCACTGGCATGATGAAAAGCCGTGAAAGGCAACTTCTCTTCCACGTCTTCGCCCAAGGAAAGGCAATACTCACGATAGTCTTCTATGTTCATTCCGTCTTTTTATTTGTTCAACCGCTCCAATGCCGTAGCGTCAAGTCGGTAAATTGTCCATTCATTCATGGGCACAGCTCCAAGTGAGAGATAGAAGTCGATGCTGGGCTGGTTCCAGTTCAGGCAAGTCCATTCCATGCGCCCGCAATGATGCTCGCGTGCTATTCTGACCAGATGCAGCAGGAGAGCCTTTCCATAACCCTTGCCTCTCTCTTCCGGCCATACGAACAGGTCTTCCAGATACAGCCCGGAGTGCCCGATGAACGTCGAGAAATTGTAGAAGTAGAGTGCGAAGCCCACTTCCCGTCCATCCACGACGGCAAACACTGCCTCTGCCCTGTGTTCGTCGAACATTTCACGTTCCAGCACTTCTGGCGAAGCAATCACCTCGTTCTCCATCTTTTCATACCGTGCTATCCCCCGTATGAAATCCAGCAACAGCGGCACGTCCTGCCGTTCTGCCCTCCGAATCAATATGTCTTCTTTAGTCATGCTATGCCTAACAGCTCAATTTCAAATATCAATGTCGAACCACCGGGGATGCCTGGCTGGGAAAACTTGCCATAGCCCATTTCGGCTGGGATATAGACTTCCCATTTGTCGCCGATGTGCATCTGCTGCATGGCGATGATCCAGCCCTCTATGAGGTCACAGAGCCTGCAAGCTAACGGAACACCTCCACGGCTGCTGTCGAACGTTTTTCCGTCGATAGTCTTGCCCGTATAGTGAGCCGTCACGATACTTCTCACACTGGGCTTGGCACTCTGGATATTACCCTCTGCCAACACCTTGTAGTATATTCCCTTTGGAAGAGCCTTCACGCCTTCCTCCTTGGCTTTTGCCTCCAGCCAATCCTTGTTGGCCTGTATATATTCCCGCTTATTCATCTTGTTTCTCCAAATAGTTTACCTTCTTTCCCGTTTTCTCGGCGTATGTTATCTCACGCCTCGTACTCTCGCCGATATAACCACCCACATTGATAACGAAGATTTCATCAGCCAGATCAATCTTGCGAAGGTGCATGTCATCAAGCATTTCCTTCGTGCCTGGTTGCCAAACCTCATTGTCACCGGAATGTCCGAACAGGCCAACGCTAATGACAATGTATCCTTCGAGCGTCATGCGTTTCTGGACTTCCATGAACTGCTCCTTGAAGCGGGTGCTGCCACAGAGTGTGACTATCTTATAGTTCTGTATCATTGTTTGTTTGCTATTATCTGTCTGTTCGATAAATTGGAATTTACTTCAATAGTATGTAATGTGGTATAATGTCCTCATAATGTCCATCCTTCATACGGAAACCCTGGGGAATCTTTCCAAGTTGTGTAAAGCCCAAGCGCTCGTACAGATGCAAGGCATGGCTGTTGGTTGCAACTACGGCATTGAACTGAAGGATGCGGAAACCAAGTTCTGCACCGACTTTCAAGGAATCTTTTACTAACTGTTCACCGATATGCAATCCGCGCTTGTCTGATTTGACTGCATAACTGGTATTACAGATATGCCCACAACGCCCCACATTGTTGGGGTGCAGGATATATAACCCTACAAGTTCTCCTGTACTGTTATCCTCTGCAACTCCTGTATAAGACTGGCTGTTAAAGAAACGGTCAGCGTTCTGTTCCGTCAGTTCTTCATCCTGAGGGAATGCTATACCGTCACGGACCACCTCATTCCAAATGTTCATGGCTGATTCCATGTCCTGTACCCTGTATTTTCTGATTGTAATCATACGCTTAATGCATTGAAGTTTCATTTACTACCAAGGGCTATTCCGTTAGCCATCTCCATCTCTCAGCCCAGTCCTCAAGTACAGCCTGGCGCCAGCGTCGTGTTGTCTTTGCACCCTGCCATTTGCCTTCATACAGCGAGCGGTCTGGCACGTCACTGTACCAACAGCGTCCAAGGAGGAAATCGTCGGGATGCGGATTGCCAGGCCATTCATCGCTGACAACGAATGAGCCGCGGAGCCCGTCAAGTTGAGGAATGGATGAAGACAGGACATAGTTGAGTCTCGCAGGCGCTTTGGGGCAATAACGTAAAATGTAGATGCCATCACCGATATAGTAACCCGCCCACTGCTGTTTGTCAATGGTAGCATGGAAGCAGACGCTGTCTTCTGCAATGTCGTGTTTGACGGGTCCTTTGAAATGCCATTCCACAACACTATAGACTGGCACGGTGTCACAGTCAGTAGTCTGACAGGTAAAGACACGGTGACTGCTGTGACTAATGGGAGCAAACCGACCTCCCCAACTCTCTCCCGTCGGATCGTTCGGGTCTCCACTCATCATATAGAGCAACGACGGCGTATCGCCCATCTTCACAATGCCTTTATAATAGCCCGCAAAGTCACGTCCCATCGTGCCCCGCCCCTTCATGGCATAGTCATAGTAACCGGTGCCGTAACGGTTGGCATCCTGCTCCATCCCTTCGTACTGTTCGATGAGTTCCATCTTGTCATTGTCAGTAATGAAGCCGCGATAAGAGGCATTGTTCTCTATCATCCACAGATTAGGGAAATTGCGGACAATATATGTATAACTGTTGACGCCCCATTTCTTGTTGGGACCACCGATATAGTAGATACGGATTCGTGGGGCTATGTCAGGGGCATCATGAAGAGCCTGAGCCACATCCTCCAATGTTCCCCAGACGAGTATCCAGAGCGGAGAGTCACTCTGCCGACGAGCACAGTGCACAATCCAGTTACTGCCTTCGGTTGGCGAGGCAAAGCCTTTCAGTGGCATCAGTCCATGCCGCCCCTGCTTGCACAACACCCTCAATGAGTCAGGCGGAAGCAATCGCGGATTATGTCGCCGTAGTGCCGGATAGTCCTGCTCGTAGAGTCCAATCATGCGCAGCAACTCCTCCTTTGAGCCATTGCCAAACGACGGTGAAGAAACCAGCCCTTCTATCTGGAACAAGTCGCTGTACATCATCAGATGAATCATCGACTGGTTGTCATCGGGGTCAGTTCCCCCGATGTCGGTGGAAATCAGGATTCGAGGCCGCAGGGAGGGGTTGCTATTGATCCCTGCATACCGCTGTGCTTCAACTGGCAGAATGAGGCAACAAACTAATATGGTAAAGACGATATGACGCATAGTTATTTTCATTATTTCTTCACGATGTCTGCAATCCATGCAAACAGTTCATCAAGCGCATAGTCGCCGCTATGTGGACGGTTCCAAGCCAAGAGGAAGTTTACTTCCTTGCCCGCGTTTTGGAGCTTTGTGGCGAAGTTGATGGGTACAGGGAAAGCAGTATCACGATCGCGTGCCCCATGACGGATGTACCAATGGGGAGCCACAGAGGTCTTGCCGTCGCCGATAAAACTCATGGGATTCATCAGACGCACGTTCTGACGGATGGCATCGCTGACGGTAGTGCCATTCTTCTGAGCCGTATACTCAGTGAAGTTCAAGCTGCTGCCTGTCTCGTCGCCAAACTCTTCGTTCTCGCCACTGGCACTATTGATTCCTTCTATCTGACTGTCAAAAGCAGGAACACCTTTCAATGCCTGGGTAGATACCACATAGTTAAGATACTTCTGCATATCGAGGTCGGTGATGTATTCACCCACTTGCTTACGCCCCATAACGCCACGCATGGGACGCATACCTTTTGACGGCTGGCCTCCTTGCATCATGGGACGCTTATCACCCTGCATTTGAGGCCGCATACCTCCGTTAATTGGTGCTGCAAACATGCCTCCTGCGGATCTGCTGAACGAGAAACCAATGCTATCGGGGATGTCTGCCCCTGCATTTTTCGCAATCTGAGCAGCACGGATAATCTCGCTCTTCAGATAGTCTAAGTAATTGTCGGCATTGAGCGGTGTGCCGTCAGGCTTCTTCAGGTTCAGACTGTTCACATACGACGGAAACATTGCAGCAAGTTCCTTTGTCAGTTGCCTGTGGGTATTATCAAGGCTCTGGCGGGAGTCAGTCTGCTGATACAGCCATTCGTATGCCATATCGGCATGAGCAAGGTCTATGATGGGACAGAAGCAGACAGAGGCAAACACATCGTCGCGCTCATCGGCAGCACCCATTGCCTTCAGCAGTTCGGCATACTCTGGATTGTTGCCCGTGGCTCCCATCAGTGCCGACATAGCACCTCCGGCACTTGTTCCGTCGGTGATAATCCGCTCGGCATCACCCGGCATCTGCTTGTCGAAGTTGCGAAGATAGCGGATAGCTGCTTTCAAGTCAAGGATGGCCTTTGGCGCACGACCAGTATAGATGGTCTGTCCTTTCTTCACTCCCCTGTGCTTCTTTGCATATACTTTATCAGCAACAATGGAGGAATTGCGGCCACGAGTACCAGGAATGACCACCACGTAACCCTCCTTCAATGCTCTTCCTGTAGCATCGCCCGCCTGTGGCTGGGCTGCAGGAGAGGCCATGTAGCCACCCACGTAAGTCCGCAGGAAGATGGGAGTCTGTTGGGTGGCTCCATCGGGCACATACACATTCAGATACTGATAAGTGGAATCCTCCACGTTCGTCACATAGAACAGCCGTTCATAGGCCGTGTAGTTGACTTCTGTCCCATCATAGACGGTCATCTTCGATTTCATACCTGCATTGGCATCGAAAGCCAGTGTTTCCTGTGCCATTGCTCCCAAGGAGAGAGACGCACAGACCATAACTGATAATATCTTCTTCATATATTCCTTGGAGTGTTTCGAGTCGCGGCTCTGGTCTCTGCCAAGACCTTTTAATAAATTACTTTTATTCTGTTCCAACAGATAAATTGGAATTTACATTCTATTCCATTCCTCTGGTCGTAATCCCTTGCATCGGATTCCACAACTCCTGGTGTCCGTCGGGGAAAGTGACCTCAAACAGAGAATCATCAGTAAAGCGGATGAAGGTACCATCGGATAAGATGCGACGGTCGTTAGCACCATCCAACGGCTTGCCTAACTGCAGCATGAAGTTGCAACGGCGAAGATAAGTAACAAGTGGCTTCAGGTCGGATGCATGTTGGCTGCGACGGTCGAAGTAGGTGCCGAACCAAGGGCGGACAGCGGGTTTGCGGTCGTTGCCTGGCTGCGAAATAATGACATGAAGGATGCTTGCATTGATGCCTGCATGGAAGTAGCGGTCGGCTATGGGCTTTAGCTTCTCAAAGCTCCAGTCATCCTTTGCCAGTTCAGGCCAACCATCGGTGAAACTCTCAGCCCATACTCTGTTCTTGCCACTGCGACGTGCGGAACCGAGAGCTGCATCTACCTCTTTCTGACGGAATTTGCGATCGTCCACCCAAAATTCCGCAGCAACCTCGTCGGCTGCACTGCCGTAGGTGATGCTGTTGGCAGGGAAGGGGCTGTGAGCGTAGGGCTCACACCAAGTGCGCAGACCATATTCATGGGCTTTCTCCGTCAGTCCGCCCATATACTCTGAAGCTACCAGGTCGGCAATGAGCCGATCGAGATCCTTCTGACAAGCGGGGTTGGTGTAGTCAAGCTCATAGCCGAATCGATGACGGAATTTTGAAAAGATAGAATCGGTGTAGTTTTGCTTCCCACGTTCCCAACTGTCCACAACAACGGTGGTCAGCGTGGGGCGGTCCTTCTGAGGGATACGGCGCAGAATCTCACCAATGAATGCCTCGAAGTGTTTCTGCACGTGCACCTTCGAGAGTTTGTCTACCTCCAGCCCCTGTGCATCGGGCGAACAGGGAGAGCACATTACGTCGGTGCCCTCTTTGGTCTTACAGACTTCTATGCCATGGGACGTCCAGTTGCGCATAGCTTCCTCGGGCTTCACCCATGGCCCACCCGACTGACTCCATCCTGGACAGTTGAACAAGCCCATCTCGATGCCCAGCCGACCGGCTGTTTTCAGTGCCGTACGCAGATTCTTCCACCACAGGCGGCTCTGAAATTTGTTTTTGCCGAAAGCCTGCCCCTCCCAAGGATTATCCCATGTCGTTCGGTTGCGAATGTCGGTGGCAAGGAATGCCAGCGTGATGCCGTTCTCCTTCATCCACTCCAAGTCGGCCACAACACCTTTAGGATCCACCTGCTCGTTCACCCAATAATAGTAGCATCCTACGCGGATGCTGTCGGGCGGTGTGAGAAACGCTTGCCATAGGCGTTCGTGAGGGTTATCATTTGCTGTCTGTGCATGGACTATCAGAGTGAAAGCGAGCATAGCCATAAACAGCAGGTAGCTTTTCTTCAAAAATTGTATTTTGCTATTTTCCATAAATTCCGATTTATCTGTCTTTTATCTCTATCTTTTTTATTACCTTGGCTGGAACGCCGCCAACAATCGTATTCGGTTCTACGTCTTTGGTCACCACTGCACCAGCAGCTACTACGGCTCCATCGCCGATAGTGACACCAGCAAGAACGGTGGCATTGGCTCCAATCCAGACATTCTTGCCGATGTGGATAGGGGCATAGCTCATACTCTGGCGGTTGGCAGGATTGAGATCATGGTTGATGGTAGCCAGCACGACGTTGTGACCAATGAGTGCACCCTCGTCGATGGTAATGCCACCCTGATCTTGGAACTTACAACCCATGTTGATGAAGACCCGTTCACCAACGACAGTATTCTTCCCGCAGGCAGAATGGAATGGTGGGAACAGACCTACCGTCTT
>JAEEGI010030918.1_pt1 | contig 10040 bp, 8 predicted proteins | sample 8958751 | NCBI WGS metagenome assembly JAEEGI01 (sample SAMN16246545, study PRJNA631951) | gut metagenome | biome: gut microbiome; feature: rumen; material: KS-attached | host: Bos | place: Iran: Karaj | collected 2018-10 | reverse complement strand
TTTTGTTCAAATACTCCGACCTGCAGTGCACGTTCGGCGCAAACTACGTGGCGATCGCCGACGGCAAGCCACAGCAATTGAACCTCAAGCAGATCATCGAATACTACGTGCGCCATCAGCGCGCGGTCGTCACGCGCCGCACGAAGACCGAGCTTGAGATCGCAAAAAAGCGCTGCCACATTTTGGAGGGTCTCATGGTCGCGGTCAACAACCTCGACCGCGTGATCAAGCTGATCCGCGCGAGCAAGTCCCCGAAGGAAGCGCGCGAGGGCCTGATGAAGACCTTCAGCCTCACCGAGATCCAGGCGCAGGCGATCCTCGATCTCCGCTTGCAGAAGCTCACGAACCTGGAGCTTCTCTCGATCGAAAAGGAGTATAAGGACGTCAAGAAGCTGATCGCGGAGCTCGAAGCGATCCTCGCGTCCGACGCAAAGCTCGTGCATCTCATCAAAAAAGAGCTTCTGGAGGTCCGCAAGCTCTTCGACGGCAAGCGCAGAACGCAGATCATTTCGGCGGACGCCGCCGAGGTCGAACCTGCAGCAAACGAACCGGAGCGCATTGAAGAGATGGTCGTCGCCGTCTGCGCCGATCTGAAGATCCGCAAGTGCCTGAAAAAGCAGTTCAATCTCAGTCAGATCCGCGCCGACAAGCCGGAGCGCATCCTGGAGGTCAACAGCAACGAGAGCATCCGGCTCTTTACAAACCGCGGCGCGATGCTGAACCTCAAGGTCAGCGACATTCCCGAAACGCGTCCCGCCGCCCGCGCGGCGAATCTCGTCAGTATCGTGGAGCTTGAGAAGGGCGAGACGATCGTCGGCGCGTTCCCGGACCGCGACGAGGGCAGCTATCTGTTCTGTACGACCGGCGGCATGGTAAAGCGCAGTAAAGCCGCGGACTACCGCGTGCGCGGCAAGCGCACCGCCGCGCTGAATCTCAAGGACAAGGACGCGCTTTTGGGCGCGTACCCGATGCCCACGATGGATATCCTGCTCGTGACCGAGCACGGCATGTGCATCCGCTTCGCGGCGGATTCCGTGCCGGAGACCGGAAGAACGGCGGCGGGCGTCATCGGCATCAAGCTGGAGCCGAAGGACCGCGTCTTAGCGTGTATGCCGGTCGGCGACGAGGGCGAGCTGATCGTGCTCACCGACCGCGGCTTCGGCAAGCGCAGCTTCCTCTTCGATTACGAACAGCAAGGCCGCAACGGCAAGGGCGTCAAGACCTTCGACTTCCGCAAGAACGGTTCGAACGGCACGCGCATCGCGTACGCCGCGACCGTGCAGCAGCCGTTTACGCTCGTGATCGAGCAGCGCCACGGCACCAAGACGCCGATCAATACCGAAAGCATCCACATCGAACCGAAGGCAAGTAAGGGCGAAATGCTCCTTGCAGTCGTGCTCGACGACGACGTGATCGGCGCGTATCGAAGCGACGAATAACAGGATACGAAAAAAGCACCCCGCGCGGGGTGCTTTTGTCATACGTTCGATCAGGGACGGTGCTGACCGCAGACGGAGCAATAGCGCGCGTTTGCTTCGTTTGCATTCCCGCATTTCGGGCAGTTCCACGCGGTCGTATCCGGTTTCATCGCGGAGACGCTCGGTTCGGGACCCCGGAAGACAGGCCTCGAAGCCACTCTCACCGGTTCCGGCTTCTTCGGCGCTTCGGGCCGCGGCGCGTGTTCCCCGCAGACGAGGCAGTAACGCGCGTCTGCGTCGTTGATATTTCTGCATTTCGGGCAGGTCCATCTTTCCGGGACCGTTCCGGGCGTCTTCGGCTTTGGTTCGTCCGCGGTCAGCGGCTTTCCGCATTCCCAGCAGACGCTTCGTCCCTTCGGCTGCACGGCGCCGCAGTACGGACAGCGCATCTTATTCGCGCCAAGCGGTGTTTCGTCCGCTTTCTTCAAAGGATCTTCGCCCTCCGGCCCCGCGGCTTCCCCGTCTTTGATCCGATCGGGGCCATTTTCGTCATGCTTCATTCCGGAAAGGATCTTCTTCAGCAGCTTCTGATTCTCCTGGTTCGTTTCCCGGTTGATCTCCGTATCCTCGACCATCTGCCCGTACGCATAGATGAACATGGAGCTGATCCATGCGCTCACGATACCGGCCCCGGCGGCCAGAATAAAGACGCCTGCGCCCGCGAAAAAGCCCGCCGCACCGTTATCCTCTACCGTCGTGGTCGTGTAATAATCACCGTCCCATTCGTCGTAACGGCGTATTTCCCTGACGACGGGGCACGCCGCCGCCGTTGCTTTACCGACCGTGATCGCCAAGGTGAGTCCACCGGCGATTGCGCCGATGAGCATGATCACAAACAGGACCCGTGCAAACGTTTTCAGCTTTGCGCCGATGTTTTCAAACATATTCGTTTCCCCCTTTATCATGTAAAAAAGGACCGTTTGCACGATCCTTTTTCCGTTTATTCCTTTACGACCTTCGTGCCGCTCTCGCCGCGCAGCGCCGCCGCCGCATTCTCCAAAGACGCGATGATCGCTTCGCCGCCGGTGCGCGCAAAGCTCATGGCCGCCTGCACCTTCGGCAGCATGGAGCCGGGCGCGAAGTGGCCCTCCTTGCAGTACTGCTCGGCTTCGGCGCAGGTCATGCGCTCCAGAGACTGCTGATTCGGCTTGCCCCAGTTGATCGCGACGCGGTCGACCGCGGTGAGGATGACGAGCGCGTCGGCATGCACGAGCTCGGCGAGCTTCGCGGACGCGAAGTCCTTGTCGATGACGGCGGGAACGCCGACAAGCTTGCCCTCCTTCTCGATCACCGGAATGCCGCCGCCGCCCACGGTAATGACGACGTGCCCCGCGTCGATCAGCGTGTTGACCATTTCCTTCTCGACGACGTCGACAGGCTTCGGGCTCGGCACGACCTGACGGTAGCCGCGACCCGCGTCCTCGATCATCGTATAGCCCTTCTCCGCAGCGATCCGATCCGCTTCCTCCTTGGAATAGAACGCGCCGATCGGCTTGGTCGGGTGCGAAAACGCTGGGTCGTTTTCGTCGACGAGCACCTGCGTGACGACGGTCGCGACGGACTTTTTGATGCCGCGCGCCTTCAGCTCGTTCTGAATGCTGTTCTGCAGATGGTAGCCGATATAACCCTGGCTCATCGCGCCGCACTCCGGGAACGGCATATCCGACTTGATCGCCTTCGCCGCAGCCGCGGTAGACATGGCGAGGTTGATCATACCGACCTGCGGACCGTTGCCGTGCGCGATGACGACCTGATTGCCCGCCTCGATGAGGTCGACGATGGGCTTTGCGGTCTCGGTGACAAGACGGAGCTGTTCATAGGGCGTGTTGCCCAGCGCGTTGCCGCCGAGCGCGATGACGAGTTTCTTCATAATTCTATCCTCCTGACGTGCGCTGCACGTAATGTACCGCATTTATTATAGAATCCCGCCCGCGCCTTGTCAATCGAGCGCAAGGAATATATCGTTGTCCACGCGTCGAAGACGCAATTCACAGATCCGCGAAAAGCGTTTCGCTTTTCTGCGTGTCCACCTCATCCGGCTCGCTGACGCTTCGCCACCTTCTCCTCGGAGGAGAAGGCAAGGGAGCGCACGCTTGCACCAACGGACCGTAGGGGACGCCGACCCCGGCGTCCCGCAAAGCATCGCAACAGCGGAACGGGAAGATACGATCTTCCCCTACGGGTATGCGATATCAATCTCTGCGGGATTCACGATATGCCTTGTGGCACGATTGCGTCACGGGTAGTTGCAAAATGTGCGCGGATACGGTACAATACCGGGTATGGAACAGTTTTGGACATCTTTCAATATCGTCATGCCGCTGGTGCTCTTAATGGCAACCGGCATGCTCATTCGTAAAGTCGGGCTTGTCTCCGAGGACGCGTTCCGCGTCATCAACCGCATCGTGTTCTACATCGGCATTCCGACGCTCGTGTTTCACGCCGTCGTCACCGACACAACGACCGCGCGGTGGCAGTACGCGCTGTGGGTCGCGGGAAGCGTGCTTGTCGCCTTTTTACTCTCTTTGCTGCTTGCCCGCGTGCTGACAAAGGATCCCGCAAAACGCGGCACGCTCGCGCAGGCGGCGTACCGCAGTAACGACGGCATCTTCGGACTTGCGGTCGCGACGGCGCTTCTGGGCGAAGGCAAAACCGGCACGATGGCGTTTACGCTCGTCATCTCGGCGACGCTGTTCGGCATCACCGGCGTTCTCTGCTATGAGCTGAACCGCGGCGGCAGGGTCAAGCTCGGCAGAGTGCTGCTGAACACGATCAAAAACCCGATCATCATCGGCGGCTTGCTGGCGCTGATCGTTCGGGTTTCCGGGCTGCAGCTTCCGCATGTCATTCTGAAGCCGATCGAGTATTTCAAGAGCATGTGTACGCCTTTGGGCTTCCTTGTGCTCGGCGGTCTGCTGTCGTTCAAATCGCTCAAAGAGGACTGGAAGCTCGTCACCGCCGTCAGCGCAGTCAAGCTGATCGTATTCCCTGTTGTGTTCTGCTCGCTTGCGTACTTCGTCGGCGGCTTACGAGGCGCCGAGCTTGCCTCGATCTTCATCGTTTTTTCCGCACCGACCGCCATGTCCTGCATGCCGATGGCTTCTGAGCTCGGCGGCGACGTGAAGCTTTCCGGCGAGCTGATCGCGGTCACGACCGTGCTCTCGCTTTTGACCGTATTTCTGTATCTCACATTCTTCGGAGGGATCCTTGCATGACCGAACGGCTTTATCTTCTTGACAGCATGATGTCCGCGTTCGACGCGGTGGTGACCGCCTGCGAACCCCATAAAGACGGATATCTCCTCGAGCTCGATCAAAGCGCGTTCTTCCCGAACAAGGGCGGACAGCCCTGCGACGTCGGCACGATCGGCGACGCGGTGATCTCGGACGTGAACGAACAGGGCGAACGGCTTTGGCACCTTGCGGACCGCGCGATCCAACCCGGCACGGCGGTGCATTGTGAGCTCGACTTTGCGCGCCGGTTCGACATCATGCAGCAGCACACCGGCGAGCATCTGCTCTCGTACTGCGCGTGGCACCTCTATGGCGCGCAGAACGTCGGCTTCCACTGCGCATTGAGCTACGCGACGCTCGACCTCGACAAGCCGGTCAGCCACGAGGGGATCACGGAGATCGAGAACCTTGCAAACCGTCTCGCCGCCGAAAACGCCGCGGTGACGGCGAAGATCTATGCGACCGAGGAGGATCTCAAGGGCATTCCGCTCAGAAAGCATGCGGAGGGGCTTGAAGCGCCGATCCGCATCGTCACGATCGAGGGCAGCGACGCGTGCACCTGCTGCGCGCCGCACGTCCGCCGCACCGGCGAGATCGGACAGCTGAAGATCGTCGAGGCGATCCCCTATAAGGGCGGCATGCGCTGCACGTTCCTGTGCGGCATGCGCGCACTTTCCCACGCGCAGCGGATGCAGGACACGGTCACGTCGATCGCGCTCAGGTTCTCGACCGCGCGCGAGCAGGCGGAGGCGGCGGTGCAAAAGCAGGCGGAGGAGCTTTCCAATGCAAAGCGCGAGCTGCGGCAGGCATACGCCGCGCTGGACGAATACCTTGCAAGCGCGCTGAAAGCCGAGGCGGAGGACGTGAAGGGAACGAAGCTGATCGTCAGGATCCTGGACGGCGTCGACGCAAAGCGGCTCCGCAGCCTTGCGGGCGCAACGATGACGGACAAGGCGCTCTCCGTACTGTTCTCGGACACGGGCGAACGCGTGTCGTACCTGTTGGCCTCGAACGGGATCAAAACCGACATGGGGCTTCTGATCGCGGCGGTCAACACGGCGCTTTCCGGAAACGGCGGCGGACGCGGCACGCTTGCGCAGGGCAGCGCGAAAAAACCGCAGGGTCTGTCGGAAACGGTCGAAGGGCTTCGGACCTACTTCAGAAACGTTCTGCTGCACGGCTGAACCGTGTTCACAGATTGGTCACATTATCCACGATCCTTTTCCACCTTATCCACCGAGTTATCCACAATTCCAGCGTTTACGGCGGTTTCCGGACCGCCTTTTTTGTGGACAAGTGAAAAACGGGCACAAAAACAGCGGGGACGAATCCCCGCTGTCGTCGTATAATCAGTCTTCAAAAATATACGCCAGTTCGTTTCGATAGGATCGAGCATCATTTCTGTATTGATTGATGGTATCTTTAACCTGCTCAAAGGAACCGGTCGGGTTCTGACAGAACTCAAAAAATGCGTTTGTTGTCGTATAATATCCTTTCAGATTCGGATAATGCTCATAATCGGAATATTTTTGACTCATGTCTTTCATAAGACCCTTTGCAGACGAAAGAAGCTCTGTGATTTTATCAATATCGCCGTTAAGCTCATATGCCTTGCATACTACCCATACGCAGGCCGAGAAAAGACTTTTTTTATTTTTATAATAAGTGAAGTAATAATCCCCAACGCCTTCACCGCCCAGATTATCAATGGCAGCACTGATTTCTTCTTTGCTGAGATTCAGTTTCTTCGCCAAATAATCAATGCTCACTTCGTCATCATCATAGATGCCCATCCGCCAAGCCTCATAGAGATCTTCTCCGAATTCTTCGGTCATTTTGTATGCTTCATCCACAATTGTAAATGCTTCGGCAGACGCTTTATATGCTTGCTCGGTCGGCGTAAGCGTAGGCTCGGGTGTTATTTCAGGGGTAGGTTCAGGCGCGACATTGGCTGAAGCATTACTTCCTCCGCATGCGATTGCAGACAACAGCAACAGTACGATCAGAAACAGGGATATTGGTTTAGTCATATTCTTTCTCCTAACATAATATTAACCGATATTGGTTAATATGATTATATACCGTATTCGGTTATTCTGCAAGCAGAAAGTGAGGCTTGCAAACATGATTTCGTATGAAAAACTGTGGAAAACGATGAAGGACAGAGGCGTCACGCAGTACGCATTGATCAAAACGTACCATATCAGTCCGGCACAGATCACGCGGCTGAAGCGGAACGAGAGCGTCAGCACGCACACGATCGACATGTTTTGCAGAATCCTCGGCTGCCGCGTCGAGGACGTGATGGAGTACGTGCAGGATTGATGAGAGCCTCCCTTTGCACAAGGAAGGCTTTTTGACCGACGTGAAGAACCGCCATGTGAGCCCTTTCGGTATTTCACACAGCGGTCCTTCACGGATTATGAGGTTGGGGCATTCCTGCAAGGAGACGGGGCTTCTCCCGGCAAGGGTATGAAATCGGGCGGACAGCCCGTTTTCTTTCAGATTCTTCGCCTGCGGCACAAAATGACAGCCGCCCGTGCGGGTTTCAGCCCGCTTTCTTGCTCTGTTCTTCCATTAAGAGCTTATCGGCAACCAGCGCGATGAACTCCCCATTCGTCGGCTTGTCGTTCTTGCCGTAGATGTTGTAGCCAAAGAGCGCGTTCAGGTTTTCGATCTTGCCGCGCGTCCAGGCGACCTCGATCGAGTGGCGGATCGCGCGCTCCACCTTGCTTGCGGAGGTGTTGAACTTTTTCGCGATGCCCGGATAGAGCTCCTTGGTGATGCGGTTGATCAGGCTCTGGTCCTCATAGACCATGCGGATGCCTTCGCGCAGGTAATGATAGCCCTTGATGTGCGCGGGGATCCCGGCGACGAGGAAGATCGCCGTGACCTTTTCGTCGAACGACTTCGGCGCCTGCTGATAGGACAGCACGCCGCCCTTTGCGCGGTCGTTGTCGAGCATGTCGATCGCGCGCTTCAGGATCGTTTCCGGCTCGACCGGCTTCACCATGAAGTACCGCGCGCCGAGCGTGCAGCAGCGGCGTACCATCGTTTCGTTCCGCAGCGCGGAGATCACGATCACCGCGGGCGCCGCCGCGCCGGTAACCGCCGGAAGCTGTTCGAGCACGGTCAGTCCGTCGGTGTTCGGCATGATGAGGTCGAGCGTCATCAGGTCGTAATGCTTGTCCTTCAACCGTTCCAGCGCTTCGCGGCCGTCCGCCGCCGTGTCGACCTCGCCGACGCGTTCCTCCGTCAAAAGATAGCCTTTCATCAAATCGGTGAAGCGCGTGTCGTCGTCCACCAACAGGATCCGAAGTTTGCTCATGCCGTCCTCCTTTGCGCCTTGGGTGCGGCGCACGTTCTTGTTTACCTGTATTGTACGGTCTGCGGACGATTCTTTGTAGTGTGATCGTTTCCCCGTTTCTGTCGGTTTTTTCGCGATGATTGTCGAAGGCGCCCCGCATGCGGCTCTGCCGCAATTCACGGCGAAGGCAATTCATGCACCGCAGGTGTAATTCATTGACAATCCTCCCGGCTCGTCCCTCGCCACCCTCCTTTGCACAAGGAGGGCTTTTGGCACGCAGCATCCTTGCCAGCGAACCCGTAGGGGCGGATCGCATCCGCCCGCCGCTTTGTAGGGGAGGTCGACCTCGACCTCCCGTCGCGCGGCATGAGCCGCATATCGTGCTTGCGAAAGGAAGCATATCGTGCTGCCGTGCCGCGGCAGTATATCGTGTTTGCGTTCTGCAAACATATCGCGCGGCGTCAGCTGCCCAATTTGCCCCTGCGGGGCACGATATAGCTTCGCTGCGATATGCCTTGCGGCGCGATATACCTTCGGTACGATATGCGCCTTCGGCGCGCAAATCATTGCAGGGGGGATTGTCGCGCGCATAAACGCAAAAAAAGACGGCGCGTTTTGCGCCGTCCCGTTCGGTTGCCCGGGGGTTTATTCGATCGTGATGCTGTGCGTCTCGGGCAGTTTCGGCTGCTCCGCCTTCGGGAATTCGAGGGTCAGAACGCCGTTCTCGTACCTGCACTTGATCGATTCCGGACGAATGTCGCCCACATAGAAGCTGCGGCTCATGGAACCGACGTAACGCTCGGAGCGGATGACCTTCTTTTCCTTCTTCTCATCCTTCTCAAGGTTCTTCTCGGCGCGCAGCGTCAGATAGCCTTCCTTGAGGTCTACGTGGATGTCTTCCTTCTTAAAGCCCGGCAGATCCACGTTCATCTCGTAACCGTCCTCGGTTTCCTGAACGTCGGTCTTCATCAGGTTCCTTGCGTGTTTGCCGTAAAGCTCGCGCTCTTCCGGCCACGGCGTCATCGTAAAGCTCCTGTCAAACAGGTCGTCAAACCAATTATTACTCCAAATACTGGGCAGCATAGGTCACACTTCCTTTCTCTTTGTCACAATCCCTTGTGCCCTCGGACACCCTCGGGTTCTGTCGTGAAGAACGAATCCCGAATTTCTTCATTCTTCATTCTTCATTCCTTCATTTCCTTTAGGATGCCCTTCTTTCTTCTTTCAATACCCATTATACGCAAGGTTTTAGCACTGTCAATAGGAGAGTGCTAAACGTCACAAAGGAAACACAATCGCCATAATTGCGTCAAAATTACGGCGTGTTTTCGGAAAGATACGCAAGCACGCCGTCGGCGATCGCGTCGGCAAGGCGCTGCTGAAAGCCGGGCTCCTGCAGGTCCCGCTCATCCTCCGGATTGCTCAGAAAGCCGCATTCGACGAGCACGCTCGGCACGGACGGAAGCCGCGTCACGTAGTTGTTGCCGGGATTCGCAAGCCGGGCGTTGCGTCCCAGCGCGCCGCAAAGCGCGTCGGTCACGCACTGCGCAAGCCGCTTTCCGTCCTCTGCGCCCGCCTGAAAGTAGCACATCGGTCCCTTCACGCGGCGGTCGGCGAACTTGTTCATATGGATGGAAACGGTGCAGTCCGCGCCCTCGGTGCAGAGGATCGCGCCGCGGCGCGCCATGTCGTCGCGCTTCGTTTCACCGAGCGCGTCCGCGCTTGTTCGCGTGCGCAGCACAAAGCAGCCGCGGTCCTCGAGCGCGCGGGCGACGCGTTCGCCGATCAGCAGATTGAGATCGGATTCCAGTACGCCCGTGTCGACGCCGACGGCGCCGCAATCGAATCCGCCGTGCCCGTAATCGAGGATCACGAAATAGGTCGGCGGCTCGGCGTCGATCGAAATCGGCGTGCACGGCGCGGCAGGCGCGGCGCAGCTGAGAAAGAAAAGGGACAAAAGCAGAAAAAAGGTTCGTTTCATAGTGCAGTTTATGCGAAAAACACGGGCAATTCCCTTTTTAT